>Ga0318497_10000638_pt1 | contig 11776 bp, 10 predicted proteins | sample GRESIP109b1f23_FD_203754 | JGI IMG/M metagenome (GOLD analysis project Ga0318497, IMG submission 203754) | Tropical soil microbial communities from Luquillo Experimental Forest, Puerto Rico - GRE.SIPMG.109b1f23 | ecosystem: Environmental > Terrestrial > Soil > Tropical forest > Bulk soil... | reverse complement strand
ACGGACGCCGAGGTGGATGAGCGCGAGCGCTTCCGGGTCGGGCGTTCGAACAGCCATGCCATCGGCGACCTGCGTCGTGACGGCATGCGACTCCGGCCGCCCGCTCGCGAAGCTGCGGGCGTACGCGGGGGCACCCGCGGACGTGACGCCGACGACCTCCAGCGTCCTCCCGAGCGCCTCCCTCGCGGCCAGGACTCCGCACACCCCGGAACCGAGCCCGATCGGAACGTAGAGCCGCTCGAGCTCCGGGACGGCGCGAAGCAGCTCGAGCGCGTAGGTCCCGACGCCTTGCACCAACAGTGCATCGAACGACGGCAGCCGCCACAGGCCTTCGGCGGCGGCGAGCCTTCCCGCGTGCTCGACCGCGTCCTGGAAGTCCAGCCCGTGCTCGATGAGCTCGACGCCGAGAGCGCGCATGGCTTCGTTCTTCTCGGGGCTGTTCCCCCGGGGGACGACCACCACGGCACGGAGACCGTACCGGCGCGCGGCGAATCCGACCGACTGGCCGTGGTTTCCGCGCGTCGCGGTGACCACGCCGCGCACCTCGGGATGCGTCCGCGCGAGCCAATCGAAGTAGACGAGCCCGCCTCGCACCTTGAACGCGCCGACCGGCGTGTGGTTCTCGTGCTTCACGACCACGCGCGCGCCGCACCGGGCCGACAAGAGCGGCCAGGCGTACTGGGGCGTCGGCGGCATCGCCGCGTACACCACCCGTGAGGCAGCCTCGAGCTCGGAGAGGGTGGGGAGGTTCATGGCGGTTCGACCCTAGCACGCCGACCCCCGTTCACGGCGGCATGCACGCCGGGCCGATAGGGTCCGGCCGGATCCAGCCGAGAGGCCGAGGAGGCGATCGGCGTCCGGGTGTGGCCGGGCGTTTCGCGATGGGATCTCCTGCGCCGCTCGCGCGCGCCCAGGCCTACAGCGTCGGCCCGCGCAGCCAGGGATCGAACTCCTCCTCGCCCAGGCCGAGCTGCTCGCTCTTCGTCTGCTTGCCGGAGGCCACCTCGACGAGCTCGTCCAGGATGCGCCGGCCGATCTCCTCGATGGTCGCGCCGTCCAGGACCGCGCCGCAGTCCACGTCCATGTCCTCTTCCATGCGGCGGTACATCGCCGAGTTGCTTGCCAGCTTGAGCGAGGGCACCGGCTTGCACCCGAACACCGAGCCGCGACCGGTGGTGAAGGCGAGGAGGTTCGACCCGCCTGCGACGATGCCGGTCACCGAGACCGGATCGAAGCCGGGCGTGTCCATGAAGGTGAGCCCGCGGGCGCGCACCGGCTCCGCGTAGCCGACCACGTCCACGAGCGGCGTGGTCCCGCCCTTGGCCACGCCGCCCAGCGACTTCTCGAGGACGGTCGTGATCCCGCCCGCCACGTTGCCGGGCGACGGGTTGTGGTCCACGTCCGCGTCGTAGGCGCGGAGGTGGTTCCGCCACCAGGCGATGCGGTCGAGGAGCCGCTGCGCGACCTCGCGGCTCGCCGCCCGGCGGACGAGGAGCTGCTCGGCGCCGTAGATCTCGGTCGTCTCGCCCAGCACCGCGGCGCCGCCGTACCGGACGAGCTCGTCCACCGCCCACCCCAGCGCCGGGTTGGCGGTGATGCCCGAGTAGCCGTCCGACCCGCCGCAGTTCGTGCCGAGGACGAGGTGCGTGACGGGCTGGCGCGTCCGCCGCGCCGCGGCCGCCGCGGGCAGCAGCCGCTCCACCGCCGCGGCCGTCGCCTCGACCGCCTTGCGGACCCCGCCCGCCTCCTGGATGACCACCAGCGGCGGCGCGCCGCCAGGAGCGTCGCCGAGCCTCTGGCGCCCGATCAGCTGCAGCGGCTGGACGACCTCGCAGCCGAGCCCCACCACCACGTAGGCCGCGACGTTGGGGTGGCGCGCGTAGCCCGCGAGCACCCGCTCCAGCGAGCGGTGGTCCTCGCCGTCGGCGATGTGCCCGCACCCGCCACGGTGCGTGAGGGCGATGACCCCATCGACGGCGGGGTGATCGCGCCGAACGTCGCGGAACCGGTCCTTCACGAACCGGCTCACGCTGGCGGAGCAGTTGACCGTGCTGAGGATGGCGACGTAGTTGCGCGTCCCCACGCGCCCATCGGCGCGCTGGAAGCCCTGGAAGTGGCGCATCGCCTCGGGCGCGTACCTCGTCACCGGCCGGGCGTCGCAGCCGACCTCGTAGTCCGGGCGGACCTCGCCCCGTGCCAGGTTGTGCGTGTGGACGTGCTCGCCGGGCGCGATGGCCGTGGTCGCTGCGCCGATCAACTGCCCGTAGCGGTGGACGGGCTCGCCCGCCGCGCGCGCCCGGAAGGCGATCTTGTGCCCGGCGCCCACGTCGGCGCGGAGGCGGACCGGCCCGACCTCCGTCTCCACCGTCGTCCCCGCGGCGAGCGGAACCTTCGCGATCACCACGTCGTCGAGCGGGTGGAGCCGGAGCGTGCTCGCCCGCCTCGAGGTGACCTGCGCATCGCCGGCCATTCCCGCCCCCTTCCGCTCCGTTGCCGCCGCGGCGCGGTCCGTCACGCTGCCTGCTCCTCGCCCCTGGGCTCGCGCAGCAGCGCCCAGAGCGTGATCGCTCCGATCGAGTCGAAGACGCCGATGCCGAGGAAGAGCGGGCCGTAGCCGATGGACCTCGCCACGTGGCCCACGATCCAGGTGAAGAGGATGCCGCCCGCGTACCCGGCCATCCCGGAGAGGCCGTTCGCGGTGGCCACGGTGCGAGAGGGGAAGACGTCCGCCGGCAGCGTGAGCAGCGTCGAGGAGATGGCCTGGTGCGAGAACGCGCCGATGGAGAAGAAGAGGATGGCGAGCTCGACCGACGGCGCCTTGCCCGTGAGCGCGGCGAGCGTCATCAGCACCGCGGGGACGGTCATGGCGAGCTTCCGCGCGGTGAGGACCTTGGCCCCCATCTTCATGAAGAAGGGCGAGAGCACGCCGCCGAAGAGGCAGCCGAGGTCCGCCGCCAGGAACGGCACCCAGGCGAAGTAGGCCACCTGCTTCAGGTTCACCCCCCGTTCCGTCATCAAGTAGAAGGGGATCCAGTAGGTGAAGAGCTGCCAGGCGGGCTCGGAGAGGAAGCGCGCGATGGCCAGCGCCCAGAAGTTCTTCTGCGGCAGCACCAGCTTGAGGACGCCCTTCTCCCTGGGCGGCTCGGCGATCTGGAGCAGCGCTCCCCCCGACCGGATGCGCTCGCGCTCCTCCGCGGAGAGCCACGGGTGCGTCTCGGGAGAGCGGTACAGGAGCAGCCACAGGCCGAGCACCACGAAGCCGGCGACGCCCGTCGCGAGGAAGGCGGAGCGCCAGCCGTAGGACAGGATCAGGACCACCACCAGCGGCTGCGCGATCATCGAGCCCACGCCGGAGCCGATGTTGATGATGCCCATCGCCACCGTCCGCTCCCTGGGCGGGAACCACTGCGAGACGGTCTTGGCCGCGCCGGGGAAGTTGCCGGCCTCGCCGACGCCCAGGACGGCGCGGAAGACGGCCAGCGACCGCCACCCGGTGGCGAGGGCGGTGAGGGTCTGGGCGATCGACCACCAGGCGAGCGCCGCCGCGTAGCCCACGCGGATGTTGAGCCAGTCGATGATGCGCCCGGCGAAGGGCTGCGTGAGCCCGTAGACCACCTGGAAGGCGATCACCATGTACGAGAAGGAGACCTCGTCGATGGAGAGCTCCTTCTTCAGCGTCGGTCCGACCACGCCGAGCGCCGAGCGGTCGATGTAGTTGACGATGGTGATCAGCGTGAGCAGGCCCGCGATCCACCAGCGCATTCCACGAACCGTGAACGCCCTGGCGCCTGCCGCCGCCGGCTCGATGCTCGTCTGCTGCGGGACAGACGGCTCCATGACTCCTCCCGGAACTGGAGACTCGCTCGCCAACACGACGCTGCTACAGCTTGTAGGCCCGCTTCGCGAGCCGGTAGGCGAGGTCCACGGCGACCTCGCGCGCTTCGTCCTCCTCGAGGCGGTGCTCAGCCACGAGCCGCGCCAGGAAGCTGCAGTCCATGCGGCGGGCCACGTCGTGCCGGGCCGGGATTGACGGAAAGGCGCGGGTGTCGTCGTTGAACCCGGCGGTGTTGTAGAAGCCGGCGGTCTCGGTGGTGCTCTCCCGGAACCGGCGCATGCCCTCCGGGCTGTCGTGGAACCACCAGGGCGGTCCGAGCTTCAGCGCCGGGTAGTGACCGGCCAGCGTGGCCAGCTCGCGCGCGTAGCTCGACTCGTCCAGCGTGAAGAGGATGAGGGAGAGGCGGCGCTCGTTCCCGAAGCGGTCCAGGAGCGGGCGGAGCGCATGGACGTAGTCCGTGCGCGTGGGGATGTCCGCCCCCTTGTCGCGCCCGAACCCGGCCATCACCAGCGGGTTGTGGTTGCGCAGCGCGCCGGGGTGGAGCTGCATCACGAGCCCGTCCTCCACGCTCATACGGGCCATCTCGGTGAGCATCTGCCCGCGGAACATCTCCCGCTCCTCGGGCGTCGACACGCCGGCCCGCGCCAACGCGAAGAGCTGCTCGCAGTCGTGGCGGGGCAGGTCGAAGGTGGCGGCCGTGGGGTGGCCGTGATCCGTGGCGGTAGCCCCGAGCCGCGCGAAGTAGCCGCGTCGGTTCTCCAGCGCGCGGAGGTACCCGGCCCACGAGGAGCTGTCCTCACCGGTGAGCGCGCCGAGCTTCTCGACGTTGGCGGCGAACCCCTCGAAGTCGGGATCGACCACCGGATCGGGCCGATAGGTGGTGATGATCCGCCCCTTCCATCCCGAGGCGCGGAGCTTCTGGTGGTGGGGCAGCGGATCGAGCGGCGACTCGGTGGTGGCCAGCACCTCGATGTTGAACCGCTCGAACAGGGCACGAGGCCGGAACTCCGGGCGCGCCAGGCAGTCGGCGAGCTGGTCGTAGATGCGGTCGGCCGTGTCGGGGGTGAGCGCCTCACGCACGCCGAACACCTCGTGGAGCTCGTGCGTGAACCAGAGCCGCGTGGGCGTGCCGCGGAAGAGGTGCCAGTGCTGTACGAAGAGCCGCCAGATCTTGCGGCCGTCCGACTCCACCGGGGCGCCGTCGGCGCGGGGCACGCCCAGCGCCTCCAGCGGGATGCCCTGGCCGTAGAGCATCCGGTACACGTAGTGGTCGGGGATGATCAGGAGCGTGGCGGGGTCGGGAAACGGCTCGTCGTCGGCGAACCAGCGCGGATCGGTGTGGCCGTGGGGGCTGACGATGGGGAGGGCCCGGACCTCGGCGTAGAGCCGGCGGGCGATGGCCCGCTGCGTGGGATCCGAGGGGAAGAGCCGATCCTCGTGAAGCGTGAGCGCTCCGCTCATGGTGCCTCTCAGCTCTTGCCCGGCGCCCGCGCCTGTGCGACGGCGGCCACGTACTGCCGCGCCTTCTCGGTGACCGCGCCGGGCTCACCGGCGCGGATGCGCGCGACGTCCACCAGATCGGCGCCCGCCCCCACCGCGGTCGCACCCGCGCGGATGAAGTCACCCACCGTGGCGAGCGACACGCCGCCGGTGGGCATGAGAGCGATCTGGGGCAGCGGCGCCTTGAGCGCGCGGATGTAGCTCGCCCCGCCGACCGCGCTGCAGGGGAAGATCTTCACGACGTCGGCGCCCGCCTTCCAGGCCTGCACCACCTCGGTGGGCGTGAGCGCGCCGGCCATGGCCGGGACTCCGTAGGTCCGGCAGCAGGCGATGGTGCCCGCATCGACGATGGGGCTGACCACGAAGCGCGCCCCGGCCAGCATGCAGGCGCGCGCGGTCTCCGCGTCGAGCACGGTGCCCGCGCCCAGGAGCACGTCGTCCCCGCACCGGCGCGCCAGCTCGCGGATGACCTCCACCGCGCCGGGCACGGTCATCGTGAGCTCGATGACGTCGATCCCGCCGGCGCGGATGGCGTCCACGACGGCGAGGGCCTCCTCGCCGGAGGCGGCGCGAACCACCGGCACGATGCCGGTCTGGGCGATGCGCTGCAGCGTGTCCCGGGCGTCCATCTAGCGCTCCACCCGCGCGGTCTTGCCCTTCATCGCCTTCTCCACCTCGGCCAGGGTCGCCATGCTCGTGTCGCCCGGCGTCGTCATCGCCAGCGCGCCGTGCGCCGCGCCGCAGTCCACCGCCCACTGCGGCCCGCGCCCGGTGAGGAACCCGTAGATGAGCCCCGAGGCGAAGGAGTCGCCTCCGCCCACGCGGTCCAGGATCTCGAGGTCGTCGCGCTGCGCGGCCTCGTACAGCTTCCCGCAGTGCCAGCACAGCGCGCCCCAGTCGTTGCGGGTCGCGGTCCGCGCGCGGCGCAGCGTGGTGGCCACCACCGACCAGCCCGGGTAGGCGCGCGTGGCGACGCCGATCATGGCCTGGTAGGAGGCCACGTCGAGGTGGCTGAAGCCCTCGCCCGACTCGACTTCGAACCCCAGGGCGGCGGTGAAGTCCTCCTCGTTGCCGATCATCACGTCGACGTGGCGCGCCAGGGCGCGGTTCACCTCGCGCGCCCGCGCCTGCCCGCCGATCCCCTTCCACAGCGACTCGCGGTAGTTGAGGTCGTAGGAGACGACCACGCCGTGCGCCTTGGCGGCCTTCATCGCCTCCTCGGCCACGGCCGCGGTGGTCTCGGAGAGCCCGGCGAAGATCCCACCGGTGTGGAGCCAGCGAACGCCGTCCTTCGCGAAGATCCGCTCCCAGTCGACGTCGCCGGGCCGGAGCTGGCTCGTCGCGGTGTGCCCGCGGTCCGAGCACCCCTGCGCGGCGCGGATGCCGAACCCGGCCTCGGTGAAGTTGAGCCCGTTCCGGACGGTCCGGCCGACGCCGTCGTAGGGCACCCAGCGCAGGTACGACTGGTCCACGCCGCCCTGGTAGACGAGATCCTGGATGAGCCGGCCCACGGCGTTGTCCGCCAGCGCGGTGACGACCGCCGTGTCGAGGCCGAAGCAGCGCTTCAGCCCGCGGGCGACGTTGTACTCGCCGCCGCCCTCCCAGGCGCGGAAGGTCCTCGCCGTCGAGACGCGGACGTCGCCCGGGTCGAGCCGGAGCATGATCTCCCCCAGCGCCACGAGGTCGAACCGGCACCCCGCCTTCGGCTTCACCGCCAGCTCCATCGCCGTCGCTCCTCGCGTCGCCCGGGCAGGCCCGCGCTACTGGTTGACGCCGCTCGCCAGGAACCCGCCGTCGACCGCGAGCACCTCGCCGTTCACGAAGCTGGCCGCCTCGGAGGCGAGGAAGACGGCCGCGCCCACCAGCTCCTCGAGCTTGCCGAACCGGCGCATGGGGGTGCGGAGCAGGAACTCCTTCCCGCGCTCGGTGCCATCCAGCAGGGAAGAGTTGAGGGCGGTCCGGAACACGCCGGGCGCGATGGCGTTCGTGCAGACGCCCCGCGGGCCCCACTCGACGGCGAGGGTCTGAGTCAGCGACGCCACGCCAGCCTTGCTCGCGTTGTACGCGGCGGTGAACGCGAGCGCCCGGTACGTGGAGAGCGAGGCGATGTTGATGATCCGCCCGTAGCCCCGGTCCAGCATGGGCGGGCCGAACACCTGGCAGGCCCGGAACATGCCGGTGAGGTTCGTCTCCAGCACTGCGCTCCAGTCCTCCTCGGTCACCTCGAGGAAGGGCGCCTTCTTGGTGCGCCCCGCACAGTTGACGAGGATGTCGACGTTCCCGAACGCCGCCAGCGTCCGGTCGCGGAGCCGCACCAGCGAGGGCCGGTCGAGGACGTCGCAGGTGCCGCGCAGGGTCCGGCGGCCGAGCTTCTCGATCTCGGCGGCGGTGGACTCCACCTCCGCCTCGCGCCGCGAGGAGGCCACCACGTCGGCGCCCGCCTCGGCGAGCCCCAGGCTCAGCGTGCGCCCGATCCCCGTGGTCCCGCCGACGACGACGGCGACGCGCCCCTCGAGGCTGAGACGATCGTAGGCCATGCCCGTTCGCGCTCCCTGGGCGCCCGCTGGCCCCGGACGATGTCGACCGTGGCCAACGAGCCCGACGCACGAAGCCCCGCCGCGATCCGCGCTGGCGTCATGCTGCTGGAGCAGCCTAGGATGGCCTTGGTTTTACTGTCAAGTGGTAAGACCAGTTCACCGCGCCTGGTCAGACCACCAGCCCACCACGCATCGGGCGCGAGACCTCGGACGCCATGCCGGTCGCGCCGGCGGGCCACCAGGAGCGAACGTGGGCCGGACGCCGATCACCGCTCGATCATCTTCAGGATCGCCGGATCCGCCTCTCCGTCGGCGAGCAGCGCATGGCACAGGTCGCAATCCTGCGAGATGGTCCTGCCATCGGCCGTGCGGTGCTCCTCGTCGTGGCAGCGCCAGCACCCCGGCGCGGCGTCGTGCCCGAGGAAGGTCGGATAGGTGCCCCAGGCGATCCGCATCGTCGGCCAGACGTTCGTCGTGTAGATGTCGCCGAGCGCGGTCGCCGCCGCCTCGACAGCGCCCTTCCGCCCCGGCCAGCTCGCGGAGTCGGCCGAGTAGAAGGCGACGAGGCCACGCCGGATCCCCTCTCGCGCCGCCTCGTGCGTCGGGTAGTCGGCCTTGAGCAGCCGGAGCCCCTCGCGCCGCACGAACGGCAGCGCGCGATCGATGCGTCCGTCGTCGATCGCCGCGTCGATCTCTCCCTCGGGGCTCCCGTACTGGTGCGTCGGCCGGTTGTGGCAGTCGACGCAGTCCATCGTCCGCCAGCCCGACCCCGGAGTCGGAGTGGACGGGCCGTCTTTCGTCGCGTAGGTGCGTCGCGTCCCATCGGGGAGCGTCAGCTCCACGGTGCCGATCTTCTCGCGGCTCGGATCCGCGAGGTAGCGCACCGTGACGCCGGTCTGGACGTGCCGGTGGATCCCGGCCGCGCCCCCGCCGCCCACGCGCAGGAGGATGACCGTCTTGCGCGCGCTGTTCGCCTCGTCGTCGAGGTGTCGGGTGATGACCTTCAGCCGGTCGCCGACGAGCTTCGTGGGCCAGTGGCACTGCTCGCAGGTGTCGCGCGCCGGCCGCAGGTCGTGTACCGGCACCGGGATCGGCCGCGAGTAGAGGCCGAAGGTGACCGACACGAGCTGCCACGCCCCGGAGAGCTTCGACTTCACGAACCACGGCGCGCCCGGGCCGATGTGACAGTCGACGCACGCGACGCGCGCGTGGGGCGACCGCTGGTACGTCGTGAGCTCGGGGGCCATGACGCTGTGGCAGGAGCCGCAGAACGCGGGGGTGTCCATCACCTGCACCGCCTTGTAGGTGGCGAGGCCGAGGATGGCGAGGTTCACCACGGTGAGCGCGACCACGGCGAGCGCGATCGTCCGCACCCGCGCGTCGTTCAGGTCGATGACCGGCAGCGGCGGCGGCTTCTCGCCGTGCTCGGCCGCGATCCGCGCACGCCGCCGCGCGCGCCACGCTCCCGCGGGGATGAGGAGCAGGCCGACCACGAAGATGGTCGGCAGCACGACGAACGCGATGATGCCGAGGTACGGTCCGCCGCGGAACCCGAGCAGCCCCATCGCCGTCAGCGACAGGATGAGGACCGCGGCGACCGTCGCGAGCGCCGCGCCGGCGAGGCTGACCGGATCGCGCGTGAGGTCCGCCACCAGGCGCTTCATGGCTCCTCCAGCGATGGCGCCCCACGCCGCGCGGGCCTTGGCCGGGGGCCGCGCGTCGGCCCCCGGCGGCAGACCCGGCTACTTCTTCTTGGCCCCGGCCTTGGCGACTCCGGTCTGCTGCAGCGCGTCCTTGCACTGCTGGCTCACGTCCTTGTCGTGCTTCTGGAGACAGGCGAGACCCCGCCCCTCGCCGAGCTTCACGTCGGCGCAGAACTTCTGGAGGTCGGCCTGGCACTGGCTGTAAGCGAACTTCACCGCCGTGGCCGCCCGCTCGAGCTGATCCGCGGCGTCATACACCGCGTAGATGCACTTGTCGGAGACCTTGTCCTCGAACGCGTAGAGGCAGGCGAGGATGCGCCCCTGTCCCTCCGGCACGCCCTTGCAGAAGGTGCTGAGCTCCTTGCTGCAGGCCTTCTTCACCTTGGCCGCGAGGGTCGCATCGTCCTCGGCTGCGCGAGCCTGGCCGCCGGCGAGCAGCAGCACCGCCGCCATCATGCATCCCGCGATCATCCTCCGCATCACGTCCTCCCTTTCACTGGGCGTCCATCCGTCGCCTCGTCTCGCCTTACCAGGGACCGTGCCGGTGCGTGTATCGGACCTTCGTCCGTCGTGGAGCGCGCCGGCGCGCCCAGCGTCGCGGCCGCCCCCGACGGTTCACCCCGCACGCGGCCCAGAGCAGATCCGACGGGGTCTGCAGCGGGAGCTCACGCGGGGTGTTCGCCGCCGCGAGCGGCCTCGCGGCCTGGTTCCCCAACTGCGATCGGTCGGCGCTGGCGTCGAGGTTGAGCTTGCTTGCCGATCAGCGACGACACCGAGCTGAACGCGGGAGGCAGGGCGCAGCCCGGCGACTTCAAGCCGGACCTGAAGCCCGACGAGTTCGTCGCCGCGGTGATGAAGGGGCTCGAGGCCGACGTGCCCGAGATCGGGTACGGGTTCAGCGCAGAGGCGCTCAAGGCGTCGAGAGACGAGCTGAACGGGCGCTTCCAGCAGATGAACGCGCGCTGGTAGCGCCGGTCGCGCTAGCGGCCGTGGCCGCCGTGGCCGCCGCCGCCCCGACCGCCGGCGTGGCCGCCGAATCCGCCCGCGTGGCCGCCGAATCCGCCGCCGTGCGACATGCCGCCGGGATGAGCGCCTCCGAAGGAGCCGCCGCGGACGCCACCCATGAACGGCGCGGCACCGCCGTAGCGCGCCAGCGGCGCGGAGTGGTACGCGGGGACGCCCGGCCTCGCGCCCCAGCCCGGGCCGCCCGGGTGGTACGCCGGCCCCGGCCGCGGGAAGGTGCCGCCCGGCGGACGATACGAGGGGACCCCACCACCGTAGCGACCGCCGTAGTAGCCGCCGTAGTACGGCGCGTAATGGTAGTGATACGGGTAACGCCACCATCCGGCGCCGTACCACCCGAAGCTCACGGCGCCGTAGACGCCGAAATACGGCCACGGCCCGTAACCCCAGACCCACGGCGCGGCCACCCACAGCCAGCCGTACGTCGGGTAGTACACGTACGCGTAGGGCTCGCCGTAGCCGGTCGGCGGCGAGTAGACGTAGCTGTCCGAGTACGGCATCCAGATCCAGCCGTACTGCTGCGTGTAGACCCATTGCCCGGCCGTGCTCGGCACCTGCGCCTGCGCCTGCGGCTGCTGCGCCGGCGGGGCGGGCATCTCGGACGGCGGCGCGGGCGGCTGCTCGGATGGCGGCTGATTGGACGGGGGCGTGGCCTCGGCCGACCCGCCAGGAGTTTCGACCCAGGTCTCGTCCTGCGCAGGCGCCGCCCGCGGGAGGACCATCAGGGTCCCGGACACCACCAGAATCGCGACGAGCTTGGTCATGGCGCTCACCCATACTGGGTGGAGCATTGGGCGTGCCACCGCCTGGCGCGTGGAACGACGGCGGTTTCGCGCCCGCCCCTGTGTGCGCGCCAGCCACGCGTGACGGGCGCGCATAGTCCCCGGGCCGGCTCGCGCCTCGGCGTGCGCCCGCGCGACCACCCCGCCGCGACGCGCCTCAGGCGCCGGAAGGCGTCTGGATCTCCAGCCCGTACTGCTGGCCGATCTTCTTCAGCCTCGCGACGTCCGGCTGGGACTTGGGCGCAGGCGGGACTTCGCGCCGCTGCGCCGGCTCGCCGGCCTCCGCGAAGAACTTCTCCATTCCACCCGGTTCATACGTAACGATGACGCGCGCCCGCGTCTTCGGCTCGAACCGCTCGGGGATGTCGGCGGGCACGCGGAACAGCGTCCCGGGCC
>Ga0318497_10000632_pt1 | contig 11826 bp, 10 predicted proteins | sample GRESIP109b1f23_FD_203754 | JGI IMG/M metagenome (GOLD analysis project Ga0318497, IMG submission 203754) | Tropical soil microbial communities from Luquillo Experimental Forest, Puerto Rico - GRE.SIPMG.109b1f23 | ecosystem: Environmental > Terrestrial > Soil > Tropical forest > Bulk soil... | reverse complement strand
GGCCAGGGCCCGGGCGCCGGGACCGCTGGGGACGAACGACAGGACCCGGGGGGCGCCGCAGATCCGTACCGGCGCGGCCAGTGCGGCCGTGCGGCCCGCGCCGCGGGCCGCCGCGGTCGGGTAGACGACCAGCGAGGCGACCTGCTGACAGGCCCGCGGTCCGGTGCCCGCCGCGAACAGCCCGATGGAGACCGACCCGCCGGGCTCCAGGGTCAGCGCGGTGCTCTGCGTGGCGCCGTGCATGTAGGTGGTGAGCAGCTTGCGGCCCGCCTGCGCGGCCGCGGTGTCCGGGAAGATCTTGGCCACCTGGCTGGCGCCGCCGGTCATCTGCAGCTTGACCGTCGGCCAGCCCTCGGGCAGCACGCACGCAGGGCCCGCATTGCCGAGCCGCAGTTCGATGACGGAGCCGTCGTGAGAGTTCGCGACCGAGGTGACGTCGGCCCGCAGGGCTGCGGCGGTGCAGGCGGCCGGCTCGGCACTGGTCGCGGCCGTGAACGGCGGCGGTGCGGCCGAGGTGCCCAGGGCCTTGATGTCGCGGGTCAGGGTCTGCTCGGCGTAGAAGGGAGACAGCCGTAGCTGCCCGCCCACGCATGGAGCGAAGGAACTGGGCGGCTCGTCGACAGTCACCGGGCCGGTCGTGCCCGGGAGAGTCAGGCCTAGCGTCCACCGGGTGACGCATCCGGCGGGAGCGGTCGCGGACAGGGCCGTGACGATGGCGCTCTGCCCGGCCGACAGGACGATCTCAGTGTCCGGGACGGCCGCGAGATTGCTGTAACCCACTTCGCTGACCGTGGTCGCGATGGTCTTTCCGGCCGGCGTGCGCACCACGAGCTGCGGCCAGCCGCGCAGCGAGCACGTGGCTTTGGAGGTATTGCGGAACACGATATTCCAGGCCCGTTTCCCCATTCCCCGGTCCGGGTCCCCCGCGATGGCGAGCGGCACGCTGATGTCCAGGTCAGCGGCCCGACACGGAGCCGGGACCGGGCGCGCTCGAGGGCCGGCCACAGGGTCAGGCCGGGCCGAGGCCGGACCCGCGGTAAGAAGTATGACGGCCGCGGCAGCCGTAATCGCGCGCAGAACCGCGGACGTCCTGAGCGTGCTACGAGCCATGGTCACTGTCCGATTTCCTATTCGGGGAATGGAGCACTGTAACGATTACTCCGGTGCTGACGTTTAGGTAATTCTGAAGGTCTGTTCGGTTAATTCGCTCAGGCCTGTTGGCTGGTCCAGTTTTACCGTGACCCTTCTTTCCGGTCGAGACGACACGCCGGAGACCTGGTTGTTTGCGCAAAATAGGATCGAGGCGGGCCAGGCATTCACGGTGCGTGATAGGCCAATTGCAACCGTTTGCTGCGCTAACGAGTGACGCGTTCAGCTACCGGCGAGCCAGACGAAGCTCCACGGCGGCAGTTCGATCCGGCCGGCCCTGATGCTCAGCTGGCCGGTGCTGGAGTGCACGTGAACCGGCTCGGACAGGCCGGCCCGGGCGATAATTCCGGCGTCGACCGACTGGGTAACGTCGCTGAAACTGGTCAGCGACAGGAATGGCGCGCTGCGCGGGTGGACCCGGCGGTAGGCCAGTACGCTGCGGTTTTGCGTCGGCAGGAGGTCGGTGCGGCCACCCGCGCGCAGCGCGAGCAGTGAGCGCCGGGCGGCCGCCAGACCGCGGAGGGCGGCGAACGCCCGGCCCTCAACGCATTCGGGGTCATGGCGGCGGGCGGCCGCGTCCCAGTCCATCAGCGGCCGGTGCATCCACCGGTTGTCGTGCTGGTGGGCCGGATCTTCGGCCCAGCCGGGGTCGTTGCGCAGGGCCAGTTCGTCGCCCATGTAGATAAGCGGGACGCCGCCGAAGGAGAAGGCAATGGCGTACATCGACTCCAGCCGCCGGATGGCGGCCGTGAGCGCGCCGGGATCCCCGGCTTCCAGCGCGGCATCGATGCCGCACAGGGACGCGGTCATGCCGGAGATACGGGAGTCGCCGGTCGCCGGGTTGTCCTGGAACAGCGCGCCGCGGGCGAACGAGCCGGGGAAATCCGCGTCGTAGAAGTCGGACAGGAACTGCCGGTGGGTTGCGCCGCTGAGGCCGACCGCGCCGGCGTCGGCGTCGGACACCGCCCAGCCGATGTCATCGTGGCAGCGGATGTAGGTGACCCAGGAGGCGGGCGCGGGTGCGGCGCGGCGGCGGGACAGCGCGACCTCGGCCAGCCGGACGTCGCGGGTGGCCAGGGTCGACCACAGCATCACCATGAGCTGGTTGTCATAGGCCAGGTCGCACTCCGGACGGAACCGGTCGTGACCGCCGAGATACTGGACCAGCATCTCCGGGCTGACGATGGCCTCGGCTTTGAGGAGCAGGCCGGGCGCGGCGAGCCGGGTCAGCGCGCGGAAGGCCTGGAGCAGCGAATGCGCCTCGGGCTGATTCTGGCAGTCGGTGCCCATCCGTTTCCACAGGAACGGTGCCGCGTCCACCCGGAGCACGTCGACGCCGCGGTTGGCCAGGGTGAGCATCGTGTCCAGCATGGCCCGGAACACGGCCGGGTTGGCGTAGTTCAGGTCCCACTGGTAGTCGTGGAAGGTCGTCCAGACCCAGCCGAGGCCGGGGATCTGGGTGAAGCTGCCCGGTGCGGTGTCGGGAAACACCTCGGACAGCGTGCGCTCGTAGCGGTCGGGTTCGGTCCGATCCGGGTAGACCAGGTAAATATCCCGGTAGCCGGGCTCGCCGGCCACGGCCTTGCGGGCCCATTCGTGCTCGCGGGCGGTGTGGTTGACCACCAGGTCGATGCACAGCACCATGCCGCGCTCGTGCAGGTCGGCCGCCAGGGCCTGCAGGTCGGCCATGCTGCCGAGGCGCGGATCGGTCGTGGCGTAGTCGGCCACCGCGTAGCCGCCGTCGTTCTCCCCCTCGCGCGGTCGCAGCAGCGGCATCAGGTGCAGGTAGGTGACACCCAGCTCGGCCAGGTAATCCAGGTGCTCGCGTACCCCCTGGAGCGACCCGGCGAAGCGGTCGGCGTAGCAGACGTAGCCGATCATCCGGGAACGCTGGAACCAGCCCGGGTCGATCTCGCGGCGGCGGTCGAGCAGCCTTTGCGCCGTTGGGCGTTCGGCTGCTTTGCTGAGGGCATCCAGGACCAGCTCGCGGGCGAGTTGGTCCGAGTCGGCGCCGTACACCTGGCTGAGCGGCTCGAGGATGTCGAAGGACAGCTGGTCCAGCCTGGTCAGGAACGCGTCAGCCTCGGCGGCGCCCAGCCGCTCCCGCGCCTCGCGCTCGACCGCGGGACGCAACTCGGGCACGCGCTGCTCCTTCGTCGGGGTATCGCGACGATAGCAGGGTAGTGAAACCGGACATTCACTGCGCTAGAACGAAGTGAAACTGGGGTTTCATCACATTCGGCTAGGACTCCAGGTAGCGGAGGGCGGCGATGACACGGCGGTTGTCGTTGTCGTCGGGGGCCAGGCCGAGCTTGTCGAAGATGTTCGCGACGTGCTTCTCCACGACCTTCGGCGAGATGAACAGCGCGGCAGCGATGGCCGCGTTGGACCGGCCCTGGGCGATCAGCGAGAGCACCTCCCGCTCCCGCGGGGTCAGGGCGGCCAGGGTGTCACCGCGGCGGCTGGCGGTCAGCAGCTGGCGGACGACCTCGGGGTCGAGCACCGTGCCGCCGTGGGCGACCCGGGCGATGGCGTCGATGAAGTCGCTGACGTCGGCCACCCGGTCCTTGAGCAGGTAGCCGACCCCGGCCGGGGCCGAGGCGAACAGCTCGGTCGCGGACTGGGTCTCGATGTACTGGGAGAACACCAGCACGCCGACTCCGGGATGGTCCTTATGGATGGCCTGGGCGGCGCGCAGGCCCTCGTCGGTGTGGGTCGGCGGCATGCGAACGTCGATGACGGCCACGTCGGGCCGGTGCTCGTCGACGGCCCGGCGCAGCGCCTCGGCGTCGGCCACCGCGGCCACCACGTCGTGGCCGCGGCGGGTCAGGGTCTGGGTCAGCCCGTCACGCATGATCGCGGCGTCTTCGGCGATCACGATGCGCAGCGGATCGGAGGTGGCGGTCATCGGGCGGACCTCAAGCGTGGGATGGCGGCGGTCATCAGGCGTGTCTCGGAAGTTCGATGGTGACGATGGTCGGGCCGCCGGGCGGGCTGTCCACCTCGAGCCGCCCGTCGACGGTCTGCACGCGCTCGCGCAGGCCGGCCAGCCCGCCGCCGGGGACCAGGCGCGCGCCGCCGTCCCCGTCGTCGGTCACCGACAGGGACAGCCCGGAGTCCTGCTCGCGGACGCTGACCGCAACGCGGCTCGCGCCGCTGTGCTTGGCCGCGTTGGCCAGCAGTTCGGCGGCGCAGAAGTAGGCCATGGCCTCGATGGCCGGGGAGGGCCGCTCGGTGATGGCGACGGTCAGGCGGACCGGGATGGCGCTGGTCCCGGCTAGGATGCCCAGGGCCGGGCCCAGGCCCCGGTCGAGCACCGGCGGGTGGATGCCGCGGGCCAGGTCCCGCAGTTCGGCCAGCGTGTCCTTGGCGTTCTGGTGGGCCGCGCCGACCAGGGCCAGGGTGTGGTCATCGCCGGAGGACTCCAGGTTCTCCTTGATCTCGCCCAGCGTCATGGCCAAGGCGGCCAGCCGGACCTGGGCGCCGTCGTGCAGGTCGCGCTCGATCCGGCGCAACCGGGCGGCCGACTCATCGACCGCCCGGGCGCGCTGCTCCTGCAGTTCGCGGGCGCGCTCGGCGGCCGCGGCGATCCGTGCCTGCGCGTCCCGCTCGGCTTCCAGCCGGGCCGCCCGCTCCTCCAACGAGGCGTAGTAGGCGCGCCGGTACCGGTAGGCCACCGAATCGCCGAGCACCCACGCGGCCAACGTAAGGCCGCCCAGCCCCGCTGCCGCCGCGAAGAGGGCGTCCGCCGGATGCGGCCCGTTGGCCGGCGACCAGCGGGCGATGGCCACCGCCGAGCCGAGCAGGCAGGCCACCAGCCCGGCGATGGAGACCGGGCGCGGCCGGTACGCGGCCAGGGTGTATAGCAGCACGAGGATGGCCAGGTCGGCATTGGTCGGCTGGAGGGCGAAGACCTGTGCCTGGCCGCCGTTCTGCACGCCGAGGACAATTTGCGCGGCGGCGATCACCGCGACGACGGCGAACGCCGCCACCGGGTACCGGCGGCGTGCTACCACGCTGGCCACGAGCAGAACGGTGACCACGACGAAGGCGATCCGGTTGACGACACTCTCCTGGCCCCCGGCAGCCAGCTGGGGCGCGGTGACCACGAGCAGGGCCACGGCCAGCAGGGCGTCGGCCTGGCCGGGACGGTCGTGCAGCCACGCGCTCACCTCTCGTAGCACGTTCCCAGCGTAATCGCTGGTCCCCGGCACGGGCCCCGGTCGCGCGCGTGACCTGCTCATTTCGCGGACTCCTCGGTGGTCAGAACGAAACGGTCCCTGAACCGGCCAGCAAGATGACCTGGGACAGGAACTTGCTGGTCCCATAGCACACCGGCTTCGCGTCGACCTCATCGATCGTGGCGGCCACGGCGAAGCTGCCGCCGATCCCCCGGTACGAGCCGGTGCCCGAGCCCGCCACGACCGGGAAGGCCGCGGTGACGCTGATGCTGTCCGAGCACGTGCTCACGTTGAATGGCGACCGGCGGAACGCGGCCGCGATCTTCCGGTCAAGACTGGCGATGCTGAGCCGGAATGAGCCGTGCGCCAGCCGCAGTTCAAGCTCGCTGGTGTGCTCTGGGTCGACCGAACCGTCAGGGTGTATAGTCACGGCCGGCCCGTAGTCGCCGACCGCCCCGGTCAAGATGGCCCGGAAATCGGGCCCGTCGCTGTTGATGCTGTAGACCATGATGTGGGCCTGGCTGTGCGTCGGGACCTGCGCCGCGCGGGCCGCGGACGTGCGGCTCCCGGCGGCGGTCCCCGTCGCGCTGGCCGTGGCTGCCGCGCAGCCAGTGATGGCGAGCGCGGCAGCGAGGCCGGCGGCGCTGACCACGATGGCAAGACGATTTCTGAGCATGATCGAAACCCCGTTCCTTCAGGTCTGTGTGCTAGGCGTCGCGGCGGCTGAACTGGACCGCACCGAGCACGAGCAGGATCGCCGCGTAGCCGGCGAACACCGCGAGCTCGCCCCAGGCCGAGAACATGTACTGCATCGGCCCGCCCTTGGTCGAGGTCATCACGTTGAGGGCGTCGCCGCCCGGCACCCACCGCATCAAGGCGTGGTGCAGGAAATCCGGCAGCGCCCGCAGCAGCTGAGGCAGCAGCATGAGGAACGCGAAGGCCAGCGTCAGCGCGCCGGCCGTGCTCCGGACCAGGGCGCCGACGCCGACGGCGAACAGGCCGCAGACCTCGACGTACAGCGCGGCGACGACCACCGACCGCAGCACCCCCGGCTGGGACAGGGACATGGACACGTGCGTGCTGGACAGCAGCGTCCGGCCCAGGAAGTAGGAGCCAAAGCTGGTCGCGAACGACACGACCAGGCTGACCGCCGCGAATACGGCCGCCTTCGCGGCGTACAGCGTCCCGCGCCGTGGCATCACGGTCAGCGAGGTGCGGATCATGCCGGTGGAGTACTCCGAGGTAATCATCAGGGCGCCGAGCACCACGATGACCAGCTGGCCGAGCAGGGCCAGGCCGAGGACGCTGTCCTGGGCGCCGTCGAAGCTGGCCCGGTCCGGGGCCGACATGGTCGGCCACGAGTGAACTGTGCCCAGGCAGTAGGCGACGCACCAGGCGACGCTGGCCAAGACCAGGACGAACAGCGTCCAGTAGGGGGAGCGAACCGAGCGGATCTTGGTGAACTCCGAGCGGATGGTGCGGCGCAGTGCCACGCCGCGGCCGGGCCGGGCGGCGGGACGATTTGACGAGTGGGCGGCAATGGTGAGCGAGGTCATGACGGGTCTCCTGCGGGTTCGGCGCGGTATTCCACGCTGTCGGCGGTCAGTTCCATGAAGGCGTGCTCGAGCGACACCCGGGTCGCGACTAGCTGGTACAGCCGGATGCCGTGGGCGAAGGCCAGGTCGGACACGTGCTCCTCGGTCAGGCCGTGGATCTCGAACTCCCCGCCGTCGGCCGGTGAGAAGGTGCCGCCCCGGGCCGCGACGACCCGGGACAGGGCGTCGGGCTGCGGGGTCCGGACCAGGACGCCCTGGCCGGAGCCGCGGGCGATGAACTCGGCCATGCTGGAGTCGGCGATGAGCCGGCCGCGCCCGATGACCAGCAGGTGATCGGCGGTGTATTCCATCTCCGACATCAGGTGGCTGGAGACAAGGACGGTGCGGCCCTCGGCGGCCAGCGACTTCATCAGGTTCCTGATCCACAAGATGCCCTCGGGGTCGAGCCCGTTGACCGGCTCGTCGAACATCAGGATCTGCGGGTCGCCGAGCAGCGCCGCGGCGATGCCGAGCCGCTGCCGCATGCCGAGCGAGAACCCCTTGGTGCGCTTGCCCGCCACGTCGGTCAGGCCGACCAGGCCGAGCACCTCGTCCACCCGGCGCCGGGAGATGCCATTGGTCTGGGCCAGGGCAAGCAGGTGGCTTCGGGCGGTACGGCCGCCGTGCACGGCTCCGGCGTCCAGCAGCGCGCCGACCTGGTGCATCGGGTCTGGCAGCTGTGCGTACGGCTTGCCGTTCACGGTGACGGTCCCAGCGGACGGGTAGTCCAGGCCCAGGATCAGCCGCATGGTGGTGGTCTTGCCGGCCCCGTTCGGGCCGAGAAACCCGGTCACCAGACCGGGCCGGATCGTGAAGCTCAGGTCGTTGACCGCGGCGGTGGCGCCGTAGCGCTTGACGAGCCCCCGTGCTTCGATCATCGGGCGTCCCTTTCTGCGTAGCGTGATGGCGACAGCCAAAACGCTACGGACAGCGTCCGATGGGCGGCAGCGGACTGCCACCCATCTTCGGCTGGGGGATAACCCCTAGGCGTCGTGGAAGACCAGGCCGAGGGCGTGGCGGTGGCCGGAGCGGACGGTGCTGACGCCGTGGCGGACCGGGGCGGGAGACCAGCCTCTGGTCCCCAGCACCGGGCGGTAGCTGGTGGTGAAGATCAGACCGTGGCCGTGGGGTAGGACGGTGCTAGTGCCGCGGGACTGGGCCCTTGGCCGCTGCTCGACGAGGAGGAACTCACCGCCGGTGTAGTCGGTCCCGTACTCGTCCAGTCCGATGACGACCTGGAGCGGGAAGACCAGGTCGCCGAACAGGTCACGGTGCAGGGCGTTCCAGTCTCTGGGCTGGTAACGCAGCAGGATCTGCGAGCTCTTGGACTGGCCCCCCTGGTGGCACATCCAGAGCCACTCCTCCAGGGTGTCGGGCCACGGGGCGGGCCGGCCGAGTCGGCCGGCCCAGCTCCGGGCGATGCCCAGCAGGTGCGGGTAGAAGGCCTCGCGCAATGCGCGGACCGGTTCGGGCAGGTCGTGGGTGAAGTACCGGTACTGGCCGGAGCCGAACCGGTGCCGGGCCATGTCGATGGTGGACCGGAACAGCTCCGGCCGGTCGTACAGGCCGACCAGGTCGCGGCACTGGGCCGGGGTGAGGAGGCGGGGCGTGACGGCGCAGCCGCCGACGTCGAGCTCGGCGCGGATCGCAGGCCAGTCCGCCGCGGCGAGCAGCTCCCGGGTATCAGCTACGGCGGTGGTCATACGAACTCGCCCAGCAGAACGCCTTCGTGGGCCAGGAGCCACTGCTTGCGCTCCACTCCCCCGGCGTAACCGCGCATGGTGCCGTCCGCGCCGATGACCCGGTGGCACGGGCGGATGATCAGCAGCGGGTTGGCGCCAACCGCAGCGCCCAGCGCCACGACCCGGTCGCGCGGGACGCCGAGTTGGGCGGCCAGCTCGCCGTAGGTGGTCGTGGTGCCGTACCGCACGGAGTCCAGGGCCCGCCAGATCCGCTGCTGGAATGGGGTACCTCGGGGGGCGAAGTCGAGGTCGAAGGCGGTCAGCTCGCCCGCGAAGTACGCCTCGAGCTGCCGGGTGACGTCGGCGAACGCGCCGGTGTCTCGCCGCCAGCCGGGCTGCGGCGCAACGTCGCTATAGCCGGTCATCGACAGTGAGGTCAGGGTCACGCCGTCCTCAGTCGGGTCGCCGACCAGCAGCAGGTCGCCCACCGGGCTGTCCATTGTCTGGTAAATGCTCATACCTCGAAGCTATGGGCGCGGAGAGCGCTTAGCTGGCGGGTTTCGGACATTGCGTTAGCCGCGCGGTGGACGCAGGTGGCAGGGGCTGGAGCCGGGATCGTTCGGCATAATTTGTCTTTATGCCGTCAATCAACCGTCAGGTCCGCCTGGCCGCCCGCCCGTCCGGGCTCCCGCGGCCCACCGACTGGGAGTTCACGAGCGAGCCGGTGCCGGCCCCGGGTGCCGGGGAGTTCGTGGTGGGGGTCACGCACCTGTCCATCGACCCGGCCATGCGGGAGTGGATGAACGCGCGCCGCTCCTACGTCCCGCCGGTGGACATCGGTGCCGTCATGCGCGCGGGCGGGATCGGCCGCGTGACCGCCTCCGAGCACCCCGAGTTTGCCGTCGGCGACTACGTGTACGGCGCGTTCGGCGTGCAGGAGTACTGCGTGTCGGACGGCCGGGATGTGCTCAAACTGGACACGTCGCTGGCCGAACCGACGATGTACCTGGGCGTGCTGGGGACGACCGGGCTGACCGCCTACTTCGGCCTGCTGGACACCGGCCGGCTCAAGGAGGGTGACACGGTCGTGGTGTCCGGCGCGGCGGGCGCGGTGGGCAGCGTGGCCGGGCAGATCGCCAAGATCAAGGGCGGCCGGGTGATCGGCATCGCGGGCGGGCCGGAGAAGTGCCGGCTGGTGACCGAGGAGTTCGGGTTCGACGCGGCGATCGACTACCGGGCGCCGCACCTGCGCCGGACGCTGCGGGAGTTTGCGCCGCGCGGGGTCGACGTCTACTTCGACAACGTGGGCGGCGAGATCCTGGATGACGTGCTGACCTGCATCGCGCGCGGCGCGAGGATCGTCATCTGCGGCGCGGTCTCGCAGTACAACGAGAGCGAGAGGCGGGGCCCGGCCAACTACATGATGCTGCTGGTGGCGCGGGCGTCGATGACCGGCATGCTGGTGTTCGACTACGCCGACCGGTATCCCGAGGCCATGGCCGAGCTAGCCGGCTGGTACCGGGCCGGGCGGCTCGTTTCGCGCGAGACCGTGGTGAGCGGCAGCGTGGAGGATTTCCCCGAGACGCTGCTGAAGCTGTTCGAGGGGGCGAACACCGGCAAGATGATCCTGGCGATCTAGGGAGCGTTATGCAATACCGGTTGCGAGTGCGGGCCGTTAGGCCCGCGCGAGCGACCGGTGCAGGTAACACGGACAGTAACCACAGCGGGTCATTGCATAACGCGACCTTTATCTAAGACAGAGCGAACCGGCGTGCGGTTGACCAGGTCGAGGCCGCGGAGCAAAGCCTCGATGACCGTGACGGCCCGGCCGATGTCGGGGACACGGTCGGCGATCACGTCGGAGTAGAGGAAACCCTCGCTGACCCGGACGATGGCGAAGGCCAGCGTGCGGGTGTCCAGGCTGGCGTCGAACGCGCCGCGGCCGCGCTCGAGGTCGATGAGGTTCTCGAGCGCTTTCGCCATCCCCTCGTGCACAAGGCTGCGGGGGCCGGTCAGCAGGCGCAGCGCGGTCTCCGGGTCGGACTCCAGGAACATGCGCACCGGACGATCGGCGCCGATCGCGGCCAGCACGCCGGCGATCACGGCGGTGAGCCGGTCGGTCCCGGCCAGGTCGGCGCTGGCCCGTACCTGGTCGGCGAGCAGGCGGCGAGCCCGCCACCACAGCACCTGGTCCAGCAGTTGCTCCCGGTTGCCGACCCGGCGGTACAAGGTGGCGCGGGCCACCCCGATGCGCCCCGCGAGCGACCGCATGTCCAGCCGCTGCCCGGCCACGAAGGTGTCCACGGCCGCCGCGAAGATCTCGCCTGGAACCGTGGCGGGCGGTTGGATCCCCTGCGGGAGGATGGTGCAGACGTCGTCCTGGCTCATGGGCCGGTGTGCTCGGTGGCGCGCTTCTCGGCCGCCACTGTGAGCAAATCCAGTTCGTCGACCAGGTAGCCGGCCAGGACGTCGATGTCCGGGACCAGCTCGCGGCAGGCCGTTAGGCCGAAGTGCAGCTGGCCCAGGTACCCGATCAGGGTGATGTTCAGTCCCTGGCCGTCGGTGACCACCGACAACGGGTAATGGGCGATCATCTTGGCCCCGCAGAGATAAACCGGGACGTTCGGGCCGGGGACGTTGGAGATCGTGAGATTGAACGGAGGCAGCCGGTGCAGCACCCCGGTGGCGAACACGACACGGGCGGCCCGGGCGGTCAGCGCCGGCGGGGCGAAGTCGCTGATCTGGTCGACCAGGCCCTGCGGGATCGCCGCCTGCTGGGCCTTGGCGATCCTTGTAGCCTGATGCACGACCTCCAGCCGCAGGCCGGGCTCGCTGATGTTGGTCGGCAGCGTGGCCAGCATGGCCGACACCTTGTTGCCGAGGGCGCCCTTGCTGGCCGGGTCGCGTACCGAAACCGGGATCATGGCAATGAGCGGCTGGGACGGCAGCGCTTCCCGGTCGGCCAGCCAGCGCCGCAGGGCGCCTGCGGACATCGCCATCACGACATCGTTGACCGAAACGCCGAAAGCGTTCTTGACCGCTTTGACCGTGTTGAGATCCACGCTGCGCAACGCGAACCGGCGGTGCGGGGTGATCGGCTTGTTGAACGGCGTCGCGGGAGTGCGGGCCGGCACGGTGGCGATGACCTCGCCGTCGCCGCGGTTCAGCCCGAGCATGCCGCCGACCACCGGTCTGACCACCGGAGTCAGGGTGGGCAGC
>Ga0318497_10000629_pt1 | contig 11841 bp, 7 predicted proteins | sample GRESIP109b1f23_FD_203754 | JGI IMG/M metagenome (GOLD analysis project Ga0318497, IMG submission 203754) | Tropical soil microbial communities from Luquillo Experimental Forest, Puerto Rico - GRE.SIPMG.109b1f23 | ecosystem: Environmental > Terrestrial > Soil > Tropical forest > Bulk soil... | reverse complement strand
GGCCACGGCGCCGGGCTTGCCGAGGGCGGCGTGGGCGGCGGCCCGGCCGGCCAGCAGCGCGGCGGCCTGCTCGTCCGCGCCCGCCTCCCGCAGGCGGGACAGCATGCTGGCCACGGCGACCGGGTCGTCGAGGGCGGCGTGGGCGGCGGCGCGGCCGGCCAGCGCGGCGGCCTGCGTGCGCGCGTCCGCCTCCCGCAGGCTGTCCAGCAGGTCGGCCACGTCGCGCGGGTTGTCGAGGGCGGCGTGGGCGGCGGCCCAGTGCACGGGGCGAGGGTCCGTGGACAGGCAGGCCGGGGGATCGCTGAGGTAGAAGACGGCGTCGCGGTTACCGGATGCGGCGGCGTTCTTCTGCAGCTGGACAGCATCCCGGTACAGGCCGCGAGCGTCGGCGGCTCGGCCGAGTGCGGCCTGGTCGCCGGGCGCGGCGTGCGTGGCAACCGCTATCCAGAACTCCGCCGGGGGGATCTGGCTGGCGCGGTGCGCCCGGCCATGCTGGTCCAGGTAGTCCGCGAGCCGGTACAGCGGCCCCGCGGCGGCCGCCGTGCTGCCGGGCTGGCCCCCGCGGTGACGGGCGGCGGGCGCGGCCGGGCGGGCGCGGATGCGGGTCAGCGGCCCGCTGGCCCCCTTGGACGGGACGGAGGTGTAGGCCAGGGCCTGTTCCAGCCAGTCCTCGCCGAGGGCGTCCCACTGGTCGTCGGTCAGGTACCCCGGCGCGGCGGCTTCCAGGAAGGCCTGCGGCAGGCCCACTCCCATGCCCAGGCGACGGACATCCATAGCGGCGTGGATCAGCGCCTCCGCGGCGGGCGGGGCATTGCGGTACCGGGCCAGCAGCTCCGGCGCCCCGGCCAGGAACTGGATCACCGCCCCGTCCGGCGCCGACCTGGCCGCCAACACCATCCGTACGTCTGCTACCCGGGCGACCTGGCTCATCTGCGCCGGGGTGAACGCGGCGGGCACGGTGATGTCGTGTCCGGCCAGCAGCTCCCGCGCCTGGGCGTGCCGATCGTCCCCGCCGACCGGGCGGGCGGTCAGGGCGTCCCAGAACTCCCGCCACATGGTGGCCAGTACCAGCACCGGGGCCCGGCCGGGGTCGCGCAGCAGCTCCCGCAGCCCGGCGGCGACCTGCTCGCCCAGCCCGGCCTCAGCCGGGTCGAGGTAGAGCTGGGCTTCGTTCAGCCATACCAGGGTCCGCGGCCCGATGCCCGCCAACTCGGCCATCGCCGCATCCGGGCGGGACGGGTCGATCGGATGCCACAGCCGCCACGGCGGGTCCTGGTCCCGCAGCAGGGCCAGGGCCTCCCAGCAGGCCCGGGTCTTGCCCGTCGAGGACCCGCCGACCAGCACCGCGATCCCGCTGCGGCCGTCCGCCGCCGCCCGCACCACCCGGCCCAGGACCTGGTCATGATCGCGAGGCACATACGGCGGCAGGAGCGGCAGCCCCGGCGGCGCATCCTCAAGCTCTACCGGCCGGTGCACCTCCAGCGCGAATGGATCCCTCACCTCAGCCAGCGGCCACCCGGCCACCGACGCGGGCCGCGCCAGCCCGGCCCGGGCGCGCTGCCGTGGCAGGACGGGCAGCGCGCCCAGGCCGGGCACCCCGAACTGCTGCCACCACTCCGCCGCCGAAGCCAGATCGGCGACGGCGGTGATCGGCACCACGGTCAGGGCCGACTCTCCCTCCGGCCGGTGGTGCGTGCTGATGACCCCACGGCCGTCTGGTCCCCGTCATGTGCATCAGCGGCGAACACGACGGCCCCCGACATGCCCTCCCACGCAGAACCGGTCAGCGAGGTCGACGGGTTGCTGGTCACCTGCAGGGGAAGCAGCCCCGCCCGCTGCTTGCCACCCGGCAGAATGTGGCCGGATACCTGCCAGGTCGGGTCATAGCCCGGTCGCGGTTCCGCGCTTGGCTTAGCGTCCGGTGCCAGGCCAGTCTCCACCTCCACCACGTGGCGTTCCCAGTCCCGCGCTGCGGCCAGCACTTCCTCCGGCAGGCCGTCCAGCAGCCCAAACGGTTCCACCCCCGGGTACGGGAATCCCGCCCACCACCGCGAAATCCGACGCAGCCATCAAGTAGGACGCCAGCACCACCTGCTCGCTGCCATCCTGCGCGCGAAGCCGCACCGATGTCGTGGGGTTGGCATGGTTGGCCTGGACACTCCGGCGGAGGGCGTCCAGATTAGGTTGCGATTTCGGCGGCTGGGCGTGCCAAGTTCACCGCGCCGGTCCACGCTCACGATGCGGCGAGGTTGAGGCGGTCGCGTGGCTCAAGAGGCAGCGTGGTCCGGCTGGCCCAGATGGTGGCGGCGATGCCGTCCATCTCCGGTGACCAGTCGCGGACCAGGACGGGCCGGATGTGGCCGTGGTGCAGGAGGACGCGGCCGCCGCGGCGGTGGAGCTGGAACCACAGGGTGCTGCGTTCGTGCCGCTGGAGGCTCTGCCTGCTGGTGGTAGCCGCACGGGCCGGGCTGGATCCGTACCGGCGGGTCTGCGGGAACGTGGTGTGCGGCCGGCTGGGCGGCCGCCAGCTGTCGTATTTCATCCAGTGCGCGATCGCATCTGCGGTGTCGGCGGGCTGGTAGCCGGGCCAGCCGAGCCGCTGCCCGATCGCGGCGATGAATTGCTGCTGCTGCGCGGGGTCGCCGGCGGCGAGGCGGCGCCAGGCGGGCGAGGCGATGAGGCCGGCGAGGCCGACGGCTTCGGGGTAGGCGGCGGCGAAAATCCGCGAGGCGCTGAACTGGCTGGATTCGGTGCCGGGCGGGATGAGGATCTCGGCGCGGCGGGTCCACCGCTGCCACGGGCCGGTCGGCTCGCCGGGCCAGTCGGTCCACAGATGGCCGCAGATCAAGAACCCGGTCAGCATCGCGTCGTAGGCGGCCGCGGGGCCATAGCGGCGCAGCAGCCGCAGGTGGCGCCGTTGCGCCTGGACGAGGCCGGCGAGTTCGGGGCCGAGCGGGGTGGCGGGCTGCCCGGCGTCCGGCGGGCCGATCCAGTACCGGTGCCGGGTGCAGACGTAGCGGTGGTGCGGCAGCAGCCGGGTGACCGGGCCGCCGTCGTGCCGGGCGTCGCAGCGCGGGCAGCGCGGTTGCGGCTGGTGACGCCAGGCCTGCCAGTCCGGCCCGGGGCGCAGCTCGGGCAGCGCCCGGGCCATGTGCTCAGCCGGGCGGCCGGTGATCGCGGCAAGCTGGCCGGGGTCGATGGCGCGCCGGCGGGTTCCGGGTTGCGGGCTGCTGACCTCGTGCCACAGGCCGCCCGGGGCAAGGCCGTGCAGGCTGGCCAGCCGGGCCAGGTAGGAGGCGGCGGTTTCGTGCCGGGCCGGCGGGACGGCGACCGGGAGCCGCATCAGCCCGGTTCCCGCTGGCCGGGGCGGCCGCGGCCGGCGGCGGGCCGCGCGGTGGCGCCGCGCTCGGCGGCGTAGTCGACCGGGACGGCCTCGAGCAGGTCGCGGGTGATCTGTTCGCTGCCGTCTTCGATGGCCAGGATCGCCGCGCCGCGGATCAGCTGGGACAAGCTGCCGATCATGCCGCCGCTGCGGCGGTAGAGGTAGTCCTCCAGCACGACCAGGCTGCCAGGCTGGTGCTGGTGCAGCCGCAGCGCGGAGTCCATGGTGGCGATCAGCGCCCGCCACTGCTCCCGCTGGGCGCCGGTGCCGTAGGCGAACGGGGTGGCCGGGACGACGGTGAACCGGCCGGCGATCTGCCGGCCCCGGGTGCCGGCGAACAGCCCGGCGGACTCCACGTCGATGCCCGCGTAGTCCTGTTGACTGAACTACCGGAGTTGTTTTTCCAGTTCAGATGACGTGACGATCAGCTGGTGGCTACTGTCCCGGCTCATGACTGAACAGGGTGGTTCGTCCCGGGATCTGGCCCGGCTGGTTATCCCCGCAACGGGCTCGCTGGCCGCGACGGGGGAGCCGTGGGAGCCGTTCCGCCTCCTGGACGCTGACGGCCTCGTCGTTGACCCGGCCGCGTCGTACTTCCGTGATCTTCAGGCGTCCGGGAGGTCGGCGGCGACCTTGCGGTCGTATGGCATGGACCTCTTGCGCTGGTTCAGGTTCACCTGGGCGGTCGACGTGCCGTGGTCGCAGGCGACTCGCGTGGAAGCTCGTGATTTCAGCTGCTGGATCCAGGCTGCCGAGAAACGCCGGCTGGTGCCGGGCGACGGAAGGTCTCCGGGTGCGCCGAACCGGTGACGGGCAAGCCGTCGCCGGGCCGGACTTACGCGGCGGCCACGGTGGCCCATAGCGAGACGGTGCTGCTGGGCTTCTATGAGCTGCACCGCGAGCTGGGGTCCGGCCCGATGGCGAACCCGTTCCCGCTGGCCCGGCGCCGCCGAGGCCGGCCGCATGCGCATCACAACCCGATGGAGCCCTTCCGCAACGAGCGCTCGGGCCTTTACCGGCCGAAAGTTCCCGGCCGGATCCCGCGCATGATCCCGGACGACCTGTTCAACGAGCTGTTCGCCTGCCTCGGCAGCCACCGGGACCGGGCACTGGTCGCCTTCTGGGTGTCGACGGGGGCCAGGGCGGCGGAGCTGCTGGGAGCGGCGCAGGAGGACGCCGATCCCGGCCAGCCGCTGTGGTGGACCCTCCGCCGGCCGTTCCGGCCGCTGACCTATCACGCGGCCCGGGCGGTGTTCGTCCGGGCCGGCGCCCTGCTCGGGGCAAACTGGTCGCTGCACGACCTGCGTCACACGGCGGCATACCGGATGGCCAGGGACAAAGACGTGCCGCTGACCGACGTGCGGTGGATTTTGGGACATGCGCAGCTCACGACCACGCAGATCTATACCGCCCCGACCAGCCGGGGACGTGATCGCGAGCGTCCTGGCCCATCACGCCCGCCGGGCGGGCGGCCGGGCCGCGGCCGCGAAAACCGCGGCGGATGCCGCGACGCTGCGCTATCGGCCAGAATCGCTGGAGGTCCTTTTCGGGAGGCCCGGATCGTTATCACTACGCCCAGCCTGCAGGCTCCGGCCCGGCCGGGGCCTGTTCCCGCCGGCGATCGTCTTCTGGCCGGCGGGCAGGGCGACCTGGCGTCGCTGCTGGACAGGTTCCCGCCGCGTCCGGCGGAGATGACCTGGGCGGTCACCCGCCAGCCAAGGGAACAGCTGCTGGCCCGGCTGCTCAGCCCGCCGTTCCGGATGGGCAATAACCAGAGCCAGGCCAACCGGAAGGTCGGCGCGACCCAGCTGCTGGGCTGGCTGGAGAGCCTGCCGGGCGAGACCTGGCAGGAACGGTGGGCGGCCAGCGGAGCCGAGGAAGCCGCAGACTGGCGCGCTCTTCCCGCCCGGTGGATCAAGGGCAGGCACCAGACCCGCGACGATCTCGGGGCGGAGGCGTCCCGCCTCGGGACGGGGATGATCCTGCTGGTTACCGGGGACGCGATCCGCCCCGGCCTGCCCTTCCTGCTGACCTTCACCAGCCGTCACCTGGCCGCCGAGATGGCCCGCACCCGCGATCCCGAAGGATTCGCCAGGCTGGGCAGCCTCTGCGAAACGGTCCCGGACGGCCCCGTCGCCACCCGGGCGATCCGCCGGATCACCGCGATCATGGCCGCCAAGGGCGGCCTGGTCGCCGACATCACCGCCGGCGACTGCCTGGAAGCGCTGCACCTGATGAACGGGATATTCGATCGGGGCTCGGACAAGAACGCGTACTTCTACCAGCTGATGCACGCCACCGGCGGTTTCCCGGACGACGCCCCGGCGAGCATGCGCACGTCCGTGACCCGAGGGCAGCTTACTCCGGGGCAGATGATCGACCGGTACGGCATCGCCTGCGGGCCGGTCCGCGACCTGCTGGTGGACTACCTGCGGGAGCGCCAGCCGTCCGTTGACTACAGCACCTTGCGGAACCTCGCGCAACGGCTCGGATCGGTGTTCTGGCGGGACCTGGAGCTCCACCACCCCGGCATCAACTCCCTGCACCTTCCACCGGACGCTGCCGAGTGGAAGCAGCGGGCGCTCACGGCCAGTGTCACGGGCAAGGCACAGACGCGGGCCACCGGCCTGGAGGTGCTCACCGTCGTGCGGGCCTTCTACCTAGACGTCGCCGAATGGGCGCTGGAGGACCCGGCCAGGTGGGGACCGTGGGCCGCTCCCTGCCCCGTCCGCGGCGACGAACTGGCCCGCAGGAAGGAACTGTCCCGACGCAAGGCAAGGATGGACCAGCGGACCCGGGAACGGCTCCCGGTCCTCCCCGCCCTCGTCGCCTCGGCCGACGCGCAGCGCAGCGCATCCAGGGAACGCCTCGAGGCCGCCATGGCGGCCGGGCCGGGCCAGACGTTCACCGCAGGCGGCCAGACCCTGCGCCGGTCGATCCTGGCCATCGGGCCCAGGAACGTGCGGATCTGGGCCGACGACCCCGGCACCGGAAAGCGCCGCGACCTCATCCTCGAAGAGCACCGCGGCTTCTGGTCATGGGCGGTGGTCGAGGTCCTGCGTCACACGGGCATCCGCGTCGAGGAGCTGACAGAGCTCTCGCATCACAGCCTGGTCCAGTATTCCGTCCCGTCCACCGGCGAGCTGATCCCGCTGCTGCATATCGCCCCCTCCAAGACCGACCAGGAGCGGCTCCTGGTCGTGTCCCCGGAGCTCGCGGACGTGCTCAGTGCGGTCATCAGCCGGATCCGGGACCCCTCCGGTGCCGTCCCCCTCGTGGTCTCGCTCGACGCCCACGAGAAGACCTGGAACCCGCCGATGCCGCTGCTGCTGCAACGACGCCTCGGCACCGAGAACCGGCCGATCGGCACCGATGCCGTCCGCGACCTGCTCGACAGCGCGCTCGCCCATTCCGGGCTGACCGACCTGGACGGCAAGCCGCTGAAGTTCCAGCCCCACGATTTCCGGAGGCTGTTCATCACCGACGCCGTGATGAATGGCATGCCGCCCCACATCGCCCAACTGGTGGTCGGGCACCGCGACGTGAACACGACCATGGGATACAAGGCCGTCTACCCCGAGGAAGTCATCAACGGCCACCGGGCCTTCATCGCCCGCCGCCGGACGATACGCCCCGGCGAGGAATACCGGACCCCGACCGACGAGGAATGGGAAGAGTTCCTCGGCCACTTCGAACGACGGAAGGTCGCCCTCGGCGAATGCGGCCGGGCCTACTCATCTCCCTGCATCCATGAACACGTCCCGTTGACCGAACTAACAGATGCCCGGATTGGTTATCGGTCCCGGTTCAACTGATTGTGACCGAGGCTCTTCTTCAGCCCTGTCGGAGTCTTGGTCGTCACTTCGCGTGGCGGCTTGGATCTGCTGTCATCACGTGTCGTTGGAGCGCATCGGCACGTGGGGAGGCAGAGTTGGACGGGGTTCGGGATGTTGTGGTATTGAACGTTGCCCGAGTCGGCCGGGTCTGGGAGACCGGGGATCCGCTGCGGCCGTTCGTGCTGCTCGACGAGAACGGCGCTGAGGTTCTGGTCGTCAGCGAGTTCCTCCACCACATGCTGGCTGACGACGCCCGGCCGTCCTCGCTGAGGTCGTACGCCTACGAGCTGCTGGCCTGGTTCCGTTTCCTGAGGGCGATCGAGGTTGCCTGGGACGGCGCGGGCAGGGCCGAGGCCCGTGACTTCGCCCTGTGGCTGAAGACCGCCAAGAAGCCGGCCCGGCCCCGCCGGCCCGATGCTCCAGCTCCAGGCACCGTGAACCCGCTCACCGGGAAGGCGACGCCCGGGCGGAACTACGCGCCCCGGACCCGGCGCCATGCTCGCGCGGCGATCCGGTCGTTCTATGAGTACCACCGGGAAATGCACGGCCGCCCGCTGATCAACCCATTTCCGCAGGCCAAGGGCATCGATGACGGGAGCCTCAACGCCCATCACAATTCCATGCAGCCCTTCTGGCAGCCGCCACGCCGGGCCGCATACCAGCCGAAGGAGCCCAAGCCGGCGCCGAGGAGCATCCCTGACCAGGCCTTCAACGAGCTGTTCGCCGGGCTGACCTCCAACCGGGACCGGGCGCTGATCGCGTTCTATATCTCGACCGGAGCGCGCGCCGCCGAACTCCTGGGCGTCGTTCAGGGGCTGCTCGCCCCGGAAGACCAGACCATCGGCGTGGTCCGCAAGGGCAGCCACGCACTGCAGCACCTGCCTGCCTCGGCGGATGCGTTCGTCTGGCTGCGGCTTTACCAGCAGGAGATGCTGAACCTGATCCCACGAGGGCCGTCCGAACCGGTGTGGTGGACGCTGCGACGGCCGTTCCGGCCGCTGACCTACGACGCGGCCAGGATGGTGTTCACCCGCGTCAACCAGCTGCTCGGCGCGAACTGGACCCTGCATGACCTGCGGCACAGCGCCGCCAAGCGGATGCTGCGCGACCCGGGCCTGACACTGGCCGACGTGCAGTGGGTTCTCGGACACGCCCACATCACCACGACGCAGATCTATACGGCGCCAGCCCCGGATGAGGTGATCCGTCACGTCCTGGCACACCACGACCGGCAGCGGACCCGGGAGGCCTCGGTCCCGGCCCCGCCAGCACCCGGCTACCGGCCGGAGGTGCTGGCCGCGTTGTTCGGCTCGTCGAAGATCACCGGGGAGGCATGATGCCGCGGAAGGTCCACGATGGCCCGGCGATGGGCACCGCTCACAGAACGGTGCTGGAGCAGCCGCCGGAGTGGGAGCCTCGTCCGTTGCCGGGAAGCTGGTGGCAGACATGCCAGGAGCGGGAGGCCCTGGCCGAGCGGTTGCTGACCGCCTTCACCGAACCGGGCGCGGGTCGCGGCCGGGACCAGACGCGGCGGCGTGGGCTGACCAAGCTGCTGGACTGGCTGCAACGTCAGCCCGGTGAGACCTGGCAGGACCGGTGGCTGGCGAGCGGGGCGGACGCGGCCGGCTTTGATTGGGCCGGACTGCCGCTGGGTGGTGAACCATCCCCGCGGCATCGGCGCGACGAGCTGACCAGCGGTTTGGTGCCGCTGGTGGCCGGGCAGGCGATCCGGCCGACCTACCGGTGGCTGATGAGGCAACGTCACGCGCTGATGCTGGCCGAGGCCCGTAAGGCGATCGATCCGGAGGGGTTCGGCCGGCTCGAGCAGCACGCCCGGGATGCGATCGGGTGGGCCCGCTCGGACGCTTTGAACAAGCTGACCTGGATAGTGATCTGCAAGGGCGGGCTCGTCGCTGACGTCACCGTCGGCGACTGTGTCGAGCTGACGGCCGCCCTGCAAGAGCACCATTTCCGGGGAAGCGCGGGCCGCCCGCTGTTCTACGCTCTGCTCAAGGAGACCGGGATCTTGCCCGCCGCCGCTCCGCTGCGGTTGCGGGCGCTGCGCATCGACGGGCGCCGTAGCATCGAGCAGATCATCGACAAGTACGGCATCGAATGCAGGCCCGTCCGGGACCTGATGGTGGAGTACTTCACCGAGCGGGCGCCTGACCTCGACCACACCTCGCTGCGGTCGATCGCCCGCAACCTGTGCCGGCTGTTCTGGCGGGACCTGGAGATCCATCACCCCGGTATCGACTCCCTTCACCTGGCACCTGAGGTCGCCAGGGCATGGAAGGAACGGCTGTCCTACATTCGCGATGCCGACGGTCATCCGATCCGGCCGCGTGTGAACTTCCGCAGCGAGCTGGTCTTCGTCAAAGCCTTCTATGAGGACATCGCTCGCTGGGCCGCCGACGACCCCGCGCGCTGGGCGCGCTGGGCGACCCCGTGCCCGGTCAAGGCATCCGAGTGCGCGACCAAGAAGTCCCGGTCCGGGGTCAAGTCCCGGATGGATCAGCGGACCCGGGCCCAGCTCCCGCTGCTGCCCGCCCTTGTGCGAGCTGTCGAGCAGCAGCGCAAGGCTGCCGAACACCTGCTCACCACCGCCCGGGATGTCCCCGCCAGCGACTTGTTCACCGTCGGGGAGCAGCAGTTCCAGCGGTGTCGGCCTGGGCCGTCCGGTCGCGTCTATGTCATCGAGGCAGCCACCGGAAAGAAACGCGACCTCACCCACAAAGAAGAAGCCGCGTTCTGGTCGTGGGCGACCGTGGAGGTCCTGCGCGCGACCGGGATCAGGATCGAGGAGATGCTGGAGCTCACCCACCACAGCTTCGTCGCATACACCCTGCCCACCACCGGCGAGATCGTCCCTATGCTCCAGGTCGCCCCCTCCAAAACAGATGCCGAGAGACTCCTGCTGGTCTCCCCGGAGCTGGCCGAGGTTCTCACCGCGATCATCTTCAGGGTCCGGCGAGGCAAATCCGCCCTGCCACTGGTGTCGGCCTACGACGTGTTCGAACAGACCTGGAGCGCGCCGATGCCGTTCCTGTTCCAGCGCCGCTACGGCTCCGAAGATCGGCCGATCACCCGCAGCTACATCCGCGAATGCATGGTCGCGACCTCACACGCTGCCCAGATCACCGTCGCAGGTCAGCCGCTGGAATGGCGCCCCCATGACTTCCGGAGAATCTTTGTTACCGACGCCTTGCGGTCCGGGCTGCCACCGCACATCGCCGCGAAGATCTGCGGCCACACCGTTCTTGATACCACGATGGGGTACGCCGCGATCTACCCCGAGGACGTGGTGTCCCATCACCGGGCGTTCATCGCCCGCCGCCGGGCCGAACGGCCCAGCGAAGAATACCGTGAGCTCACCGTTGCCGAATGGGACGAGTTCCTGGCCCACTTCGAGCTGCGCAAGGTCGCCCTCGGGGTCTGCGGCCGTGACTACGGAACGCCATGTGCGCATGAAAACGCTTGTGTCAGATGTCCCCTCCTCCGGGTTGACCCGGCCCAGATGCCGCGCCTGGAGGAGATCCGCACTAACCTCGCCGACCGGCTCCAGGAGGCCAGGGACCAGGGCTGGCTCGGCGAGGTCGCCGCGATCGAGACCACCCTGGCCGCCGCCGCGCAGAAACTGGAAGCCATGCGCGAGCTCGCCGCCCGCAGTACTACCGTCAGCCTTGGCATGCCCAGGCTGACGGCGCTAGCGGCAAAGACAGCCGACCGCAGTAGCGCGCCTGAGGCCTGCCATTGAGCGACAAGGAATACCGCATGAGCGATCAGGATGACCGCACTCCGCCAGGCGACCCGTCGAGTATCACGCTCACCTACCAGCACCGGCACTACTGGTGGTTCAGCGCCGACGACGCGCCCGAGACCTGGCACGTCTCCGCTGACATCGACGACGGCGGACCACACGTCGGCGACATGGACATCACGCTGGTCGATACCTACGAGACCCACGACCCGTTCGCCCTGCTCGACGGCCAGGACGCTGAACTCGGCCACGTCGCCGAAACCGTCTTCGACGCAGGTGACGGCCGGCTCGACCCGGACCTCGACGAGCAACTCGAGCCGATCGGCAGCCGGATCCTCATCTTGCACTCGGTAAGTCTGGTACCGGAGTGGCGGGGCTTCGGCCTAGGCGCGTTGCTGGCCGGGACGGCGATCAGGAAGCTATCCGGCGGAGCCCGCGCCGCGGTCTGCTACCCCGCCCCGCTCAGCGAACTGACTGAGGCGGGACCAGATGATCAAGGCGACGCCGGCTGGGACAAGGCAGTCGCGGCGCTCCAGCAGGTCTGGGCAAGGCTCGGATTCGAGCATTTCCGAGATGGCGTCCACGTCCTCGACCTCAGCCTGGTCACTCTCGATGAAAAGCTCGGGCAGCTCCGCAAAAACGCCGAGCGCTACCGCACCGCCCAGGACTGAAAGGACGCCGCCATCCCCGGCGACACGCCGACAGCCGCGGCAAACCAAGATTCTTGCCAGTCACCGGCGGTGAGTACCGGGACTCCCTGGACCCCACAGCGATCTGGATAGGTAACCAAGATCATTTCGGTTAAAGCTGTATCCGGTGCCCGCTCCTCCGCGTCGAGCCGGGCCAGCGGCAGCGGCTCGACG
>Ga0318497_10000624_pt1 | contig 11901 bp, 10 predicted proteins | sample GRESIP109b1f23_FD_203754 | JGI IMG/M metagenome (GOLD analysis project Ga0318497, IMG submission 203754) | Tropical soil microbial communities from Luquillo Experimental Forest, Puerto Rico - GRE.SIPMG.109b1f23 | ecosystem: Environmental > Terrestrial > Soil > Tropical forest > Bulk soil... | reverse complement strand
GCCTCCAGGTCAGATACCTGGCATCCGCCGACAAGCCACTGCGGACCGCGCCGTACGACGATCTTCCCGGGCCGGGCGCGGTGGCAGGTGATCAGCTCCCCACCGACGGGATACTCGCCTACCGGCTGGGGTTTACGTTCCTGCACTACGCGCCGGAACTGGCCGGCGTTCCGCTCGGGCCCGGGCTCATGCATCGCTGGGGCGAGCTGGTGCGCCCGGTGCTGTTCCGGCGGCCGGCCGCCGGCCGGTGACCACGGTCACGTGGCGCGGCGGGGGACCGGCCGTCCGTAGCGGCGGCGGAACAGCAGGTAGGCCGGCGGCCCGGCCAGCAGGGGGAGCCAGTAGGAGGCGATCCGGTAGGCCAGGGTGGCCAGGACGGCGTAGCTCGCGCGGACGCCGGCCAGGATCAGCAGGCCGCTCAGGCTGGCCTCCACGACGCCGAGCCCGCCGGGGGTGACCGGGAACAGCGCGATGATGCCGGCGGCGGCGTAGGCTAGCAGCACCACGGAGGGCTGCGGGCCGGTTCCGGTAGCGCGCAGGGCGGCCAGTAGGCAGCCGTAGTCGAAGTCGAGGCGGCCGGCCGTCAGCACCACCGCCTGCCGCCAGTTCTTGCCCAGCACCGCCCGGATCGTGTCGCGTTCGGCCAGCAGCCGCTGGTCCAGGCCGGTCACCGGCCGGTGCCCGCGGGTGACCCGGTTCCACACGCTCTGCGCGACACGCCCGGCTGTCGCCAGCGGCCAGTCCGAGCGCAGCACGATCACGCCGAAGACCGCGTACAGGACGAACGCGGCGACCCCGAGCAGGGCGGTATGGACCAGCCCGCGGCTGACCGGCACCCCGGCCAGGATGGCGGGCAGCGCCAAGACGGGCAGCGCCAGCAGCCCGCCGACCTCCAGCAGCGAGAACGCGGTGAGGCCGCCGACGGCGGTGTCGGTGTCGAACCCGGCGGTGGTCAGCATATGGAACTGGACGGCGGCGCCGGCCGCGTCGCCGCCGGGCAGGCTGTTGGTGACCGCGTTGCCGGCCAGCCCGGCGGTGACCACAGGGAACCAGGCCTTCGTGCGCAGCGCCAGCCGCTGCAGACCGAAGTTGCAGGTGAACGAGGCCAGCTCGGCAGCCAGGCAGACCGTGAACCAGGCCGGGTTCAGCGTCGCCAGCCGCGGCCAGGCCCCCAGCACCGCCATGAGCTTGGGCAGCACCAGGTAGATGCCCGCGCCGGCCACCGCGACGGCCAGGGCCCGCTTGACGACAGATTTCCAGGTCAGCGGGCGCGCCTGCGCGGCGTCGATCGCGGCCGCTTTCGCCGCTATCGAAGTGCGCTTCCCGGCGTTGGCTGGCTCCCCGTCGGGGTGCTGATCATGCCTGCGAGCCGTCACGTCATACATCCTCCTCGGTAGCCCGGACTGGAAACGAAGGCCCGGGCCTAGCCTGCGGCTCCTCGCGTAAAAGCACCGGTCCGTTCGGCTCGATGTTCGTTTTCCTCCGAACGGAAGGTGGTGACTGCCGGCCCGCTGGACGCGGGCTCCGGCACCGGCCACGCGGGTGCCACGATGTCTTCCAGGGCTCTGGCGACATCACTCAGCCTCTCGATGACGCGTGCCATGTCATCGTCCGCGCCGCCGTGCGGCGATCGTACGGACCGGATCTGCGCCGCGGCCGGCATCATCGTCGCGCCGAGCGCGGCGGCCAGGGCGGCGGACCGCTCCGCGCCGGCGGTGCCGACGGTGTCACGGGCAGAGCTGACGAACGCGTGCAGTGACAGCTCGGCGTGCGCCAGCCGCCGCACGGCGGCGACCAGGTCCCGCGCGACGGCGGGGGGCAGCGGGGATTGTTCGGGCTCACTGGCCAACCGTGCCGCCGATGCCTCGGCGTCGAGGCGGGCCTGGCGCGCGGCCGCCTGAAGGCTGTCGAGTCCCGCCGCCGTGCTCCCTCCGGGATGGGCCAGGGCGCGGAGCAGGGCGGCGGTGTACCGGCCGTGGGCCTCGATGAGGTGCGCGAACTTGTCACGGGCGGTCGAGCTGTGCCAGGTCGGCCACAGCAGGTACGCGGCGAGCGCCAGGCCGGATCCGATCGCGGTGTCGCTCACCCGGGCGGTGGCGGCGGGGCCGGCGGCCATCCCGAGGATCCCGAGCAGGAGCAGCACGAAGATCGTGAGGAAGACGCTGAAGACCAGGTAGTTCCGCTCGAACACCCCGTAGGCGATCGCCACCGCGATTCCGGCCGCGACGGCGAGGGTCCAGGCGGGATGGGCGAACTGGCTGATGACCGCGGCGACCGCGGCTCCGGCGGCGGTGCCGACGGCACGCTGGAGGCCGCGGGACATCGTCGAGCTGTAGTCGGGCCTGAGCACCAAGAACACCGTCAGGACCGCCCAGCGGCCTTCGAACAGGCCCGCGGCCTGGACCAGCGCCTCGGCCAGGCCGGCGGTCACGGCGAGCCGCAGCGCGTGCCGCCCGGCCTCGCTGGCGGGACTGAGACTGGCCCGCATCGTCCGCGCGATCCACCGGGGTCCGGCCGCGGGGGCCGCCCTGGCCAGCCGCCCTGGAAGATCATCGGCCGCGAGTCCGGCCACGGCGCCGTCCCCGAGACCGGCGAGGATTTCCGCGGTGGCCTCCAGATGCCCGGCGAACGTCTCCCCGGCCCAGCTCCAGCGGGCGTCGGCGGGCACAGCCAGCGTCGCCGTGATGCCCGCCAGGTCCCGGAGCAGCCCGGCCCTGTCAGCGCGGCGGGCGGTCAGCGCGCGCCCGGCAAGCGCCAGTCCCCGTCCGGCATCGGCCGCGAACCTGGCGGCGGCCGGATCACCGGCGGTGTAGGCGCCCAGCGCGGCCAGTGAGACGCGCAGCCGCTCGGCGTGTTCCAGCAGGCTCGCGTGGGCGAGCCGGACGGCCCGGGACAGCAGCGGGTTCGGGTCGGCGAGCCGGGCGGCGGCCGGAAACGCGGCCGGCGGCGGCGGCCCGGTCCGGCCCGCGGCCAGGCCGGCGGCGTAGGCGGCGAGGCTCCGGTAGGACGCGGCGAGCGCCGCGCGCTCGGGGTCCCCCCGGCGCACCGTCCACGCGATCATGGCGAGGATCCCCTGGAACAGCCCGCCGGCGAGCACCAACCCGGCGCGCAGCGCGGCATCGCCCGGCCCGAGCGGAAGGCCGACCGCGATCAGCAGCGCGACCGGCCACTGGGCGACCGCCACGCTGGCCAGCGGTCCCAGGCACACGGCAAGCCCGGTGACGTAGCCCCACACCATGACGACCGGGACCAGCAGCCACGGGGCGGCCGCCGCGACCGTGCCGCCGACGAAGGTGGACACCGCCATGCCGGCGCTGGCCACCGCCACGGCCGCCACCCTGGTGCGGGTCACCCCCTGGAACGACGCGAGCCCGGCGGGCAGCGCGCCCAGCGACGCGAAGGCCCCGTACTGCGCGTGCCCGCTGGCGGCCCCGGCGGCGAGCGGGAGCACCACGCCCGCGGCCACCCGCAGTGTCCGCCAGGTGAGGATGTCCTTCCAGCCGGCCGGCCCGGCCCGGAGCGCCTCCCGCCACCCGACCCTGGCCAGGTGACCGGGTCCTGCCTGGCATTCGCGCATCACGCGGGTCAGTGGACGATGCGCAGGGCCAGTTCCGGTGGGCAGCCGCGCTGGACCAGCCGGGCGACCTGGTGCCAGTCGAGGCGGTCGGCGTAGGCCTCGGCCAGCGCCGGGGGGACGCCGAGCCCGGTGAGCCGTTCCACCCGCCAGTTGTGCACGGCCAGTTCCCGGTGTTGGACGGTTTCGTGGCTGGCGATCGCTGTTTGCATGGCTGGCTCCGGTTCGCTCGCTCGTGATACTGATTTGAGAATCACTCTTGTGATCTATCATCAGTTACGATTACCATCATGTCAAGTGCCGGTCCGACGGCACGCTTCGCGAAGGAGTTGCTGACATGCTTCCGCTATCTGACGGGCTGCCCGCGCGGCGGTTCCCGGTCGTCAACGTCCTGCTGATCGCGGCGAACTTCGCCGTGTGGATCCTGTACGAGCTACCGCACCTGAACGCGGCCGTCTACCACGCCTCGTTCTACGCGTGCGCCGTCGACGGCGCCTGCCGGGCACCGGAGCCGTGGGGGCTGAGCTGGATCACCGCCATGTTCCTGCACGGCAGCTGGGACCACATCCTGGGCAACATGCTGTTCCTGGCCATCTTCGGCAAGAACGTCGAGGACGCCTACGGGCCGCTGCGCTACCTCCTGTTCTACTTCGCCGGCGGCTTCGCCGCGATGATGGCGCAGACCGGGATGACCCTGTGGTTCGGCACCGCCGCCGACGCGCGGGTGCCGGAGCTGGGTGCCAGCGGCGCCATCGCCGCGGTGCTCGGCGCGTACTTCATCCTGTACCCCGGCTCCCGGGTCACCACGTGGATCTTCCCCGTCTTCCTGGTCAAGATCCCGGCTTGGGTCTACCTGGGGCTGTGGTTCCTCTACCAGCTCATCGAGGCCAACTTCGGGCTGTTCCACGCCTCGGCCAACGGCGGCGGCACCGCGTTCTTCGCCCACGTCGGCGGGTTCATCTTCGGCCTGCTGGTCACACGGCTGCTCACCCGGGCGGGACAAGTCAGATCCGGCCAGCGGCAACCCTCCTTCGCGTAACCCGCGGCCTAACGCGGGAAGACTCAGACAATGACTGGCGTCCCGGCACCCACCTTGTACCACCGATGGCTGGGCTGGCACGCCCCCGCCATCCGGCGCGCGGTCACGGCATTCATCGCCGGACTGATCGTCACCGTCGCGCTCTTGCCATTCGCGGCGTGGGGGCTGGCACTGACCGGGGGCTGGGATACCGCTACGCTCGCCTTCCTGCTGGCCGCCTGGTCGGTCATTATCCGGGCCGACAGCTCACGCGCGCCGCAGCTGGCCGCCCGCGAAGACCAGACAGAAGGCTCCGCCAGGGGACTGCTGGTCGGGGCCAGCGTCGCCAGCCTCCTGGGGGCCGGTTACGCGCTGCACCTGGCGGGGCGGGAGAACGGCGCATCGCGGGTGCTGCTGATCGGCGTCGCCGTGCTGACCGTCATGCTGTCGTGGACCGTGATCAATACCGTCTACACCATGCGGTACGCCGACCAGCACTTCCGGTCAGAGCAGGGCGGCATCGCGTTCGGTACCGACCAGGACCAGCAGCTTCCCGGGTACCGCGACTTCGCCTACGTCGCGTTCACCATCGGCATGACCTACCAGGTGTCCGACACGACGCTGCGCGATCCCCGGATCCGGCGCGCCGTGCTCGCGCACGCCACGTTGGCCTACGTGTTCGGTGTGGTCATCGTCGCGGGCACAGTCAACCTTATCTCCGGCCTGTTCCGCTAACTCCGGATGAAGGTGCTGGCCCTGCGGTGGGTCGAGCACGGATTCGTGCCTAGACGTATTGCCAGGTACAGCCCTCGCTGTGCTCATGGTGATGAGAGCACGGCGCGAATCGGGTACCGGCTTTCACGTCGTCTCTAATGTCGTGGTGCCGCGTGCATTCGACGGTCCCGTCGAGCGGAACGATTTGGCCTGGCTTGTAGCTTTCGGTCGCCGGCGCGCTCTCGGCGCGGCCAGGCATCAGCGGGGCCATCGCCCTCAGCAGGTCCTCGGTGAACTTCCGCTGGCTGGCAAGCAGTTCCTCGGCGAAGTCGTAGGTCCTGTCCACGGCGTCCCCTGGCTTGGCCTTCAGCAGGTCCTCGGTGAACTTCCGCTGATTGGCAAGCAACTGCTCGGCGAAGTCGTAGGTCTTGTCCACGGCGTCCCCTGGCCCGGGCAGCTTGTCCGCAAAGGGCAAACTGACGGACGGCAGCTTGGGAGTGATTGTCCCGACGGGTTCGGCCAGGGTCCTGATCACGGCGATCACGGCCTCCTGGCTCTTACGGGTAATGGCCAGGAACTCTTCCTGGGCGGAGGTGGTAGCCATTGTCTTGGCCTCCTTATCAGCTTCTATTGAAGATCTCCGATATGGCTGCTCAGCAGTACCATCCCGGTCGCCGCCGCAGCACAGGCATGATGCTGAGAAGTTAACCGTTAAGCTGCCACCCAGGCAGGGGCCTAGGTCACCGGGGGCCACGGCCGTTTGCCGGCGGCAGCCACTGCAGAACTGACCTGTGGACATGTCCACTTCCTTCGTCCCCCGAGCAGCCCTCATCGGATGAGGCTCGGTCCTGCAGCCGCTCTTAGTCGGCTGGGCCTGTGCGTAGCGGCCACCACCGGAGCGTCAGCATCCCTACGCTCACGCCGACCACCCATCCCCCGGCGATGTCAGACGGGAAATGGACGCCGTTCACGATCCGGGCCAGGCCGACGGCCGCCGCGAGCATCCCGACCGGTACCGCCAGAGCGGGCATTTCCAGCCCGACGCCGGTGGCGAACGCCGCGGCGGCGGCGGCATGCCCGGACGGAAACGAGGTGGTCACCGGCGTCCGCCCCGGGCGGCGAGCCAGTGCCACCTCGCACCGTACGACCAGCGTCCACCCGTTCAGCGCCAGGATGCCGCTGACCACCGCGACCAGCTTCCCGGCCCAGACGCTGTGCCCGAATATCGCCTGGTTCACCTGCCACAGGGACGCGGACCTCGCCAGGCTGGACGATGAACTGACAGGCATGGCAGCGCCGCCCACGCTCGCCGACCGTGCCTGCTGCTGCCCGGCCCGGCCGACGGTTACCGTCATCATGCCTTCGGCGCAGGCCGCCCGCACCCGGTCGACCTGCCGGCCTTCGACAAGATCACGGGACTGGCTATCAGGGACTAGCGCCCGTCACGTTAGGAGGTACAAGCGCTGCGGTCTATGACGACACGGGCACGCACCCGCGCACCACGACCACCGGACAGGGGGCGTGGCGGACGCAGTACCGGCTGACCGAGCCGAGCGCGGCGGCGAACCCGCCGCGTCCCCGGCTGCCGACCACGAGCAGGTCCGCGCCGCGGGCTGCCTGCAGCAGGACCTCGGCCGCCTGCCCCTCCACGACACGCGGGTAGACCACGACATCAGGCGCGAGGCCACTGACCTCGGCGAGCGCCTCGGCGAGCGTCTTTCCAGCCTCGCCTTCAAGGTCGGCAACCTCGTCGTCGGAGACCGGCGCCAGGCCGTAACCTGGCGGGTACCACCAGACGGTCACCGCCTCGACCTTGGCTCCGGTCCGCTCGGCGTGGCGGACGGCCCAGCGTAGCGCCGCCTCCGACGATGGCGACCTGTCCACGCCAACCACGATACGATGACCATGGTCATCCTGCCCGGTGCTCACCTTCGCTCGCATCGGTACCCACCTCCCGGTAACCGGCTGCCAGGCCGCCCCTGGGCGGACAACCGGGCGCGCCGGGAACGTCGCGCTTCTCAGCCTCCGCGTCCGTCCGGGGTGCAGGCTAGAGTCTTACCCCCTGCCTGCCGGGACGTCGGGTCTCAGGATGGGGTGACCAATGGCCCTGTCACGGTGCGGCGGCTCCGCTGCGCCTTGCGTCTCTACGTAGCCCTCGACTTCCGGCGACCAGTCAGGCAGGGCGCGACCGCCTGCCGCCCCGATGTCGGCCGCGTTCAGCGCGGCGCGGTAAAGCCGGGAGTCAAGTGCTGACGAACATCGACGCGGCTGGTCACCCTGATGTGAGCGCCGCGGGAGGGTCGCCCGGGAGGTGGAGGCGCGCTGATGGCGAGGCGCCCGGGTGGCGCGGGGAGATCCGGACCCGTAGCGCCACCGGCCGGATGGCGAACCGCAGCGGCGGTTCCAGGCCCACTGCCTCGCCGTCAACCCCGGCGTGGACCGTCGCCGGGGCAGTTATCTCCAGCCGCGACGTGCTCCACGTCCGGCCCGGAACGCGCGGGCTATCGCCAGGGCCGTCGAGGACGACGATCCCGAGCTGGCCGCTGTCCAGCGCCGGGCGGGTGCCTCGGGCCACCGGGCGGTCAAGCGCGTAGGGGTTGTTCGACACGAGCACGACGGCGGGATGGCGGTGCTCGTGCCCCAGGTCGTCGACCAAGTCCAGCGCAAGTCCTCCCGCGCCCGGACCCATCACCTCGGCCGCGGTCTCCAGCAGCGTGCGCACCTTGGCATCGCGGTAGGCCGGGCTGCGGACCGCGTCACCGTAGATCCCCAGCGAGACGTTGTTGAGGAACATGCGGCCGTTCACTTCCGCCGTGTCGATGCGGCGCTCGACGCCGCCGGTGAACGCGTCAAGCGCGCCGGTCACGTCGTGCCGGTCCACGCCCAGGTCGAGCGCGAAGTGGTTGCGTGTTCCGGCCGGGACGCACACGAACGGGATCCCGTGCGCCGCCGCCACCGCGGCCACGACCGCCAGCGACCCGTCGCCGCCAGCCATCCCGAGCATGTCCGCGCCGGCTGCCGCGGCTTCACCGGCCAGCGAGGCCAAGTCCTGGCCCCGGTCCAGGATGACGGCCTCGACCCCAGTGTCGCGGGCGCGCTCGGCCAGCCCGGCGCGCGCCGCTTTGCCGTCTCCCGACCTCGGGTTGATGAACAACACGGGCCGGCGCGGCGGATCAGCGGGCCGCCAGCCATAACGGGACAGCTGCCCGCTGGCTGGGTCATCGCGGTCGGGGATCATGGTCAGGCGGCCGTCGGCGTCGTCGCGGCTGTCACCAGGCCTCGATGGTGGGAAGCGGGAGGGCAGTCAGGCGGGCGGCTTCGTCGGCGGGGACGCCCAGCAGGCGCAGCTCGGCCTCGGCGAGCCGGTCCACGGCGGTCTCGGTGACGCGTTCGGGGTGCCGCTGGCACACCCGCAGCAGCCCGAGCAGGCCGCCGGCCACGGCGCTGAGCGCTATCTCGGCGTCGGGAACGCTGAACCGGCCCGCCGCCTGCCCCGCCTCGATGTCGCGCAGGGCGCGCGGCCCCAGGCCGACCGGGATGTCCAGTGCGTCCAGGCCGGCGCCTGTCAAGAACCCGGCGATGTCGGGGTGGGTCCAGCCCAGCCGCCCGGAGATCCGCAGGCCCACGGCGAACAGCTCCGCCGGGTCGGTGATGCCGGCACTGGCCCGGTCGATCATCTGCCCCCAGCGTTCCAGCACTTCTTCGGAGGCGGTCTGGAACAGCTGCTCCTTGCTGTCGAAGTGGTTGTAGAACGACCCGAAGCCGATGTCAGCCTCCTCGGTGATCTCCTGGATGCTCGCCCGGTCCCCGCGGCCCTCGGCGATCAGCCGCACCGCGGCGTCGATCAGCGCCTGCCGCGTCCGGGCCTTACGCCGGTCCAGCCGCGACGTCCGCGGCGCGCCCGGCGCGCTGACTGCAGATGCCGGCTCTGCCATCACTGCTCCTCCTGCCCGTCACGCCGGGCACATCAGCGGCCACGTTCCCTGGCCATCGCCAGCCCATGGCCGGGTTTGCCGATCCTTGCCCGGCTCCTACTCAGGATAGCCATCAGTGCTGATAGCTAACTACAGGGTTGATTATACTTGACAGAAGGCTGGCGCGCATCTCCGGGTCCGGTACCGGCTTCTTCCCGCTGCTTCCCGCTGCGGCGAGACCGCTAGACGCCGATATCATCCTGCCGCGCCCGTGGCCGCGGACGGTAGGGCGCGGTGATCTTACTTGCCAGGAGCCCGCCGGACATGCGGCAGGAGCCCGCCGGACATGCGGCCGGAGGCTTGGGACCTTCGGCCTGAATGCTTCACGGGACCTTGACACTGCTTTCAATCACTACTGATAATCTATTACAGTAGTGATCATATCTTACAGGTAGCTGGACAGGCGAGGAGATGATCGTGATGGAACAGAGCGGCATGACCAGAGCCCCCGAGCGGGAGGACGCGGTCCCCGCTGGCCAGGGGGGACGTGCGGCCAACGGCCCGCCCGCGGGGCAGCCGGAAAGGCAGGACGGTAGTTCCCCGGACCCCCAGCCCCGCGGGGCACCGTGGCGCCGGCGCCGCGGCCAGGAACAGCCGGCCCAGCCCTGGCGGGTGGAGGGCATGCCGGACGACAAGCAGGACCAGCAGGATGACCGCCGGAACTGGCCGCGGTTCTGGCTGATCCTGCTGGGGCTGCTGATCATCAACTGGATCCTGACGTCGGCGCTGCTTGGCGCGACGCGCCCGACGGTGCCCTACACGTACTTCCTGGGCCAGCTGAACGCGAACAACGTCCAGACCGTCACCTCGACGGGCAACACGATCCAGGGCACCTTCCGGCACCAGGTCACCTACCCGCCGGGGTCGGCGGACGCCCAGCCGGTGCAGCAGTTCACCACCGAGCGCCCGACCTACGCCGACGACAGCCTCTTCCAGAAGCTGCGGGTCAACGGCGTCACGATCAACGCCAATCCGCCGAATCGGGGCACTCCGCTATGGGAGGAACTGCTGCTCTGGTTCGGTCCCGCCCTGCTGCTCGGCGGCCTGCTGGCGTGGTGGTGGCGCAACAGCGGCGGCAACCTGGGCAGCCTCGGCATGGGCGGCATGGGACGTTCGCGGGCTCGCAGGTATGATCCCGGGTCCGCCAAGCGCACCACGTTCGCCGACGTCGCGGGCATCGAAGACGTTCAGAACGAGGTCAGGGAGATCGTGGACTACCTGCGCGATCCCGGCCGGTACACCAAGCTGGGCGCCCAGATCCCGCACGGCGTGCTGCTGTCCGGCCCGCCCGGTACCGGCAAGACGCTGCTGGCCAGGGCGGTCGCGGGCGAAGCGGACGTGCCGTTCTTCTCGATCTCGGCCTCGGAGTTCGTCGAGATGATCGTCGGGGTGGGCGCCAGCCGGGTCCGGGACCTGTTCGACCAGGCCAAGCAGGTCGCCCCCTCGATCATCTTCATCGACGAACTGGACGCCATCGGCCGGTCCCGGAGCGGCAGCGCGTCGGCCGGCGGCCATGACGAGCAGGAGCAGACGCTCAACCAGATCCTCACCGAGATGGACGGCTTCACCGGCAACGAGGGCGTCGTCGTGCTGGCGGCCACCAACCGGCCGGAGATCCTCGATCAGGCTCTGCTGCGCCCGGGCCGCTTCGACCGGCGGGTGACGGTGTCCGCGCCGGATCAGCGCGGACGGCGGCAGATCCTGGCCGTCCACACCAGGAATGTGCCGCTGGCACCCGACGTCGACCTGGACGCGCTGGCCGCCTCGACCCCCGGCATGGTCGGCGCGGACCTGAAGAACCTGGTCAACGAGGCCGCGCTGCGGGCGGCCCGCCGTGGCGAGGACCGGGTGACCATGGCGGACTTCAGCGACTCCCTGGAAAAGATCGTCCTCGGCACCGTCCGGGGGATCGTGCTGTCGCCGCAGGAGCGAGAGCGGACCGCCTTCCACGAATCCGGCCACGCCTTGCTCGGCATGCTCACTCCCGGCGCGGACCCAGTCCGCAGGATCTCGATCATCCCCCGGGGACAGGCCCTCGGCGTCACCTACCAGGCACCGCAGACCGACCGGTACGGCTACTCCGAGACCTACCTGCGCGGCCGGATCACCGGCGCGCTGGGCGGCCGCGCCGCCGAAGAGGTCATCTACGGGGACGTGACCACCGGCGCCGAAAACGACATGGAGCACGCCAGCCAGATCGCCCGGCAGATGGTCGGCCGGTGGGGGATGTCGCCGGCCATCGGCCCGGTGTCGGTGCTTCCCTCGTCCGGCCAGGAATCGCCCTATGGCCTGGACGGCGTCGCCCCGGCTACCAAGGAGCTGGTCGACACCGAGGCCCGCAAGATCATGGAGGAATGCTACGGGCAGGCGGTCACCACCTTGCGCGACCACCGTGACCGGCTGGACCGGCTCGCCCACGCCCTCCTGGAGCGGGAGACCCTGGACGAGGACGAGGCGTACGCCGCGGCAGGCGTCAGCAGCGAAACCGCCCCGCCGCGTCAGGCGGCTGACGCGGCCGGAGTGCCGGCCGGCCGGGCGAGGATCTGGCTGAACGCGGCGGCGAGCGCAGCCCGGGGCTCGCTGGCGCCGGCCAGGCTTCGCCAGGCGATGAACCGGTCCGG
>Ga0318497_10000616_pt1 | contig 11970 bp, 11 predicted proteins | sample GRESIP109b1f23_FD_203754 | JGI IMG/M metagenome (GOLD analysis project Ga0318497, IMG submission 203754) | Tropical soil microbial communities from Luquillo Experimental Forest, Puerto Rico - GRE.SIPMG.109b1f23 | ecosystem: Environmental > Terrestrial > Soil > Tropical forest > Bulk soil... | reverse complement strand
GCGCCGGCCGGCGCGGTCACGTGCCCGTTGGCCAGTAGCCGCAGCCCGGCCGCCGCCCGGCCCAGCGTCCCGGTGACCAGCAGCAGGTCGCCGGCCCGCCCCGCGTCCCGGCGCAGGATCTTGCCGGGCCGGGCGCTTCCGCCCGCGGCCACGTCCACCACCAGCGGCCCGTCGATCCGGCTGACATCACCGCCGATGACCGCGCAGCCGGCCGCGACGGCCACGTCGCACAGGCCTTGCTGGATGGCCAGCAGGTCCTCGTAGCGGACCTCCGGGCTGGCGCAGTACGTCACCACGCACCAGCCCGGCTCGGCGCCCATCGCGGCGATGTCGGACAGCGATATCGTCAGGCTCCGCTTCCCGACCAGGTACGGGCGGGTCCAGCCGGGCACGTAGTCCACGCCCTCGACTACCGCGTCCTGGGTCACGACCAGCAGGGCCGCCGGATCTAGCCGCCAGACCGCGGCGTCGTCGCCGCTGTTGACCACGACCGCGTGCCCGGCGCCGGACAGCGTCCGCTGCGCTTCATCGACGAGCGCGTCCAGCAGAGCGGTCTCGCTGACCTGGGAGACAGCGGTGCCCGGGTCCCCGAAACGCCGCGCGCGGAGTCGGTCGCGCCGGAGCTGATCGTGGATTGGCATCTATCGCCGCTGGCCTGAGGCTATCGACGGGGGTAATTCCCCGGTGCGCCCCGACGGGCCGGGACCACCTCATCGGAACTGGTCACGCGGCCAACCATACCCCTGGCCCGGCCCGCGCCGGCCGCTACGAGCGGCCCAGGTCACGGCGCAGCTGGCCGGCCTGCGCGCGGATGAAGTGCCCCGAGGACCGGATCAGCCCACCGTGCGGGGCGTGGCGCTCACCTGGTGCATACGCCGGTGTAGAACCCGGGCCCGGCCAGGCCCGGGCCGGTGATGGCCGGCCGGTTGGCGCCGCCGCCGGGCTGGTAGGCGGTGTCGAACCACTGCCGGAAGAACTGGCCGAGCCGGCGCCCGCACGCCGGGCTCCGGGTCGGCAGCCCCCGGTGGAACGCCGCCTCCAGCTGGGCCTCGGTGATGGCGCGACCGCCGTAGCGGCGCTGGATCTGGCGCAGCACGCCGGTGAAGCTCGAATGCCCCAGGATCTGGCGCAGCGCGATGTAGGCGATGCCCGGGCGCGAGTAGGTCGCGGAGCCGCTGAACAGGCCGAACGGCGTCGGGTCCGACGGCGCGGCGGTCCAGAACCCGTCCTTGCTGGCGTAGGTCTGGTTGAACTGGCTGACCAGGCTCTGCTGGAACTCGCGCCGGCCCGCCTGCGTGCCCGGGCCACCCGCCGCCGCCTCGGCGGTCCGGGCCGCGAACAGGAACTCGGCGAAGGTGGCCAGGCCCTCCTTGTAGAAGGTCAGGTTGTAGCTGGCCTCGGTGACGTGGTCGCCCCACCACTGGTGCATGTTCTCGTGGTACAGGACGTCGGTGTCGATCGTGCCCCCGGCGAAGGTGATCATCGTCTGCATCTCCTCCTCGAAGGAGGCCGATGGCCGGCCGACGACGATGCCGTCCGAGGTGAACGGGTAGGGCCCGTTGAACGTGCTCTCGAACCGGGTGATGTCCGGCTGCTTGTCCATGACCGCGCGGTTCTTCGCCTCCTGCGCGGCGGTGAGCGAGCTGGCCTGGGCCTGGTAGAACCTGATCCCGCCGGCGATCCGGCTGGTCAGGTCGTAGTTGCCCACGCTGTCCTCGACCAGGTAGCTGGCGACCGGCGCGGCCGAATGCCAGTGCCAGGTCACCGAGCCGCCGGGGAACTGGGCGTCCGGCGGATGGGTTTGCCGGGACACCAGCATGCCGTTGGCCAGCGCCGTCCTCCCGGCGTTGACGGTGTCGTAGAGGTCGTAGGTCGGCTTGGCGCTCGGGTAGTCGTTGAGCGGCATCCAGTCCTCGGTGCCGACCGGCTCGGTGGTGACGAAGCCGCCGTCGCCCTTCGGGGTGTCCGACCGGAACCATCCCTCGGTCGTGCCGTCGCCGTCGTTGTGCACGCCGGGCCGGCCGGTGTAGGCGACGGTGACCGAGAAGACCGCGCCGCCGGCGATCGGCGCCGGCGGGGTGATGACGAGCTTGTTGGCGGGGCACTGCGTGCCGTTCTTCGAGTTCTGCTGCGCCGGGTCGGTGGAGGTCAGCTCGGGCGTGCAGGCGGGCGGCAGCGGGTTGTGGCCCGGCCCGCCGACCGGGTTGAGCTGCGACGCCTCGTGGGCCAGCGGGTTGGGGTCGTCCTGCCCGAACGGGTCACCCGGGTAGGTCGGCTGCACGAACTCATGCGCCGCCGGCCTGCCGTTCACGGTGACCGCGGTCACGGCCATGTCCGGCCCGGCCGAGGCGTTGACCGAGCTGCGCTCGAAATCGAGGCTGAAGCTGGTCAGGCACTGGGTGGCCCGGTCGGTGAGCGTGACGTGGTTGCCCGGCAGGAACCGGTTGCTGGGGGCGTCGTAGACCAGGTGCACATCGGTGTGGAGGCTGGTGTACCCGCCGTTGCCGGTGTCGGTGTACAGATGGGAGCCCGGTGCCGAGAGCGTGTGCGCGCCCGCCGAGCAGTGGCCGCCGTGCTGCCCGCCCGCTGCGGTCCCGGCGAGCGCGGGTAAGGCGGCCTGCGCGCTGGCCAGGATCAATGCGACGCTGACCGCTGCGGCAACCGCGTGACGATGACTGGCCATCCTGAACGCTCCTCCACGCTGGTGGTCCGCTTCGTCTTCGGCTGCCATTCCCGGACTGCCATTCTTTCGCGTCGCGCCCAGGCGCGACACGCCCGGGCCCTTACCGCCCGGTGCCGTTGGCCTAACGCGGGCTTCCAGTCTCTGAACAAGCCCGGCTGGAACGCGTTCTTACCTAATGATGGGAGTGGAGGGACGCGATGACCACACCACAGATGGCGCCCGCGGGCTGGTATACCGATCCGGCCAGCCGGCACGAGAATCGCTACTGGGACGGAACGCGCTGGACGGCGGCGGTGGCGGACAGGGGAGTGACCGCCACCGATCCGCTCGACCGGCCGCCGCTTCCGGCCGAGGTCGCCTCGCCGGCCACCGCCCCGGCAGCGCCTGCCACGCCAGCGCCCGCTACAGCCATGCCTGCAGCGGCCACGCCCACCACGGCCGCGCCTGCCGCGGCGGCGCCGACCACGGCCACGCCCGCCACGGCGCGGAGCGGGCGGCCCAGGCGGGCCGTCCTGGTGGCCGTGATCGCGGCCGCCGCGGTGCTGGGCTTGATCATTGGCCTGCTGCTCTGGGCGCCATGGCAGAGCCCGCCGCTGCTGCGGCCGACCGGGCTCGCCGCGGGGAGCCCGACCACCAGCTCCGTCGCGTTCCACTGGGCGCGCCCCGCGACCGGCCCCCCACCCGACAGGTACCAGATCCTGCACGACGGCAAGGTGATCGGCTCGGTGCCGGGGACCGTCACGTCGTACCGGGTCGCTGGCCTCGCGCCCGACACCGCATACCAGTACCGCGTCGCGGCCGTACGGGGCGGCAAGCGCTCGGTCCTGTCCGCCGTGCTGGTGGTGCACACCTCCATCCCGCCGCTCTCGGCGGCCCGGCTGCAGGGCGCGTGGACGGTTCACCTGAAGATTGTCCGGGGCGCTTCATCCCTCACGGGTCATAAGAACTGGGAGGAATCGTGGCTGGCCAGCCCCGGCTGCGCGATCGGGCCGTGTGACGTCCGGCTCTCCGGGAGCCTCAACGGGCACGCGTTCAGCACGACCCTGAGCCGCGCGGGTGCCGCGTACCGGGGGACGGTCGTCGGCAACGTGTTCCCGTGCGGGTCGGGCTCCAACTCGTTCGCGGTCCGGTCCACCGCGAAGATCCAGCTCAGCGTCGTCACGGCCCGGGTGGACGGCGGGGCATGGATCGCCAGTTCCTGGGCCGGCACCATGGCGGTGAAGTCTCCCTACACCGCGTCTGGCTCCTTCTACTGCCCGGCCTCCCAGCGAACGGCCACCCTCTCCGGAAGTCCCTGACCCGCGGGACGCCCGGCGGGCCTAGCCGAAGGCGTGGGTCACCCATGACAGGTGCTTGGGGACGCTGGCCGGGTCGTGGTCCGCCGCGTCGGCCCGCCGGGGGAACCGGAAGATCCACTCGCCGCCGACGCAGAACAACTGGTGATCCCAGCCGGCGGCGAGCTCGGCGACCTCCTGGCCGGCCAGCTCAGGGAACTAGGCGGCCACGAGCCCCGCGACGATCTCCTCGTCGAGATGCCGCTCCGATGATGGCCGATCCACGGCCTCAGCGTAGGGCGCTGCCGGCCCACCATGCGCCCATGAGTCTGGTGCGGCGCTCACCCGCGATGGCGGATGCCTACGCGGAGGTCGCGACCTTCCAGAGGTACCCGTCCGGGTCACTGAAATACCCGAAGTACCCGCCCCACTGTGCGTCCGCCGCTTCCTTCACCACGCTGCCCCCGGCGGCCACGGCGTTACGCATGATCTCGTCCACTGTTTCGCGCGACGCGGCGATGAAGTGGAACGAGACGCCCCGGAACCCCGATCCCTCGGGGGAGACCCCGGCGTCCTGGGCCGCCGCCGTCCGTTCGTAGAGCGCCAGCGACGACGATCCGTCGCCGAGGTCGAAAGACACGAACCCGGGATAGTCCTGGCCGATCGGGCAGCCGAGCCCTTCCGCGTAGAACTTCTTGGAGCGATCCAGGTCCTCGACACCGATCATGATGGCGGTCACCTGCAAAGACACGGTTGTCTCCCTTGTACGTCCGGCTCTGTTGCGTTGAGTGCTTCACCCTGTATGTCGCAACGGGCCAGCCGGGTGTGACCGGCCGGCCCGGTTCCCGGTCAACGCCGCCGGGCGGCCGGGATGGCCACGGCGGCTGGTTCGCCTCCAGTAACCGGAAGGGGGTAGGTCCAGGCCCACCCCGGAACTAGGTGCCGCCCCATGGTGACTCGGGCGGGCCCGGGTCCACGATTGGTCGTATGCGTATCCTCGTGAGGCTCATGTGGAGGACGCTGACCAGGCTGCTGCGGCAACTCGGCCCGGGTGCGCTGCTGGTGCCGGTGGCGGCGATGAGCGTGGTGCTGTTCGGTGTGAGCGTGTGGACGCTCGCGGCGGTCGTGCTGGCGCTGATCCTGGCGCTCTGGGTGTCCGCCGCGGCGGCCGGCCTGGTGCCGGCGACGATGGTGGGCCTGGGGATCGGCGGGCTGGTGGCGGCCGCGGCCAGCCCGAGTGGGCCGGTTAGCTGGGTCGTCATGCGGTTCATCGCCAAGCCGCCGCCCGCACGCTGGTCCGCCGCGCCGGCGTCCAAAGTCTCGGCACGGCCAGGTCCGGCCCGCCAGGCCGTTTGGCAACTATTCGGGCCGACGCGGCCAGGTCATCCGCCGCAGCTCGACCTGCCGGCCAAGGCATCGTTCCTGCGCGCGGGCGGGGCCGGCCAGATCCGCGTCGGCGCGGCCGGGCCGTTCGCCCATGGTCCCGGCCTGTGGCAGGGCCGGCTGCTGGTCCCGGTGGCGCTGGTGCTGCTCACCCTCGGGCTGTGGCTCGCCCCGCGCACGCTGGCGGGCCTGCGTGCCCGGGCGGCCACGCTGGCACCGGATCTACGGGCCTGGGTGCGGGAGAACCGCTGGGGCGCCCTCCTGGTGCCGGTGGCGGTGGTTGGGCTGTCGGTGTTCGGCGTGCACCCGTGGACGGTCGCGGCGGTCATGGCCGCGCTGATCGTCGCGGTCAGCTGGCCGGCGATCGCCGCCGATCTGGTGCCGGTCGCGCTGGTGGTCTTCGCGGTCCACGGGTTCAGGGTCGCGGCGGCCTGGCGATCGCTGCCTCCGGGGGTGAACAGCCCCACGGTGCTGGCCGGAATCGAGGCCAGCGCGTTCCTGGCGTTCGCCGCCTGGCTCGTCCCGCGTACGATCGGCGCTCACCTGCGGCCGTGGCTGGCGCCCGGGCCCGACCCCGAGCTGGCTGACCGCCTGCAGCGGCTGGCCGAGACCCGCGACCATGCGGTCGACGCCGCCGCCTCCGAGCTGCGCCGGATCGAGCGCGACCTGCATGACGGGGCGCAGGCCCGGCTCGTGGCGCTCGGCATGAACCTGCGGGCGGTGGAGCGCCTGCTCCCGGCCAGCCCGCAGGCCGCGCTGGGCCTGGTCGCCGAGGCGCGGGAGACCTCGGTGCGTGCCCTCAACGATCTGCGCGACCTGGTCCGTGGCATCTGCCCGCCGGTCCTGGCCGACCGTGGTCTCGGCCACGCGGTCCGGGCGCTCGCCCTGGACACGCCGCTGCCGACCGAGCTGGACATCGACCTGCCCGGCCGGCTGACCGCCCCGGTCGAGTCGGCCTGTTATTTCGCGGTGGCCGAGGCCCTCGCCAACGCCGTCAAGCACTCCGGCGCGCGGCGGGTCCACGTCCTTATCCAGCACCGGTCCGGGACGCTGCGGATCGAGGTGGCCGACGATGGCGCGGGCGGCGCGGACCCGGCCCGCGGCACCGGGCTGCAGGGTGTGGAGCGGCGGCTGGGCACGTTCGACGGCATCCTGGCCGTGAGCAGCCCGCCGGGAGGGCCGACCATGGTCGTCATGGAGGTACCGTGCGCCCTGTCGCCGTCGCAGGCCAGTCCCGCTGACGGGCCGGGCTGACCGGGCCGTCGGCCGGCCACGGCCGCGGGATCACCGGGTGACCCAGGGAGGCTGAGGTGGAGCAGGCGGCGGTTGAGCGCCTGGAACGCATGATCGACCGGGAGATAAAGGCGCGCTTCCCGGCCGGCGGGGTGCAGCGGGTCGCCGTACTGCGGCACGGCGACGACCCGGCGATCGAGCCGGGCGAACTGCTGGTCCGGGTGTTCATCGCAACGGGCGGCGAGCCGGACGACTACCAGCGGTCCCTGGACGCGTGGGCCGAGGCCCACCAGGCGGCGTTGAAGCGGATCCGGCGCGAGCTGTCGCTGCGGCTGCCGCCCGCCCGGCTGCTCGAGTTCACCGTGGACGACGCCAGCGACCCCGGCGCCGCGCCCCGGATCACGATGCCGGACGACCCCGCGCTGACCAGCGCGCCGCTGTCCGGGCCCGAGATCGTGGAGGCCGCGCTGGGCCTGCTCCGCAGCAGCTACGTCTTCCCCGACCGCGCCGAGCAGGCCGCCGCGGCGGTCGAGAGGCGGCTGGCCGCGGGCGAGTACGACGGCCTCGACGAGGCCACGCTCGCCGAACGGCTCACCGCTCACCTCGATGAGGTCTGCGCCGACAAGCACCTGCGGGTCCGGGTGATGCCGCCGCTGCCGGCCGGGCGCGAGCCACCCGGGCCGGAGGGCAGAACCCGGCGGCAGGGCAGGCCCGTTCCGGGAGGCACGCGCGGACGGGACGATCGCGGTCCGGAAGGCGGCCCTGAGCGCGGTCACCCGCTCAACTACGGCATTCACCGGGTCGAGCGGCTGGAGGGCAACGTCGGCTACCTGGACCTGCGCGGAGTGGCTGACCCGGACGACGCCGGACCGGCCATCGCCGCGGCGATGGAACTGGTCACCGGGACCTTCGCGCTGATCATCGACCTGCGGCGCAACCACGGCGGCTCCCCGGACGGGGTGGCCTTCTGGTGCAGCTACCTGTTCCCCGGCGGCGGCATCCACCTCGGCGACATCTTCCACGCCGACACCGGGGAGACCAGGCAGTTCTGGAGCCTGGCCTACGTCCCGGGCGACCGCTATCTCGGCCGGCCGGTCTACCTGCTGACCAGCCACGAGACGTTCTCCGGCGGCGAGGACTTCTGCTACACCCTGCAGGCACAGGGCCGCGCGGAGGTGATCGGCGAGACGACCGGCGGCGGCGCCCACCCGACCAGAATGGTGCCGATCTCCCGGACGGTGGCGATCGCGGTGCCGTTCGCGCGGTCGATCAACCCCGTCACGGGAACGAACTGGCAAGGCACCGGGGTAGTGCCCGATACCGCGGTTCCCGCCGCCCAGGCCTACGACGTCGCCTACGCCAAGGCGCTGCGGCACGTGCTGTCGCTCACCGTGCCCGCGCCCGTCGCCGACGAGGCCCGCGCCGCGCTGGCCGCGCTCCCACCCACCGACCAGGGCTAGGCCGTCCGTCCCGGTCAGGCCGGGGCGCCGCCGAAACCGATCTCGTTGCCGTCCGGGTCGCGGAAGGTGGTCTTGCGGACGCCGTTGGCGTAGGTCTCGCGCTCGGCCGGCTCCAGGCCGCGCCCGGCGATCTCGGAGATGCGGGCGTCGAAGTCGCCGGCGAAGAGGGTGTGCATGGCGTGCCCGGCATGCTCGGGCCGGACCACGATGTACACGTACCGGTGGTCGGCGATCTCCCACACCGCCTCGGTGTCATTGGGCAGGAACGACGGCGGGGCGCCGAGAAGCCGCTCGTACCAGGCCGCCGCGGCCGTGTAGTCGCGGACGGGGATGCCCGCGAACAGATCTATGGACATGAGGCTCATGCTAGGAGCGGCGATGAGGCCAAGCCCCGCACAACGGGCACCGCCCTCACCGTTCTGGGGACACACCCGTTCTGACCTGGATGGGCGAGCCGCCTCATCTACCCGTACGTAGGATGCTGCGGCCAGCCAGGCGGGGAATCTTCCCAGTCCTCCTGGCGCCCATACGGGGCGAGGTCGAGGATGTTGTTGACGAACAAGAGCCGGTCCACGCCGCGCGCGGTGGTGCAGTAGGTCCGGTAGATGTCCTGGCCGTCGCGCAGGAACACGCTGAGCATGAAGCCGTCACCTGCGCCGCAGTCGTCGGCGAACGTCGTGCCGTGCGACGACACGAACGGCATGGTCCAGCCCATCCGCGCCTTGTAGGCCTCGATCTGGGCGAGCGGCATGTTGGACACTGTCGCCCAGCTGACTCCGCAGTCGGCCAGCGTGGCTAGGTCGGTGACGTTGCGGGTGAAGTGGGTGCAGCCCGGGCAGTGGTCGTCGGGCCCGTTGTCCATGAACTGGTAGACGGCGAGCTGTGGCTGTCTTCCGAACAAGTCGAGCAGCGTTGCCGGGCCGGCTGGGGTGCCGAACACGTACTTGTTGTTGTCGAACCTGACCATTGGGAGCCGGCGGCGACGCGCGGCGAGCGCGTCAAGCGCGCGCGTGGCCTCCTTCTCCGCCTTGAGCAGCTCGTCGCGATCCTGCTGCCACTTCCCGGCTGAAACGATCTCCGGAATATTGGTCATCTTTCACTCCTTCGCAGTCGCCGGCGATCCCGCGGCTGGGAGCACGTCGGCCGGCGGCCCCATCTGCTGGGCGGGAGTTGTTCACACACTGTCAGACGCCCCGGCGCAACCGAACTCATCGGTGCGACCCCCAGACGAATGCCACCCGTCCCGGGATGTCCACCCGACTTTCTCCTTGGTCCGGACTCCCAGTCAGTGACGTCGACGGCCGGCCAAACTCATCGCACCCTGACGCCGCTCAGAGGCATGGCCTGAGGCTTGCCTGCAGGCAAACACGCATTGACCGTGAGCGACCCCGCCTGCCTAGACCTCAAATTGGCTCGTTGAGCTGCAATAGCCCGCCGCGGCTTATGAATGGGTGATCTTCCATCAGGCGGACGGCCGCGTTGCCGTCTTCGGCTTCGATCACCGACCAGCCCATGAACGGCCCCGCAAGAGTCCCATCGTGGATTCCGTCGCTTGAGATCGTGGTCGCGGATCGGATCGGTGCGCCCACGTCTGCCAGCGGCGCCCCCGTCTTGGCGGCCCACTGCATGAAGGCCCGCCGGGCCTGGGCTATCGACTCCGGATCCTGAGGCATGTCACCGGCGTAGTAGGTGACGAGGAACCTGGCCATCGGGGTGATCTCCTTCGCCGCAAGGCCTGACTCAGGGATATGCCCCGTCTGGTGAGTGGTAGTCGCTCTGAGACTACCTCGCAGTGCTCGTGCCAGCATTGCGGAATGGAACTGGATTTGCGGATGCCGGTGCTAGGGGTAGTGCGCACGGCCCACGCGGAGCTTGCGACCACACCGATCCAGGCGGGTCTCAACCGTGCTGAGCACGGAACCATCGAGATCGCCGACCGTTACCTGGAGGGTCTGGAGGGGCTGGCAGGGTTCGACTACGCCTGGCTGCTCACCTGGCTGCACAAGCTGGCCGAACCTGGTAATGATCCCCCGCTCAGGCAGGTTCCGTTCCTGCTGCGAAGCCAACAGCGCCAGATGGGCATGTTCGCCGCCCGTGGCCCGCGGCGGATCAACCCCATCGGGCTCAGCCTCATCCAGCTTCTGGACGTGACCGGCCCGGTTATACGGTTCGCCGGCGTCGACCTCCTCGACGGAACACCGGTCATCGACCTCAAGCCGTACGTCACCCGTTTCGACCGGCCACCGGGCGAGCCGCGATGCGGCTGGTACGACCACGTCCCGATCAGCGACGGCGTCACGCCCGCACAACTCAGGCCTCCCGGGCCAGCGTCCTGATCGGCGCATCGGTGGCTCCAGGCGCGCCTGCCAGTCACCGGGACCCGGCTCCCCCGGCTGGGTCCCGGTGACACCTCTAGGGCCGGGACGATGCCTGCTGGCTTTAGTCGCCGGTGGCCACGATCACGTCCGATGCCTTGATCACCGCGGTGACGCTGCTGCCCTCGGCCAGGCCGAGCTGGCGGGCCGCCTCGACGGTGATGGACGCGACCAGGCGGACCCCGTTGGCGTCGAGTTCGACGTTGGCGATGGCTTCACCGGCGCTGACGCGGGTGACGCGGGCGGGGATCTGGTTGCGGGCGCTGAGCTGCATGGCGTGCTCCTTCTTGGGTGATCATGGTGGGTACACCGTGATGGCGGCTGGGCTGACGCAGGCCCACAGTTCGCCTCCGTCGTCGAGCTTGAGCTGGTCGACCGCGGCGGGCGGCACCTCGGCGGTGATCGCGGGTGTCCCTTCGGTGCGGACCCGGACACGGTCGCCCATAAGGTCCACCGCGCTGATCTGCCCGGGCCAGGTGTTCTCGCCGCTGCCTTCGGGCCGCTGCCGGGATACCGACACCGCGGCCGGTGCGATGACGGCGAGAACGGGGCCGGTGGCGGGTTCGGCGCAGGTGAGCTTGCCGTCGCCGTCAATGTCGAGGATCGTGCCGTGGGCGGTGCCTCGCAGGAGGTTGACGCCGACCAGGTCGGCGACGTAGCTGGACCGGGGGCGGGCGGTCACTTCGGCGGGTGTTCCGGTCTGCACGACCTCGCCGTCCTGGATCACGATCATCCGGTCGCCGAGCGCCACGGCGTCGAGCAGGTCGTGGGTGACCAGCACGTTCGCGGCGTTGGACTGGCGCAGGACCTCGCGGAGCAGGCGGCGGACGTCGGTCTTGGTGGAGACGTCGAGCGCGGCCAGGGGCTCGTCGAGCAGCAGCAGCCTGGGGTCGGTGACCAGGGCGCGGGCCATGGCCACCCGCTGCTGCTGGCCGCCGGACATCGAACCCGGCTTGGCCTCGGCCAGCCCTTCCAGGCCCAGGCGGGCCAGCGTCTGCGACGCTTTGTCGCGCGCGGCCTTCTTGTCGGTGCCCTTGGCGCGCAGGCCGAACGCCACGTTCTCGAGCGTGCTCAGGTGCGGGAACAGCAGGTAGTCCTGGAACATCAGGCCGATGGGCCGTTTCTCCGGCGGGATCTTGACGTGCTGGGCGGGGTCGTCCAGGACCGTGCCGTCCAGCACGATCCGGCCCCCGGCCAGCGGCAGCAGGCCCACCAGGGCCCGCAAGGTGGTCGATTTCCCGGACCCGTTGGGGCCGAGCAGGGCTACCACCTCACCCGCCTCGACGGTGAACGCGATGTCGAGGTTGAGCCTGGACAGCCGCAGCTGGATATCCGCATCGAGCATGACCGGGTCAGTCCGAGCCGGCTATCCGGCGCCGGAAGATCATGACCACCAGGCTCACCACGACCAGGACCAGGCTGAGCGCGATCGCCTCCTCCATCTTGCCCGAGCTCTGGCTGATGTAGACGGCCAGCGGCATGGTCTGGGTCTTCCCCGGCAGGTTGCCGGCGAAGGTGATCGTGGCCCCGAACTCGCCCAGCGCCCGCGCCCAGGTCAGCAC
>Ga0318497_10000613_pt1 | contig 11994 bp, 7 predicted proteins | sample GRESIP109b1f23_FD_203754 | JGI IMG/M metagenome (GOLD analysis project Ga0318497, IMG submission 203754) | Tropical soil microbial communities from Luquillo Experimental Forest, Puerto Rico - GRE.SIPMG.109b1f23 | ecosystem: Environmental > Terrestrial > Soil > Tropical forest > Bulk soil... | reverse complement strand
CCGTCAAGACGACCGCCGGGCCGGTGACCCTGGCACGGCCCAAGCTTCGTGGCACCACCGAGGCGTTCGCATCCCGGCTGTCCGGCGCATACGTGACGAAGACGAACGCGCTGGAGACGCTGGTGATCGCCTCGTTCGTGCGCGGCCTGTCCGTGCGCGACGTCAAGGTCACCCGGCCGAGGCGCTGGGTGACCAGGCCGCGATCTCCACGTCCACGGTCTCGGTGATCTGCGGCCAGATCAAGGACGAATACCAGGCCTGGGCGGGCGCGGCGCCTGGACGACCTCGTCCTGGATTACCTGTTCCTGGACGCCTCCTTCTTCCGGGTGCACCCCGGCCCCCCGGCCGAGCCGGTGCTGGCCGCCTGGGGCATCACCACCGGCAGCAAGCCCGCGTTCATCGGCCTGGCCCCGGGCTCCGGCGAGTCCGCCGACGCCTGGGTGACTTCCTCACCGACCTGACCGGCCGCGGCCTGGCCTCCCCGCTGCTGGTCATCAGCGACTGCGCACCTGGCCTGATCGCCGCGATCGAGCAGGCCTTCTCCAAGGCGCTGCGACAGCGCTGCCTAGTCCTCCGGGCCAGGAACGTCCTGGCCAAGATCGCGGCTGGATGCAGGCCGAGATCAAGGACGCCTACTGGGCCCTGTTCGACACCGAAGACCTGACGACCAACCCAGGCCCCGCCTCGTCGAGCTCGTCGGCCACGGATCACCGAGATGGCCGGCCGCTATGCGCCCACCTACCCGGCAGCGATCAAGTGCCTGCTCGCCGACCGCCACGGGCTGACCGCCTACCTGCGGCTCCCGCTGAGCACCACCGCCGGATTCGGCATTCGAACTTCATCGAGCGGACCTTCGGCGAGACCCGCCGCCGCACCAAGGTTATCGGCCGCCTGGGCCGGTGCGGTGACCGGGGTCTGGGCTGGTCAGGCCGCCGCGGCGCGCGGCCCGCAGGTGGCCTAGATCAGGTTGCAGCTGATCGCGTCACGGGATCCGGGGCAGGCGCGACCACAGGGGTCATCGGTGTTACCGGGCGACGGAAGCCACCCGACGGGACGTCCGGTCACGACCGTCCAACGGTGCTGAGTCGTAGACCAGGGCATTTAGGTCTCGGGACGGCGAAACGCCAAGCTCTTTCTCCAGGAAATCGCGATACGAGACGAAGGCGCGTTCCGCCTCGACCCAATTGCGCTCGCCCAGGTGGGCCTCGACCAGGACACGCTGGGCAGACTCTCGCAACGGCTCGGAGTTCACGGCTGCGAGGGCAGCCTCGACCGCCTCAGCGTGCCGTCCTCGCCGCCTGAACTCCCGGCTTAGCGCCTCCAAGGCGTGCAGCACGCGCTGGCGCAGCCGTTCCCGTTCCAGGGTCGTCCAGTCGTCGTACCAGCCCGGCAGCAGCTCGAGGGTGTCCACCCGAGCGGGGATGATCGTCAGGTCGCCGTTGACCGCCTGCCCGCTGATCAAGCGATCCGCCCACTCGCTGACCTCAATCACGTCGACTCGGACATCCTCGGCCAGCTGGAGCGACCACTTGTCGCACTCAATGATGTCGATCCCTGCGCCGCGCAAGCGCCATAGCGCCGAACGTAGGTTCCCGGCGGCTCGGTTGTCGCCGCCCACCGGCCAGAGCACGCCCGCGGCATGCCGACGCTCGACCCGGCGCTGCCGCAGGGCCAGGAAGGCCAGCAGCCTCTTACTGCCTTCCGGCACCTGGTGTGCCACGCCGTCGATGCGGACGTACGGCCCGCCGAAAAGATGGATCCGAGCTTCGCGATTGCCGGTCTTCCGGTGTGACCTAGTCCCGTCGAGCGAATCCATCACTGTCCCCGATCATTGTGCGATCGCCTTGCCCTGGTCGCTCGTTCTCCGTTACGGAGGGACGAGCCAGAGTGGCGATACCATGCTCGGCTGTCCCGGAATCTTTCACGGGTCACCCGACGCCGCCTTTGCGGGCGGTGAATACCAGCCAGATCGTCTCAGCCGGGGCCGGCACCAGCAAGATCGGTTCGATCCCGGAGGCCCGGGATGCTTGCGGGGCAAACGCATCCCCTAGCGAGACTGCCAGCAATTCCGCACGAGCCAGAGCAAGCGGACGACGCCCTTGTACCCGATAGCTGCCGACCACGCCAACCAAGGCCGCCGACGGCGCCCCGCCAGCGGCTTGTTGCACCAAGGCGTCGTAGGCCGCCTGAACGGCATCCTGTGCGCGCTGGTCCTGTGGTACCGCCCACTCGGCAGCCGGGTAGGTCAGCGTAGCCACCGCGGCTCCGGCCTTGACCACCACCGCGAACTCCTTCTGGAGCCGTTCGGCGAACTGTTCGAGCGTCATCCGTTCTTCCAGCAGTTGCGTATAAACCGCTACCTGATCTGGTGCCGGGACCGACGGGACGGCTACGCAGCACTCCCGGGCGCGGACGAACGCGACCCATCCGTAGGACGGGGTGTAAACCGCCGGGAGATCGGCGGGCACGTCCGGAATCCAGACTTCCACGGCCGGATTGCTCCCCGAGGGCGCGTAGTCACGGTCGGCATCACCGGCTCCGCCTCCCGGGGGTTTCAGCGGGATCCGGTCGAGGTGCTGCGCCTCGCCGACCGCTCGCAAGGCGGCGTCCGCGGTGGCATGCCGCACCGTGACCGGTACCGGGTCGAAGATCGACTGCAGCTGCCCCCCGAGGTCCTCGGCACCCAGTGGCTCCGGCAGGAAGCCGGCCGGTGGCAGTTCACGGAATCCTTGGGCTAGAAGCGATTCCGGGACAGCGGTCGGCTTGTGCTGTTCCAGCCACGAGGAGAAGAGGTCTTTGAGGGCTTGCCGCGACCGCCTGGGGTTGCTCAGCAACTCCGCCTCGAGCGTCTCCACGGCGGTGACGGTCTGAGTTCCGGTCTTCGCAGCCGGCGGGGTATCGGCCAGTTGGGCCTGGAACTGCAGCACCTGGGCCAGGAAGACGTGCCACGGACGCCAGCCCAGGTGCCCCTCCCAGCCGATCCGGGCCGGCGCCGTCATCAGGTCGCGTCGCGCCGTCCAGACGTCGAGCACCCATCGGCCCTCGTCGTCCAGCAGCAGGACGCCGAGCGGCACGGAAGACCCCGCTGCTGGCTCCTGGCGCGGCACGGGCGACTTCCACGGCCAGGAGAGCAGGGGCGCGACCGTCCCGGCCGCTCCGGGGGTCAGCCACGGCAACGAGGACCGGCGCTCCTGGTCGAAGTACGCCGACGCTAGTGAGTTCCGCCGCCACGGCCAGTCATCGGTGACCGCTGTGGGCAGGGTGTCGTTCGGAGCGACTTGCACCAGGACCGCGTTATCCAGCCAGGGCTGGATGGAGCTGCCCCCCACACAGGGGTCCGCGCACAACTCGCCGAACACCGGTTCGCTGCCGGCCGGCTCGGGGAGTGCAGAAGCCACTTCGACCACCCAGAACCGGCCCGTCCGCACGGTCAGCTTGCTCAGATCCAGGGTTACCGTTGTCAGGCTGCGCAGTGGCTGCCCAGACGGGTCGTAGGCCAGCCCCGGTTTCACCTGCAGTTTGGAGCCGTCGACCGACAATTCGAACCCGTAGGCCACTCCAGTTCCGGCGGCTATGGCCCCGATGCGGGAAAGCTCGCGCGCATAGTCCTGGATCTGCTGCAGGTGCTCGGCTCGCAGGAACAGGCCGTCAGCCGGGTGCAGCCTGCGCAGGCCACTGTCAGAGGTGGTCTGGCCGACCGACTCCTGCGTCTGATCGGTGACCTTGACGGGTTGCGTCATCGTCCCTCTCCGTTCTCGGGCGGCCGGTTCTCAAACGTGAGCACGGCATCGTGGCCGTCGTCAGCGGTCCCGGGCGGCCCCTGACCCCACAGCCCCGCGAACGGGACCGCCGGGTCCTCACCGTAGACGGGGGTGGATCCGGTACCCCGAACGATCACCCGGACCAGCGGATTCACCGGGCGGTCCGCTAGCTCGATCACGATTGCCTGCGTGTCGGCCTGGTATCGCACCGTGTCAATGTCCTCGTCCACCCAGCCGCGCTGGGACAGGGAGGTGATCCGGATAGCGCGGCGCAGCGACCCTGGGTTCAGCGCGGCCGTCACCGGGAGAGAACAGCGTCGCTCGTCGGGGGACCAGACGGCACGGTCGGCCAGGACGCGCGGACCCCCGGCGTCTGGAACGGCCGCGTCGCCGATATCGGCCGCGGCAAGCGCGCATGCGAGCTCCTGGATCGTGACAGAGGGCAGCAACGCCGTCCGGCAGACAACGTCCGTGCAGACGTCCTCGATCGTGGTGCAGCCGTCGGCGTCCAGCAGGTCGAGCGTCACACAGGCCAGGGGTACGGCGGCATCGGGTTCTAGCACGGGGAAGTAGGTCAGGTCCGTGGCGCCGGGCTCGGCGGCCGGCCGCAGCTGCGCGCAGTCCAGGGCCGCCAGCCTCCTAAGCTCCTCGAGCAGCAGCCTAGTGCGCTCCTCGGCCGGCGCCCGGCCCACTGCGTCGCGGGCCTCCATCCCCTCCTGCCCGGACGGGTCGTCCCGCCCGACCTCGTCCAGTCCTAGCAGGACCCGTACCCGGTGGTACGGCCGTGCCCAGGCTGCGCAGTGCCCTGGGCGCAACGAGATCGGCGCATTCTCCAGCACCCGGGAGAAGTCGTCGTGCTGACGCGTGATGTCGCACGGATTGGCCAGGGTTGGCACCGGGCGGCTGAGCTGGCAGCCGAACTCGGCCACCACGCATGCGTGCACCGTGCGCCGCTCGCAGCCGTCCTGGTTCCCCGGATGGTCGTAGGTCTTGAGCCACTCGCGCAGATCGAGGCACTGCGTCGTCTCGCTCGCTAGCTCGCGCCCCAGCCCGTCGATCGCCAGCCCGGGAGAGACTCGCAGCGAGAGCTCGTGCCGGCAGACGTCGAAGCCCCAGACCACCCCGCTGCCGTGCAGCCAGGCGGAGTGCAGCATCTGCTTGCCCCGCGGATTACCGATCATGGCGCGGAAGTCCTCCGCGCCGAGGAGCATCCCGAAGGAGACGCGCAAGGCCTCGTAGGGGTTCACCGGCAGGTCGCCCGGGCCGCAGTCGCCGCACGAGCAGTCGACGTCACGTATCATCTCGTCTCCTCGGAGGTTCACCGGGGAAGGGCAGGGGGGCCTTCTCGTACTCCCGGCGCACCGACGCGACGAGATTGGCCTGACGGATGCGGTCGCCAGCGGCCGCCGCGACGAACGCCGCGGCCACGGCAGCGTTGCGGATCCAGCCACCCGGTATGGGGTAGAGGCGGGCGAGCACGTCGAGGTCGACGCACGCGCCCAGCCGCTCGGCTGGCAGATGCAGCGCCCAGAGATCGCGTCGTCCCGCCTCGTCGGGCAGCGGGAAATCGACGACGAAGTCCAGTCGGCGAAGGAAGGCCGCGTCAATGTTGTTCCGCAGATTGGTGGTTAGCACCGCCAGGCCTTCGAAGCCGTCTAGGCGCTGCAACAGGTAAGCGGTCTCCTGGTTGGCGTAGCGGTCGTGCGCGTCGGAGATCTGGGTTCTGGAGCCGAACAAGGCGTCCGCCTCGTCGAGCAAGAGCACCGCCTGTGTCCGTTCGGCTACGTCGAAGGCACCGGCCAGGTTCTTCTCGGTCTCGCCGATCCACTTGGAGACCAGTTGCGAGACGTCCACCCGCAGCAGGTCCGTCCCGGCGGCGGTGGCGACGGCACAGGCGGCCAGCGATTTGCCCGTACCGGGCGGCCCAGTGAACAGCAGCCGGGCCCCGCGGGAGGCGCGCGCCAGCTCGCGCAATCGCCAGTCGTCGAGCACCACTCCCTGGTGGTTCAACCGGGATACCGCGTCGCGAAGCTGCAGCGCGGCGTTCTCCGGAAGCACCAAGCACGACCACGGCACGAACGGCGTCGTCAGGGTGATCCCGGCCGGGAGGGACACCGCGCACCGCCGCCGGATCAGCCCGGCCACTACGGCCGGGTCGACGAGCCCGCCCGAGGCGGAGGTGTCTGCGCCGCCATCGATACCCACCTGGGCGATCTGCGCAGGGTCGATCGGGTGACGCGCCGCGAGCTGGGCCACTGAGGCGTCGTCGAGCCCGGGCAGCGCCACCCGCCAAGCAGTCCGCCGGTCCGTGACGGATGCCGGCGTCGTGGCCAGCACCACGACGGGGCGGTGGGGATCCGGTACCACGGCCCTGCTGCCCGTGCAGACGACGACGGGGCCAGGCAGGTCACGCACGGCCAGGCAGGGCGGGCCCGAGTTCAGTGCCGCGTCGCAGGCCACGACGACCGGGACGGCGCCACGGGCCACAGCGTGCGCTGTGAGCAGGGCGATCGCCGCGGCGTTGTCGACGGGCAGCCGCGCCGCGAGCACCTGCGCGCCGACCGAGCGTGTCAGCGCCTCGCAGCGAGAGAGGGCGACCGTGTCGTCGGCATCCGAGACCATCAGGGTGACCGTTGCCCGGTCTCGCAGTAGCCGCCCCGCATCGTGCACCGAGGGCTCTTCCAGCCAGCCGTCCAGCCCTGCCGTCACGTGCGGGACCGGCAGCGGCGACCAGGCCGGGGGGTTGACGTCGAGGGCGTGCATCGCGTCCCAAAGGCCGTCGGCGAGCGTCAGCGACCGTTCGAAGAGGCCGCCCCGGCCGGAAACCTGCAGCAGGCCGTGCCGGATCGCGGGCCCGCTGGTCAGCAACGCCCGCAGCTGTACCCGATCCACGCCGGTCTCGCAGAGCACCAGGGCCGCCAGGCCGGCCGACAGGTGCGGCTCCGTGTACGGATGCAACGCCCGAAAGATGCAGGCCAGGCCCTCGTGCTCCTCGGCGAGTCCGGCCAGCAGTAGCAGGTCGACTTCGTACGGGCTGAGCCCGAAGTGGGCGGCAACCCGGTCCAGCGGATGGTCGAGCGAGGCCCGGGTCAGCGTCAGCACGGCGTCCGGCCGGCTCGTGCCCGCCCACTCGCGCAGGAACGAGGCGGTGCGGTCTGCGCCCGCATCCTTGCTGCCGTGGCGCTCGATCACGGCGGCGAGCGCGATCGCCTGGGCCGCGGCCTGGGCGGTGAGTCTGCGGCTGACCTCCGTCCGGTCGGCAGCCTGCAGGACGGCGAAGTCACTCATAGCGGAACATCACCACGATCCCCAGCCACGGCACCCAGCCCGGGTCGACATCCAGCCCGGCACCGCGCACCGCGACGTCGACGCCGTCCAGGGACAGATGCACCTCGACCCAGCCCGACCAGACGCTCAGCGCCCCGGGCCGGGCGGCGATCCGGGTCACCAGCTCGAGCGGGTCGGCATCGCTGCCCCCGCCCGGCTCGCCGAGCCGGGCGGCGGTGGCCCGGGCCCAGCGCAGAGCGTGCCGGTCGAGGGCCTCGAGGGCTCGCGGATCTGGTTCGGGCCGCGGCGGGTGAGCCGCCGGCGCGGTGCCCGAGAACCCGAAGAGCACTGGGTCGCTGGGCCGCGCCGGTACCAGCCGTCGCCCGAGGTGGTGCAGCGTCCAGTGCAGGGGGTGGTCGCGCAGTGCCTCGTCGGCGAGCAGCGCGTCTGGAATTCCGGCATCCGCCGCGGTCGCGATCAGGAAGAGCAAGCCCGCCCACGAGGTGAGCAGTCGATCGTCACCGTCGGCTCCTGGTACGTCACGCGGTCGGAGGTCATGCGGGTCGAAGTCGTCCCGCCGGCCGTCGAGATCGCCGCCGTGGTCCCCGGCGGCCGGTCGCCGGGCGCCAGGCGCGGGTCGGCTGCCTGCCGATGGCAGAGTCGCGGCGCCGGCCTGCCGATCATCACGGGGCCGGTCCCGGCCCGTCGGCCGCACGGGGTCGGCAGACCAGGTGACCTTCGGCAATGCGCGGGGAAATACCTCGTGTGCCGGCTCGGCCCGTCCCGCCGCCGGTGCGTCGTCCGTGGGTGTGTCGTCCGTGGGTACGTCGTCCGGGGCTCGGAACGGCCTGTGCGCCAGCGGGTTAACATCGCCCGGCCAGGCCGGTACTAGCAGGCCACCGGCCAGGGCGGACACCACCGCACCAGCCCGGTCCCCGCGCAGCGCCGTGGGCTCGGCCTCGGCGGCGACCAGCAACGCCCAGGCACCAGCGGTCTGCGCGTCCACCCGCACCCGTGCCCGGCGGAACTGTGCCGCGAGCCGTGACCGGGGCACGATCCGGTCAGCGACACGCTCGGCGGTGCTGTCGACCCCGGTCTCCGGCACGGTCGTATGGGCCATCGGCGGACCCGGCACGCCGAATGCTCCGGCGACGACGGCGGCCAGCTCGGCCCAGCCGTCGCCGCCCAGCATGCGGTGCAGCGCAACGACTCCGACCCGCTCGACGGCCTCAACGAGCGCGGCCAGGGCCAGCTCGGGGCGGTGCCGGGCGGCGGCACAGGCGGCGGCTCGAGCGTCCGCGCCGCCCGGAACTCCGGCACCGAGCAGGCCCAGCTGACGCCAGGCCCACTCCCGTTCGGTGCGACCGACGGCAAGCCCGGCGAGTAGGTCGGCCAGGCCCTCTGCCGGGCGCCGGTAATGGACGACGTCGTCTTCGTGCGAGGTGATGCGCTGCTTGAGCGCCGACACCAAGGCCTGTGCCCAGCATCCCTCGACCCATGCATCGGTCTGCCGGTCGTCGATCCGCAGCTCGATGTCCACCCGCCGCACGCACCAGTCCCCGGACGCCAGGTCGGCCCCGGCGAGGGCCTGGTCGAGTCCGTGATCCGCCACCCCGGACAGCAGCCGGCGGACCCGCGCGGCATGGGACGCGCAAGCCGTGGCGGTGAGCCGCTCGACGAACAGCTGCGTCATCCGACCATCACCTGCCCCACCGCGGCGGTCTCTCCGAGCCGGCTGCCCGGGACCGGCCGGCCGACGACGCCGTCGGCGCCGATCCGCACCTGGCCGGCCACCGCCGGCCGCCAGTCCGCCCCGGGGCCCACGTAAGCGGTGAGGTCCAGGCGCAGCCCGCCCCCGATCCGCATCCCGTCACCCAGTTCGCAGATGTCGACCAGGGTGTGCGCCGGGCGGTGCAGGTCGAGAATCCGTTGCACCACATCGCGTTCCTCGCACGTCAGGTTGCCGCGCACGACCAGCGTGAAGCGATGCGCGGCGGCGTCGTACGTGGTCCGGGTCGGGGAGCTGCTGCCGATCGCGAACCGGCCCAGGCTTCCGGTCTGTGCCGCTGACCCGCCGATGAATGGCGGCAAGGTCGAGCCCGGCCGGGTGCCGAGCACGGCCCCGGCCAGCCCGCGCAGCTGCCACTGCTCGACCAAGGTCGGGTCGTAGCCGAGGTAGATGTGCAGGGTGCGGATCAGCGCCTGCCGGGTGCCGCGCCGACGGAACAGGGAGTAAGCCTCCGCGATCAGAGTTCGCTGTGCCTCCTGCGGCCAGCGCTGGTCCAGCACCAGGCCGGCGAAGCCGGCCAGCCAATCCAAGGCGGCGGACGGCGTGCCCTGCGGGTTCACCAGCACGGCGCGGGCGGCCGCCCACTCGTCGAGGTCGTGGAGGGTGCCCTCGGCGGGGGCGAGCAGGCGGAAAAGGAACGACGCGTCCTCCTCCATACGGGACCAGGAACGGGGGAGGGCGCCGAGCAAGGTGTGCCCTGGCCGCTCCACCCGCAGCGCCTGCACCCACGGCGACGAGCGTCCGGTGCCGTGCAGGAGGAGCTCGATCCACAGATAACGACCAGGCGGGGCGGAGACCGGGCACTCGTAGGTCTTCAGGTCATCGCCATCCTGATAGGGCAGCCAGGGCCGCTCCGAGCCGGTCGGCCTGTGGTAGAGGGGGACCTCGGCCGGGGCCTCCGCTAGCAGGTGGATCGGTGCCAGCGGCGGAGTGGCCTGCGGGTCCGGTAGGGAGCGGGAGCCGCGGACCGGCGGACTCGGCGGTGTCGGGTCGAGGACGGTATCGTCGTCCGTGGTCACGAACCGCACGCCGAGCCGGGTGCCAGGCGGCAGGCAGGCGTCCAGGAACAGCCGACCCCAGCGGGTCAGGTAGTTGCCGCTGTCCAGCCGATAGGTAAGCACCCGCCCCTCGGGCACGAACTGCGCCGTGGACCCAGAGGTCCACCCGTAGCCGGCTGGGGTCGTGAACGCGATCCTTCCGTTCGGCGCGACGGCGACCGCGCCGCCGTCGTACCCCAGGGCCTCGACGGGTTCCAGCTCGATCGCCGAGTCGCCGTCGAGCTGGAACCGGCGCAGCGGACACCCCGGCCGGACGCCCACCACGAGCAGGCAGTCCGGGCCGACGTCCAGGTCGGCCGGGTCGGCCAGTTCGACGAGCACGGTGCCGTCGGGGCGCGCCACCGCCCCGGAGCCGTCCTGCGCCCGCCAGAGCACCAGCGGTCCGGGCGCGACCCGTCGTGCGACCAGCCCGACCGGGTAACACGGCCGCACCAGCTCGGGCCCGGGCTGCGGCCCGCGCCGGCCGGTCACGAGGACCAGCCCCGGCTCGTCAGTGAGCACGATGGCGCGACCGCAGTCGGCCGCGACGTCCAGCGGCTGGCCGCCGCGGAAGGGAACCTTGCGCAGCACCCGTTCGGCCCACAGGTCGACCACGTGCACCGCGCAGTTACCGGTCTCGGCGATGTACAGCCGGTCCCTGCGGTCCACCGCTAGGCCGGCGGGTCGGCGCAGCCCGCCGGCGCACGGCCGGGACCCGGCCGACGCAGTCGCGGACGTCGGCGGCGTCGGCGGCCCGGGCGCCAGGTCTCCGATCACGTCCACGCGGCCGTCGGCGGGGCGGCTGCGGTAGGCGCGGCACCAGCGGTCGAAGGCCAGGCCCGCAGGGGCCGGCCATGAGCCCGCCGCGGCGGTGTCGGATCGGTGCTTGCAGCTCCTGGGGTCGGCGCATTCCGGCCCGCAAGCCCTTCCCGGCGCAACGGCTGCCGGGTTGTCCCAGGTCAGCTCGACGCCACCGCCGGGGAGAAGCGCGGTGCCGGTGTGCGCGCAACGAGCCCACTGATCCGGCTGGACCAGCAGGCTGATGCCGCGCGGGGTGGTCATCAGCACACGTCCGGCGGCAACGGCACGAGCGATCCGGGGGGCGCAGGTTCGTAACCCTCGCCCGGCTTCAGCGGGTCGCCTGCGACCACGGTGAAGGCGGTCAGCCGGGGGACCTGCCAGGGATCCAGGACCACCACCTCGTCGACCTTGGTGTAGGTCCCGTTGTCATCGAGGGCGAGGGTCAGCCCGGTCGCGTACTCAACGCCCTCGACCTGGACAACAACCGCCTCGAGTTCCGCCCGGCGCACGGCGCGGCCGATCGGCCAGCCCGCGCCGTCCGGGCCGAACGGCGGCAGCGGAGCGAGGTACTGGTGCAGCAGCTGATCGATCAGCTGCTGCACGGCGTCCACCTGGTAGCCGGAGCGGACGGCCAGGCCGATCGCGACCGCGATCGGGCGGTATGTCGGGGGGATGACGTACAGCTCTGTGGTCACCAGTCGGCGCTCGTCAAGGTATTGCGCGACCTGGCGGAGCAAGTCGAGCCCGGGCAGCGGGGCCTGCGGGTCGGTCAGGTCCTCGGCCGGGAAGATCACCACGCTGACCACCCCTGCGGCCGGGATGGCAGGGCTGTCGGGGTGCAGCAGCGGCAAGGGCTCGGCCCGGGCCACCCCGGTCACCTCGCGGGCGAGGTCGCCGAAGTCGGCGGCGATGACGGCCCGGTCTCGACGGTGGATCTCCGCCGGGATGGAGTCGAGGGCGTCGGTCAGGCTCGCGGCGTCCATCCCGCCGGCTGCGGGCAGCGGGTTGGCCACTTTCGCCCCGCCGACGTCCGCCAGACCCTTGATCGCGCCGGCCGGGACGTTGCCCGCGGTGCCCGCGCAGTATTCATAGTTGAGGGTGCGGATCCGCTCGCCCAGCTGCGGCACCCGGACGTCGCCGAACTCGATGGCGCCGCCGGTGTAGTCGACCACATAGTGCCGGTCGGTGGCCCGGCTGACGACGAAGCTGTCCACCTCTTGCCAGGTGTGCCAGCCGTCGGGCTCCTCGACCTGGAGTACGGTCGTACCCGGCAGGACCGTCGTCCCGTCCGGGGGCGCCGCGCCCTGCGTCCTCAGCTGCGCGAGCGGGTACCGCTGGC
>Ga0318497_10000612_pt1 | contig 12026 bp, 9 predicted proteins | sample GRESIP109b1f23_FD_203754 | JGI IMG/M metagenome (GOLD analysis project Ga0318497, IMG submission 203754) | Tropical soil microbial communities from Luquillo Experimental Forest, Puerto Rico - GRE.SIPMG.109b1f23 | ecosystem: Environmental > Terrestrial > Soil > Tropical forest > Bulk soil... | reverse complement strand
TCCCCCGCCAGCTCGGCCCCCAGACTTCCCGACGCGCCTGACACGTCTAGACCTCGCCGGTCCGGCCGCCAGAGTGCCAGGCTGTGGCTAGTGCTGGCCGGCGTTTCCGCGGAAACGGGCCAGAGCCGGATCGTGGAGGTGGAGCATGGTGGGTCGCGATGCGCTGCGGGAGTACCTGCGCGGGGCGCTGTGGGTGCTGCCCACGTTGTCGGTGGTGGCGGCGCTGGCCGTGGGGGCGGTGCTGTCATCGGTGAGCGTCGGGGCACGGTCCCCGCTGGCATTCCAAGGGACGCCAGATGACGCCCGGACGCTGCTGTTCGGGATCACCGGGACGATGATCACCATCATCGCGCTGCTGCTGGGCCTGGCCGTGGTGGCGCTGCAGCTGTCGTCCACCCAGTTCTCGCCGCGGCTGCTGCGGAACTTCCTGCGGGACCGGCCGAACCAGGTCGTGCTCAGCGCGTTCGTCGCGACCTTCGCCTACAGCGCGGCCGGCCTGTACACGGTCGGCGTTTCCGGCGGCAGCCGCACCGCTGCCTTCCCCCGGCTCGCGGTCAGCGGCGCGATCGTGCTGCTGTTCGCCAGCCTCGGCCTGCTGGTCTTCTTCGCCGACCACCTGCTGCACTCGATCCAGGTCGACGCGATCATGGAGACGGTGCAGCGCAACACCCTGGCGGTGATCGGAGACGGGCTGCTCGCCGGCGGCCAGGAGGCGCCCGAGGTACCGGCGTGGGCCGTGCCGGTCCTGTCCCGGCGCTCGGGGTACGTGCAGGCGGTGCGCCCAGGGAGGCTGCTGCCGTGTGCCGCCCAGCACGGCGTCTGCCTGCGCCTGCGGCTCAGGGTCGGCGAGCATGTGGTGGCCGGGACGACGCTGGCGTGGGTCTGGCGTGCCTCGCCCGAAGATCCCGCCCCGGATCCGCGGGCCTTGACCCGGGCCCTGGACAGCGGAGTCCGGATCGGGTTCGAGCGGACCCTGGAGCAGGACGCCGCGTTCGGGATCCGGCAGCTCGTCGACGTGGCGTGCAAGGCGCTGTCCCCGGCGGTCAACGACCCCTACACCGCCGTCCAGGCCGTCGATCACCTGTCCGTGATCTTCTGCGCGCTCGCCCGGCAGCGGCTGGGCACCTACGTGACCCGCCACGGCCTGGGCATAGTGATCATCCCGGCCCGGCGGTTCGGCGATTACCTCGCGGTGATGTGCGGGCTCATCCGCCGCTACGGGGCCAGCGAGCCGACGGTCGCCCACGCGCTGCTCCGGCTGCTCGGCAACTGCGCCGCCGTGGCCGGAGACGAACCTGAGCATGGCGCGGCCATCGAGGAGCAGGCCCGGATCATCGTCTCCGACGCCGAACGGGAAGTCGCCCAGCCCGCCGACCTCGGCTTTATGCTCGCCGAAGCCGAGTCGGTGCTCGAGGCCGTGACCCGGAGCCGGTCCTGAGGACACCGGGACGTGCTGTATCCGGTCGCTCAGGGGCTGGCGTTCCCTGACCGGTGCTGAGACCGTGAGTGCGCGGGCGAGACAATCGTGACGTGACCGAGTCCAACGCGGCGGCCCCGCCGTTCTCGCTGCGCACGGCGTGGGCACGGAGACTGGAGACGCCGCTTCGCCGGTTCCTGCGCACCGAGACCGGTAGCGCGGCGGTCCTGCTCGCCGCCACGCTAGCGGCGCTGGGCTGGGCCAACATCGACCCGGCGGGGTATGCGGCGACGTGGCATACCGTACTGGTGATCCGGTCCGGCACGGCCGGCGTGGCGGATACCTGGCAGGGCTGGGTGAATTCCGGGCTGATGGCGTTCTTCTTCCTCGTGGCCGGGCTGGAGGCGCGCCGCGAGTTCGACCTGGGCGAGTTTCGTGAGCGGCGACGGCTGGCGCTACCGGTGGTGGTCGCTGTGGGCGGGATGGCGGTGCCGGTCGCGATCTACCTGGCCCTGAATATCGGCCGTTCATCGGCGTCCGGCTGGGGCACGGCCCTGTCCACTGACACCGCATTCGCGCTGGGCGCGCTGGCCCTGGTGGGTCCGGGTGTCCCCGACCGGGTGCGCACCTATCTGCTCACGTTCGCGCTGGTCGATGATGTGGCGGGGATCGTGGTCATCGCGCTGGCCTACAGCGGCCGCATCAACCTGGCCGCGCTCGGGGTGGGCCTCGCCATCCTCGGCGTGGTGATCGTGATACGCCAGCGGGGGGTCCGGTACGGCCCCGCCTATCTGCTGCTCGGGGCGGCGGCCTGGGTCGCGTTCTTCGAATCCGGCGTCGATCCGGTGGTGGTCGGCCTGGCGATGGGCCTGCTCGCGCTCGCCTACCCGGCCGCGCGCAGCGACCTGGAGCAGGCGTCGGAATCGTTCCGGCTGTTCCGCGAGCAGCCGACCCCGGAACTGGCCCGCGGCGCGCGAGAGAGCGTGCGGCTGGCGCTTTCGCCGAACGACCGGCTCCAGCAGCTGTTCCACCCCTGGACCAGCTACCTGATCGTGCCGTTGTTCGCCCTGGCGAACGCCGGCATCACGATCAGCGGGGGTTTCCTTGCCCGCGCCTACACCTCGCCGGTCACGCTCGGGATCCTGCTCGGGTATGTAGCGGGAAAGCCGGCCGGAACCGCCGGGGCCGCCTGGCTGCTGGCCCGGATCAGCCGCGGCCGGATCCGCCCGCCGGTCGGCTGGGCCGCGGTGACTGGCGCCGGGGCCATCGCCGGCATCGGCTTCATCGTCTCCTTGCTGATCGCGTCGCTCGCCTTCCACGGCAGCCAGCTGACCGAGGCGAAGGTGGGCATCTTGTCCGCCGCGGTGTGCGCTTCTGCGCTCGGCTGGGCTGTCTTCCGCATCACCGCGCTGCTGCCCGAACGGCTGCGGCTGCGCGCGCTGCTGGGCGCCGCCGACACCATCATCGACCTGGCGGTGCCCGTCGATCCCGAGCGTGATCACGTGCGCGGCCCCGGTCAGGCGCCAGTCACGCTGGTGGAGTACGGCGACTTCGAATGCCCCTACTGCGGCCGGGCCGAACCGGTGGTCCGCGAGCTGCTGGCCGATTACGGTGACCTGCGTTACGTGTGGCGGCACCTGCCGCTCACCGACGTGCACCCGCACGCGCTGCTGGCGGCTGAAGGCGCCGAGGCCGCCGCCAGGCAGGGCAGATTCTGGCAGATGCACGACCAGCTGCTCGACCACCAGGGCGCGCTGACGGCCAGCGACCTGATCCGGTACGCCGGCGAGATCGGCCTGAACACCGAACGATTCACCCGCGACCTGCGCGATCACGCCGGGCAGGCCAAGATCGCCGCAGACGTCGAGTCGGCCGACCTGAGCGGCGTCGCGGGCACCCCGACGTTCTTCATCAACGGCAAACGCCACCATGGTGCCTACGACATCGGTACGCTCTCCGGCGCGGTGCGGGCGGCCCGGGCACGCGAGGTGATCAGCTCGCGCCGCCAGCTCCGCCGCACGTCCTGACCAGCCACGCTAGGCCGGGGACGGCGCAGCTGGAGCCGCCCGTGCGGGTACTGAGCCCGCCGCGGGCAGCGACACGATCATGGTGAGCCCACCGCCGGGGGTGTCTTCCGGCGTGAGTGTTCCCTGCATCGCCTCGGTAAGGCCGCGGGACAGCGCGAGGCCGAGGCCGGTACCGGGCGGGGTGCTCTCGCCGTCCTGCCGCTGGAAGGGGGCGAAGATCCGGTCCCGGTCGGTCTGGGAAACGCCGGGCCCCTGGTCGATGATGCGCAGTTCCACCCGGTCGCCGAGCGCGCTGGCAGTCACCGTAGGCGGGGAATCGGCTGGCGAGTACCGGATCGCGTTGGACAGCAGGTTTACCAGCACGCGTTCGAGCTGGGCAGGATCGGCAACTGCGAGCGGCGTGGCTGCCGGGATCATCACGCGGATCTGTGCTGCTGGCGGCCCGAGGCTCGCCAGTGCGTGCGCGACGACGTCCCCGATATCGGTTGGCCCGGAGTGCAGCGGTAGCTCGCCGGCCTGCAGCCGGCTCAGGTCGAGCAGGTTGTCGACCAGCCGGGTGAGCTGGTCGAGCGACGCGTAAGCGCTGGCCGCCCGTTCCCGCACCTGTTCGGGCTTCCAGGTGGCGTCGCTGGCACGCAGGCCGCCGATGGCTTCCTTCGCGGCGGCCAGCGGGGTGCGCAAATCGTGGTCGGCCGTCGCGAGCAGCGCGGCGCGCATCTCGTCGGCCTCGGCGATGGGTTTGGCGGCCGCCGCGGCCGCTGCGAGGCGGCGCTGTTCCACCGTCACCGCGGCTTGAGCGGCGAAGGCGCCGAGTATCCGGCGCTCGTCAGCCGGCAGCGGGTGGCCCCGCAGGGCCAGGCAGAACCCGTCCCCGACGTCCACGTCCACGTCGGCGTCCTCCGGCCGGCCCGGCGGCGCGGGCCCGGCCGATCCCACGATCGCCCATGTGTAGGCCGGTCCGCGGGAGCCGACCTCTGCTGCTCCGGCCGGCCGTTGCAGCAGTGTTGCGGAGGTCATGCCGAATGACTCGCGGACCCGCTCGAGCAGCGCGTCGACGCCGGACTCGCCGCGCAGAACGCTGCCGGCCATGGTGGCGAGGGTCTCGGATTGCGCGTTGGCGCGCGCCGCCTGCCGGGTGCGCCGCGCGGCGAGGTCGACCACGGCGCTGACCGCGACGGCCACCGCCACGAACACCACCAGCGCTAGCACGTTGTTCGGCTGCTGGATGGTGAACGTATACAGCGGCGGGATGAAGTAAAAGTTCAGCAGCAGCGAGGTGGCGACCGCCGCGACCAGGGCGGGATAGAGACCGCCGACGAGCGCCACCACCACGACCAGGACCAGGAAGACGAGCGCGTCGCTGAGCAGGTTGAGCTCGCCTCGCGCGCTCGCCAGGACGATGGCAACGAGCGGGGACGCCACGGCGGCCAGCGCGAACCCGTAGATCCGGCGGCGCCGGCTGACGCTGCCAGCCGGCCGCGGCAGCCCGCCGCGGCGCCCCATCTCGTCGTGGGTGACGATATGCACGTCGATGTCGCCGGACCCCTGGATGGTCTTCGACCCGATGCCGGGACCGGTCAGCATCGTTGCCAGCCACGAGCGGCGGCTCGCGCCCAGCGCCAGCTGGGTGGCGTTCTCCGCGCGGGCGAACGTCAGCAGCGCTTCGGAGATATCGTCCCCGATCACCTGGTGGTAGGAGCCGCCGAGCGATTCGGCCAGGCGCCGCTGCGCAGCGAGCGCCGCGGGGCTGGCGCCGGTGAGCCCGTCGGACCTGACGACGTGCACGGCCAGCAGGTCGCCGCCGACCGTGCGGGAAGCGATCCTGGCGCCGCGGCGGATCAGCGTCTCGCCTTCCGGGCCTCCGGTCAGCGCGACGACCACCCGCTCGCGGGCTTCCCAGGTCTGCCCGATGCCGTGCTCGGCCCGGTATCTCAGCAGGCCTTCTTCCACCCGGTCAGCCACCCACAACAAGGCGAGCTCGCGCAGGGCGGTGAGGTTACCGACCCGGAAATAGTTGGACAGCGCCGCGTCGATCTTCTCGGCGGCGTAGACGTTGCCGTGCGCCATCCGCCGTCGCAGCGCCTCGGGCGTCATGTCGACCATCTCGACCTGCTCGGCGGCACGGACGACGGCGTCCGGGACGGTCTCCCGCTGCGGCACACCGGTGATCTTCTCCACGACGTCGTTGACGGACTCCAGGTGCTGGATGTTCACCGTGGAGATCACGGTGATCCCGGCCGCCAGCAGCTCTTCGACGTCCTGCCAGCGCTTGGCGTTCCGCGAACCCGGGATGTTGGTGTGCGCGAGTTCATCGACGAGCGCGACCTCCGGCTTGCGCGCGAGCACCGCATCGAGATCCATCTCCTCGAACGTGCTGCCGCGGTAGGTGATGGCGCGGCGGGGAACGATCTCCAGGCCCCCCAGAAGCTGGGCGGTCAGCTTCCGGTTATAGGTCTCGGCGAAGCCGACGACGACGTCCGTGCCGCGCGCGAGCCGGCGGTGGCCCTCACCGAGCATCGCGTACGTCTTTCCCACCCCGGGCGCCGCGCCGAGGTAGATGCGCAGCTGACCGCGCTTCATGCCATAAGGGATGCCCCATTGAGGTGACATGGATGCCCGGCGCCGGTCACGGTTTTCGTACCTCTTCGACGGCCGCGGCGGGGAGGAGCCGGCGCAGCCGTGACGACACCGAACCGCGGGCGAGGTCTGCGAGGCGGGACCGGCGGCGCCCGACGACCACGGTGGCCGCGCCCTGGGCTCGGGCGGCCTCGGCGAGCGCCTCCGCCGGGGCGTGCCCCTGGATCTGGGTGTAGGTCCCACCGAGATCGGCCGTCAGCTCCCGGTTCCGGTCCAGATCCCCGGCTGGCGGGTGCGCCAGGCCGTCGCTGATCTGGACATGCACGACCAGCAGCTGCGCATCCTCGGCCCGGGCCATCTGAGCTGCGCGGCGGATCACCACCTCGCCCCACCTGGAGCCCGAATCCCCGGCCAGGATGACCGGCGGCGCCGGCGGTTCGGCCAATCCGCGGCGGGAGAGCAGGTCCTCGCCCACGGCCTCGGCCGTTCCCGCGATCCAGGCCCGGGCCAGCTCACTGAGCGCCCGCAGGTTGGCGGTCCGGAAGTAATCTGCCAGCGCCCCGCCGACCTGCGTGGCCGAGTACACCGCGCCCGAGGCGATCCTCTGGCGCAGCGCTTCCGCTGGCAGGTCGACCAGCACGACCTCGCCCGCGCGCACGAACTCGTCCGGCACGCAGGCCACGCTCCCCACCCCGGTGATCCGGGCCGCGTAGTCGCGGACCGATCGCAGATGCGCGACATTCAGCGTGGTGACGACGTCAAGCCCGGCCCGCAGCACGTCGGCGACGTCCTCCCACCGCTGCCGGGTACGGTCCGCCGTCGCATGCGCAAGCTCGTCCACCAGCACCACATCGGCGCCGCTCGCGATCGCCGCCGGGGCGTCGAAATCGGCGAACACGGCGCCGCGGTAGGCGACCGTCCGCGGCGCGATCACCTCCAGGCCGCCCAGCTGCCGGCTGGTCTCCTGGCGGCCGTGGGATTCGATCCAGCCGACGGCCACACGCTCGCCGTTCTCGGCCCGGCGCCGGCCCTCGGCCAGCATGGCAAAGGTCTTGCCGACCCCGGGCGCACTCCCCAGATAGGTGCTCAGCGATCCGCTTCCGGCCACCCGGGCATCCTCCCGCCAAACCACGTCATCAGTTCCGTCAACTCCGAACCAGGCCTGCTCGATGCCCGGGAATCACCCCTCCCGCTCGCGCCGCCGCAGCGCCCAGCCGCGGAAGCGGATCGAGCTATCCGGCGATGTCGCCGATCGCGGTGAGGACGGCATCGGGGTCCCGGAAGGCCAGCGTCACGTGGCCGCTGTCAACGGGCCGGAGGTCGGCGTGATGCAAGGTGGCCGTGAGATCGGTATAGAGGCGGAGCTTTGCGGCGATTTCCTCCCGGACCAGTTCGTCGGGTTGCCCGGCAGAGACCGCCCGCTGGAAGTCGTCGGTGCTCATCGAGCAGAGGATCACCAGGGGGATATCGGGCATCGGGCCGGCCCCGCGGATCTCGGCGTACAGGTCATCGAGTCGGCGGGCCTCGCGGAGGCCTGCGGCGAGCCAGTCAAGGCTGACGTGGCGCTCGACCAGCGCCGTGGTGAGATCCGGGGGCCAGCCGGCCATTTCCCGGGCGAAGAGGTCGCGATAGAGCGCTTGGTATCTCCGCACTACCGGGACGCGGCCAAGGGCGGCCTTGGTGACCCCCGTGCTCATCATGACGTCGACGACGGCGCCCAGGACCGCGAACGCCTTGTTGTCCCGCCGGCGCCTGGTCAGCTCGGCTGGCATGTACGCGTCGTAGTCTTCGTGGGCCGGGTCGAGCAGCACGAGTCCCGCGGTCTCACCGGGGAAGCGGTTGGCGTAATGACGGGCGTACAGGCCGCCGAGTGAGTGGCCGACGAGCAACGCCCGGCGGATGCCGAGCCTGCCGAGGAGCTCGTGGAGTTCGCCGGTCACCGCTCGGGCCGTGCGCGGCAGCCGGACCCGGTCGCTCCACCCGGTTCCGGCTCGGTCGTACACGACGCTCGACCGTCCCGTCCCGGCCCGCTGTTGCAGCGGCCAGTAGTCGAGTCCTGTCAGGCCGGCGCCAGGAAGGAAGACCACGGCCGGGTCGCCCGTACCGCAGCGGTCGACGAACAAACGGTGGCCGGCCACGGGCACGAACGTACCGAGCGGCGGCGAAGGTACCTCATGCGCTCGCATCGCGATCGGGCATCCTCCTGGATCGCGCGGCTCACGCCACCCGTAGGCTAAATTGATCCCAATAACGGTTATAATACCATATTTGGAAATAATGGATGGACAGTCTCGAGCTCCTCCTGCACCCGGTGCGGATCCGCATCGTGCACGCCTTCGCCGGCGCCCGCGTTCGCACCACGTCGGATCTGCAGGCCCGCTTGCCCGATGTCCCGCACACGAGCCTGTACCGCCACGTCGGGCTGCTCGCGGCCGCCGGGGTGCTCGAGGTAGCCGGCGAGCAGCGCGTCCGCGGCACGGTCGAGCGCAGCTACCGGCTCAACCGCCAGCGAGCCACGCTGGACGAGGACGCGGTCGAGGGCATGCCGAACGAGGCACACCGTCGCGCCTTCGCCGCGGCCATGGCCGCCCTCATCGCCGAGTTCGGCTCCTACCTCGATCACGGCGACGCCGACCCCCGCCGCGACCTGGTCGGTTACCGGCAGATCCCGGTTTGGCTGAGCCCGGCCGAGCTGGACACCCTGATCGCGGAGATGCAGGCGCTCCTCACCCGCGCGATGTCGCACAAGCCGACCTCGCAGCGGCGGCAGTACCTCCTCAGCCCCATCCTGTTCCCGGTCGCCGAAACGCCGTCGGCTCCCGATCAGCACCGCAAGGCTGGCCGCACACCATGATCGCCGCCGGTTTGAGGAGTTTACGCCGATCGCGTCAACCGGTACGCGAGGTTCCGCGTCTCACTTAATGAGGCTCGGCGAAAGCGGGACGCCGAGCCTCGTTTACTGCCCGGAAGCCCCGAGCCGCGGAACCGGAATGCGATCATGGGGTTCCGTGAGCCTGGTCACGATTAGACGCGCACGCCTCGCAGCAGCCCTCGCGGTCATGCTGCCGGTTGCTGCGTGCACCACAACGGCACAGCACGGCCCGGCCGGCCCCAGCCCTGCCGCCTCGACGCCTTCCCCGGCAAAGACCCGGTCGTTCCCCCTGGCCGAGAACCAGCGCCCCGGCACCTCGGCCTGGCGGATCAGACACCTTGGCGCGCCCGATGCCATCAACGGCTACGCGGACCAGCAGAGTGTCCTGCCCGGGCAGAGCTTCCGCCTGTACGTGTCCACCACGGCGAAGTCGTTCCAGGTCAAAGCGTTCCGTTTCGGCTGGTACCAAGGCCGCCAGGCCCGTCTGGTCTGGGCATCACCACAAGTCGCAGGCCGGAGGCAGACCGCCGTCAACACCGCCCCCGGCACCCACATGGTGACCGCCCCGTGGCGTCCCTCGCTCACCGTCAGCGCCACGGACTGGCCGCCCGGCTCCTACCTGCTCCGCCTGGACGCGTCCAGCGGCGCCGAGCGCTACGTGCCGATCACGGTCCGGTCGGCGAGCACGGCCGGCGCGGTGGTCATCCTGAACGACAACACCACCTGGCAGGCGTACAACGCCTGGGGCGGCTACAGCCTCTACCAAGGCCCGGACGGGCTGCCGGGAGACCGCGGCTACGCGGTGAGCTTCGACCGGCCGTACGACCAGAACGGCGCGGGCAGGTTCCTCTTCTTCGACCAGGCCGCCATCGCCCTGGCCGAGAAAACGGGGGTTCCGCTCGCCTACGAGACCGACGTCGATATCGACCAGAACCCGGCGATACTGGACCACGCCCGCGCGGTCATCACCCTCGGCCACGACGAGTACTACTCCGGCGCGATGCGCGACGCGCTCACGCGGGCCAGGGACGCCGGGACCAACCTGGCCTTCCTCGGCGCGAACGCCGTCTACCGGCACATCAGGTTCGCGGACGGGGACCGCGTCATCATCTGCTACAAGGCCGCCGCCATCGACCCGCTGTTCGGCAAGGACAACGAGCAGACCACCCAGCAGTGGCGGGACGCGCCCCACCCGCGGCCGGAGAGCGTCATCACCGGGGTGTTCTACGAGTGCAACCCGGTGAGCGCGCCCTGGGTCGTCTACGACCCGTCCAACTGGATCTTCCAGGGTACCGGCGCCTATAAGGGGGAGCGCTTCGATGGCTTGGTGGGACCGGAGTACGACCGGCTCAACCCGGCCGTGCCGTTCCCCCGGCCGATGCAGGTGCTCGCGCATTCCCCGCTGACCTGCGACGGCTTCTCGACCTTCTCCGATTCGGCGTACTACACGGTTGCCAGCGGGGCCGGCGTATTCGCGTCCGGTACGATGCGCTGGGTGTGTGCGATGCGCGGCCGGTCCTGCGGGCACGGCCTGACCAGTGCCGCCGAGCGGTTCGTCGACCGCGCCACGCAGAACCTGCTCCGCGCGTTCGCGGCGGGCCCGGCGGCGCGAAGCCACCCGGCGCGAGACAACCTCGCCCAGGTCAAGCCGCCGCGCATCCCGGGCCTCTACGACGGTGTCGACTTATGGACGACATCGACGCGCGCATCGTGGCCTTCCTGGTCAGGGACGCCCGGGCCAGCTACGCGCTCATCGGCGGCGAGGTCGGGCTCTCCGCGCCCGCGGTCAAGCGGCGGGTGGACCGGCTCCGCGCCGCGGGCGCGATCACCGGCTTCTCGGCCCGGGTGGACCCGGCCGCGATGGGCTGGACCACCGAGGCCTACGTGGAGCTGTACTGCGGCGGGCGCACCTCGCCCGAGGAGATCGGCATGGCGGTGCGCCGGTACCCCGAGGTGGTGGACGCGTGCACGATCACCGGGGAGGCGGACGCCCTGGTCCACATCAGGGCCACGGACGTCAGGCACTTCGAGGACGTGATGGAGCGCATCCGGGCCGAATCCTTCGTGGTCAGGACCAAGAGCGTGATCGTGCTCTCCCGGCTGGTCGACCGGGCCGACGCGCTGGCCCCGTTGCGCTGAAGTTGCGTTGAATCGCCCATTCTGGTAACGCCTGACCAGCTAAAGTCGTCCGCATGTCGGAGTTTGAGCAAGATCCGAGCGCGAACACCGGACGGTTCCGTGCCTTCGTCGAGCGCGGCGACGACGACACCTCGCGGGCGCGGCGCCCGTCGGTGTCTCCCGCCATGATGATCGCCGGGGCGGTCGTGGTGATCGCGGTCATCGTCATCCTCATTGCCGTGGCGTAGCGCCCAACAGAACACCCCTAACCTGGACAGATGAGTGTCACCGCCACGTCGCGGGTCGCGACGGAACGCGGCGAGCGCTACCGCAAGCAGCTCGCCAGCCATTTCGGCAACAAGATCGAGGTCGTCGAGGAGCCCTCGGGCACGGTGCTCAGGTGGGGGTTCGGCGGCACCACGACGCTTACCGTCGAGGCCGGCGCCCTGGTCCTGCGGGCCGACGCCGAGGACGCCGAGACCCTCGACCGGGTGAAGGACGTGACCGGTCGGCACCTCGAACGCTTCGGCGAGAAGGATGGCCTCAAAGTTACCTGGCAGTAGCTTCGCTGTCCGGCGGCGGCACGGCCGGCGGTGCCATGCTGGAAAACATGACCACCGCACCGGAGCATCCGGAGCATCCCGGGCACGGCCAGCACGACAAGCACGACGAACAGCACCGGCTGACCGCGGTCCAGGGCCTCGCCGCGCTCTCCCTCGACGCGCTTTCCTCGGTGGCCTACGGCCCGGAGGCCATCCTCGTCGTCCTGGTCGCGGCGGGCGCCGCCGCGCTGCGCTACGCGCTGCCGATCACCGGCGCGATCGTCATCCTGCTCGCCGCGCTGGTGGTGTCCTACCGCCAGGTGATCGCGGCCTTCCCCGGCGGCGGCGGCGCGTACGCCGTGGCCAAGGCTCACCTGGGCATCCGGGCCAGCCTGGTGGCCGCCGCCTCGCTGATCGTCGACTACGTACTGAACGCCGCGGTCGGCGTCTCGGCGGGCATCGCCGCCCTGACC
>Ga0318497_10000611_pt1 | contig 12029 bp, 9 predicted proteins | sample GRESIP109b1f23_FD_203754 | JGI IMG/M metagenome (GOLD analysis project Ga0318497, IMG submission 203754) | Tropical soil microbial communities from Luquillo Experimental Forest, Puerto Rico - GRE.SIPMG.109b1f23 | ecosystem: Environmental > Terrestrial > Soil > Tropical forest > Bulk soil... | reverse complement strand
TTCGATCGCGACTACGAGGGCGCGCGGGTCGTGAAGCTCGAGCAGAACTACCGCTCGACGCGCCCCATCCTCGACGCCGCCCACGCCGTCATCGCCAAGGCCCACCGGCGCCGCGAGAAGAAGCTCTGGACGTCGCAGGAGGGGGGCGCGCCGCTGGCGCTCCTCGTCGGGCGCGACGAGCACGAGGAGGCGGAGCGCATCGCGCGCCAGGTCGAGGCCGCCCATGCCCAGGGCGCGGCCTGGGACGGGGTGGCGGTGCTGTACCGCACGAACGCGCAGTCGCGCCCGATCGAGGCGGCGCTGCGCGCCCGGCGCATCCCGTACGTGGTCGTGCGCGGGACGAGCTTCTACGAGCGCGCCGAGGTGAAGGACGCCGCCGCCTACCTCCGCCTCGCGCTGACCCCCCGCTCCGATCTCGACCTCTTGCGCGTCGTGAACCGGCCCGCGCGCGGCGTGGGCGAGAAGTCGGTGGAGCGGCTCGTGGCCTTCGCCCAGGACCGCGGCCAGTCGCTGTTCGACGCGCTCTCCGCGGTGGAGGGCGTCCCCGACCTCACGCCCCGGGCCCGCGCCGCGCTCGCCTCGTTCCGCGACCTCGTCGCCGACCTGCACGCGCGGGTGGGCGGGCTCGACGCCGGCCTCGCCGTGCAGGAGGTGCTGACCCGGAGCGAGATGATCGACCGGCTCAAGCTGGAGGGGACCGACGAGGCGGTGGAGCGGGCCGAGAACCTGATGGAGCTCCTCGCCGCGGCGCGCGAGTTCGACGAGGCGCAGGCCGGCCGGCAGGGGGCGCGCGACGAGGACGAGCCGGTGCCGCCGCCGCTGGCGCGCTTCCTGGAGCAGATCGCGCTCCTCGGGGACGCCGACGCGCCCACGCCGGAGGGGCGGGTCGCGCTCATGACGCTGCACGCCGCCAAGGGGCTCGAGTTCGACGCGGTGGTGCTGGCGGGCCTCGAGGAGGGCGTGCTCCCCTACAGCCGGCCGTGGCGCCGGCCCGAGTCGCTCGAGGCGTCTCGCGCCGACGACGACGAGGAGCGCCGGCTCTGCTACGTCGGGATGACGCGCGCCCGACGGCTCCTGACGCTGTCGCTGGCGCGCCGGCGCATGACGTACGGGGAGTCGGGCCCGACCTTCCGGCAGCAGGAGCCGTCGCGATTCCTGGCCGACCTCCCCCCCGAGCTGTTCGGGCTCCCGCCCGCCGCCGCGCCCGCCCGGCCCGAGCCGTACGCGGTTCCGCCGCGCATCCGCCGCCCGCCGGGCGCGCTCGAGGGCGAGCCGGTCATCGAGCTCGACGGGGAGGATGGATGGGTTCCTTCTCCCTCCGTGCCGAGGGGTCTCAGGCCCGCCGCCTCCTCTCCCCGGCCCTCTCCCCCGCCGGGGGAGAGGGGGAACGTGCCAGCGGAGCTTCACGTCGAGTACGACACCGATGATCGGGGCCTCTCCCCAGGCGACCGCGTCGTGCACGCGTCCCTCGGCGAGGGGGTGGTGCGCGCCTGCGAGGGACCGGGCGCGGAGGCCAAGGTCACGGTCGCGTTCTACGACCGGGGCGAGAAGCGGGTCATCGCACGGTTCCTGCGGCGGGTGTGAGTGGACGCCCGGCGCCGGCGAGGCGGGGGGAGCGGAGCGGGCGACCTACGCACGACCGCGCTCCGCGCCGGGCCGGGGCGAGCTCGCGCGCTCGAGCTCGGGGACGGGGATGGGCCGGCGGTGGTCGTGCTGGTGAGCGCGCCCACGGGCGCGGGCGCCTACCTCCCGCTCCTCGAGGCGCTGCAGGGGCGCTTCCGGGCGATGGCGCTCGAGCTGGACGCCCCCGACCCGGAGCGCGCCGAGGCGCGCGACGCGCGGCTCGTGGCGGTGGCGGCCGAGGCGATGGACGCGCTGCGCATCGGGCGGGCCGCGGTGGTGGGCCAGGGGACGAGCGGTCGGGTCGCGGTCGAGCTCGCCATCGGCCGCCCCGGCCTCGTGGCGGGTCTCGTCCTGGCGGCGCCAGCCTCGCTGGCTCGCGTCCAGGACGTGCAGGTGCCCGTGCTGCTCTACCGCCGAGGGGGCATCGTGGAGCACCCTGCGCTGTTCGCGCGTGCCCTCGCCGCCTTCGCGCTCCGGCTCCAGCTCCAGACGGCCTGACGAACGTGAGCACCGGTGGCCGCTCGGTGACGCCCGTCTTCACAGGCGGTCCACTAATCCGGGTGTACCCGTCGTGTAGATGGTCACCTGTGGCGAAGTCGACGCGGACCGGCCTACCATGGCGGGATGTCGCTCGACGCCGAGGTGGTCGAGCTCGTCGCCCGCGGCCGGCGCGACGAGGCTGCGACCCGGCTGATCCGGGCCCTCGGGCCGGAGGTGCTCGGCTATCTGCGGGCGGTGCTGCACGACGGCGCCGACGCAGGCGACGCGTTCTCGCAGTTCGCCGAGTCGGTCTGGCGGGGCCTCCCGACGTTCCGGGGCGACTCGTCGCTGCGCACGTGGTGCTACGGCATCGCCTGGCGTTGCGTCATGTCGCTCAAGCGCGACCCGCGCCACAGGCGTGGCGAGCGGCTCGGCTCGACGCTCGCGTCGCAGCTGGCAGGACACATCTTCGCCACGACCGCCGTGGAGCGCGAGCGGCAGGCGGGGGCGCTGGAGAAGCTGCGCGCGCGGCTCAACCCCGAGGAGCAGACGCTGCTCACGCTTCGCATCGACCGGCGCCTCGCCTGGGACGAGGTCGCCGACGTGCTCGAGCAGGCCTCGCCCCCGCGCCCCGACGTGGCGGTGCTCCGCAAGCGCTTCGAGCGGCTCAAGGTCAAGCTCGCCCACGCCGCTCGCGACGAGGGCCTCGTGCCTTGAGCCCGGCGGGCCGAGTGCGGCCCCCGCGTCGCCGCGCAGCCGGGTTACTTCCCGAGCCCTTGCAGGATGTCCTTCAACCCCTTGCGCGCCTGCACCTTCGCCTTCTCCTCGGCGCCCTGCAGCTGCTGCTTGGCGGCGGCGCTCGCGAGGCCCGCCGCGTCGACGCTCACCGCCGGCTTGGAGAGCGTCCCGCCGATCTTGAGCGGGACCTGGACGCCGTTGAGGGGCGCATTCGCGCCGCTGACGCTCTGCACCGATTGCTTCGAGAGGGTCGCCGTGCCCTGCAGCGCCAGCGCGCCGTCGAGGCCGATGTTCCCGCCGAGCTGGGCGCCGCCGAAGGGCGCGGCCACCACCATCGGCTTGGTGAGCGTCATGGCGCCGTCCTTCACGGTGAAGCTGGCGTTGACATCGCGCAGCGGGGTCTTTCCCGTGTCGCCGCTCACGCTGCCCCCCAGGCTCTTCCCCACGGCGCCGAGCGCCTGACCGCCGATGTCGGCGGTGTGCAGCTCGCCTTCCTTCAGCGCGATCGCGCCATGACCGGTGAGCCCCTTCCGCACCTCGGGCCAGTCGACGCCGACGCCGTCGAGGTCGACCGCTCCATTCATCTTGCCGGTGAGCGGCGCCGAGCCGGAGGTCGACTGCAGCGCCTGTCCCACGTCGACTCCGTCGAGCTTCGCCTTCAGGTTCCAGCTCGGGTTCGCCTGCGCGAGGTTGACGCGGGTCCCGCCGGCGTCGACCCGCCCGCTGAAGAACTGCGTCCGCGCCTCCTGCAGGACGAAGACGCCGCGGTCGAGGACGGCCTTGGCGTGGAAGTCGTTGGCGACGAGGCCGCCCTTCACCACCTTCTGGATGTCGATCGTGCCCGCCACGTCGAGCGCCCGCACCTGCCCCCTCTGCTCCGCGGTGAGGAGCGGCCCCGCCTTCTTCTCCTTGGGCTGCTGCTCCTGCGGCATGAGCCCCATGATCTGCCCGAGGTCGAGCAGCGGCCCGGCGATGGCGAACCGGACGCGAGGCGGCTTCAGGTCGGCGGCGACGCGGCCCCCCAGGTCGACCCCAGGTCCTTTCAGCGCGATCTTGTCGAGGGTCGCCGTCCCGACGCCGGTGGCCGGATCGACGACGGCGTGCAGCTCGAAGCCGCCCTGCGCCGGCTCGCCGCGGAGCCGCACCTGCGAGAGCTTTCCCTGGCCGTCGACGCGGTACTTGCCCTGCTCGGTGTCGAGCCTGGCGGAGGCGTCGACGCGGCCGCCGGTCGTGAGGTGCGTGACGGACGGCGGCATCAAGGCGTGCACCCGGGACAGATCGAGGCCCGTGAGGGCCATCTGGCCCTTGAGCTCCGGGTACTGGCCAGGACCGAGCGCGGCCATGTTCTCGGGGAGCTTCGACGCGCGCAGGTCGAGCTGGAAGTTCTTCTCCGGGTTCACGAGCGCCGCCGAGATCTTCGCGGCCAGCGGATGGCCGAGGCCGACGTCGTCCGCGGCCAGGTCGATCTTCGAGATCGCGACCGCGGCGTGCGAGCCGGCGAGCGCGTCGATGTAGTGGATCTCGCCGTTCTCGATCGCGGCGTGGTCGACCACCACGTTCGCCGTCCCGCCCGAGCCCTCCTTCGCCTGCGCCTTGGGCTCCGGCTTCGCCTTCGCCTCGCCGCCCAGCCCTTCGTAGTTCCAGGTGCCGTCCTTGGCCCGGACGAGGTTCACGATCGGCCGCACGAGGCGGATCTCGTTCACCTGGACGTTCTTCCCGAGCGAGGTCAAGAGCGGCCAGAGGCGCACGCCCACCTCGAAGGCGTCCAGCTGCACGAGCGGCGGCTCGCCGGGGCGTCCCGCGACGCTGGTGCCCTGGAGCTCGACGCGAGCGTTGGGCAGGAGCCGGAGCTTCGCCTGCCGGACCGCGACCTCGCGGCCCAGCGCCGCGGAGACCTTCGGCACGACGAGGTCCTTCACCCGCTCCGAGACGGCGCTCGACTGGAGCACGAGGGCGAGCGCGACGAGGAGCACGACGAACGCGCCCGCCACGCCCACGACGACCTTCGACAGGGTGCGACCGGGTCCGGTGGCCATGGCCTGAAGCTCGGCCCGCTCGCCTACTCAGGCAACCGCGCGAGGAGCGCGACCGAGTGTCGCTAGGGCGACGGCTCGTCCCCCCACCGAGGGTCGGTAGGGCGGGGGCTCGTCCCCACCGAGGGCCGGTTGGGCGGAGGCTCGTCCCACCCCCCCGACGGTCGTCAGGGCGGGAGCTCATCCCCCGCGAGGATCACAGCCTGCGCACCCCGAACACGAGCGAGACCAGGGCCGACAGCAGCGTGAGCGCGATGGCGAGCAGCAGCGCCGAGAAGAACCCGAGGTCGTACGCGCCCATCACCGTGGCGAGCCAGATGAGCGCGTAGAGCAGCCAGGGCAGGAGCAGGAACCAGAGGAAACGCGCCAGGGTGAGGAACGAGGCGAGCGACAGGAAGAGCGACACCAGCACCGCGCGCTCGACCGTGTTGTACGGGTTTCCCGGCGACACCCACCCCACCGCCGCCCAGAGCACGAGCGCCGACGCGACGAGCCGGAGGAGGAAGACGCCGAGGTAGCGCAGCATGGCCCGAAGGATACCCGGGTCCGTCCGATCCGTGCGGCCTATGATGGTGCCGTGCCGCACACCACGCCCACCGCCGCTGGACCCATCCCGGAGGGTCCGCTCCCCGCCGTCACCGAGGAGCTGCTCCGCGCGCTCCCCAAGACGGACCTGCACTGCCACCTCGACGGCTCGCTCCGCCTTGGCACCATCCTCGAGCTGGCGGAGGAGCACGGCGTGAAGCTCCCCGCCGACACGCCGGAGGGGCTCGCCCGCGCCATCCACCAGGGCGAGGTGTGCGCCGACCTCGAGGACTACCTCAAGGCGTTCGACGTCACGCTGTCCGTGCTCCAGACCGAGGAGGCGCTCTACCGCGCCGCCTACGAGCTCGCGCTCGACTGCGCCGCCGAGAACGTGCGGTACCTCGAGGTGCGCTACGCGCCGGTGCTGCACACGCGCCGCGGCCTCAAGCCGACCACCATCGTCGACGCCGTGCTGGACGGGCTGCGCGCCGCCAAGCGCGAGACCGGCATCAAGTCGAGCGTCATCATCTGCGGCATCCGCCACATCGACCCGGTCACGTCGCTCCGGCTGGCGGAGCTGGCGGTGGCGTTCAAGAACCGCGGCGTGGTCGGCTACGACCTCGCCGGCGCCGAGGAGGGCTATCCGTCGAAGGACCACGCGGCGGCGTTCCAGCTCATCCTCGCCAACAACGTGAACGTCACCATCCACGCCGGCGAGGCCTACGGGCCGGAGTCGATCGCGCAGGCGGTCCACTACTGCGGCGCGCACCGCATCGGGCATGGCGTCCGGCTGCGCGAGGACGGCGACCTGCTCAACTACGTCAACGACCACCGCATCCCGCTCGAGATGTGCCCGTCGTCGAACGTGCAGACGCGCTCGGTGGCCGACATGAAGAGCCACCCGCTCAAGTTCTACTTCGACTTCGGCCTGCGGGTGACGGTCAACACCGACAACCGGCTCATCACCGACACCACCTCGACGAAGGAGCTGTGGATCGCCCACCGCGAGATGGGCTTCACGCTCGAGGACCTCGCCACGCTCGTCGTGCAGGGCTTCAAGAGCGCCTTCCTCCCGTACCGGGAGAAGTCGGATCTGCTGAAGCAGGTGAACCGGGAGATCGCCTCGACGCTGGCGCGCTTCGCGGGCGGGCCGCGGGCGGTGGCCGAGCGGGCCGGGCCGGTGGGCTGACGGACGTCAGCGCCTGACCGCCGTGACCACCATGTTGTCGCCCAGGTTCACCGGCACCGGCAGGCGGCCCGGCACGAGCCGCCGGGCGAGCCGGAACAGGGGCGAGAGGGCGGGGAAGCTCGCCCCGGCCTTGCGCAGCAGGTAGTCGGCCGAGACGGTGTGAGTGTAGGCGCGCCGCCGGACCACCCGGAAGCCGGTCTCCCCGAGCAGCCGCGGCAGCGTGCGCCGGTCGAAGTAGACGACGTGCATGTCCATGAGCCACGGCCACCGCGCCCCGAGCACGCGCGCGAGCAGGCTCGCCGCGTCGATGGTCGACACGTGGATCTCGCCGCCGGGCCGCAGCAGCTCGGCCGCGGCGAGCAGCTCCTGCCGCGGGTCGGCGAGGTGCTCGATGACGTCCCACAGCGTGAGCACGTCGTAGCGGGCGCCGGTGCGGGCGGCCTCGACGAGGGTCTCGTTCCGCACCGGGAGGCCGAGCACGCGCGCCTGGCGCACCGCCCAGCGCGACAGCTCGATGCCCTCGGCCACGAAGCCGGCCTGGAGCGCGACGTCGACGAAGATGCCGCAGTAGGCGCCCACGTCGAGCAGGCGTCGCCCGTCCGGCGGCCCGAGCAGGCCGAGGGCGCGCCGGAAGGTGAGGTACCGGTTCTCCTTCTCGGCGAGGTAGAGCGGGTCCTCCACCGCCCCGTACGCCTCGAGGAGCCGCACCGCATCGGGCATCGGCCACTGGACGAGGAACCCGCAGTCGCGGCAAACCCAGATGGGAGCGTGGGCGCGGTGCCCGAAGCTGGTACACGCGTAGGCGGCGTGGCCGCCAGCCGCGCCGCCGCGGCCGGGGAAGCGGAGCGAGAGCGCGCCGCCGCCGCACAGATAGCACCGCCCCGGCTCGTCGCCGGCGCGTTGGGGAGGGGCCGCCCGGAGGCGATCGGCGGTTGCGGAGTCCATGCGGGGTACCCTTATATCTGCCGCGGCTGCGGCGCCGAAGGTAGGCTGTTCCTTGTCGGCCACGCTGCGCCGCCCGCTCGCGTCCGGCCGGTAGCGAGGAGCCCATCGATGGCGAAAACGCTGGCCATGATCCTCGCCGGTGGGGAAGGGCGCCGGCTCGACCCGCTCACCCGGGAGCGCGCCAAGCCCGCCGTGCCCTTCGGGGGCCGCTACCGCATCATCGACTTCGTGCTGTCGAACTTCGCCAACTCCGGGCTGCTCCGGATGAAGGTGCTGGTCCAGTACAAGTCGGAGTCGCTCAACACCCACATCCAGCGCGCCTGGCGGCTGGCCGCGCTCCTCGACCAGTACGTCGAGCTCGTGCCGGCGCAGATGCGGGTGGGGCCGAAGTGGTTCGAGGGCTCCGCCGACGCCATCTACCAGAACCTCAACATCATCACCGACGAGGAGCCGGAGTTCACGTACGTCTTCGGCGCCGACCACGTCTACCGCATGGACGTGCGGGAGATGCTCGACTTCCACCGCGACAACCGCGCGGACCTGACCGTCGCGGCCATCCCGATCCCGGTGAGCGAGGCGCACGAGTTCGGGATCATCGAGGTCGATCGCGAAGGGCGGATGGTCGGGTTCGTGGAGAAGCCGAAGCAGGACGCGAAGACGATGCCGGGCGATCCGACCCGTTGCCTCGCGTCGATGGGCAACTACCTCTTCACGACCGACGTGCTGGTGCAGGAGATCGTACGCGACGCCGGCGACCCGAACAGCGCCCACGACTTCGGCAAGTCGATCGTGGCCGGCATGTACGAGCGCAAGCGCGTCTTCGTCTACGACTTCGCGAAGAACGCGGTCCCCGGGCAGTCGGAGCGGGAGCGCGGCTACTGGCGCGACGTGGGGAGCCTCGACGCGTACTACCAGGCGAACATAGACCTGGTGGACGTGAACCCGGTCTTCTCGCTCTACAACGACCAGTGGCCGATCTTCACCATCCAGTACAACTACCCGCCGGCCAAGTTCGTCTTCGCCAGCGAGCACGAGGGCCGGGTCGGCCGCGCCACCGACTCGCTCGTGAGCGAGGGCTGCATCATCTCCGGCGGCCGCGTGAACGGGTCGATCCTGTCGCCCAAGGTGCGCGTCAACAGCTACGCCAGCGTGGAGGGGTCGATCCTGTTCGAGAACGTCGACATCGGCCGCCACTGCCGCATCCGGAAGGCCATCATCGACAAGCACGTCGAGATCCCGGCCGGTACCTCCATCGGCTACGACCTGGAAGAGGACCGCAAGCGCTTCCACGTCACCGAGAGCGGGATCGTGGTCATCCCGAAGGGCATGCGACTCGAGGCGGGGTAGCGCGCGCCCCCTCGAACGAATCGACGCGCAGGCACGGCTGCGCTATCAAGCGGCGCATGCACCTCGCCCTCGCCCTGTGCGGCGCCCTCGCGCTGGCTGCCGCGCCGGCGGCCGCGCCGACCTCGAAGCCGACGCCCATCCCGGAGATCAGGTACCAGCAGTTCAAGCTGCCGAACGGGCTGAACGTCATCCTGTCGGAGGACCACACCGCGCCCATCGTCGGGGTCGACGTCCACTACGACGTGGGCTCGAAGGACGAGAAGCCGGGCCGCACCGGCTTCGCGCACCTCTTCGAGCACCTCATGTTCCAGGGCTCGCAGCACCTGCCCAAGGGTGAGGCGGACCGGCTCATCGAGAACGTGGGCGGGACCGCCAACGGCGCGACGTCGCAGGACCAGACCGTCTACTGGCAGCAGGTGCCGTCGAACGCGCTCGAGCAGGCGCTCTTCATCGAGTCGGATCGGATGGGGTGGCTCCTGCCCACCCTCGATCAGGCGAAGCTCGACAACCAGCGCGACGTGGTGAAGAACGAGCGGCGCCAGTCGTACGAGATGCAGCCCTACGGCACCGCGTTCATCACGCTCATGGCGAACGTGTGGGACCCCGAGTTCCCCTACCACTGGCTGCCGATCGGCTCGCACGAGGACCTCTCCGCTGCCACGCTCGAGGACGTGCGCGACTTCTTCAAGCGGTGGTACGGGCCCAACAACGCCTCGCTCGCCATCGCCGGGGACTTCGACCCGGTCCAGGCGCGGCGGCTGGTCGAGAAGTGGTTCGGGGCCATCCCGGCCTCGCCGCCCCCCGACCCGCGGGCGCCGGCGCCGAAGCCCATCGCCGGCGAGAAGCGCGTCACCGTCGAGGACGAGGTGGAGCTGCCGCGCGTCTACATGGCCTGGCAGTCGCCGAAGGCGTTCGCCGCCGACGACGCCGCGCTCGACCTCCTCGCCGACGTCCTCTCCGACGGCAAGAGCTCTCGGCTCGTGAAGCGGCTCGTCATGGACGAGCGGATCGCCCAGCACGTCTCGGCCGGGCAGGAGTCGCAGCGGCTCGCCGGCACGTTCCTGATCGTCGCGACGCCCAAGCCGGGGCAGAGCGTGCAGAAGCTGGTGAAGGAGATCGACGAGGAGATCGAACGGCTGAAGCGGGAGCCGCCGAACGCGGTCGAGCTCGAGCGCGCCGTCAACAAGACCGAGTCGGCCGCCGTGTTCAGCCTCGAGCCGGTGGGCGGCTTCGGGGGCCGCGCCGCCACGCTCAACCGCTACTGGTTCCTGACCGGCGATCCCGGCTTCTTCCCCAAGGACATCGCGCGCTACCGCAACGTCAGGCCGGAGGACGTGCGCGACGCCGCCGCCCGCTGGCTGAAGAAGGACGCGCGCGTCGTGCTCACGGTCCTGCCGAAGGCGACCGCCGCGAAGGAGACCAAGTGATGGGCCGGATCCTCGCCGCCTGCTGCCTCCTCGCGCTCGCGTGCAGCGCCGCGCGCCCACCTCCCGCCGAGCTTGGGCCCACCTCCGAGCCGGGGGCCGTGCCGGTCGTGCGGGAGGAGGTCGCGCCCGGCGATCGCTCGAAGGTGCCCGAGCCCGGGCCCGCGCCGGTGCTGAAGGTGCCGCCGCAGCGCCACTTCCAGCTCGCGAGCGGCCTCAAGGTGCGCCTCGTCGAGTACCGCCGCCTCCCCATCGTGGCGCTCCACCTCGTCGTCGACGCCGGGGCGGTGCACGACCCGAAGGACCGGCCCGGCCTCGCCAGCTTCACCGCGTCGATGATGACCGAGGGGACGAAGCGCCGGAGCGCGACGCAGATCTCGGACGACCTCGGGTTCATCGGGGCGAGCCTCTCGGCGGGCGCCGGCTTCGACTCGGCGTCGCTCTCCGGCTCGGCGCTGGTGGCCCACCTCGACGAGCTGCTCGACCTCTTCGACGACGTCCTCGAGCACCCGAGCTTCCCGCCGGGCGACTTCGCGCGCGTCCAGGACCAGCGCCTCGTGTCGCTGCTGCAGCAGCGGGACCAGCCTGGCGCGGTGGCCGCGAAGACCTTCGCCCGCCAGTTCTGGGGCGAGCACCCGTACGGCCACTGGATTCAGGGGACGGAGAAGTCGGTCAAGGCGATGAAGCGCGCCGACCTGGTCCGCTATCACGCCGCCCGGTGGCGGCCGAACGTCTCCGAGCTGGTGGTGGTGGGAGACGTGTCCGAGGCCGAGCTGCGACAAAAGCTGGAGAAGGCGCTCGCCGGCTGGACCGGCGTGGCGCCGGCGTCGCCACCGCCGCACGTCGCGCCTGTGCCGAAGCTCCGGGCCGTCCTCGTCCGCAAGCGCGGCGCGGCTCCGCAGACGTTCGTCATGATGGGCATGCCCGGCTTGGAGCGCGCCTCGCCCGACTACGTCCCGGGCGAGGTGGCGTCGCAGATCCTCGGCGGCGGGACGGCCTCGCGCCTCTTCCGCGAGCTGCGCGAGAAGGAGGGCTACACCTACGGCATTTATAGCCGCGTCGAGGCTCGCAAGCTCGGCGGGACGAGCTTCATCGTCGGCAGCGTCAAGGCCGAGGTGACGGGCGTGGCGACGCAGGCGCTGCTGCGGCAGGTCGACGGGCTCCGGACGACGGCCGTGCCGGACGAGGAGCTGGCGGTGGCGAAGAACTCGCTCCTGCTGTCGCTGCCGTCCGAGTTCGCGATCGCCGCCGGGATCGCCGGGAAGGTCGCGGAGGAGGTGGTCTACGGGCTGCCAGACGACTACTGGGACGGTTACGCGTCCCAGGTGGCGGGCGTCACGGCCGCCGACGTGCAGCGCGCCGCGCGGAAGTACTTCGACCCCGCTCGGCTGACCACCGTCATGGTGGGCGACCCCGGAACGGTGAAGGCGCAGCTGTCCAAACTTCCGCTCGGGGCAGTCGAGGTGAGGACCGCCGCGTCAGCGCCTTAAGAGGGCTCCCAGAGCACCCGTCCCGTCGCCGCGGCACGCGATACGCGGCGCATCGCTTCGTTGCTCCTCCCTCACATACGCTCCGGGTATGCTCGGTCGTCGCGCCTCGCGCTGCTTGCGTCTCGCGCGCCTGGCTCGGTCCCGGGTGCTCTGACAGCCCTCTGAGCTACAATCGTCGGACGCCGGGGGCCTGTCCCCTCGGCAGCTCCCGATGGCCGACCTCACGAACGACTTC
>Ga0318497_10000610_pt1 | contig 12032 bp, 13 predicted proteins | sample GRESIP109b1f23_FD_203754 | JGI IMG/M metagenome (GOLD analysis project Ga0318497, IMG submission 203754) | Tropical soil microbial communities from Luquillo Experimental Forest, Puerto Rico - GRE.SIPMG.109b1f23 | ecosystem: Environmental > Terrestrial > Soil > Tropical forest > Bulk soil... | reverse complement strand
CCGCAGCCGCGTCCCGTGCCATCACCGCCAGGTCCGCCCCGACCAGGGGGGCGAGGTCGGTCTTGTTGATGACGAGCAGGTCCGAGCGGGTGACGCCGGGCCCGCCTTTGCGCGGGACCTTGTCCCCGCCGGCCACGTCGATGACGAAGATCTGGCGGTGGACGAGGCCGTAGGAGAACGTCGCGGTCAGGTTGTCGCCGCCGCTCTCGACCAGGATCAGCTGCAGACCGGGGTGATCGGCCTCAAGCTTCTCCGCGGCGTCGAGGTTCGCGCTGATGTCGTCGCGGATGGCGGTGTGCGGGCAGGCGCCGGTCTGCACGGCGCGGATCCGGGCGTCCGGCAGCACCCCGGCCCGGCGCAGAAAATCCGCGTCCTCGGTGGTGTAGATGTCGTTGGTGACGACGCCGATCATCAGTTCGCCGGACAGGGTCCGGCACAGCGCGGCGACCAGCGCTGTCTTGCCGCTGCCGACCGGCCCGCCGATGCCGATCCGCGGTACCCGGGCGTCCGCGGGCCCCAGGCCGTGATCATGCAGTTCAGGATGCAAAGAGACGCACCTCCGTCGTCAGGTGGTAGTCGGCCAGCAGGTCCAGGGCCGGGGCCCCGTCGGCTGGCAGCGACGGCGGCAGCTGCGCTGCGCACTGCGCCGCGGTGGCTGCGCACTCATCGATGCCGGGTGCCAGCCGGGCCAGCATGGCCTGTACGGCGAACGGATCCAGGCCCAGCAGCCGGACCGCCGCGCTGGCCGGGCCGGCGCACGCGGCCAGCGCGGCGGCCCGCGCCGCAAGTTCGGGGGCGCCGCCCGCCAGGGCGACTCCGGCGCCCAGGACTAGCGGATGGTGCGGTGACGGCTCCCGGCACCGGGTCCACGGCGTCACCAGATCCGCTTTGGGCAGCGCCGAACGGAGCAGGCGCAGGAGCCCTCCGCCGATCTGGCGTGACGCCGCCCGGGTCGCCTCGGAGGGGGTGCGCGCCTCGAACTCGGCGTCCAGCAAACCCCATCGTTCCTGGAGTGCCCCCAGGCCAGTTCGTTCGGGATCCAATGATTGGAGCCGGCTTGCGGCGGCGGCGAACGCGGCACCGACCCGGGCCGAAGTCCGGAGCTTCGCCCGGCAGAAGCCCTCCAGACCGGTCAGGTCCGTGACCAGGCCGGTGGCGACCGCGGCCTCCATGCCGCCGGAGTGGTGGTGCGCACCGGACGGCGCCCGCGAGTCGAGCAGTAGCAGCAGCAGCGCGTTCATGGCTCAGAACAGGAAGTAGCGCCGCGCCATGGGCAGCTCCACGGCCGGCTGTGGCTCGATGAGCTCGCCCTCAACGCGCACCGCGAACGTCTCGCTGTCCACGTCGATGGCCGGCAGCGCGTCGTTCTCCGGCAGGCTCGCCTTGGACAGCCGAGAGACGTCCTTGACGGGGACCAGGCGCCGCTCGCTCTGCCAGCGCCTGCCCAGCCCGGCCTCCAGCGCGGCGGGAGAGACGAAGTGCAGGCCGAGACGGGCGGGCATCGCGCCGAAGGCGCCGAACATCGGCCGCGGCAGTTGCGGCTGCGGGGTCGGGATGGACGCGTTCGCGTCGCCCATGGCAGCCCACGCGATCACGCCGGCCTTCAGCACCAGGTGCGGCCGGACGCCGAAGAAGGCCGGCTCCCATAGCACCAGGTCGGCCAGCTTGCCCGGCTCGACCGAACCGATCTCGCCGTCCAGCCCGTGCGTCACGGCCGGCCCGATGGTGTACTTCGCCACGTAGCGCCGGGCGCGCATGTTGTCGGCCGCGCCATCGCCCGGCAGCGGGCCGCGGCGCTGCTTCATCACGTGCGCCGTCTGCCAGGTTCTGATGATCGTCTCGCCGATTCGGCCCATGGCCTGGGAGTCCGAGCCAATCATCGAGATCGCGCCCAGGTCGTGCAGGACGTCCTCGGCCGCCATGGTCGAGGGCCGGATGCGCGACTCGGCGAAGGCCAGGTCCTCCGGGATCGAGGAGTTCAGATGGTGGCACACCATCAGCATGTCCAGGTGCTCGTCGAGGGTGTTCCGGGTGTACGGCCGGGTCGGGTTAGTCGAGGAGGGCAGCACATTCGGGTGCGCGGCGACCCTGATGATGTCCGGGGCGTGACCGCCGCCGGCGCCCTCGGTGTGGTAGGTGTGGATCGGGCGGCCACCGATGGCGGCCAGCGTCGATTCCAGGTAGCCGGCCTCGTTGAGCGTGTCGGTGTGGATCGCCACCTGCACGCCCGCCGCCTGGGCCACGGTCAGGCAGGCGTCGATCGCGGCCGGCGTGGAGCCCCAGTCCTCGTGCAGCTTGAAGCCGGCCGCCCCGGCCCGCAGCTGCTCCCACAGGCCCTCGCCGCTGACCGTGTTGCCCTTGCCGAGCAGCGCCATGTTGACCGGCCACTGCGTGGTCGCGGCCAGCATCATCTCCAGCCAGAAAGCGCCGGGGGTGATCGTGGTCGCCTTGGTCCCCTCGGCCGGGCCAGTGCCGCCGCCGATCAATGTGGTCATCCCGGCGGCGAGCGCGACCGGGATCTGCTGCGGCGCGATGAGGTGCACGTGGCTGTCGATGCCGCCCGCGGTCAGGATCAGGCCGTTGCCCGCGATCACCTCTGTGGACGGGCCGATCACCAATTCCGGCGTGACGCCGTCCATGGTGTCCGGGTTGCCCGCCTTGCCCAGGGCGACGATGCGGCCGTCGCGGGCGCCGATGTCGGCCTTGATCACCCCCCAGTGGTCGAGCACGACGGCTCCGGTGATCACCAGATCGGGGGTGCCCTCAGCGCGGGTGGCCATGGACTGGCCCATCGACTCGCGGATCACCTTGCCGCCGCCGAAGATCGCCTCGTCCCCGGCCAGCCCAGGGCCGCCGCACCGGTCCTCGGTAACCTCGATCAGCAGGTCGGTGTCGGCCAGCCGGACCCGGTCGCCGGTGGTCGGCCCGTACAGGGCCGCGTACCTGGCCCGGGAGATCTCAGTGCCTGTTCCCGAGGGCGTCCTCCCCGGGGTCCCTCGCTCAGTCATCTACCGGACCCGCCCACTCGGGCCGCAGGCCCGGGATCACCCGCGCCCCGGCCAGCGCCACCAGGGACACCTCGCGCGACAAGCCCGGTTCGAACCGCACCGACGTGCCGGCCGGAATGTCCAGCCGGAAGCCGCGGGCTGCGCGGCGGTCGAAGGACAGTGCCGGGTTCGCCGCGGCGAAGTGGTAGTGCGAGCCGACCTGGATCGGCCGGTCGCCAGCGTTCTCGACGGTCAGCGTGACGCGTTCCCGGCCGGTGCCGAGTTCGATCGTTCCGTCCGGGGTCAGGATCTCGCCGGGGACCACGGTTACTCCTTCCAGCGGACCGGCCCTTCACCTGATGGGCCAGTGCAGCGTGACCAGCTTGGTGCCGTCCAGGAACGTCGCCTCGACCTGGACGGAGTCGATCATCTCGGGCACGCCGGGCAGTACGTCGTCGCGGCGCAGGACCTCGCGGCCGGCCGACATCAGCTCGGCCACCGTGCGCCCGTCGCGGGCGCCCTCGAGCACGAATGAGGTCAAGATGGCGACCGCCTCGGGGTGATTCAGCTTCAGGCCCCGGCCTCGGCGGCGCTCGGCCACGTCCGCGGCCAGCGTGATGAGCAGCCGTTCCCGCTCGTGTTCGGTCATTCGCATATGTGCTCCATATGCCCGGGTGTTTCACCCGGGTGAATTCCTCGACTGGTTCCCGAAGCTAGCTAGCCTTGGAAACCAGATTAGACACCGGATGATGGGCGATGACGTCGGCCCGCAGGTGCGGTTGGCTGTGGTGTGTGCCTGGCCGCTAGTAGGTCAGGCCATGCTCAAGCTCGGGAACGGGCCGTGGCTGTTCCATATGCTGAATGACGCCATCGGTCCAGCGCAGGAACCTCCTCCGGTCGTCCATCAACGGGTACGGGGCGGCGGCCATGCTTCGGTGCGGGTGATGCATTATCTGTTCTGCCTGGCGAATTTGCCGTTCGATGTCGGAGCTATCTGTCTTCACCAGGTCCATAAGCTGAGCCTGGGTGACAAACGGAGACGGTCTGCCCGGCAGTAGGGTGGCACGGCGGGCGGTAAGGATGCTGCCCATGGCACCGGGGAGACGGCTAGTCACGGTGCTTTCCTTCGCTGATTCCGGATGCGTGCGGCTTTCGCCGGTGCCGTACCGGGGCTTCGTCAACCGTCCACTTCATGACCAGAGCGCCGGTCCGGTCTTTGACCCATGTGCAGGTGAGCGCCATTCGAGCTCATCTCCTTCCGTGTAAACCGCGAGGCCAGGCAGGCCGCACGGGGTGTCGGTGTTGCCGCTGAACTCGGGCATGCGCCCCACCGTAGGCTCGCCCGTCCGGGAGTGAATCCGGGAAACCTGGGGACTTTGACCGGCGGCCCGGCCAGGATGATCAGCCGGGTGCGGGTGATGGCCGGCGTCGGTGGTCACCGGGCCGGGCGGGTCAGCGGGGCTGGTCATGTAGGGATGATGACCTGGCCGGTAGTGCGGTGTCCCTAGGGAAAACCCCTAGCCTGGCCGCGGCGGGGTCGCTGGCCTAGCGGCTGGCTCAGGCCGGCGCGGGGCGGCGGGTGTCGCTGAGCAGGCGGCGCAGCTGGTGGCGGCCCTTGACCCCGAACTTGGCGTAGATGTTGCCCAGGTGGTATTCGACGGCCTTGGGGGTGATGAACAGTTCGGCGGCGATCTCGGCGTTGGTCATGCCCTGCCCGGCCAGGTGGGCGACCTCGGTTTCCCGGTCGGTCAGCGCCAGCGCCGGGCGGGCGGCGGCGCGCTCTTGCCGCAGCCCGCAGGCGGCCAGCTCGGCGTCGGCCCGGGCCAGGAACGGGGCGGCCCGCAGCCCGGCGAACAGGGCATGCGCCCGGCGCAGCCGCCCGGCGGCGTCCTTGCGGTTGCCGGTGCGGCGCAGCAGCCGGCCATGGGCCAGCAGCAGCCGGGCGGTGTAGACCGGGCTGCCGGCGGCGATGTCCTCACCGCGCCGGTAGGCGGCCAGCGCCTGCTCCGGGGCGCCGCGCAGCTCGGCCAGCCACCCGTCCAGCCAGGCCAGTCCCGGGGCCAGGTAGCTGACCTGGCCGGACTCGGCCCGCAGTCGGCCCAAGACGGCGGCGGCCTGGTCGGCTTGGCCCGAGCCGAGCAGGCCCTCGGCCAGCAGCGGGCGCCACACCACCGCGTACAACCGGCTGCGGCTGTCCAGGGCAGCGTCGTCGTGCCAGGGGCCCAGCGCGCCGGCCATGCCCAGGTGGTCCCCGGCCGCCTGGCCCACCAGGGCCCGGGCCATCGCCGCGTACAGCCGCTCCTGGCCGTAGTCCAGGCTGGCCGCCGCCTCCTCGGCCAGCGCGGCGTGCCGCTCGGCCTCGGCCGCGGCGCCCCGGCCGGCCGGCACGCACCCGGCCACCAGGTGCAGCATCGGCAGCTCGTAGCGGCGGGCATGGATCGCGGCGGCGGAGAACCCCTGCTCGGCGGTGAGCAGCACGTCGTCCCACTCCCCGGCCAAGTACTGGGCCAGCGCCAGGTAGAAGTAGGCGCGCAGCCCCAAGGTCAAGGTGGCGCCGCGGCGGGCCAGCTTGAGGCTGGCGGCTAGGTCGGCCACGGCCAGGCCTAGGTCGCCGGCCAGCAGCCGGAACCACCCCCGGAAGGCCAGCCCGTCGACATCGACCGGCTCGACACGGGCCGGGTCGGCGTCCAGGTGGGCCAGCTCGGCCAGCGCCGCGCTTGGCCCGGCCGCCTGGGAGGCGCCGACGGCGATCAGGGTCCGGGTCTGGCTGGCGGCCGCCGCGTCCAGGCACCCGGTGCCCAGGGCCCACCGCCCCAAGGTCATGACCTTCTGCCCGTCGGCCAGCAGCGTGTAGGTGCCAGCCAGCCGATTGGCGATCATCGCGGCCAGCGGGCGGCTGCCCGGGTCGGCCTGCGCCTGGGCCAGCGCCTGGCTGAACCGCCGCTCGGCCTCGCGCAGCAGGCCGGCCGAGAATGCCATCGTGCCCAGCACACAGTCGCGCAGCGGGGACGGCGCGGCCGCCTCCACCGCTTCACGTAGGGTCAGGCCGCGGGCCTCTTCGGCCAGCATCAGGTGCAGCGCCGCGGTCAGCAGCCGCCGCTCCCGGCCGGCCCGGTCCGGGGAAATATCCGCCGCCCACCGCAGGTGGGTGGCGGCCACCGCCAGCCGGCCGGCGGCCGCCTCCTGGGCCGCCAGCCGCTCCAGGTCGCCGGCCAGGCCCTCGTCGGGATGATCCAGGGCGGCCACCCGGTGCGCCCACCCATGCGCCTGATCAACCACGGTGACCGCCCGGGCGTGCAGCTCCCGCCGCCGGCCCGGGGCCAGGCCGGCATAGATGGCGTCGCGCTGCAGCGCGTGCCGGAGCACCACCGGGCGGGCCGGCTCACCGGGCGGCAGGTCCACCAGCCCCGCCCGGACCGCCGGCTCGATCGCGGCGGCCGGGTCGGCCACCCCGGCCGCGTTCCCCAGCCGGCCCAGCGGCACCGGCGCGTCCACCACGGCGAGCAGCTCCAGCAGGGAGCGGGCCGGCGCGGGCAGCGCGGCGAGCTGGTCCCCGATGGCCTCCGCCAGCGACGCCGGGACAGCGGACGCCTCCCGGCCCAGCCGCTCCAGACCCTCGGGGTCGGCCAGCACCGTGCGCAGGTACAACGTGTGACCGCCGGTGCGCTCATGCAACCGGCGGACAGTGTCCGCGCCCAGGGATCCGGCGCCGAGCCCCGCCGCCAGCGCCGCCACGTCCGCCACCGCCAGCCCCGGAACGACAATGCGGTGCCGCTGCGGCACGCTCCCCAGCATCCGCCGGGCCGCCGGGTCCAGCTGATCGCGGTCGCCGCGCACGATGGCGATGACCGCGACCGCATCGACCGACAGCCGACGCAACATGAACGACAGCCCCTGCACCGACCAGCGGTCAGCCCACTGCACGTCGTCGATCACCAGCGCCACCGGCCCGGCGCTTTGCTGATCACCGATCAGTCCCAGCAGCTGGGCCCCGACCGCGAACGGCGACGATCTCACCGCCTCGCCGGCCAGCAGCGGGTACCGGGCTAGCGCCGGGCGCCCGGCACCGGCCACCAGCTGCCCGATGATCCCGTACTCCAGGTCCGCCTCCGCCGGGTCGCCCCGGGCCCACCAGGCGGTCAGCCCCGCCGTGGCCAGGCCACGCCGGGCCAGCGCCGTCTTCCCCACCCCCGACTCGCCTTCGATGGTGACCAGCCACGGCTGCCCGCCCCGCACCTGGGCCACCACGTCCGCCAGCCGGGCCAGCTCCGCCGCCCGCCCGACGAACACGTCCTCCTCTGGCCCACCGGCCAGCAGAAAGGTCACGATCCAGGATAAGAGCGCTCCCCGGCCGCTGGCCACACGGACCGGCCCGCACCAGCCCCGGCCGCCGCACATACGCCCGGCCATGACCGTCCGGCCGGTGACCCCCGACCTCCGCGGCCGCCAGGCCAGCGACCCCGCCGCAGCCAGGCTAGGGGTTTTCCCTAGGGACACCGCACTACCGGCCAGATCATCATCGCTACATGACCAGCCCCGCTGACCCGCCCGGCCCGGTGACCACCGCCGCCGGCAATCACTGCACCCGGCTGATCGTCCTGGCCGGGCCGCCGGTCAAAGTCCCCAGGTTTCCCGGATTCACTCCCGGACGGGCGAGCCTACGGTGAGACGCATGCCCCCAGTTCCCGGCCCCAGGGCTAGGGCCTGCCCCGGTATGCAGCCGAGGACCGGCCAGGCCCAGTACTTCACCACCACCACCCATCCCGTTATCCCGTTTGGAGCACCACCATGCCCGCAACCACCCGAGCACCGATGTCACGCCCGCACGGAGCGCCCGCCTACTACCTGGCCCGGCCCGCCAGCTGGTGGCTCAGCCGCCAGTCGGCAAACCGCCGCGCCGGGCAGCTGAGTGGCCGCTACCTGGGATATGAGTAGCCGCCGCTCAATTGCTGCCGGGGACCGGCGCCTCACACCTGTTGCCAGAGCGGCCCCCGGCCAAGAGGGAGCCCGCACCCAATAGACACCCGTCTGGCTGATGGATACCGCTGCCCCTGGCACCGCTATCCCCCATTCACTAGGAGACCACGATGCACCCGATCATCCACGCCAAACTGCAAAGAGCCCGGATCCGTGACTGGCACCGCCAGGCCGAGCAGGATCGGCTCGCCCGGGCCGTGATCCAGGCCCGCCGGACGCGCCGGTAACACGGGAAGGGCCCGGCGGGCGGCCACCCGGCCCGGGTTCCCGCCCGCCGCCTGCTGATCATCCTGGCCGCCCGCAGCGCATGGGCGGGCGAGCCACGGCAGGCGCGCGCAGCCGGTTGTGACCGCACCGCAACCTCGAACGCGCTGAGAAAGGGAAGATGAATGTCAGCGACTTACCGGCGGCCAGTACCGCGCGAAGCCACCTTCGCCGGCGGTGGCCGGGCGGCCCGCCGGCCCGGCCAGGCCCACGCCGGCGAGGCCGCAGACTCGATTGCACGCCTGGACGTGCTGGCAGCGCACCTGCGCACTCGCGGCTGGACCACCTATCTCACTACCCCGGCTGGCCGGCTCGCGTCCCTGTCCGTGCAAGACCCACACCACCGCGCGGAATGCGGCGACATTCTCGCCGCACCCGACGCCACCACCGGTGACTGGTGGTACTGGTTCAGCTGGGCCGAGCGAATCGCACCCGTCCACCCGCCCGCCGCAGCGGCGGACGCGATCATCGCGGCATGCCAGCGGCCAGCAGACGGCTCCCCCGCCTCGCAGGCGCCCGAGCGTGACAGCGCATCGGCCCGGTCCGTGCCGCCGGGCAGTCCCAGCGGCCGGCGAGACCCGCACCTCACCGGGCGTACGGGCCGGTGAAAGCTCCCCTGTCTGGTCGGCGCCCCCAGCCTTCGCTGGTCAGGGCGCGGTAAGTGCCGGGGCAAACCGGCCCAGGAAACAAAGCAAGACTGCGGCAATCGCCGTCGATAACCCGAGGAGGCACGCCATGAAGAACCTTATGGCGCCGAACATCCCGCTGGCCCTCACCCTTGTCGCAGCGCTGGCTGCGGTTGCGCTCCGGGCTGTGGCCAGGCGACCGGAGGCTCCCGGACCTGCGCCGGTCACGGTGATAGCCGGTCACAGCCGCGGCCAGCCACAGCCTGCTGTCACTGCCGAACGGCATGACGGCACCGAGGGTGACATGGCCAGGCCGCCAGCTCCGCCGGGGCGGCCAGCCAGTGCCGTTGACCAGGCGCAGCGCGTGTTTCACGAGCTACACGCCGATGGGCACCATACTTCTTGTGCAGTATGCGGCAGCCACTACCGGGCAGCGTGATACCAGCCCTCGACTGAGCCCCGTTGCGTACCAGGCCCAGCCGGGCAGCGCCGCAGAACGCCCCCTCATCCGCAGCCTCCGCTGTAGCCAGCCCGCGCTTGATTGCCGCGCCGAGGTGAAACCCGGACCCGCACCCGCGGGCAGGGCGGTCCCGGCTGGCCTGTCGCGGTGCTCAGCGTCCCTCATCGTGCCGGAGCAGGCGCCGCGCCGCGGCGATGTCCGCGGTCTTCGTGCCTATCGAAAGGCATCACGGGCCGCGGGCGGCACACCAGGCCAGTCACATCCTGTCTTCCGGCTGAGACCACCGATGACCCGGGCGGCGGCGCCCGCGCTTGCCCGCCGCAGACTAGCGAGGCCCGGCTCCGGGGCTCAGCGGGCCAATGGCGCGCAGAAAGCCTCGCATCTGGGTGGCCATAGATCGACCGTCTGAACGAGCGCCGGGGTGTCTTCCGGCGCAGCATCGGCCGCCATGTCGCGGCGCTGTTTCCGGCCCTTGTCCGCCTGGCCGGATGTTAGGTGAAAGTCTGTCGGCCCATCGGCAGGGTAGGCGCGATGCCGCTGCTTGTTAACCGGGTCGCTGGCCCGTGCAGGCGTGCAGGAGTTCGGTGCTGAACCATACCGATGGGTCGGTGCAGGGGGCGGTGAGCGCCTGATGCTGGCCCTCGGGGGCTTCGGCGGTGCCGCTGGCCAGCCCCCAGCCGCGGATGAAGTCCAGGCTCTGCTGCCACCATTGCGCCCATGGGCTTCCCCCGCGTACCACCCTGGCGGTCGCCTGATGGTCGATGCCCTGCAGGCCGCAGCGCTCGAACAGGGCAGGCAGTTTGCGGCCGAAGTAGGGGTCGTAGCCACGGGCGGCCCACCAGCCGCCCCCGTTGAAGGCCTGGTGGTAGCGGGCGTACCGAGGATGAGACGGGTCGACCGGCCCGGGCACGCCCCAGTCGCCGTCTTCGTCGATGAGCCAGCCGCCGGGGCGCAGGCACCGCACCATCTGGCGGACCGCTTCTTGCTGCCTGTCCGCCAGCCAGAACAGCACCAGCCGTGAGCAGACCAGGTCGAACGATCCAGGGCCCAGGACATCTACCGGGTCTTCCACGATGTTGTGCTGCACCACCTGGAGATTCGGCAGGTCAAGCCGCTCCAGGTACCGGCAGTCGATGTCGGTGGCGACAACCTGCCCGGCCGGGCCCACGCGCTCAGCGAGCCAGGCCGCCATCGACCCGCGGCCAGCACCGACCTCTAGGACCCGCCAGCCGGGCCGCACCAGCTCCCGCCGGCGGCGAGAGCCGGGATCAAAGAGCTGTTCGAGGAGGTCCAGCCGCTCATCTTCGGCTTCCTCCCGGCCCACCGCCTCCAGGCGGTAGCCCGGTTGGTGGTAGGCCGACGCGCCGGGCCGGCGGGATTGCAGAGTTCGGGTGGGTGCGGGCATGGTCGTGCTCCATTCGCGATCAAGGGAACCCCTGGACTTGACCAGCGGTCCGGCCGCGACGGTCAGCCAGGTGCCGGTGAGGGCCGACGGCGATCGGCGCCGGGCCAGGCGGGACGGCGGGGCTGGTCATGCAGCGATCATGACCTGGCCGGTAGTGCCGCGTCCCTAGGGAAAACCCCTAGTCCGGCCCGCGGCGCGGGGTTGTCGGCCCGGCGGGCTGCCAGAACCCGTACCACTGGCACCCCAGTCGCGCGCTGAACCGGGCGTGCTCGGCCATCTCTTTGCCATGGTCCCCGGCGAAGGTGTCCGTGCGGTGCATGGGGAGTTTCTCGGGTCATTGCCGCCGCCGACGCTAACGCTTCAGTTGACGTCAAGCCGCTCAGCGGCGTCGCTCCCGTCCCAGCTCCCAAGCGCGTGGCACCCGGGTTGCATGGTCGGCTGACCCGCAGCCAAAGGCTGCCACCGCCGTCTGGCGGGCGCCGTCGAGGTTAGCGGTGGAAGTAGCCGGTGTGCAGGTCCTGGGTGACGGCGTCGATGGGTTGCCCGCTCACGGTGATGGAGCCTCGCCACGGCGTGCCCAGGGCAAAGAGCAGGGCCAGGCTGAGTCCGATCACCGCCACGAGCCCGCCGACCGGAAGTCCGGCCCGCCACCGGCTGCGCAGGGTAAGCACCGTGGCATTGATAATCAACGCCGCCCCAGCGACGACCAGCACGACTACGTAAAAGGCGGGAAGCTGACGTGAGGCCGCCGCCAAGCGGGCGCGGCGATCGCTGGTGAGAGCGTCGAGGGAGTCGAGCAGCTCACTGCTCGTGGCTGACGCCAGGCCAGGGCGGGCCGCCTGAGCCCGGACGACGTTCTCCAGGCTTGCGAGAGCATGCGAGGTAGCGGGATCGTCGCCGTCAGCTGCCTGGTTGCCCTGCCACTCATCGGCCCTTGTCGCCTGCAGATAGCCGAGCAGGGCTGACTGGATCGGCGCCGGGTTGACCCCGGCGCTAGTCGCCGCCCAGGCCAGGCGGGACGCGTCGGCGGCCTCGTTGCTCACGATCCCCTGCGCCGAGGTCAGCAGCCCCGCCTCGCTGGCCACGGTGAGGGCGATAGTGATGGCGAACAGCGCGCCGAGCGCGGTCATGAGCGGTGCCGCGATGGTGTAGGCACTGTCTCGCTGCGCGGCCGGTATCAGGGCTCGCAGCGCCAGCCGGACACCGATCGCGAAAAGCAGCGCGGCGGCCAGCGCGCCGATGATGAGCACCGCCATCGGCAGCGACGTCAGCCAGGTCATTGGTAATCAGGGACGCGGTGCCCTGAGCAGGCC
>Ga0318497_10000608_pt1 | contig 12034 bp, 6 predicted proteins | sample GRESIP109b1f23_FD_203754 | JGI IMG/M metagenome (GOLD analysis project Ga0318497, IMG submission 203754) | Tropical soil microbial communities from Luquillo Experimental Forest, Puerto Rico - GRE.SIPMG.109b1f23 | ecosystem: Environmental > Terrestrial > Soil > Tropical forest > Bulk soil... | reverse complement strand
GGCCGGCCGGTCGATCCGGGCGGCAGAACGGGACCTCGCCGACCGGATGGTGGCACGGTACCAGACCGCGCTCGCGAACCGGTCCTCCGACGCCGGCGTCGAGGGCATCGACCACGACCTCGTCCGCCGGGTGGCCCGGTCAGAGCTGAACGAGGCGACGACCGCGCAGTCCGGCGAGAACGTGTTCACCATGATGCGACGCATCGGCCAGGCGAAGGCCGACCTGGCCGCGGACTACACGGCGCAGCTGGCCCGCAGCGCCGGCAAGGTCGTCTTCTTCGCCAAGCACGTCGACGTGATGGACGCCGCCGAAGAGACCTTCGCCCGGCAGGGGGTGCGCTTCTCCTCGATCCGCGGCGGCCAGACGCCCGCGGCGCGGCAGGCGAACGTCGACGCCTTCGTCAACGACCCGGCCGTCACGGTCGCGGTGTGCTCGCTGACCGCGGCTGGCGTGGGCCTGAACCTGCAGGTCGCCTCGAACATCGTGCTGGCCGAGCTGTCCTGGACCGACGCGGAGCAGACCCAGGCCATCGACCGCAGCCACCGCATCGGGCAGGCCGAACCGGTCACCGCGTGGCGCATCATCGCCGCGCAGACCATCGACGCCCGGATCGCCGGGCTGATCGACGCCAAGGCAGGGCTGGCCGCCCGGGCGCTTGACGGATCGGACCAGGAGGCCTCCTCACCGGGCGACCTGCAACTCGAGGCGCTGGTCGCGTTGCTGACCGATGCGCTGCGGGCGTCTTCCGGACACCGCGACGCCCCGGGGTCCTGACCGTCAGGATTCCCCAGGCGCGACTGACCCAGTGATGAAGTGATGATGAGCGCCGCTCCGACATTCTCGACCGCTTGTGCAACACGCATGAGCGCCAGCACGGCGCAAGGCTGTGGTTCTCCCGCGAACCCGAACCCGCGCTGCAGAGCCAGCGAGGTTACCGGCTTCCCGGCGCATGTCGGGGTGGCTGCTCTGGGGCAGGCTGGCTCGACCGCAGCGCGAAGATCGGCGCTTTCTTTGCCGCCGTGCCGGTGCCGTGTTGGCGCCAGATGGCGGCTACTGCCTGCTGCTGGCTGAGCCTGGAGCCGGCTTCGGTCACCTTGGTGAACCGGTCTGGGTCTTGTGCCTGGCGGATCTGGCCGGTCAGTTCGGCGTCGCCCTGGCGGAGCATCGGCCAGGCCCGGAGTCCGACCCGCCGCTGCAGGCCTTCGGCGGCTGCGGCCAGCAGCGCCGCCCGCTCGGGGTCGCCCTCGGCGAGGGCCAGCCGGGCGAACGCGGTCAGGCACAGGGTCACGCTGCGGGTGCTGTGCGCCTCAACGCTGCGGGTCAGGGCGTCATCGAGCAGTTCGCGGGCCTGATCTAGCTGGCCTTGCATGACGGCGACGGTGCCCAGTTGGACCCGGGACCAGGCGGCCAGCCAGGCGCTGTCGAACCGGTCGGCGAGGTCGTGGATCTCTGACAGGTGGCCGCGGGCATCCTCGCAGCGGCCCGCGGATGTCTCCATTGAGCCGAGGGTTCCGGCCGCCAGGGCGGTCCACAGTGGCTCATCCTGGCCGTGTAGCTCGTCCAGCGCCGCCGAGGCGGCTAGCAGCGCGCCGTCGAAGTCGCCGGTGAGTGGTGTGGCCCACGCGATGGCGAGCTGGCATACGGCGTGCAGGAAGGGATCGTCGATTACCTCCCGCAGGGCCGCCAGTTGCTGGCGGGCGGCCAGTGCCGTGCTGTCGTCGCCTACCTCGAGGGCGTTCACTGCCGCGGTCCATATCAGCTCGGCGCGGGCCAGGGGACCGAGGGAGCTGGCGGTCGGCAGGAGTTCGCCGATCCAGGTGCGGGCCTCGGTCAGGGGATCGCGCAGGAACCAGAACGGCCACAAGACCCGCAGCAGGTGGGGCAGCGGCTCGCGGTCGTGGAGGAGGTACCAGCGTATGGCGGCGGCCAGGTTACCTGTTTCTGCCTCTAGCCGCTCCAGCCATGGGCTATGCCCGGCGCCGCGCAGCGCCGGATCGGCCTGCTCGGCCAGTATCCGGTAATAGTCGGCATGGCGGCGCCGGATCTGGTCCGCGTCGGGGCGTGCGGCCAGTGGCTCGGCGACGAATGCGCGGACGGTCTCCAGCATCCGCGTCCGGGAACGGGGCCCGCTGTCTACGTAGATGAGGCTGTGCCGGGCCAGCGCCTCACTCAGCTCCAGCGCGGCGTCTTCTGTCAGATCAGCCACCTGGGCTGCGGCTTCGATGGTCCAGCCGTCGGTAAACACCGCCGCGGCCTCCAGCAGGGACCTCTCGGCTTCATCGAGCAGGCCCACGCTCCAGGCCACCGTGGCCCGCAGGGTCTGCTGCCGCCCGGGCAGATCCACCGCGCTGGTGCTCAGCACGTCCAGCGAGGCGGCCAGCCGGGCCAGCAGCGCGGCCGGGTCCAGCAGCCGGGTGCGGGCGGCCGCGAGCTCGATAGCCAGCGGCAGGCCTTCCAGACGGCGGCAGATCTCCGCGACCGCCGCCGCGTTGGTCTCGGTCAGGGCGAAACCGGGCCGGACCGCCTGGGCGCGGTCCACGAACAACGCTACCGCCGGCCAGGCCATCAGCTCATCTACTGGCACGGCGGAGGGATCAGCCGTCGTGCTGACCGGCAGCGGAGGCACCTGGTATTCCCGCTCAGCTCGCAGGCCCAGGACGGTCCGGCTGGTGGCCATGATCACAGCGCCCGGACAGCGGGCCAGCAGCTGGCCCAGGTCGGCGGCGGCCCCCACCACTTGTTCCAGGTTGTCCAGGACGAGCAGCCACCGCTGGTCGCCGAGCCGTTCGGCCACCGCATCCAACGGCGTCCCGGCCAGGTCCGCGCCCACCGCCCGGCCGATACTCGGCAGCACGAGTCCCGGCTCGGTGACCGCCGCCAGCGAGACGAACACGACGCTCTCACCGAAGCGTCCGCGCAGCCGTTCGGCCGCCGCTACCGCGAGCCGGGTCTTGCCGACGCCGCCCGGGCCGGTCAGCGTCACCAGCCGCGCCCCGGGCCGGGCCAGCAGGCCCGCCACATCGCCGATGGCCTGCTCCCGGCCGACCAGCATGGTGGTGCTCACCGGCAGCGGGCCAAGACCGTCCGGCCGGCCCGGCGCGGCCCGCGGTGAAAGGCCCGCGGCGGCGAACCGGTCGCTGAGCAGCGCGGCCAGGTCCTCGCGCACCAGCCGGCCCAGCTCAGCGGGCCGGCCGAAGGTGCGCAAGGACACCGACGATTCCTGCTTGATCCGGTCCAGCAGCCTGGCCAGCCGCGGGTCGCGGCCGGGTGCCGGCTCCTTGACGTACAGCAGCTTGGGCAGCTTGGCCGACAGGTCGAACTCCTCCTCCAGGCCTGAAACATCCGCGTCCGCAGGCGGCTGCCCGTAGCGCTGCCAGTACAGCCCGATGAACACATCGCTTTGCGCCAGGTAGGCCCGGTACACGTCCCGCGGCGAGTGGGGCCGCGCCCCCTGCTCGAACATCACCGGGGTGAGCCGCAGCGCCGAGATGGCGCGCGACACCGCGCGCCGCTCCTCGGCGAGCTCCTTCAGGGAGGAACTGACGAACACCCGCAGACGCCGGTCCGGAGTCCGGATGACCGCCTCGTTGCCCGGCCCTGCGCTCCCCCGGCGCTCCTGTCCTGCCGCGTTCCCGTCTACGAGGTCCCGGTAGGATCTCATCAGCGCTTCCTGGGGTTAGCCACTGGTGACCTCCTGGCCGGCCGCGGTCAGCACGTCCCAGCGGGCGCCGAATGCCTGCGAGCCCTGACCGTTGGTGGCGCCCGGGCCGACGTCGCCGGCGAAGGTGTACAGCGGGTGCCCGGCGTAGGTGAGCTGACGCGCGCCGCCGGGCCGGGTGGTCTGCCCGGCCAGCGCCCCGGCGCCGCCGGCGACCGTGATCCGGGCGCCGCCGGCGGTCACCGGCCGCCAGACCACCGCGCACGCCCCGGTACAGGCCGAAGTCGTGCCGTGGTCGGCCTCGAACGCGTACACGGTCACGCCCTGGCCGGTGGTCAAGATGGTGCCCAGCGCGGTGTGCCGCAGCGCCAGCGCCGCACCGCTCGCGGCGCCGCTCGGCTGGGCGGCCGAGACGCGGGACGGAGCGGCCCCGTACCGCCACCCGACGTTACCGGAGGAGTAGCCGCACGCCGCGACCACCACCAGCGCGGCGGCCGCGGCCAGCGGCATCTGCAGCAGACTACCTGCCCGCAGCGGGCCGAAGAACCTGATCATTTGTTTCACCTCGTTCCTTACGAGTCATGTCCGGACCCGGGCCGGCCAGACGGGGTGGGCGGAGATGATCACCCGGCCGGGGTCATAGTTGGCCTTGATTTCCCGCAGGCGGCGGTAGGACGCGGGCGGGAGCACCGCGCTGGCGCCGGCCGGCGTCTCCTCGAAGTTGTAGTAGTCGTAGCTGGCATGCCACGCGGCGAGGGCGTCCTTGAACGCTTGTGCGTGCCCGCGCACCGCTGCGGCCGAGTCGGGCGTGGGCGTGAAACCGCCGGCGAACATCAGGTACCTGGCGTCGATGCGGGGTTGGGCGCCGCCGTTGGGGGCGGTCCGGGCCAGGGCGCCGCCCAGGTGCCGGATCTCGACGCTGGCCAGTCGCGTGTCGGCGTCTGGGCCGACCTGCGCGACCACGACGTCGATCGCGGCGGCGGTGACATCAGCCAGGAATGCGCCGTCGCCCTGGCCGGGCACTGGCTGGTCGGGATCCATGTGCAGTTGCTGGAGCGCGGGGGCGGGGATGGTCGCGAAGGTGTCCAGTTCCGGGCCGAGTTGGCGCAGCGGGCCGATCAGCTTGGCGCCGGTGCCTTCGTCGCCGAGGTAGGCGGCTTCCACCAGGGCGAAGGCCCGGCCGCGCATCGGCTCGGGGACCTCAAGCAGCGGCGGGAAGCGCAGGATGCGGCCGATGGAGGTGACCTCGTCGGGCACCGTGCCGGTCCATTCGCGCCAGGCGTGCAGCACCTCGCTGCTGCGCTGGATCGGGAAGAACAGCGCCCCGGCGTACAGGTCGCGGACCGGGTACAGGCGCATTTGCAGCGCGGTCACCACGCCGACGCTGCCGCCGCCGCCGCGGACCGCCCAGAACAGGTCCGGCTCGTGCTCGGCGTCGGCGCGGACGAGGCGGCCGTCGGGGGTCACGAGCTCGGCCGCGGTCACGCTGTTGGCGGCCAGCCCGTAGCGGCGGGCCAGCCAGCCGAGGCCGCCGCCCAGGGTGTAGCCGGTCACGCCGACGTTGGGTGAGCTGCCGGCGAGCGCGGCCAGGCCATGCTCTCCCGCGGGGACGGTCACGTCCTGCCACAGGGCGCCGGCTTCGGCCCGGGCGGTGCGGGCCGCCGGGTCGATCCGCACGCCCCGCATCCGCAACGTCCGCAGCAGCATCGCACCGTCAAGGGGCTCGAGCGGCTCGGCGCCGTGGCCGGTGCCCTGCGGGGCGATCCGCATCCCCTGCGCGCGGGCGAACCGCACGGCGTGCACCACGTCGGCGGCCGACTCAGCCGTCACGACGACGGCGGGCCGCTCGTCCACGGCCAGGTTCCACGCCTGGCGCGCCTGGTCATAGCCGGGGTCGCCGGGGACGAAGACCTCCCCGGCGAGGGCCGCCCGCAGGGTCTGAGCGGCTCCGTAGGCGACGGCGTTCGAGGTCCTCATTAACTTCCTCCTGATGAACTGAGCTAGGTGTTGGAGAGATAGCGGCCGGTCGTAACCCACCGCTGGTGGACCTGCAATGAGTGTCACGGTGGTGGCGCCCGCTCGCATCAGTCGCCGCCCTAGTACGCGCCCTAGTTGCGGGTCGAGCTGACCACTAGGGTCCGTGGGAAAGACAGCTACCCGCGTCGCGGACTCACCGCTGCCTGGGGGCGAAGGCGCGCCCCGGTCGCGTGACTGGTTGGTGTCAATCCCGGGCGAGCGTGCCGGCCAGGTCGCCGCGGGTGCTGATCTTGAGCTTGGCGAAGACCTTGTGCAGGTGGTACTCGACCGTCTTGCGGCTGACGAACAGTTGGGTCGCGATCTCCTGGTTGGACGCCCCGTCGCGCGCCAGGGCGGCGATCCGGGCCTCCTGCGGGGTGAGCTGGTCAATCGCAGAGACGGTCCGCTGGCGGGCGGTCTCGCCGGTGGCCGCCAGCTCACGCGCGGCGCGCTCGGCGAATCCCCCGGCGCCCATCGCGGCGAGCATCTCGTGGGCAGTGCGCAGCTGTGTGCGCGCGTCCAGGCGGCGGCCTTCGCGCCGCAGCCATTCGCCGTACAGGAGATGGGCGCGGGCAAGTTCGGCGCGGATGCGCGTGCGGCGCAGCCGCTCGATCGCCTCACGGTAGAGTCCCTCGGCGTCGTTCCTGCTCAGCAGCGCGGCCGAGCGCGCCTGGATCCCCAGCGCCCAGTCGGTGCCGCTGGCCCCCGTGGTCTCCGCGAGCTGCCCCAGGGCGCGGGCCGCGTCCTCGGGCTTGCCCGCCCGGGTGGCCGCCTCGATAAGCTCGTACAGCGCCCAGCCTGAGGTCGGCTCCTCCGGGTACGTGCTGGCTTGCTGGGCCGCGGCCAGCGCGAGCTCATACCGACCCAGACCGTTGTAGAGCACGGCGGTCGCGTACCGGCCTTCGCCGGCCCAGCGCCCCTCGCCGCGCGCGGCGGCATCTAGGTCGCTGGACTCGACTAGCGCCGACGCCGGGGCCGGCCGACCCTGCCAGGCGGCGAGGAGCAGCCTGCTGATGGACACGTCCGGGCTGGCGATCGCCGCGCTGACCTCGCGCGCTTCATCTCCCAGCCTCTGCGCGGCGGCGAACTCGCCGGCCAGCACGTGGATGCCGGCGTCAAAGGTGAGCGCGAGCGGGAGGACGGTCAGCGCCCCGGCCTCGCGGGCGAGCTGCACGTACCGGGCGCACAGCGCGAACGCGCCGTCGTCGTCCCACAGATCCACGGCGGCGTGACACGCCAGCCAGAGCCAGCGAAGCCCTTCCTCAGCCGGCAGGCTGTCGCCGCGGAAGGCGGCGATCGCGCGCTTCAGCGCCGGCGTCGCCGCCCGGGGGCCGTGGGTGATCAACAGCCCCCGGCCATCGAGCAGGAGATCGGCGGCGCGCGGCGACTTCGGAAAGACGCCCGCCCGTTTCGCCGCTCGCGTTGCCTGCGCCACCTCCAGTACACCGGTGCCGCGGGCCCGCCGCCCGGCGTACATCGCGGCGGCGAACGCTTCCGCGTAGGTCTCGCGCGCGAGCTTGGCGTCGAGCGGCTCGAGCCGCCGGGCGGCCTTGAGCAGCAGCGGCGCAGCGGCGCTGGGTCGGCTCGACGCGAATGCGATCTGGCTCCTCAAAACGTCGGCCCGGGCCTGCTGCAGCTCGCTGAGCGGTCCCGCCGCCGCCGCGCCCAGCAGCCTGAGCGCCGCGTCGGGCGCGCCGGCTTGACACTTGGCCTGTGCGGCCGCCAGCGCGCGCTCCGAACGGCGGGCCGGCTCGGGCGTCAGCTCGGCCGCCCGCTCCAGAAATGCCGCCGCGGCGGCGAGCCCGCCGCGGCGCTGCGCGCGCCCGGCCGAGCGCTCCAGCTCGGCGGCGACGTCCTCGCTAGGCCCTGGCGTGGCCTGCGCCCGGTGCCAGGCGCGGCGATCCGGATCGACGGCAGGATCAGTAACCGCCGCCAGCGCCCGGTGCGCGTCGTGCAGGTCCCCCGGCGACGCCGCCCGGTAGACCGCCGAACGGGCCAGCGGATGAGTAAACCGCACCCGGGTGCCGAGCTCAACCAGGCCCGCCTTCGCCGCGGGCGCCGCGCTCCCGACCCCGATTCCCAGCCGCCCGGCCGCCTGCCACACCAGCAGCGGATCGCCGGTCGGCTCGGCCGCCGCGATGACCAGCAGCCGCCGGGTCTCGGCCGGGAGAGCCTCATCCCGCCGCCGGAAGCTGTCCTCGATCCGGCCCGGCAGCGCCGGCGCGTGCGGCAGCCCGAACCCGCCCGCCAGCTCAGCCGGCGTCAACCCGCGCGGCAACTCCAACAGCGCCAGCGGATTCCCCCGGGTCTCAGCGACGATCCGCTCCTGCACCCGCTCATCCAGCGGCCCCCGGATCACCGAGCCCAGCAGCGTCCGGGCCTCCGCGTCATGCAGGCCCTCGATCACCAGCTCCGGCAGCCCGGCGAAATCCTCGCACGGCTCGCGCGTGGTGACCACCAGTCCGACCGGCTCGGCCTGCAGGCGACGTGCCACGAACCCGAGCGCCTGCGCGGAGGCCCGGTCCAGCCACTGCGCGTCATCGGCCACGCACAGCACCGGCCGCTCCCCGGCCACCTCCGCTAGCAGGCCCAGCACCGCCAGCCCGACCAGGAACCGGTCCGGCGCTGGCCCTTCACTGATCCCGAACGCGGTCCGCAGCGCCTTCTGCTGCGGCCCCGGCAACGCGTCCAGCCGGCCCAGCAGCGGCCCGCACAGCTGGTGCAACCCGGCGAACGCTAGCTCCATCTCCGACTGCACACCCGACACCCGCAGCACCCGGCAGCCCGCCGCCCGCCCGGCCAGGTACTCCAGCAGCGCCGACTTGCCCACCCCCGGCTCCCCATGCACCACCAGCGCCCGGCTCTCACCTGCCCGGACGGCACCGATGAGCCGGTCGAGCACGCCACATTCGCGGCCGCGGCCCGTCAACTCGGCCGCGCGTCCTCGCAGCCGGGAGGGCGGCGATACCGACGGCCCCCGCGAGCGCTCATTCGAGCGAGTTATGCTCATATAAACATCCATTCGTCAAGGGTGCCCTTGGACCGGGAGAAAGACATCTGTCAAATGACGACACTTGGGGTGGCCGCTGACCCCGGGCCTGGCCAGACGCCGGCGCGGACCGTGCGCAGGATCTCCACCCGACTGCCCGCGCCGACCCGCGACGCGAGGGCGGTTGCGGTCCTGGCCAGCGAGAAGAGCACAGGGCGGCGAGGAGAAGCGAGAACGCGAGCACGGCCAGGAAGGTTCGGGTGAACCCGGACAGCACCCCGACGCCGGCCACGGGGACGATCAGACCGGCGTAGCACGCCGCGAAGAAGGCCGATATGGCATGACCACGCCGCTCGGCGGCGGCAGGCGGTTGGCGGTGGCCAGGCTGCCCAGAAACCGGCGATCTGCGCGCGGCTACGTGCTTCGCTGACGCGGCCGCCGACCGTTCCGATTCGGCGATCGGGCGCTACGCCTGGCTGACCCCGCAGATCACGTTCGGTGACTGGCGCTGGTCGGCGCTGGGCCCACCACCCGCGCTGGGTGACCTACACCACCGTCAGGCGCGGCGCCTGGTTCGGCTTCGACGCCATCGAGCTTGACGGCCTGCCCGACGATTTCCTGCTGGTGCCCTTGGCCGGGAACACCGCCGACCACTGCGCGGTGGCGGTGCGCGCACCGGCGACCGGTGGCTGCTGCACGCCGGGGACGCCTACTACCACGATGGCCAGGTCAACCCCGCCCGGCGCTGGTCGCTCCCCCTAGTGGAGGCGCTCGAGGAGCTCACTGAGGTCGACCGCCCCCTGCGCATGGCCAACCTCGCGACTGCGCGAGCTCCGGCGCGACCATGCAGGCACCGTGGAGATCTCTTCTGCCCATGACCCCTGGGCCTTCCGGCAGTACCAGTTCAGCTCTGGGAGCCGGGCTGGGTGACTAATGACTGCGCACCATGGTGGACCTTCCCGGCGGTGCAGCGGCGGGTGGCTTCGAGGCCGGTTCGCCGGCTGGCTTGTCAGCCGCCCGAGACCGCGAAGTCGAGCCGGCGAAGGCGCGCGGGGTCGGCGAGGATGTCGATTTCGGCGATCTTCCCGCGCCTGATCGTGAAGCCCATCACGGCAAACAGCCGCCCGCGCGGGGCAACGATGACGCCGGCGGCCCCGTTCACCAGCGCCGGTTGTGCGAACCGGGCCAGGCGCGAGAAGGCGAGCGCCTGCCCGGCCACCACCGCCGCACCGCGCACCACCACCGGGCTCCCCGGACGTATGGCACCGTAGTCCGCTCGGAGCACCACGTCGGGGTCGAGCAGTGCGACGAGCGCGTCGAAGTCACCGTCGCAGGAGGCGGCGAGGAAGGCACCGGCGACTTCCTGCTGGCGGGCCAGATCGGCGTCGGGAACCGGGGCCGCGCCCCGCACGCGGCGGCGGGCGCGGCTGGCCAGCAGCCTGGCCGCGTTCGGGGACCGCCCCACGATGCGGGCGATCTCGCCGAAGGGCAGGTCGAACATGTCGTGCAGCACGAACGCCAGCCGCTCGGCCGGCGCCAGGGTGTCCAGAACCACCAGCAGCGCCAGCCCGACCGAGTCGGCCAGCAGCGCCTGCTGCTCGGGGTCGGTCCCGTTCGCGCGGCTCACGACCGGGTCGGGCATGTGCACGCCCAGCGGCTCCTCCCGCCGCGACGTGCGCGAGCGCAGCATGTCCAGGCACACCCGCGCGACTACGGTCGTCAGCCAGCTGCCGAGGTTGTTCACGCCGCTGGTGCCGGAGCGGCTAACCCGCAGCCAGGCTTCCTGCACCGCGTCGTCGGCCTCGGTCAGCGAACCGAGCATCCGGTAGGCCACCGCCCGCAGGCGGGCCCGGTGTGACTCAAACCTCTCCGCCAGCCAGCCGTCCTGGGCCATGGACACATCCTTCGGTCGCGCTCCGTCATATCAGTGACGAACCAAACCCCGCCGATGTGTCAAGGAGGGCTCCATGGAACGCAAGAACTGGATTCTCATCGCCGTCTCGGTGACGGCCTTCATACTCCCGCTCGGTATCACGGCCTTCAACGCGACGCCGCCGCCGGTTCGCTGAGAGTACGGGGAGAGATGTCATGACGGACGACATACACAGCCGGACGCAGCTGCCCGGCCTGGCCCGGGCCGGGGCGAACGGTGCCGCACCGCCGGCGCTGGACCCGCGGCGGTGGCTGGCTTTGGTGGTCATCTTGATCGCCGGGGTCATGGATCTGCTCGATGTGACGATTGTCAACGTGGCGGCGCCGAGCATCCTGCGGGATCTGGACGCCACGTACGCGCAGTTCGAGTGGGTCGTGTCCGGGTACGTGCTGGGGTTCGCGGCGCTGTTGATCACCGGCGGCCGGCTCGGGGACATCTTCGGGCGCAAGCGTATCTTCCTGCTCGGCGTGGCGGGGTTCACGGTCGCGTCGGCGCTGTGCGGCCTGGCGGTCAACCCGGGCATGCTGATCGGCGCGCGGTTCTTCGAGGGCGCGATGGCCGGCCTGATGGTTCCGCAGATCCTCGCGATCATCCATGTCACCTTCCCGCCCCAGGAGCGGGGGAAGGTCTTCGGCATCTGGGGTGGCGTGCTGGGCTCGGCGTCGGTGGCTGGGGTGGTCCTCGGCGGGGTGCTGGTGCAGTGGAACCTGGCCGGCTGGGGCTGGCGGCCGATCTTCCTAGTGAACATCCCTGTCGGGCTCGCGGCGCTGGCCGCGGCGTGGTTCGTGGTCCCGGAGTCCCGCTCGCCAGCCACGCTCAGGCTCGACCTGGTCGGCATGGTGCTGGCCATCACGGGCGTGCTTATGCTGGTCTACCCGCTGACCGAGGGCCGCTCTTTGGGCTGGCCGGCGTGGACCTTCGCCCTGATGGGCGGCTCGGTGGTGGTCCTGGCGGTGTTCGTCGGCTACGAGCGGTGGCGCACCAGGACGGTGGGGTCGCCGCTGGTGGTGCTGAGCCTGTTCCGGGCCCGGTCGTTTTCCGCGGGCATGATGGTGTGGGCTATCTTCTTTGTCGCCAGCGGCGCGTTCTTCCTGGTATGGACGCTCTACATGCAGGTGGGGCTGGGCTGGACGCCGCTGCACGCCGGGCTGACCGCGGTCAGTTTCGCCGTCGGCGCGGCTGCCGGGGCGGGCCTGTCGGTGCAGGTGTTCACCCCCCGGTTCGGGCGCGCGGCGCTGATGGCCGGGGCGCTGATCAACGCCGCGGGGTTCGCCGGGTACGCGTGGCTGAGCTCTCACTACGGGCCCGGCATCCACTCCTGGCAGATGCTGGTGCCGCTGGCCGTCGCGGGCTTCGGCTTCGGCCTGGTGGCCGCGGCGCTGGTGGACCTCATCCTCACCGGCGTCCCGGTCCGGGACGCCGGGTCGGGCTCAGGGG
>Ga0318497_10000599_pt1 | contig 12098 bp, 10 predicted proteins | sample GRESIP109b1f23_FD_203754 | JGI IMG/M metagenome (GOLD analysis project Ga0318497, IMG submission 203754) | Tropical soil microbial communities from Luquillo Experimental Forest, Puerto Rico - GRE.SIPMG.109b1f23 | ecosystem: Environmental > Terrestrial > Soil > Tropical forest > Bulk soil... | reverse complement strand
GAACGAGACCGGCGAGAAGCCGGCGGAGATCTCGACGGGCGACGTCTTCAACGCGGTGGCGCGCCAGTTCGACGTGCGCGTTCGCGACCTGCGCTCGCAGAGCCGCAGCGCCCGGGTCACCGTGCCGCGCCAGGTCGCGATGTACCTGGTGCGCCGCTACTGCGGGCTCTCCTACCCCGAGATCGGCCGCCTCTTCGCACGCCACCACACCACCGCACTCCATTCGGACCGCGTGGTCCAGGGCCAGCTCGCCGACAACGCGAGCCTGCGCGCCGCCGTGGTGCTGGTCGAAAAAGAGCTCTTGCGGCTGTCCGAGGGAGGTGGGTGAGCGGTGGAAAACGCGGCTGCCGAGCCCGCTCGGCACCGGGCTCCACCGACGGAGCGCAGACCGCCCACCCGCGCGGTGGATGAAATCACCAGCGCCGACGCGGGCGGCGAGCCGTTCTCCAGATTTCCACCGCGCTCTCTCCTCCTCCTGCATTTCATGTCATAAGATCAGGAGCAGAGGGCGGAGGTTGGTATGAAGCTCACGATCGAACGCGAAGAGCTGCTGCGCGGTCTCGGCCGCGTACAGGCCATCGTCGAGCGCCGCGGGACGATGCCGATCCTGGCGAACGTCCTGCTCGAAGCGCGCGACGAGGGCATCACCCTGGCGGCGACGGACCTCGAGGTCGCGGTGGTCGCACGCCATCCCGCAAAGGTGAAGACGGCGGGCTCGGTCACGTTGGGCGCGAAGAAGCTGTACGAGATCGTCCGCGAGCTCGAGCACGGCGAGGTCGCGCTCGCAGCCGACGACGCGCGCGTGACGGTCACCTGCGGGCCCGCCAAGTTCAACCTGCTGTCGACCTCGCCCGAGGAGTACCCGAGCGTGCCGGGCTCCGACAGCGCCAGCTTCGCGCAGCTCGACACGGCGCTCGTCGCGGAGCTGATCGACCACACGCTCTACGCCACCTCCACCGACGAGACCCGCTACAACCTGAACGGCGTCTTCGTCGAGAGCGCGGACGGCAAACGCGTGCGCTTCGTCGCCACCGACGGCTATCGCATCTCGCTGATCGAGCGCGCGGTGCCGAATCCGGTCGCATTCCTCGGCAAGGGCATCATCGTGCCGCGCAAGGGGATCAGCGAGATCCGCAAGCTCTGCGACGAGTCCGAGGGCGCGCTCGAGATCGGCGCCGCGGACGGCTTCCTGCACGTGCGCAGGCCCGATCTGCTGCTCACGACGCGGCTGATCGACGGAGAGTTCCCGAACTACCGCCAGATCCTCCCCAAGAGCCACCGCATCCGGCTCCTGGTCGAGCGCGAGCGCGTGCTGCACGCTGTGCGCCGCATCGCGCTGATGGCGCACGAGCGGTCGCGCGGGTTCCGCTTCGTGCTCGCCGACGGCCAGCTCGACCTCTCGGCCAGCAATCCCGACCTGGGCGAGGCGCGCGAGCTCGTTCCCGTCGAGTACCAGGGCGAGCGTTTCGAGACCGCCTTCAACGCGCGCTACGTGCTGGACGTGCTGGGCGCGATGACCGCCAAGGAGGTCGCGATCGAGCTCTCCGAGGAGCTCAGCCCGGCGCAGATCCGGCCGGCCGACGACGCCGACGAGAGCGCCGTGATCATGCCCATGCGGCTGTAGCCGGACGACCCTTTTTCGGCTACTTTACCGAGCGTTTGCCGCACGTTGCGACGCACGGGGATCCTGCGTTTCGCAGGGCCGCGCCGCGACGTGGTGCGATTCGATTCTAGCCAGGGCTTCGGTCCTCCCCGCGCTCGGAAACGGCCTTGTAAACGTCGGTCCCCGGGGGTTCGGAAACACGAATGACCGAATATGACGCGAGATCCATCGAGGTTCTCGAGGGTCTCGATCCGGTCCGCAAGCGACCGGCCATGTACATCGGCTCGACCGGACCGGCCGGGCTGCACCATCTCGTCTACGAGGTGGTCGACAACTCGATCGACGAGGCGGTCGCCGGCTTCTGCGACGCCATCCGCGTCACGATCCACACCGACAGCTCGGTCACGGTCGAGGACAACGGGCGCGGGATCCCGGTCGATCCCCACGCCAAGCTCGGCCGCCCGGCGGTGGAAGTGGTGATGACCACGCTCCACTCCGGCGGCAAGTTCAGCAACAAGGCGTACAAGGTCTCGAGCGGCCTCCACGGCGTCGGCGTGTCGTGCGTGAACGCGCTCTCCGACCGGCTCGACCTCGAGATCAAGAAGGACGGCAAGGTCTACCAGCAGCGCTACGAGCGCGGCGTGCCGCAAGAGGACCTGCGCACCGTCGGCGTCACCGACAAGACCGGCACGAAGATCACCTTCCACCCCGACCCCAAGATCTTCGAGCTGACCGAATACAGCTTCGACACGCTCGCGAACCGCTTGCGCGAGCTGTCGTTCCTGAACGCGGGCATCCGCATCGACCTCGAGGACGAGCGCAGCGGCAAGAAGCACGAGCTGCACTACGAGGGCGGGATCGCCTCGTTCGTGGAGTACCTGAACCGCGGCACTGTCGCGCTGCACCCCGTGATCTTCCTCTCCGGCGACCGCAGCTACGAGCAGTCGACCGGCGACGGCATGGTCACGACCGACGTCCACATCGAGGTCGCGCTGCAGTACAACGACGGCTACAACGAGAGCGTCTACAGCTTCGCCAACAACGTGAACACGGTGGAGGGCGGAGCGCACCTGACCGGCTTCCGCAACGCGCTGACGCGGGGGCTGAACAAGTGGATCTCGGGCCACCTTGCCGAGAAGGAAGCCGTCACCGTCACCGGCGAGGACGCGCGCGAGGGGCTCGCGGCGGTGGTCTCGGTGAAGCTCTCGCATCCGCAGTTCGAGGGGCAGACCAAGTCCAAGCTCGGCAATAGCGAGGTGACCGGTCTGGTCGCCAACCTGGTCTACGACTCGCTCTCGGCGTATCTCGAGGAGAACCCGGTCGCCGCGAAGGCGATCGCGCAGAAGGCGGCCGAGGCGGTGCGCGCGCGCGAAGCGGCGCGCAAGGCGCGCGAGCTCACGCGCCGCAAGGGCGCGCTCGACGGAGCCAGCCTGCCCGGCAAGCTGGCCGACTGCCAGGAGCGCGATCCCGCGCGCTCGGAGATCTTCATCGTCGAGGGCGACTCCGCAGGCGGAACCGCGAAGCAGGGCCGCGACCGCTCGAACCAGGCGATCCTGCCGATCCGCGGCAAGCTCATCAACGTCGAGAAGGCGCGGCTCGACCGCATGCTGGCCAACAACGAGATCCAGACCATGATCGCGGCGCTCGGCGTCGGCATCGGCGAGGACTTCGACGCCAGCAAGCTCCGCTATCACAAGGTCATCCTGATGACCGACGCCGACGTCGACGGCTCGCACATCCAGACGCTCCTGCTCACGTTCTTCTTCCGGCACATGCCGGACCTGATCACCCGCGGCCACCTGTTCCTGGCGCAGCCGCCGCTCTACAAGGTGAAGCGCGGCAAGAGCGAGCAGTACATCCAGACCGACACGGAGCTCTCGCAGCACCTGCTCGGCATCGGCCTGGCCGAGACCCAGGTGTTCGGCGCGGGCCAGGAGGCGGCGTTGGTGGAGCCGTCGCTGCGCGAGCTGCTCGCCGACGCCCAGCGCTGCGAGCGCGTCGCGGCGGCGATGGAGCGGCGTGCGATCGACGCGCGCATCGTCGAGGCGGCGGCGGCCTCGGGCATGACCGCGGCCGCGCGCTTCGCCGAGCCGCGCGAGCGGGCCGAGTTCGAGGCGCGGGTCACCGCGTATCTCGAGCGCGCCTACCCCGAGGTCGTCCCGATCCGGGTCACCTGGGCGCAGGACGAGGAGCACAGCCGCTGGCAGGCCAACGTCGCGGTGCCGCACGCGGTGGTGCAGCGCTCGGTCGACTTCGACCAGACCCTGCTCGAGTCGCCGGACTACCAGCGCTTCGTCTCGCTGGCCGAGCATGCGCGCGACCTCGCCCCCGGGCCCTACCGCCTGGTCACCGGCGGTGAGCCGCGCGAGATCGCCGGGCCGCGACACCTGCTCAACGCGCTGCTCGGGCTGGCCAGCAAGGGCCAGTACATCCAGCGCTACAAGGGCCTGGGCGAGATGAACGCGGAGCAGCTCTGGGAGACCACCATGGACCCGGCGAAGCGGGTGCTGCTGCAGGTGCACGTCGAGGACAAGCCCGAGGCCGAGCAGACTTTCAGCATCCTGATGGGCGACCTGGTGGAGCCGCGCAAGGACTTCATCGAGAAGAACGCGCTCAACGTCGTGAACCTCGACGTCTAGCGGCCAGCGCATGTCGGACACCGAGACGCCAGAGACACCCGAGCTCCCGCCAGTCAATCCGCCGACGCCGGTCGCGATCGAGGACGAGATGCGCCGCTCGTTCCTCGACTACTCGATGTCGGTCATCGTCGCCCGCGCGCTGCCCGACGTGCGCGACGGGCTGAAGCCGTCGCAGCGCCGCATCCTGGTCACCTTCAACGACCTGGGCCTCGCCTCCGATCGGCCGTACCGCAAGTGCGCCAAGATCTCCGGCGACGTCTCGGGCAACTACCACCCGCACGGCGAGGCGGTGGTCTACCCGTCGCTGGTGCGGCTCGCCCAGCCGTTCACCATGCGCTACCCGCTGGTCGACGGTCAGGGCAACTTCGGCTCGATCGACGGCGATCCGCCCGCGGCCATGCGCTACACCGAGGCGCGGCTCACGCGCATCGCCGGCGAGATGCTCGCCGACCTCGAGCGCGAGACGGTCGACTTCGTCCCGAACTACGACAACACGCGCCAGGAGCCGGTGGTGCTCCCGACGCGCATCCCGAACCTGATCGTGAACGGGTCGAACGGGATCGCGGTGGGCATGGCGACCAACATCCCGCCGCACAACGTCGCCGAGACCGTCGACGCGCTGGTGCTGCTCGCGCGCAACCCGCGCGCGTCACTCGAAGAGCTGATGGAGAAGCTGCCCGGTCCGGACTTCCCGACCGGCGCGCTGATCTGCGGCTCGGGCCCGATCCGCGAGGCGTACCGGACCGGGCGCGGCCACCTCACCGTGAGGGCGCGCGCGGAGATCGAGGAGGCGCGCGGCGGCAAGCGCCGCATCGTGGTGGACGAGATCCCGTACCTGATCAACAAGGCCTCGATGATCGAGAAGATCGCCGAGCTGGTGCGCGACGGGCGCATCGACGGGATCGCCGACGTGCGCGACGAGTCGGACCGCCGCGGCATGCGCGTGGTGGTCGAGCTGAAGAAGGACGCCGACGACCAGGTCGTGCTGAACCAGCTGTTCAAGCTGACGCCGATGCAGACCACCTTCGCGGTGAACATGGTCGCGCTGGTGCGCAACCGCCCGCAGACGCTGGGGCTGATCGCGCTCTTGCAGCACTTCCTCGACTTCCGCCGCGAGGTGGTGCGCCGCCGCGCCGCCTACGACCTGCGCCAGGCCGAGGCGCGCGCGCACATCCTGGAAGGCTTCGCGATCGCGCTCGAGAACCTCGATGCGGTGATCGCGCTGATCCGCGCGAGCCAGTCGCCCTCCGAGGCGCGCGACGGTCTGATATCGCGCTTCTCGCTCTCGGAGCGACAGGCGCAGGCGATCCTCGAGCTGCGGCTGCAGCGGCTCACCGCGATGGAGCGGCAGAAGACGCTCGACGAGCTCGCCGAGGTGCGCGCCAAGATCGAGGAACTGAAGGCGCTGCTCGCCAGCGACCAGCTGGTGACCGACAAGATCGTCGAAGAGCTGACCGAGATCCGCGAGAAGTACGCCGACCCGCGCCGCACCGAGCTCGCCGCGCCGGTCGAGGACTTCACCACCGAGGACCTGATCGCGGAAGAGGACATGGTGGTGACCATCACCCACCGCGGCTACGCCAAGCGCCACGTGCCGCGGCTCTACCGCGCGCAGCGCCGCGGCGGCAAAGGCAAGGTGGCCGCCGCCACCGCCGACGAGGATTTCGTCGAGCAGGTGATCGTCGCCTCCACGCACGCCTACCTGCTCTGCTTCACCAACCTCGGCCGGGTGTACTGGCTGAAGGTGTTCGAGCTGCCCGAGCTGTCGCGCGCCGCCAAGGGCAAGGCGCTGGTGAACCTGCTGCGGCTCGGCGAGGGCGAGCGCATCCAGGCGATCCTCGCGGTGCGCGACTTCGACGAGGGCGGCTTCGTGGTGCTGGCGACCCGGCAGGGCACGATCAAGAAGACGGAGCTCGCCGCGTTCTCGAACCCGCGCCCCAGCGGCATCATCGCGATCAACATCTCGCAGGGCGACGAGCTGATCGCCGCCGCGCGCACCAGCGGCGGGGAGCAGATCCTCCTGGCCACGCAGGACGGCAAGTCCATCCGCTTCCCCGAGGAGCAGGTCCGCGCGATGGGCCGCAGCGCCACCGGAGTGCGCGGCATCGCCACGCGCGAGGGCGACGCCACCGTCGGCATGGAGGTGCTGAAGCCCGGCAAAACCATCCTGACCGTGTCCGAGAACGGCTTCGGCAAGCGCACGCCGCTCGAGGACTACCGCGAGCAGAACCGCGGCGGGCAGGGGATCATCACCATCAAGACCACCGAGCGGAACGGCCAGGTCGTGGGCATCCTGCAGGTCTCCGACGGCGACGAGATCATGTTGATCACGAGCGGCGGCAAGATGATCCGCACCCGCGTGGCCGAGATCCCCACCATGAGCCGCAACACCCAGGGCGTGCGGCTGATGGAGCCCTCCGAGGGCGAGCACGTCGTCTCCGTGGCGAAGCTCGCCGAAGAGGAAGACGACGCCGACGACGGCGACGCCGGAGCACCGGGGTGAAGACAGGCCGCTCGAAGCGGCTCATGAAGCGCGCCCGCGAAGTCATCCCGGGCGGCGTGAACAGCCCGGTGCGAGCGTTCGGCTACGTCGGCGGCCAGGCCCGCTTCATCCGCTCGGCGTCGGGCGCGCGCATCGAGGACGAGGACGGCAACCGCTACGTCGACTGGGTGGCGTCCTGGGGCGCGGTGCTGGTGGGTCACGCGCACCCGGTCGTGCTCGAAGCGGTGCGCGCCGCGGCGGCGCGCGGCACCAGCTTCGGCGCGCCCACCGAGGCGGAGATCGCGCTGGCCGAGCGCGTGGTCGAGCTCGTGCCCGGAGTCGAGATGCTGCGGCTGGTCTCGTCGGGGACCGAGGCGACCATGAGCGCGATCCGGCTCGCGCGCGGCGCCACCGGCCGCGAACGGATCGTGAAGTTCGACGGCTGCTATCACGGCCACCCCGACCACATGCTCGCCGCTGCGGGCTCTGGCGTCGCAACGCTCGGCATCCCCGGCACCGACGGCGTGCCGCGCGCGGCGGTCGCCGACACCATCGTGCTGCCGTTCAACGACCTCGAGCGCATCGGCTCCGTGATGGGCGAGCGCGGCGGCGAGATCGCGGCGGTGATCGTCGAGCCGGTCGCGGCGAACATGGGCGTGGTGCTGCCCAGGCCCGAGTTCCTCGCCGGGCTGCGCGCGCTCTGCGACCGACACGGCTCGGTGTTGATCTTCGACGAGGTGATCACCGGCTTCCGCGTCGCGCTCGGCGGCGCACAGGCGCGCTTCGGCGTGATCCCCGACCTGTCGACCTTCGGCAAGGTGATCGGCGGCGGCCTGCCGGTCGGCGCCTACGGCGGTCGCCGTGCGCTGCTCGAGCGCATGGCGCCGGTCGGCCCCGTCTACCAGGCCGGCACGCTCTCGGGGAACCCGCTCGCCACCGCAGCAGGGCTCGCGGTGCTCGAGCTCGCCGCGCGCGACGGCATCTACGACGCGCTTGAGGCGAGCGCGAAGCGGGTCGCGAGCGGGCTCGAGGCGCTCGCGCGCGAGGCCGGCGTGCCGTTCACGGCGAGTGCGCTGGGCGGACTGTTCGGTTTCTTCTTCCACCCCGGTCCGGTCGAGAGCTACGCCGACGCGCAGAAGGCCGACGCCGAGCGATTCCGGACGTTCTTCCACGCGATGCTCGACCAGGGCATCTACCTGGCGCCGTCGCCGTTCGAGGCCGGCTTCGTGACCACCGCGCACGGCGACGCCGAGATCGACCAGACGCTCGAGGCCGCGCGGCGCGCGTTCCGGAAGGTCGATTGATTCCCGGGCCGGGACGCCGCCGGCCGCGCTACGCGCCGATCCGCATGGGTCGCTCTGCCGAGGCCGCCTGGGAGGCCGCGTTCTCCGTGGTGGTGGGCGCGTTCCTCGGCTACTACGCCGACAAGTGGCTGGGCACGGGCCCGGTGTTCACGATCGTGCTGTTGGTCGTGGGCATGATCGCCGGCTTTCGGCGGCTGCTCCGCTTGTCCGCGGCCGACCGCTCGGCGGGCGGCTCGGAGACGCCGAAGGATCCGCCGCGCGGCGACGGAGCCGCGCCGCCCGATTGAAGCTCCGCAGCGCTTCGTTGCAGGCGAGGCACGCCGTGGTGCTCGCGCTTGCAATCGCAGGGGCGATTCCGTATGGATGCCACGCCGTTTGGAGCCTGGCGCTGGCGGGAGGGATCCAGGTCGTGAATCTCGCGGTCACGGAGCGGAGCGTGCGCCTGGTGCTCGCCGCGGGCCCGTCGGGGTTCGCCGCACAGGGCGTGCTGTTCCTGCGCCTGCTGGTCGTGCTCGCCGCGGTGTTTCTCGCGCTGAAAGCAGGCGCGGAGCCCGTTCCGTTCGCGCTCGGGCTGCTCGCGATCGTGCCGGCCGCACTGTGGCACGGTCTGGCGAAAGCGCGCGAGGCGTAGCCGCATGGTCCACGCCCCCTCGATCTTCAACGCGTTCGCGATCCCGCCGCTGGCGGCGGTCGGGGTCTCCGTGGTGCTCACGCTGCTCGTCGCCTGGCGCGTCGGCGCGACCGTGACCGGGGACTCGCTCGTCCCGTCTCCGGGCATCTCGCTCCGCAACATGATCGAGGTGCTGTTCGAGGGCATCTGCGGTCTGGCGGAGGATTCGATCGGCCACGACTGGGCGAAGTACATGCCCTATCTCGGCACGCTCGGGCTGTTCATCCTGATCTCGAACCTGCTGAATCTGGTGCCGGGCTTCGGCGCGCCCACCGGTTTCATCGAGACCAACCTGGCCTGGGCGATCATCTCGGTGATGACCTCCGAGATCGCGAGCATGCGCGTGCAGGGGCTCGCGGGCTGGGCGAGGCACATGGCGCCGGGGCCGATCTGGCTCGCGCCGCTGATCTTCCCGATCGAGTTCTTCAGCCACCTGGTGCGCTTCTTCTCGCTCACCATCCGGCTCACCGCGAACATGTTCGCCGACCACACGCTGCTCACCATGTTTCTGGGCAGCTTCGGCGCCTTCATCGCGCTGGTGATCCCGTGGGCCGTGCTGGGGTTGGGCATGTTCATCTGCTTCGTGCAGGCGTTCATTTTCACGTTCCTCTCCATGCTCTACATCGGCATGGGCGTCGAGGAATCCCACTGAGTCACTGAAAGGAGAACGGAATGCGCCCGCTTACCATCGCCCTCGCCCTGGTCGCCCTCTGCCTGGTGCCGGACCTCGCGTTCGCCGCCGACGAGGCGGCCGGCGCGTCGCCCAACTGGGGCATCGCCGTCGGCGCTGGCCTCGCGATGGGGCTCGCCGTGCTCGGAGCCGGCATCGGCCAGGGAATCGCCGCCGGCAACGCCGTGGCCGGCATCGCGCGCAATCCGGGAGCGGGCGGCACAATCGCCACCCAGATGATCATCGGCCTGGCGCTGATCGAGTCGCTGGCGCTGATCTCGTTCGTGATCGCGATCCTGCTCACCTTCAGGGTCTGAGACAGAGCGCACGATTCACGGCGGAGCGCTCGCGCGTTCACAGCGACGCGCGGGCGCTCTCGCTTTTCGCGCACTTCGCCGCGGCACGCGCGTTGCTCACTCACGGCGCGGGTGGAAGGGGATGCCCTCTCACGGGACCAGGGATCCCCGGAAGCCCATGCCGGATGGGGACACGGGGAATGGCGTGCGATCAACGGGGTGAGGCGTGCGCCTTCCCCATCCGGCTTCCCCGGGAGAGACTCTGCGCGGAGACACCGGCGTGACCCGGCGCGGCTGGTTCATCGTGCTCGAGGGAATCGACGGCTCGGGGAAGTCCGAGCAGGCGCGGCGGCTCGCGCGCTGGCTGCGTTCGGAGCGCCACTCCGTGGTCGAGACCCGCGAGCCGACCGACGGCCATTGGGGCCGCACCTACCGCGCCTGGGCGCGCGGCGAGTTCGAGGCCTCGCCCGACGAGGTGCTGCGCTGGTTCGCGGACGACCGACGCGAGCACGTGGCACGGGTCGTCCTTCCGGCGCTCGAGCGCGGCGACGTGGTGGTGTGCGACCGCTACCGCGACTCGACGCGCGCCTACCAGGGCGCGCAGGGGCTGGACCGCGGGCGGCTGGCCGAGCTGTTCGCGGGAGACGAGTTCCCCGCGCCGGACCTGGTGCTCTGGCTCCGGGTACCGGTCGCGACCGCGCTCGCGCGGCTGGGGCCGCGCGCGGCCGAGCGCTTCGAGCGCGGCGATTTCCTCTTCCGCGTCGACGCCGAGTACGAGCGCCTGGGGCTCGTGCCGATCGACGCCAGCGGCTCGCCCGAGGCGGTGGAGCTCGAGCTGCGCGCGCGCGTGCAGCGCACGCTGGGGCGCGCCCGGGTTCCTTGACCGCGCGTTCCGGCCGCGTGAAGCTGCGCGTGTGGACGCGGTCGCATTCGCCGTGGCGGGGAGCGCGGTCACCTGGATCGAGCTCCTCGGCGACGCCACGGGACTCCTGTGTGTGTATCTCGTTGCCCGGGCGCACGTGTGGAACTGGCCGGTCGGAATCGCGAACACGGTGCTCTTTTTCTTCGTGTTCGTGCGCGCCCGGCTCTACGGCGACGCGCTGCTGCAGGTGGTGTTCACGGCGCTCGGCGTCTACGGCTGGTGGAGCTGGACGCGCGGCGGCGCCGAGGGTGGCGAGCTGCCGGTGCGGCGCGCCAGCGCCGCCGAGCGCGCGGGCTGCGCCGCGGTCTCGCTCGCCGGCACCGCGGCCGCGGCACTGATCCTCGCGCGCAAGACCGACTCACCGGTCCCGCTGTGGGACGCGAGCGTGCTGGTCTTGAGCCTGGTCGCGACCTGGGCGCAGGCGGAGAAGCTGCTCGAGTCGTGGTGGCTGTGGATCGCGGTGGACGTGATCTCCGTTCCGCTCTACGTGGTGCGCGCGCTCTATCCCACCGCGCTGCTCTACGCGCTCTTCCTCGCGCTCTGCGTCATGGGCCTGCGCGAGTGGCAGCGGCTGCTGCGCGCGCCCGCGGGCATCGCGGCGTGAAGCCCCGCCACGGGCTGGTGCTCGGGAAGTTCTACCCGCCGCACGCAGGCCACCACCTGCTCGTGCGCACCGCCAGCCGCGCGTGCGAGCGCGTGACCGTGCTGGTGCTCGCGGCCTCGGTGGAGAGCATCGCGCTCGACGCGCGCGTCGCCTGGCTGCGCGAGGCGCACCGCGACGAGCGCAACGTCGCGTTCGTCGCCGGCATGGACGAGCACCGCGTCGACTACGCCGATCCGAAGCTGTGGGACGCGCACATGGCGGTGTTCGAGGCGCTGCTCGCGGGTGCGGGCGGTCCGCCGGTCGATGCGGTGTTCAGCTCCGAGGCGTACGGCCCCGAGCTCGCGCGGCGGCTGTCGGCGCGGCACGTCGCGCTCGATCCCGGGCGCGAACTCGTCCCCGTCTCGGGCACCCAGGTGCGCGCGGACCCGCTCGCGAGCTGGTGCTGGCTCGAGCCGCCCGTGCGCGCGGGCCTCGCCAAGCGGCTGGTCATCGTCGGCGCCGAGTCGACCGGCAAGACCACGCTCGCGCGCGAGCTGCGCGACGCGCTCGCGGCCCGAGGCGGCGTCTTCGCCGAGACGCGCTGGGTGCCGGAGCTCGGCCGCGACTACACCCTGGACAAGCTCGCGCTCGCGCGCGCCGAGGCGTCCTGGCGCGGCGCGCCAGAGCCCGGCATGGACGCGCTCGTCTGGGGCCACGAGGACTTCGTCGAGATCGCGCGCGCGCAGAACGCGCTCGAGGAACGCGAGGCGCGCAGCGGAGGCCCGGTGCTGGTGTGCGACACGGACGCGTTCGCGACCGCGATCTGGCACGAGCGCTACCGCGGCGAGCGCGCGCCCGACGTGGAGGCGCTCGCCGACTCCCGTCCGCGCCTCTACCTGGTCACCCACCACGAGGACGTCCCGTTCGAG
>Ga0318497_10000597_pt1 | contig 12114 bp, 9 predicted proteins | sample GRESIP109b1f23_FD_203754 | JGI IMG/M metagenome (GOLD analysis project Ga0318497, IMG submission 203754) | Tropical soil microbial communities from Luquillo Experimental Forest, Puerto Rico - GRE.SIPMG.109b1f23 | ecosystem: Environmental > Terrestrial > Soil > Tropical forest > Bulk soil... | reverse complement strand
TCGGAATGATCCTCTTCGTATTGGGGATCGTCGCGCTGATCCTCGCTGACGTGGTGACGGTCGCGTCCGTCATCGTCTTCGGCGCGATCCTCGTGGCAGGCGGATTCACCGAATCGTTGGGTCACGCCCGCCGCCAGCAAGAAGGGGACCGGTTCTCCCCGGCGTTCCTCTCCGGCATCCTCTCGACCGCGGTGGGCGCCACGATCATCTTCCGGCCCGCGGTCGGCGTCGCCGGCTCCGGGCTCCTCATCACCGGGTGGCTGTTCGCGACCGGGCTCTTCCGTGGAGTCACCGCGCTCATGCATCGCTACCGGCATTGGGGCTTGGACCTCTTCTACGGCTCGCTCTCGATCCTGCTCGGCTTCTGGCTGATGACGCGCTTGCCCACGTCCGCCACGTGGCTCCTCGGCACGGTCGTGGCCGTCGAGCTCATGGCGCGCGGGATAGCGGTGATGGGCGCGTCACGCGCCCTCCAGCGACTCGAGCGTTCTTCCGTGCCTGCTGCCTGACGCCCCCCGCAACGCGAGGGAATCATGGATGCCACCTTGTCGGATCTCGAGCTTCAGCAAGAACTGGAGCGCTTCACCACGCAATTCACCGAGCGGGTCACGCAGGCGACCGCGAGCCTGGATCGCTCGCCGCGCGAAGAAGTTCGCGACGAGGCCTTGAGGAAGAACCTGCTCTACGTCTCTTCGGCGATCGAGATCGCCACCGGCCCATACCCGGAGATCAACATCCTCGACATGGTCGTCTTCATTCGCCTCAGCCGAACTGTGCTGGAGAGGCACTGGATCCCCACGCTCTATGGGCAGGACGGTCTCGGCCTCGACGAAATCTTCGCCAAGGCCGAGAGCGAGCTGTCGGCGATCGCCGCCCAGGCCCTCAGCCCCAAGCAACGCGAAGAGCTCGAGGTGCTGGTCGATGCCTGGCTGGAAGACAACCCAGCTCAGGTTCGAGTCGAGGGGGTCCGCCTGGCGGACTTTTCGTCGGCTGCGGGGAGCGCAGCGGCCGAACGCGCGGGCCAGGCGAAAGGGTTGCTGTCGAGCGTGAAGGTGGCTGCCCGCACCGCGAACCAGGCGATGCTCCTCAGTGACCGGTGCCTGTTCCTCGTCCATCGCCTGCCATCGCTCTGGCGCCTTCAGGCGCGGCTGGGCGCTCGCGAGGTGCTGTCGGATGCGATCGCTCAACTGTCCGGGCGGCTCGCTCGCCGGGGCTTGCTCTATCTCGGCCTGCTCGGCGTGGGCGGCATGCTCATGTGGCGGCTCAGCGCGTCCGCCCGCAGATGATGGCTTCGGCGAGGACGCCGTGCGCGATCGAACACCGGTAGGCGAGAGCACGGAGCCTGGTCGAGTCCAGTCTCTCGTTCCGCATCTCTCGCTGGCCGAGCGGTATGCCAAGGGCAAGAGCCTCCGAAAGCAGTGCCCGCGAGGCTCGCACGCGGCCTGGAAGGCGCCGCCAGGTCGACCGGACGCGTTCCGCCTGGTGCTGCAGGCCGACGAGGGACGCCTCCCCGAGCTCCTTCCGCTCCGCCACGGGCGCATGTCCCTCTCGCCCTTCACCTTCTATCGGGGGGCCGCCCTCAACATGGCGGTCGACCTGGCGACCACCCCGACCACCGGCATCCGCGTGCAGTGCTGTGGCGACGCCCACCTGGGCAACTTTCGCGGATTCGCCACCGCGGAGCGGCGCGTCCTCTTCGCCATCAACGACCTGGACGAGACCCTCCCGGCGCCCTGGGAGTGGGACCTCAAGCGCCTCGGCGCGAGCATCGTGATCGCGTGCCGCGAAAGCGGCATCGGGGAGGCCGACGCCCGGCGGGCCGTCCTGACGTGTGCCGCGGCCTACCGCGAGAACATGGCCGCGTTGAGCGCGATGAAGGTGCTGGACGTCTGGTATCGGGCCATCGAAGCCGAGGACGCGTTTTCGTCCGTCACGCACGCCGGAATCCGTGAGCGCGCGATCCGCCGGCTGGAGAAGGCGCGCGGCAAGAGCGTCGCCTCGGACATCTTTCCCAAGCTCGCGACCGGCTCGGGCAAGTCGGCGGTCTTCAAGGCCTCCCCCCCCACGATCTTCCACTTCGAGGGTCACCGGCCCGGGGAAGTCTCCGCGGACGTCAAGGACAAGTTCACGCGCTACCGTGAGAGCCTGCCGCCGTCCCACGGCCAGCTCCTCGATCGCTTCGAGCTGACGGACGCCGTGATCAAGGTCGTCGGCGTGGGGAGCGTCGGCACCGCATGCTGGATGCTCCTCCTGATGGCCGGCGAGGGCGACCCCCTCATCCTCCAGGTCAAGGAGGCGCGCGCCTCCGTGCTGGAGGCCTTCGCGGGCAGGAGCCTCTTCCCGAACCACGGCCAGCGGGTCGTGAACGGTCACCGGCTCATCCAGCCGGCGAGCGACATGCTCCTCGGCTGGAGCAAGGGCGCGGACGGGCGCCATTACTACGTCCGCCAGCTCCGCGACGCGAAGATCAAGTTCCCCGTCGAGAAGTTCGGCCAGGCCAAGATGATGATCTTCGCGCAGTGGTGCGGATCCTCGCTGGCGATGTCCCACGCGCGCTCCGGGGACCCGGCGCTGATCAGCGGCTACCTGGGCAAGGGCAAGGTGATGGACAGAGCCCTGGCCTCCTTCTCGGTCGCCTATGCCGACCAGACCGAGAAGGATCACGCAGCCCTCCAGCGCGCGATCCGCGCCGGGAAGGTGGAGGCGGCCGTCGAGAAGGGGCGTTGAGAACCGTCAGAAGGTGACACCCGCCATCAGCTCGGGCCACAAGGTGGAGCAGTTCGTGGCACAATCGAGGCGCCGCTCGTAGGCGAGGCCGGCGGAGACCGAAAAGGCACCGGTCGAGAGGACGGTGAGGCCCCCACGCACGCCGAGCGAGTCCGCGTCCGCTCCCGGCGACTCGACGAACCAGTGAGCGTAATAGCCGCCGAGATACGGGCTGAACGGGAGCGGCGCGTACCAGGTCAGACCCGGCGCCAGCTTGAAGAGGCGAGGCGTATTGGCGAACCAGTAATCACCCTTCAGCTCCACCTCGAATCCAAGGCCCAGCTGATGGCCGATCAGCCCGCCCAGCGTCAGGTAGGGCTGGTCATAGGCGACGCCGACGCCGCCGTTGACGGACGCGCGCCAGCCATCGGCGGAGGCGCGTTGCGTCGCGCCGAGGAGCGCCGCCACCGCCAGCGCGCGAAGGGTGCGACTGGTCCTCCCCATGGACGCGGTCCTCCCGTGCCGCACTTGCGACGGGGAAGAGCGGGAGGTCATGTCACAGGGAGGGCCTGACCTGACGAGGCGGCTCCATGGGCAGCGTCGCGGGCAGGCCCTCGTTCAGCCCGGTGCCCGACGCTCAGGCTCGGGGGCGCAGCAGACCGCGAAGGCACAGCTTGGGGAAAGCGGCCGCGCTCCCAAGCCCGAGACATCCTCGAACCGGAGCCGCTCGGAGGCCACATGAATATCTGGCGCGTCTTCTGGTTGCTCTTCGTCATGGTCCCCTTGACCATCGCGTGGGCATTCTCGGTGTTCGACATCTTCCACCGTCGCGACCTGTCGGGCTTGGGAAAGGCGTGCTGGTTCGGCGCGGTCATCCTCCTCCCGTGGCTGGGGACGTTCCTCTACCTGCTCTTCCGTCCGCGGGAGCTCCCCGAGGAGGAGATTCGCGCGCAGGCGGCCGCGCGCCGGGCGTACGAGAAGAGCCTCGCGGCAGACCAGATCGCCAAGCTCGCGGCCCTCCACACGCAGGGCGAGCTGAACGATCAGGAGTTCGCCGCGGCCAAGGCGCAAATCCTGATGACGGGAGGTCCGCCGTCGCCCGCCCCCGCCTCGCCGACGCACTGACAGCGCTTCACTCCGGCCGCGCCGCGAACCACTCCCTGACGAGATCCTCGACCGCCATCGCGTCGACTCGCTCGCCCCTGGCGTCGGCACGTCCCCAGCGGCCGAGCACGCCCTTGATCTCGAGTCGCCGGATCGAGCGCGGCAGCACGGGATCGACCACCAGGTGGTCGCGCTCCGGCTCGAGCCCGAGCAGCGTCCGCAGGGCGAGCAGGGGGGCCCCCGCCGCCCACGCCTGCGGGCACGAAGCAGTGGGGTACTCGACGGGGAACCCAGTGTCGGTGAGGGCGTACCCCGCGAACACCTCGGGCAGCCGGGAGCGGAAGTGGAAAGCCGCCAAGAAGAGCGCCGCACAGAGCGTCGCCGCCTCCTCGCGCCGGCCGCAGCGGGCGAGCCCCGCCGCGATGAGCGAGGTGTCGTGCGGCCAGACGGTGCCGTTGTGGTACTCGATGGGGTTGTAGCCGCCCTCCCCCTCCGCCATCGTCCGGATCCCCCAGCCCGAGAAGAGCTTCGGCCCCATGAGGTGGCGCACGACCGGCTCGATCTTGTCGTCGTCGACGATGCCGCTCCAGAGGAGGTGACCGACGTTGGACGTGATGCTGTCCACCTGCCGCTTCTGGCCATCGAGCGCGAGGGCGAAGTAGTCGCGCGACGGCATCCAGAAGTCCTGGTTGAAGCGGCGCTTCAGCTCCGCCGCCTCCGCGGTGAGCTTTTCGGCCAGCGCCTCGTCGTCCCAGAACGTCCGCGCCAGGCGGGCGGCCCGCACCTTCCCGTCGTACACGTAGCCCTGGATCTCGCAGACGGCGCGCGGTGAGGACGCCACGGTCCCGTCCCGGAACAGGATCGCGTTCGGCGAGTCCTTCCAGCACTGGTTCTCGAGTCCCGTCTCCCGGCCGCGCTGGTATTCGACGTATCCGTCGCCGTCGCGGTCGCCGTAGCGATCGATCCAGTCGAGCGCGGCGCGCGCCGCTCCCTCCAGGCTCCGCACGAGGTCGCCGTCGCCGGTCCACCGCTCGTACTCGTCGAGCACCACCAGGAAGAGCGGCGTGGTGTCGGATCCCCCGTAGTAAGGCGCCTGCGGGCGCTCGTGGAAGTGAGTCAGCTCGCCGACGCGCAGCTCGTGCAGCATCTTCCCCGGCTCCTCGTCCCGGAACGCATCGACCACCTTGCCCTGCATGGCCGCGAGCACCTGCAGGCTCGTGCGGGCGAGCTCGGGGAGGAAGGGGAGGGCCTGGTAGCTGGTGAGCAGGCTGTCGCGGCCGAAGAGGGCCATGAACCAGGGGAGGCCAGCGGCCGGCAACGAGGCGCCCTTCGGGACGGGGACGACGGAGTCCTCGGCGCCCTCGGACGGATAGAAGCGAAGGGCCGCAAGATCGATCACGCTCTGGCGGTACGCGTTCATCAGCATGGGTGGATCGGCGATGACGTGGGGAGCCGCCTCCAGCCACGCCTGGAAGCCCGCGCGCATGCTCCGGTGCTCGGCACCACGGGCTCCCCGCAGTCGGCGCACCTCCTCGCCCACCACCGGGCGGAGCTCCACCTTCGCCTCCCAGCTCCCCTTCGGCGCGACGCGCGCCCGGAACCGGAGCCCCTCGTCGAAGAGCTCGGCCCCATCCGCGGTGATCCGGGTCTCGCGCGCGAAGTCCTCGCGCCGGTAGCCGAGCACGAGCTCGCCTCCGTCGACCCGGCGGTAGCGCTCGCCCTTCTTCGGGAGCTGGTCCTTCACCTCGAACAGATCGGCGAAGTCGGCGTCGGCCCGGATCTCGAGGACGACATCGAAGGGCTCCGCTTGATGGTTGTGCACCTCCACCTTCTCCACCAGCTCCGCTCCGACCCACCGCCGCCGGATCATGGAGACGTATGGGTTCTCGTAGATGGTGCCGGTCGCCGGGGCGAGGAAGAACTGGGCGAAGTAGTACTCCATCGTGTCGGTGGAGAGGACGTCGGGAGCGACCCCGTTCACGGTGAGGAGCCAGCGCGACAGGTGGCGCGTGTCCTCGAAGAAGAAACCCTGCGCCTGGTCGGGGCGGGCGTCGATGTCACCGCGCCGGTCGGAGACGACGAAGGCGGAGCCATCCAGGATGGCGACGGTCGGATTCGGCATCTGGGTCCCCCGGGCGCTTTGTGGTCCATTCCTGCTTCGAGAAGTTCACGTCGCCCTGGCTCCGCGACCGCGCCCGCGTCGCCGGCTCCGTCGTCCAGACGCGAAGTTGGGTGCGGACGCTGGGCCGCGCCACTACCGTCGGCCGAGGCGTTGCTCGTCCCCGCGTACCACGACGGTCACCGAGCACGTCTCATGGAAGCGCCTCCCCCGGCGCTTCCACCGGGCGCTCTTCGTGCAGCAGCGCCAGCGGGCGCTCTTCCGCCAGGACCTGCTCGGGCTCGACCATTCCGAAGAGCTCCATGAGCGAGGGAATGAGCGCGGTCCACCCGGTCTGGTGGCTGGCGCCCAAGCCCGCGCCGTTGTCGCCGTGGAAGTACTCGTGGAAGAGCATGAGGTCTCGCCAGTGCGGATCCTCCTGGAACTCGCGCTGGCCGCCGTAGACGGGCCGCCGCCCCTGGTGGTCGCGCAGGAAGATGGCCCCGAGGCGATTGCTGATCTCCCGTGCGACCTCGAAGAGGTTCATGTACAGGCCCGAACCGGTGGGGCACTCCACGCGGAAGTCGTTGCCGTAGAACTGGTAAATCTGCAGCAACGCGCGGACAATGAGGGCGTTGATTGGCGCCCAGATAGGCCCGCGCCAGTTGGAGTTGCCACCGAACATCCCGCTGTCGGACTCGGCTGGGAGATAGGAGACCCGGTATTCCTGGCCTTCGGCCCCGAAGACGTAGGGGTGCTCCAGGTGGTACCGCGACAAGGACCGGATCCCGTAGTCGCTGAGGAACTCCGCGGGATCGAGCATCCGCGCCAGCACCCGGCGCAGCTTCTCGTCGTTGAGAAGCGAGAGCATGTGCCGATCGCCGACGCCGATGTCCACGGAATCGTGGAGACCCTTGAACAGCTCGGGCCGATGCGAGTGCAACCAGCGCACACGTTCCTGGAACACCGGTAGCTGGCGAACGACCTCCGAGCGGTAGACCGTGACCGCGCAGAGGGGAAGGAGGCCGACGACGGATCTCACCTTGAGGCGTGTGGACCATTGGCCCGGCACGCGGAGGACGTCGTAGAAGAACCCGTCGTCCTCGTCCCACATCGTGTCTTGCTTCTCGCCCATCCGATTGGTCGCGGCTGCGATGCGGATGACCTGCTCGTAGAACTTGGCCGCCAGCTCCTCATACGTGGGATCGACGAGTGACAGCTCCAGGGCCATGTCCAGCATGTTCTGCGCGTAGAGCGCCATCCAAGCCGTGCCATCGGCCTGCTCCAGATGACCTCCCGTGGGCAGCGCCGCGCTCCGGTCGAACACGCCGATGTTGTCGAGGCCGAGGAACCCGCCCTCGAACACGCTCTTGCCGTCCCGGTCCTTGCGATTGAGCCACCAGCCGTAGTTGAACATCAGCTTGTGAAAGGAGCCCTTCAGGAACGGAAGCGCGTCCTCGCCGAGCGACTCACGATTGAGCCGGTAATTGAACAGGACGGCCCACGCGTGCACGGGCGGATTGACGTCCCCGAAGTTCCATTCGTACGCCGGCAACTGCCCGTTCGCGTGTTGGTAACGGGCCGTGAGCATCAGTGACATCTGATTGGCTGCGAAATCGGGGTCCACGTAGGCGAGCGGGAGGGCATGGAAGGCGAGGTCCCATGCCGCGTACCACGGGTACTCCCACTTGTCGGGCATCGAGATCACGTCCGCGTTGTACATGTGCGACCATTGCAGGTTCCGGACGTATCCCTCGTGCGACTCGGGCCGGACGCCCCGGTTCCTCAACCAGCCGTCGACGTCGTAGAGATAGGCCTGCTTCGTCCACAGCAGCCCGCCGTAGCTTTGCCTCAGGACCTGCGCTGCGTCCTTGCTGAAGGACCGCGGCGTCATCTCCGCGTAGAACTCGTCCGCCTCCCTCTTGCGAACGTCGAAGCACTGGTCGAAGGCGTGGCCGAAGGGCTCGGCGACCTGCTGTGGCGAGCGCGGGGTCAAGCGCAGCCGGATCGTCCGGCTGCGGCCCGGATCCACGCTCCGGACGTAGTGAGCGGCAGCCCTCGTTCCGCGCCGCTCGGGGTTCACGCCCTCGCGAAGGCCGTCGACGACGTAGTCGTTGATGCCATCCTTGACGAAGGGGAACTCGTTCGGCTGGCCGAACAACCGCTGGCGGTTCGTCTCGTTCTCCGTGAACAGCAGCTCGTCCGCGTCCTCGCAGTAGAGGAACCGCGTGCCGAGCTCCTCGTGGCGCGCCTCGATCGCGGCGCCGCCACCGTGGAGGCGCGCGAGGGCGGGCCGGGGCGCGTCGGGCGACGACCACCAGGTGTTCCGGAACCACAGGTGCGGCAACACGTGAAGGGTGGCGGTCTCAGGGCCCCGGTTGATGGCGGTGATGCGGATGAGGATGTCCTCTGGCTCGGCCTTCGCGTAGGCGACGAACACGTCCCAGTAGCGACCCTGGGCGAAGACTCCGGTGTCGAGCAGCTCGTACTCCCAGTCGTGTCGCGATCGCCGGCGGCTTTCGGTCACCAGCGACTGGTACGGGAACGCCGCCTGGGGATACTTGTAGAGCATCTCGGCGTACGAGTGCGTCGGCGTGCTGTCGAGGTAGAAGTAGTACTCCTTGACGTCCTCGCCGTGATTCCCCTCGGGGTTGGTGAGGCCGAACATCCGTTCCTTCAGGATCGGATCGCGGCCATTCCAGAGGGCGACCGAGAAGCACAGCAGCATGTGCTCGTCGCAGAAGCCGGCGATTCCGTCCTCGCCGCTGAGGTACGCCCGCGACCGGGACTGGTCGTGGGTCAGATCCTCCCAGGCCTCCCGATGCGGGTTCAGGTTCTCGCGAACCGTGCCCCACTGGCGTTCGCTGAGATAAGGTCCCCATTTCTTCCAGGGCCTGCGAGGATCCCGCGCCTGTGCGAGCCGGACGTGCTCGGACGTATGGGTCTGCATGACCGTGAAGATGCGTTGCCGGCTGAACCCGGGCCATGGGGGACCGCCTGATGCTGAGTCCGCGCGCTCGCCGAGGGCGCGAGCCGGGCCTCGCCCGGCCTCGCGTCGGGCGCTCAGGCGCTCAGGCGCGAAAGCGAAACGATAGGCTAGGGTGGGGTCCAGGCGCTCCGGAAGGATAGGCAGATCGCGGATCCTTTGGCCCCTCGCGTGGCCTATCTCCCCTTCGCCCCACCGGAGCGAATGGAGCCCCGGCACGCGCATTGCTCCGCCTCGGGTAGCAGGATGCTCCCGACCGCGGCCCTCGCCGGCGCAGGTCTCCCTCAGGGTGCCTCGGCCTGCTGTCCCAGCGGCCAGAGCTTGCTCGCTCTATCGAGCGCCATCTCCACGCTCGCTCCTGTGACGAAGGCGATACCCACGGTCGCCAGGCAGGTCAGCGTCGCCAGGCGCGGGCCGCCGATGCCGACCACCATCGCGATCGCGGTCAGTGGCAGCCGGTAACCACCGGCGATGCCGGCCGCCGCACCGGCCGCACCGGCGAGATCCGACCCGATGCCCAGCTCCGGGACGAACACCCGGCCGCCGATGTCGCCGATGGCGAGGAACGGGACGAACACGCCGCCGCAGCCGCCGGCCGCGGCCGCCGCGGTGGTGGCCGCCGCGCGCAGGAGGCAGACGGCCAGCAACGTCATCGGGGGCGCCTGCGTGTTCTCGGCCCATAGGATGGCGCCGCCGCCGGGACCGACGGCGGTTGCAGGGGCGATCGTCGCGAGGGCCAGCGCGGTGGCCAGGGCCGCCAGACCGCCGAGGGCGAGCCGGACGCCTGGGGAGGCTCGCCACTTCTTGGCGCGATAGATCGCCGTGCCGGTGACCGAGGTGATCGCTCCCGAGATCGACCCGATGAACAGCGCGGTGATCGCGGCCTGCGCGAAGCTGCGCGGCGGCTCCTTGGGCACGATCAGGCGAATCAGGTTGAGGTTGAACGCGACGTTGATCCCCCAGCCGACGAGCCCGCCGACCAACGCCGCCGTGAGACGTTCGGCGCTGAGGAGATTGCGGCGTCGCTGGCCGAGCTCGAGGAGGTACGCCGTGCCGACGAGGGCGACGCCCATCAGCGCGGCCACGCCGGCCGCGCCGCCGCCCAGGGCCGCAGGCCGGAGCAAGCGGCGCCACTGGCGGCCACGATCACCGAGGCACACTCCGGCCGCGTCGCCGAGGTAGGCGGCCGGCGCCTCGGTCCCCATCGCCCCACCCGAGCCGACGGTGGCCAGGATGGCGACGGCGCGAATCGGTGCCAGGCGCCACGGAAAGCGCTCTTCCTCCCCGGCGCACTCCACGATGTCGCCGGTGATGTCCGCGCGGATGGCGCCAGGGCGAAACGCCCTCCAGGAGTGCATCCGCGACGGTCGACGCGACCGCTCCGCGCCCGGAAGCGCGTCGCGCCCGTACCCTTGCAGCACAAGCACGGCGAGGGCCAGCCCGACCAGCGGCACCCCGATGAGCAGCCAGGTGTCCAGAGCGGCGACGCGGTCCATCCCGGCCTTGAGCACCAGGGTCATGCCCACGACGAAGAGTCCGCCGATCAGCCCCCCCAGCAGCCCACCGAGGCCGGCGGTGCCGATCCGCCACCCAACCGACCCTGAGCTTCCCGATGTCATTTCCACAGGCGACCCTGATTCCTTCGAGCCGCCTGGAGCTGCCCGCGCTCATCTCCACGCCGCTTACCAGCCTGCGCGCACACACGCAAACACCGCCGACATCAAAATCACAATCGTACCCGTAGCCACGACCACTCTATCGGCGAACACGCGGCGCATCACGGCCTCCCTAGACGAAGTGATAGCGCTCGGAATGGTACTTCGACAGCGGCACCCCCAGCTTCCCGAGGGTGCTTTCCATTGCATCGGTCATCACGTCCGGGCCGCAAATGAAGTATTCGTGGTCCGCATACGGCGGCGGCAGATGACGCCTGAGCACCTCCGCGGTGACGAAGCCCCGCTCGCCCGTCCAGTCTTCCGGAGGGTTTTCCAGCACGTGAACGACCGTCATGTCGAGCCGCGCTCTCAGCGTCTCCAGTTCCTCACGGAACGTGGTCGACTCCCAGTCCTTGCTGCCGTAGAGCAGGATCAGCGGCCGCTTGTCGCCCTGGTCGGCGAGCGTGCGGATCATGCTAATCATCGGCGTGACGCCGACACCGCCCGCGATCAACACGTGCATGTCCGCCGGGTTGCCCATAGTGAACGCGCCGTACGGGCCATCGATGTAGACACGCCGGTGCACCGGCACCTTGTGAATCTGGCTCGTGAAGTCGCCCAGATTCCTGATCGACATCTCGACGCGGCCGTTGGTGACCGCCGCGCTCGATGAGAACGAGAAAGGGTGCCCTGTGATCTTGAACGGGCTACCCCAGACCGTCAGCCAGCCGAACTGGCCAGGGCGGAAGCGGAAACCAGGGTGACCATCCGGTTGCATCACCAACGTCCAGGTGTCGCCGCGTTCCTTTCGCACCTCCGAGACGAGGTAGGGCCGGCGGAGGATGAACAGCGGCTTGACGATGCGCACGTACAGCAGCAACCCTATCCAGAAGCACGTCAGGCCGATCCACAACGCCCGCTTCACGGGGTCGCCAAGGTAGTACCCCCATCCCACCATGTGCACGATTCCTGCCGCGACGGCGACGACCGCGAGCGCCAGATGAGTGAAGTGCCACGTTTCGTAGCTGATCTTCAGCTGCGTGCGCCACAGGGCCATCACCACCAGCGCGATCAGCGAGTAGGTCGAGAGCGCTGCGGAGCGGGCGCGCCACGGGGCCCGAATGGAATTGAGCAGCGCGAGTAATTCTGGGCAAACGATGAACAGGATGATCGGGTTCGCGATGACCAGGGCGACCGCGATCAGCGAGATCTGGCGGTGAAAGTGATAGATGACGTCCTCGCCCCACGGTTCGGTGACGTACCGGAAGCGCGCGGTAAGACCGAATTGCAGGCCCATCATCGCCAGGCCGGAGTACCCGATCGCGACCGAGAACTCAGTCCAGAAATCGCGCGCCAGGAACGAACCCGGCAGGAGCGCGAACAGGGGCGCGAGAATGAAGAGCAGATAGACGACGATCCAGGTCACCCCGCGCACGGTATTGAGCATCGATTCGCCCCGCCAGCCAAGTGTTCCCGATCTGGGCCGCTTCAGCTGATCTCGCATCGCGCAAGGTCGTTAGCGTCAAGCGAGCTCGTGGTGACGCCGACGCCTCCTCGCCGCAGTC
>Ga0318497_10000583_pt1 | contig 12183 bp, 9 predicted proteins | sample GRESIP109b1f23_FD_203754 | JGI IMG/M metagenome (GOLD analysis project Ga0318497, IMG submission 203754) | Tropical soil microbial communities from Luquillo Experimental Forest, Puerto Rico - GRE.SIPMG.109b1f23 | ecosystem: Environmental > Terrestrial > Soil > Tropical forest > Bulk soil... | reverse complement strand
CGGTAGCAGTACGCCACCAGCTCGCCCCGGTACGGCTCGAAGTCCACGCAGTTAGCGCCTGCGCGCCAGGGTGACGCCGTCGCGCACCGGCAGCATCACCGACTCGACCCGGCCATCGCCGGCGATCAGGTCGTTCAGCCGGCGCATGGCCACGGTGCCGCCGTCCTGGACGGCCGGGTCGGCCACGTTGCCCCCGCGCAGCACATTGTCGAGGATGATCAGGCCGCCGGGGCGCAGCCGGACGACCAGTTCCTCGTAGTAGTGCGGGTAGTTGCTCTTGTCGGCGTCGATGAACGCGAGATCGAGGACCGGCTCGGCCGGCAGCGCGCGGAGCGTGTCCAGCGCGGGCGCGATCCGCAGCTCGATCCGCTCCTCCAGCCCGGCCCGCTTCCAGTAGCGCCGCGCGATCGAGGTCCACTTCTCGCTGACGTCGCAGGCCAGCACGTGACCGCCGTCCGGCAGGCCCCTCGCGATGCAGATCGACGAGTAGCCGGTGAACACCCCCACCTCCACGGCCCGCCGGGCTCCGGCCAGCCGGGCCAGCATGGTCAGCAGCCGGCCCTCGTCGGGCGAGACCTGCATGCCCGCGGCGTCACCGGTGACCTGGCGGGTCTCGGCGGCCAGCTCACGTAGCAAGTCATCGGCGGGCGTGCAGTGCGTGAGCAGGTAGTCGCTGACCAGGGGATTGACGATATCCACGGGTCCTCCCTGCGCCGCCGCGGCGTCGGCCGCTCCCTGTCCTCAGCTAACCATGCGGACGCCGCTGACCTCGCTCCCGGGTCGGCCGCCTGGACGTGAAAGGTGTACCAAGGCGCTAGCCATTTGCGGTAATCAGGACCGCCCATCTGCGCCACCTGGCGCCAATCTGGCGGCTGAACAGGCCAAACACCCGCAGGGCGGGTCTGGCGGGCTACAGGAGAACCCGCTAGCCGACGACAAGCCTGGCGTATATGCCACCTGCGATCGTGGATAAACGGCCATTCCAGTGCCGGGCTCCGACGGTCGGAGCCGAGTCACCAGCGAAAAGGAGATTTATATGGGGCGTCCTTATGCCAGGATCATCTCGCTGGCCGGGGTCTTCGCCGCGGCGCTGTTCGCCGTGGCGAGCGGGGGACCGGCGGCCACGGCGAGCACGACGCCGGCGACCACGATGGTGCGGGTACCGATGCAGGTCGTCGGTTTTGACGCCAAGGTCGCCGCGGCCCACGGCTACGCTCTGCGGAAGGAGGCGAACGGGGCAACCGAACTGGTCAACGTCAGGACCGGCAGCGTGGTGCCGCAAAACGTGCTAGGCGGCAACTGCGGATACTCCTGGTATTTCCTGAACAAGAGGACTGCTAAGACGTGGACCTTCAACACCGGATTCCACATCGACGCCATCAAGTACGGCGCCGCTGTGGACTTCACGTGGCACACGCACGTCGCGGGGCCGGCCGGCTATTCGAAGACCGATAACTTCGGCGGCGCACTGGCTCTCAGGGCTACCTGGCAGAGCAGGAACAAGCGCTTCCACTCTTACGGCCGTCGCGGCACCTACCACGGCGTGGTCACGTCTGGCCATGCGGTAACGGTCCTCGGAGCCGTCTGTTATACGGCGCACCCTTCCGCCACGCTGGTTCATTGATCCTGACCGGCATAAGAAGTGCGGGAGGACCGGCCCGGACCGGTTCCCCGCACTTCTTGTATCAAGGTATGATAAGTAATAGGATTTCCACATGGAAACTGGTCCAAACCGCGATCCATCGCTTGTCGCTCACGCATTCGAAAAGCACGAGAAAGCGTTTAGGGAGGCGACGCTCCCGCTGTACGGCCTGGGACCGGAGTGGCGTGGGAGCCGGTCCATTGGCGGTTACGAGTTCTGGGAATCGGAAGGGACCGGCGGTAACAGCGCCGGCCGAGAATACGGAATGGTCCACGGCGACGGTCACCCGGACCTGCTCCTGGACCTGCCGTATCTCCGGATCGTCACGTCGACCACCGACGTGCTGGACAGCCCGTTGCGATCGGTTCTGGAGTCGGAAGCGGAACCTCCGGCCGGGCCCGAGGAGATCGAACGCGCGAACGCCGGGGAGGAATGGGACGGCCCGCCGCCAGGAGCCGTGCAGCATACGGCAGACATCCTGGTTGACGGCGAGCCGGTCGTGTTCGACGCCCTTACCCGCGGGCCGTCCTGGGTCGCGCGCCACGGCTTCGGCGACTACGTCATTACCATCGAAGCCCAGCATTTCAGCCAGGCCCAGCTGTCCCTGGTCCGCATCACCGACCTGGAGCCGTACCTGCGCGGCTGGCGCGAGCGGCGGGCGACGCTGAGACCGCGCAGCTAGAGGGGCGATCGCCGCCCGGATGGGGGACGATGACAGCATGGTCGTGCTTCTCGCCCCCGCCCGCGGGCGGCCTGCGGCGTGATGAGCCAGCGGATCAGGACGGCGGTCCGGGTCGAGGGGATCGTCCAGGGAGTGGGCTTCCGGCCGTTCGTGTACTCGCTCGCGACCGGGCTCGGGCTCGGCGGGCTGGTCGGCAACGATCCCGACGGGGTGTTCGCCGAGGTCGAGGGGCCGCCCGCGGCCGTCGAGGCGTTCCTGCGGTCGCTGGCCCGCGATGCGCCGCCGCTGGCCAGGATCGAGCGGATCACCACCACGGCCATGCCGCCGGACGGCACCGCGTCGTTCTCGATCGCTCCGAGCGAGGCCGGCCGCCAGCGGCGGACGCTGGTGTCCGCGGACACCGCGACGTGCGCGGACTGCCTGGCCGAGCTCGCGGACCCGGCGGACCGGCGGTTCGGGTACCCGTTCATCAACTGCACGAACTGCGGTCCCCGGTTCACGATCGTGCGCGGCGTCCCCTACGACCGGCCGCTGACCACGATGGCCTCCTTCGCCATGTGCGACCGGTGCGCCGCGGAGTACCACGACCCGGCGGACCGCCGCTTTCACGCCCAGCCGACCTGCTGCCCGGCGTGCGGGCCCGCGCTGGCCCTGCTCGGCCCGGCTGGCGCGGCCCGGCCCGGCCCGCCACTGGAAGCCGCGGCGGACCTGCTCCGGCAGGGCCAGGTGCTGGCCGTGAAGGGCCTGGGCGGCTACCACCTGGCCGTGGACGCGTCCAGTGAGGAAGCGGCCGGCGCGTTGCGGGCCCGTAAGCACCGTGAGGATAAGCCGTTCGCCGTGATGGTGGCGGATGTGGCCGCCGCCCGCCGGCTGTGCGAGGTGGACGAGGCCGCCGCCGCGCTGCTGGCCAGCAGCCGGCGGCCGATCGTGCTGCTGCCCCGCCGGCCCGGGGCCGACGGCGTCGCCGCGGCGGTCGCCCCCGGGAACCGGCAGCTGGGGCTGATGCTGCCGTACACGCCGCTGCACCACCTGCTGCTCGCGGGCGTCGCCCGGCCCATGGTGCTGACCAGCGGGAACGTCTCGGACGAGCCGATCGTGTACCGGGACGACGAAGCGGCGCAGCGGCTGGGCGGGATCGCGGACGCGTTCCTCACCCACGACCGCCCGATCCACATCCGGACCGACGACTCGGTGGTGCGCGCCTTCCGGGGCCGGGAGGCGGTGCTCCGCCGGTCCCGCGGCTACGTCCCGGAACCGCTCGGCGTGGCGGTCCGGTTCCCCCGGCCGGTCCTGGCCTGCGGGGCCGAGCTGAAGAGCACGTTCTGCCTGGCCCGCGAGAGCCACGCGTTCGTCTCGCACCACATCGGGGACCTGGAGAACGCCGAGACGCTGCGCTCGTTCACCGAGGGGATCGAGCACTTCCGGCGGCTGTTCGACATCACGCCCGAGGTGGTCGCCCACGACCTGCACCCGGAGTACCTGTCCACCAAGTACGCGGCGGACCTGGCCGGCGTGGAGCTGGTGGGCGTGCAGCACCACCACGCGCACATCGCGTCCTGCCTGGCCGACAACCGGGCCAGCGGGCCGGTGATCGGGGTGGCCTTCGACGGCACCGGCTACGGGACCGACGGCACCATCTGGGGCGGCGAGTTCCTGATCGCCGACCTGGCCGGCTTCGAGCGGGCCGGCCACTTCGAGCCGGTGCCGATGCCCGGCGGCGCGGCCGCGATCCGGCAGCCGTGGCGGATGGCCGCGGTCTACCTGGACGCCGCCTACCCGGAGGGCACCTACCCGGAGGGCCTGGAGGTTGCCCGGCGCAACCAGCGGCTCTGGCCCAGCGTCCTGGCCATGGCCCGGCGCCAGGTCAACTCGCCGCTGACCTCGAGCGCGGGACGGCTGTTCGACGCGGTCGCGGCGCTGCTGGGCGTCCGGGACGCGATCAACTACGAGGGCCAGGCCGCCGTAGAGCTGGAGCAGCTGGCCGACGCCGCCGAGCGCGGGGCCTACGCCGCAGCGATCACGCCGCAGCAGCCGTTCCTGGTCGCGGGCCGGGACCTGGTGCGGGCGGCGGCCGAGGACCTGGCCGCCGGGGCGGCCGCGCCGACCGTCGCCGCGCGCTTCCACCACGGGGTCGCGGGCCTGATCGCCGACGGCTGCCTGCTGCTGCGCGAACGCCACGGCCTGGGCACGGTCGCGCTGTCTGGCGGGGTGTTCCAGAACCTGCTGCTGCTGCACGCCACGGTGAGCCGGCTGGAGGCGCACGGGTTCGCCGTCCTGGTCCACTCGCGGGTTCCGTGCCACGACGGCGGGATCAGCCTCGGCCAGGCGGTGGTGGTGGCGGCCGCCGGTTAGTATTCCGGCCTTGCTTCGAGAACGCGGTCTATCTCAGCTACGCCACGTCGGCTGGGCAGCTATAGCACTAAAACGGCTGCCGCGTGCGATGGTTTACTCGCCGTTTGGCGGCTCCCGACCGGGTCTAGCTGTTTGCCCTGTTCGATAGACCCCCCCTAGGGGGTACTCGTCCGCTGAGAGGGTATTCGTCCCTGTCCGGGGGTTCGCGAAATGGCCTAGTGTGCGGCGGGGGAGGAGCGAACAGGACCCGCTCCCCGCTCGAGACCGACGCCTGGCTCGGGCGCCCCTTCCCGCTGTTGGAGGCACCATGGTCACTGATGCCGCCGGAAAGCACCGGAGGTCCGATGCCCAGCTGCCATCGGCACCCGACGGGATGCCGTTCAGCTCAGCCGAGTACCTTCCAGCGCCCGTGGATGTGGCAGACCCTGTAGCCGACGCCAACGCCGTATGGGGACCTGGGCGTGGCGGGACGCTCGTACCTCAGGTCGGCGACAGAGCCCTCGCCACGCCGAACGGATACCCGGCGCCAGCCGATCCAGACTGGCCGCCGGACCTGGGTGGCACAGGCTCCTGGCCGCAATGGGGCGGACCGCCGCCCCAACTCCATCCCGATCATCCGTCAGCTCCGATACCGCGCGTGCGCCCGCCGCAGACATCGGAGCGGCGGCCACCAGGGCCGGCCGGGCCGGGACGGGTCCCGGCTGGCTACCCTGGCCCGCAGGCCCGGGTGAACCCCTTCGACGGGGCCACTCCGCCGCCACCACAGCAGCGGCCGGGCGGGCCCAACCCCGGGAACCGGACGCCCCGGGCCAACCCCGCGGCGCAGGCCGATCTCCCGGCCCGTGGCTACGACCCGGGTCAGGGCTACAACCCGGCCCAGGGCTACGACCCAGCCCCGTACCCGGCTCAGGGCTACAACGAGCCCCCGAGGTACGGCCCGGGCCACGGCTACGACCCAGGCCAGGGCTACGACCCGGATCCTGGTTACGGGACGGCGCATGGGTACGACGCGGGCCCGGGGTACGGGTCGGCCCAGGGGCACGCCATGGCCCAGGGCTACAACCCGGAACCTGCTCATCGGGCCCAGGGCCACCACCCGGGCGCTCGCGGCGGGCGGCGGCTCTACGCTGTTCCCGATGACGCCACCGCCACGGGCATGCAGCCTCGCGGCGGTCAGATGGCCCCGTACGCCGGGGAGCAGGATCCGTGGGACCAGGCCGCCGCGACACGCCGGGCCGTGCAGGAGGCCGCCGAGCTCCGACGGCAGGCAGCCGAGCAGGCCGAGGCGATCCGCCAGGCCGCTGAACGGGAGGCCGCCGAGCTGCGGTCGGCGCTGATGACGATGTCGGCCCAACTGAGTCAGGTAGCCGCGTACGTCACCGACTACCTTGGCGAGCACTTGTTGCGAGAGGACCGGCCGGAGCATCGGGTGACCACCGGCGCCGCGACGGAGCTGGCTCCGGGGGAAGCGGCCGTTGGCCCGGCGAGCCCGGCCACCCGGCCCGAAAGGTCGCCGGCCGTCACCGGGCCTGCGCCTGCCGACCCCGTGCTCGCGCAGCCCGGCGCCGGGACGGCTGGGCGGCAGGCCGCAGCCATGCGCAAGGCGGTGATTGTCATCACGGCCGCTGTCTCGCTCGCTCTGGTGGGCGGGGGAACGCAGCTGGCGCTGCGCGGATATCAGTTCTTCGTCTTCCGGTCGGCAGGGACCGGCGCGACAGACAACAACGGTCTTCAGGAAAATCAGGGCCCGGGCCAGCCGGACGCGCCGCGAGCGCACGTTGCCGCAAAGCCGGCCCCGGCCAAGTCGGCGCCCCATCACCACGCTCTAACGCCGAAGCCGCATCACCCCCGGCAGCGGAACAAGCCATAGGCAGCCTCCCGTAACAGCCGCCGAGGACTTGGAAAGCCCGGCCAGCACCCTGGTCCTCACGCCGGACGAGACAGCTGGTTCCCTACTGGGACATCGTCAGCGTTTGGGTTCCCCTTCAACGTTTGAAGCCGGGCCAATTCTCGCCTGGGTGAGGGGGCTGGGCGTTGTTGTCATCCGTTGACGGGTTGCTCCCTGAAGGCGCTGATTCCCTTGAACATCAGTTCGTTAATGATGAAGGCGTAGGAGAGGATGAACAGCGCCGCCAGCGGCACGAAGGCGAGGTAGACCAGCCGCTGCCGGCCCTCCCTCTGCTTCGTGTCGACCCAGCGCTTGACCGGCGGCATCCGGAGGAGGAGCAGGGGGAGGCTGCACGCGGCGAGCTGGTACAGGCGCTGGTGCATGACCGGGTTCTGATCGAGCTGAGCACTCGGCCCGTTGGTCCCGTGCTGGAATCCGAATCCCTCCAGCAGCGCCAGGTGGATGAACAGCAGCGCCCACACGACGTAGGTCAGCCGCTGCAGCGGCTTCCAGTACTTCCCCAGCGCCCGCTGCGCCCGGTTGTTCGATGTGAACGCGAGCGGGGCCATGATCATCACCATGAGCAGGCCGGCCAGCAAGAAGGTGTGCCCGGTGAGGTGGCCGATAAAGCCTCCGGCGAACGATGAGGTCAGTCCCCCAACGATCGCGTCGGTGGTCGCGGTGACCGCGAGCACGATGCCGAACCAGCGGCGGAGCGGAACGAACCAGTGGCTCCTGGTCAGCGTCACCAGCGGGGTGATGCTCAAGGTCGCGAGCAGAAGCAGCATCGAACCGGTGCCCCCGATGTCGGGTTCCACCTGGTTCAGCGTGTTGGAGTCCACCTGGATGATCGGGCGCGAGATCAGGAAAAGCGGCGTCAGGGCGAAGATGCCCACGACCACGCACGCGACGGTCCTGCGCTTGACGCGAGAGCCGGCGAACTTGAAGTCGTGCTCCATCCAGGCATCTACCGCAGTCCTGGACGCCACCAGCGGCGGCGGCTCTTGCCCATGTGGGAAACGTTCCTCGACCAGTGGTCTAGCCATGACCCTGCCTCCCTGCGGTGCCCTCGCCCTTCACATGGCCCTGCTCGGCCTCGGGTAGCGGGACAACACCCCGGGACCGGCGTTGGCCCCGGTGTGGGGAGAGTATCCAAGCCGACCCCCCGCTGGGCTGCAGTTTTAGCGCGGCTTGACACTCCCGCGGCAGACGAATATCCCCTAGGGGACCCGACCCCGGGCCTGATGATCACCAGGTTCGCCGCTGGGGATCCTGGTCGGCTGGGCGGCGATGTAGCCTGTGCCGCGCCAAACCTGCCACTGCCAGCGGCGGGTCCGGCAAGCAAGAACACCAAGTCCGGTTGGAGTTAGGCGGCCCGGGAGGGTGGGCCGTGGCTGTGCGGGGTGCGGCTGCGGTCGGGGCTGGTCGCGACGACGGTCCCGTCGGGGAGCAGGGCGATGCCCCAGCCCCACCGGTGTACCGCGATCAGGTGATGGAATACGCACAAAAGCAGCAAATTGGTCAGGCAGGTCCGGCCGCCCTCCGACCGGGGCAGGATGTGATGCGGCTGGCAGGCGGCCGGGGGCTGTTCGCAGCCAGGGAACCGGCAGTGCCGGTCCCGGGTAATCACCAGCCGGCGCAGGTGGGCCGGGATGGTCTCGGTGGCCGCGCCAGTGTCGAGCGGCAGGCTGGCCGCCGCGGCGGGGCCGTTCAGGAGGCCGGTACGCAGGTAGGCCGCCAGGCCGGCGGGGCCGGACATCAGGTCGGCCGCGTGAGCGAGCACGATCTGCCGGGCGGCCTGCCCGGCCAGCCGGCGCCGCGCCACGTCGGCCTCGTCGTTCTTCCCGCCCGGATCGCGGGCGCGGTCAGGGCCGTCTCGGCTGTCCAGGCGGCCCGGGCCGCCGGTCGCGGCGCCTCGTCCGGGCGATAATGCGGCGGCGAGGCGGTCCAGGACGTCGGGGTCGATGTGGCCGGTGGCGACCGGGACGATGGTGGCATCGCAGTCATAACCCGGGCCGGCCGCAGCCGGCCGGCCCAGGCGGCTTCGGCCGCGGCAGCGCCGGGCAGGCCGCGCAATTGGTCCAGGGTCAGGTGCAGCTGGATCTGGGTGGGCTGGCCAGCCCGTTCGGGCAGGCATCCGGCCGCGATCAGCCGGCGCATCGCCTCTTCCAGCGCATCGTGATCGCGCTGCCGCTTCGAGCGCAGGTCCTCCGGGCCCGCGCGCTTGCCCAGCGCCTCCAGCACCGCGGCCAGCGCCGCTGCGCACTGCGGGGTCAGGTCGCCGTGCAGCTTCCCGGCGCCGCGGAAGGTGGTGGCCAGCCGCAAGCTCCGGTCATCGAACCCGTCGTCCTCGTCAGCGTCGGGGCGGGCGGTGCGCTGGCGGATCTGTTCGGCCAGCCCTTCCAGGTCGCGCAGCCTGGCGCCGCCCGCCGCCGCGCCGAGCAGGATCGTGTCCGCCGCGGCGCGGTGCTGCTCCGGCAGCCTTTCGGTCCAATCGCAGATCTGCCGCGCCCACGACTCAGAGATCTCCGCCCCGGCCAGCGCGTCGCCGACCGCGGGGTGGGCCGACAGGCGCCGCATCCAACCGAGCGCCCCGGCCGCCGCGCCGCCGGTGATCCTGGTCTGCCACTTCAGCCACGTCCGGGTGCTGCCGTGGCCGTCGTCCTCACACCCGCCCCGGTCGTGGAACGCGGCCAGCAGCCGGGCCCGGGCCGCGGTGTGCATCGCCGCGGCCTGTTCCAGCGCCCGCAGGCAGTCCGCCTGGTCGGCGCTGGTCAGCGACGCCGTGCCGGCCTCGTTAAGGTAGCTGAGCCCGGCGCTGATCGCCGACAGTGCCTCACCCGCGGTCGCGGGCGGGGCGGGCGGCAGGCCGGGCAGGCACACAGTCGGGGCCTCCCTCCGGAACGGCGGCTGGTCCTCAAGACTCCTGATTCCCAGGCTCGATTGTCAGTTCGACTCTACCGAGGGCATCTGACATTCCTCGGCCCGACGAGCGGCACGCTGAGAAGGTCTGCGGCAGAATCCGAACGGCCCACGGACATGCCCGAGGAGCCACATTTCCGGATCTCTGGCGAGCCCGAGGCCAAAGGCCGACGCGCGTCAGCTGACTTGAACGACGTTGGCGCCGACGATGACACCGTGGTCAACGGTGTACGTGCCCTGGTAGATGTGGACGGTGCCGTCGGTCTGCTGCGCGGTGAGCCGCGCGGTGACCACACCACCGGACACCGACAGGATGGTCAGGGTGTCCCTGGCGGTCGTGCCGAAGCCGCTGACGAAGCCGGCGTATGACCCGCTGGTGTTACGGCCGCCCAGGCTCCAGGCCCGGGCGTAGTGGTGGCCGTTGATCGCGGCTATGTACGCGCGCACGGTGTCCGCTGGGCCGGTCGGCGTGCGCGCCGGGACGGTAGGGCGCGAGGTGGGAGCGGCGGTGGCCGGGTGGCCGGACAGCGTGCTCGTGGCGCCGTGGGTGGCCTCGTGGCCCGCGGCTGCGGGCGGGGTGCTCGCCCGATGCGGCGGGCCCGAGAGGTAGACGTACCCCGCGATGCCGAGCATGATCACGAGCGCCAGCGCCAGCACCGGTATCCAGTTCCGCCGGCGCTGCCCCGATTCCTCGGCCGACGTGAACAGCTCGTCCAGGCTCACCGCCGACAGCACGCCAGGCGCGCGGTGCACCTCGTCGTACTCGCGGATCAGCGGTTCGGCGTCGGCCCCGACGGCCTTGGCGATGCTGCGGATGTCCGCCCGGGCGTAGAAGTCGCCTCCGCAGGCTGAATAGTCGTCGTCCTCGATCCCCCTGATGATCGTTTCCCTGATGCGGGTCCGCTGGCTGACCTCGGTCACGGTGAGGCCGGCCCGGTCGCGCGCCTGCGCCAGGGCCTCTCCGATGCCCACGCCGCGCCTCCACTGCTCCATCGCGCCGCACGCCGGGCCCATCTGGGGAGCTCAGGCGGCCAGATTCACATCATTACCGCTATGCCCGCCGCGGAACCCTTGTCAACATAAGCCACACGTGTGCGCTGAGGCCGCCCGTCATCAACCCTGCTGCTGTGCGCCCGGGCCGGCCGCCGCCTGACCCGTGAATCATCGGGGCCAGGGCCGCGAGGTAACAGTTCTCTTACCGGCGACCGGGCCTGTATCTGGCCGGCCAGTCCGGACTCCATCAAGTTACTCGGTCGTTTCCGACCGATCGGGGTCTTAACGCACAATCGTCGCGCTTCTTGACGGGGGATTAACCATGCGACATGCGTTCTTGTCCGGAGCTCTCATCCTGGCCATCGCGAGCGGGCCGAGCCTGGCCAGCCAGGCTGCGGCCGGGGCGAGCCCGGCCGACTATTCACCGGGGGCAGCAGCGGCGAAGGCGCCGAGCGTGCTGCTCGTCTGCAACGGCAGCACCGTCCGGTGCCCGGCGCTACCGCGCTCGGCCGGGCGGTACTACCGCACCGTTCAGGGGGCCGTCAATGCCGCGCGCTCCGGCGACTGGATACTCATCTATCCCGGCGTCTACCACGAGAAGAGCAAGCAGTGGCCGGCCGCGGGCGTCTGGATCCAGAAGCCGAACCTGCACATCCGCGGACTGGACCGCAACCGGGTGATCATCGACGGCAGCAACGGGACCGCCGCGCGCCCGTGCCCGTCGGCCGCCGCCCGGCAGGACCTGACGCCGCGTAACGGGATCGAGGTGTGGAAAACCAGCGGGGTCACGATCCAGAACCTGACCGTGTGCGACTACCTGGCCAGGGGAGGCGAAGACGGTAACGAGATCTGGTGGAACGGCGGCGACGGCAGCGGCACGATCGGCCTGGGCGCCTACTCCGGGTCCTACCTGACCGCGACGTCCGAGTACGCGCCCGCGCAGCTGAACAGCCCTCGGCTGGCCCTGTACGGCATCTTCGTCAGCAACTCGCGCGGCCCGGGACTCATCACGAACTCGTACGCCAGCAACATGGCCGACTCGGCTTACTACGTGGGCGCGTGCCGCCGGGTCTGCGACATGACCCTCGCCAGCGACACCGGGGTCAACTCGGCGCTCGGGTACTCGGGCACGAACTCAGGCGGGAAGCTGGTCATTAAGAACTCGGTGTTCCGGCTCAACCACGCCGGCATCGTGCCCAACTCGGAGAACAACGACGACTCGCCGCCGCCGCAGGACGGCCGCTGCCCCGGCAGCGCCACGAAGTCCTGCACGATCATCGAGGACAACCTCATCCAGGCGAATAACAACCCGAACACGCCCGCCGACGGGTTCCTGGCGCCGGTGGGAACCGGCATCCAGATCGCCGGGGGCGCGTACGACACGATCACCGGCAACACTGTCGAGGACCAGGGCTCGTGGGGGATCCTCACCAGCGACTTCCCCGACGACGAGACGCCGCCGGCGGGCGCGCACTGCCAGGGCGGCATCTGGAACGACCCGGTGCCCGGGGTCTGCCTGTTCCGGGCGCGCGGCAACCAGATCTACGGGAACGTGTTCAGCCACGACGGGACCTTCGGCAACCTGACCAACGGTGACCTGGCTACCGAGACGCTGTCCTCGTACACGCCGCGGAACTGCTTCTACCGCAACACCGACCGCGGTGGCCCGCTGACCTCCGCGCCCGACAACATCCAGAGCGCGAG
>Ga0318497_10000565_pt1 | contig 12298 bp, 10 predicted proteins | sample GRESIP109b1f23_FD_203754 | JGI IMG/M metagenome (GOLD analysis project Ga0318497, IMG submission 203754) | Tropical soil microbial communities from Luquillo Experimental Forest, Puerto Rico - GRE.SIPMG.109b1f23 | ecosystem: Environmental > Terrestrial > Soil > Tropical forest > Bulk soil... | reverse complement strand
CGGGCGATGTCGCGGCGGCCCGGACCGCGACCAACCGCATGATCGGCTGGGGCGCGGTCTACGGGATCGTGTTCGGCCTGATCCTGCTGGCGGCCCGGCCGCTGCTGCCCGGGCTGTTCGCGGCCTCTCCGCCGGTCCGGGCGCTGCTGCTCGCGGTGCTGGCCGTGGTCGCGGCGCAGCAGCCGGTGGCGGGCGTGGTCTTCGTGCTCGACGGCGTGCTGATCGGCGCGGGCGACCAGCGGTACCTGGCCGTCGCCGGGGTCCTCAGCCTGGCCGTGTTCCTGCCGGCCGCGTGGCTGGTCCACGCCCGGCACGGAGGCCTGGTGGCGCTGTGGCTGGCCTACAGCCTCTGGCTGGCGGCCAGGTTCGTGACGCTGGTGCTGCGGGCCCGCGGCAGCGGCTGGCTGGTGACCGGCGCCGTCCGGCGCTGAGCCGGCCCCCGCCCTCAGCCCAGCGTGAACGGGTCCCGGGTGGCGCCGGTCAGCTCCACCCACACCGCCTTGGTCTCGGTGTACTCACGGAGGGCGTCCACGCCGTTCTCCCGGCCGATGCCGCTGGCGCCGAAGCCGCCGAACGGAACGTGCGGGCTCACGACCCGGTAGGCGTTGACCCAGATCGTGCCGGCCCGCAGCCCGGCCGCGACCCGGTGCGCGCGGTGCACGTCCTTGGTCCACACCGAGCCGGCCAGCCCGAACTCGGTGCCGTTGGCCAGGGCGATGGCCTCGTCCTCAGTGCGGAACGTGGTCACCGCGACGACCGGCCCGAAGATCTCCTCGCGGACCGCCCGCATACCGGGCGTCGCGTCCACCAGCACGGTGGGCTCGACGAACCAGCCGCCCAGGCCTTCGACCGGCTGGCCGCCGCAGGCGATCGTGGCCCCGTCGGCGCGCGCGGACTCGAAGTGGCTCAGCACCGTGGCGTACTGCTTGTCGGTGGCCATCGGCCCCATCTCGGTTTCCGGCTCGAGCGGGTTGCCGATCTTGATGGTCCTGGCCCGGCTGACGACCCGTTCGACCAGCGCGTCCTTGACGTCCTCGTGGACCACGACCCGCGAGCCTGCCATGCAGGTCTGCCCGGTCGCGGCGAACACCCCGGCGATGACCCCGTTGGCCGCGGCGTCGAGATCGGCGTCGGGGAACACGACCTGCGCGGACTTGCCGCCCAGCTCCAGGGTCACCCGGGTCAGGTTGTCCGCGGCGGCGCGCGCGATGAGCTTGCCGACCTGGGTCGACCCGGTGAAGGCGATCTTGTCGATGCCAGGGTGGGCGGCCAGCGCCTTTCCGACCTCCGGGCCCCAGCCGGTCACCACGTTGACCACGCCGGGCGGGAAGCCGGCCTCGCCGACCAGGCCCGCGAAGGCGAGCGTGCTCACCGGCGTGTAGTCGCTGGGCTTGACCACGATCGTGCACCCGGCGGCCAGGGCCGGCGCCAGCTTCCAGGTCAGCAGGAGCAGCGGCGAGTTCCACGGCACGATCGCGGCGACCACCCCGACCGGCTCGTGCCGGGTGTACACCAGATAGTTGGGCTTGTCCGACGGGATCATGCTGCCCTGCACCTTGTCGGCCAGCCCGCCGTAGTAGTAGTACCACTCGGGCAGCCCGGCCATCTGGCCCGCCATCTCGCGCAGCAGCTTGCCGTTGTCCCGGGTCTCCAGCTCGGCCAGCCGCCCGGCGTCGCGGGCGATCAGCCCGCCCAGCCGGTACAGCAGCTTGCCGCGCTGGGTCGCGGTGAGCGCGCCCCACGGGCCGCCGAGCGCGGCGCGCGCCGCGGCCACGGCCGCGTCGACGTCCCCGGCGTCGGCGTCGGGCACTCGCGCCCACGGCTGCCCGGTGAACGGGTCGGTCGAGGCGTAGGTGCGCCCGGACCTCGCGGCCCGGGGGGAGCCGTCGATGAGCATCAGCAGCTCGTCGACCCGCGATGGGCCGGCCGTGGTGGTCATGTCGTCCTCCTAGGAGATTCGGTACTTCTCGATCAGCCGGTTCCCGATGATCATCTTCTGGATCTCCGCGGTGCCCTCGCCGATGAGCAGCAGCGGCGCGTCGCGGTAGAGGCGCTCGATCTCCGAATCCCGGGAATAGCCGAAACCGCCGTGGATCCGCAGGGCGTCCTCGACGACCTCCTTGCAGTACTCGCAGGCCAGGTACTTGGCCATGCCGGCCTCGAGGTCGCTCTGCCGCCCGGCGTCCTTGTGGCGCGCCGCCATGACCGCCATCTGGTGCGCCGCGACCGTCTTGGTGCCCATCTCGGCCAGCTTGAACAGGATGGCCTGGTGCTCCGCGATCGGCTTGCCGAACGCGTGCCGCTGCTGCGCGTAGCGCACGGCCAGCTCGAACGCGCGCTGCGCCACCCCGGCCCCGCGCGCGGCCACGTTCACCCGGCCGACCTCGATCCCGTCCATCATCTGGTAGAAGCCGCGGCCGGGACGCTCGCCGAGCACGCGGTCGGCCGGGATCCGGTACCGGTCCAGGATGAGCTCGGTCGTGTCGACGCCCTTGTAGCCCATCTTGTCGATCTTTCCGGGAATGGTGAGCCCGGGCCGGGTCTCGCCGTACCCGGGTTCCTTCTCGACCAGGAACACGCTCAGGTTACGGTGCGGCTTGGCCGCGCCCTCGTCGGTGCGGGCGAGCAGCGCCACGAGGCTGGCGGACGCCCCGCTGGTCAGCCACATTTTCTGCCCGCTGATGACGTAGTCGGTCCCGTCCCGGGTGGCCACCGTGCGGATGGCGGCCACGTCCGAGCCGAGCCCGGGCTCGGACAGCGAGATGGCCCCGCGCACCTCGCCCGAGGCCATCTTGGGCAGGAAGTACGCCCGCTGCTCGTCGGTGCCGTGCCGGCCGATGATGTGCGCGACCACGAAGTGAGTGTTGATGATGCCGGAGATGCTCATCCAGCCCCGGGCGATCTCCTCGGCCACCAGGGCGTAGGTGAGCAGCGATTCGCCGAGCCCGCCGTATTCCTCGGGGATCGTCAGCCCGAACAGCCCGAGCTGCTTCATGCCCTCGACTATTTTCGCTGGGTACTCGTCGGCGCGATCGAGCTCGTTGGCGACCGGCAGGATCTCCGCGTCGACGAACTCGCGTACCGCGCCGAGGATGTCTCGCTGCACGTCGGTGAGGCCGTCGGTCTCGGTCAGGGCCACCGGTGCCTCCTTCCTCGGCTCACGGGGAGCCGCCCTCCCCGGCCACGCCCCGTTCCGCGAGCGCGCGGACTTCGGCCGCCGACAGCCCCAGCAGGCCGGCCAGGACCTCGGCGGTGTCGGCGCCGAGGCGAGAGGCGGGGCAGGGCGCCAGGCGGCCGTCTTGCTCGATCGGCGACGCAGCCGCCAGGACCGCGCCCACGCCCGGCTGGTCGATCTCCCGCAGCATCGGGTGGCCGGCCAGGCTGCCGTCGCTGACCAGGTCGGCCAGCCGGCGGTAGCGTGACCACAGCACCGAGGCACCGGCCAGGTCCCGGCCGATGTCGGCCACGCTGCGGCAGGCGAACCAGGGGGCCAGCAGCGAGGCGATGACCTCGCGGTGGGCGTACCGGTCGCCGTCGACCGCGAAGTCGGCGCCCAGCAGCCGTTCCAGTTCCGCGAACGTCGGGGCCAGGCCGGTGGCCGCGGCCAGGTCGGCGAAGTGCCGGGCGGTGACCGCGATCACCATGACCTGCTCGCCGTCGCCGGTCGCGAAGTCACGGGCGAGGCCGCCGTAGAGATAGTTGCCGATCCGGGGCCGGTCGGCGCCAGTGAGCTGCGCCTCGGCCAGGAAGCCGAGGTGCCCGGTCACCGCCAGCGCGACGTCCTCCAGGGCCAGCGTGATCCGGCTGCCTTCCCCGGTGACCCGCCGGTGCCGCTCGGCGGACAGCAGGCCGACCGCGGCGTACAGCCCGCACGCCACGTCCCAGGCGGGCAGCACGTGGTTCACCGGCCCCTGATGACCCTCGGGACCGGTGATCAGCGGGAACCCGAGCCCGGCGTTGACGGTGTAGTCGACGGCCGGACGCCCGTCGTGGTGGCCCAGTATCTGCAGGTGGATCAGGTCGGGCCGCACCTTGACCAGGTGGTCGTGGCCCAGCCAGGGCCGGCCGACCGCGTTGGTCAGCACGATCCCGCCGCCCGGCCCGGAGCCGGCGACCAGGTCGGCCAGGAGGCGCTGGCCCTCCGGGTCGCGGAAGTTCAGCGTGACCGACTTCTTGGCCTTGTTCAGCCCGGTCCAGTACATGCTGGTCCCGGACGGGGCCAGGGGCCAGCGGTGCTGGTCGGCCGCGCCGCCGATCGGATCGATCCTGATGACCTCGGCGCCGAGCTGGGCCAGGGTCAGGCCGCATAGCGGAGAGGCCACGAAGCTGGGGATCTCCAGGACCCTGAGCCCGTCCAGCGGCGCTCCGCTCACCGGGGCGAGGCCTTGGCCGGCAGGCGCTTCAGGTCGTCGGCGGTGAGCTCACCGGTGGAGACCAGCAGCCGCGCGAGTTCCTCCAGGGCGCGCGGCCCGCGCAGCCCGGGAGCGCCGAGCCGGGCGTAGCGGTCCCTGATGTTCTCGCATCGCTTGGTGACCGTGTGCGCCTGCCACCCGATCCGCTCGGCGGTGTCCCGGGCGCTGCGCGGCGCGGGGTCGCCCACGTGCCGCCAGGTCAGGTACTCCTCGAACCGCGCGGCCAGGACCAGCCGGTCGCTGTCGGTCAGCCGGGCCCGGTAGCGGGTGGTGGTCACCGCGTGCTCGCTGGTCACCGGCTTGGCCGCCGGGTCGGGGACGTCGTCGAGGTCGGGCAGCCGCAGCCGCAGCGCGTAGCGGTCCAGGGCGCCGGCCACGGTCACCTTGGCGTGCCACTGCTGCAACGGCACCGCGAGCCCCGGCGGCAGGTCCACCCGGAATCCGCGGTCGCCGAGCACGTTCAGCACCGAGGAACTGCTGTCGTTGTGCAGCCACCAGGAGCCGTCGTGATACCGGAAGCTCCCGGCGGTGCGGGACACGCCCCGGTCGTCCGCGGGCAGCACGGCCGAGCACGTCGGCGCCCGGCCGAACGTGAACGGCTCACCCGGACGGACGCGCCACGTCTGCGACTCGTACATGACAATCAGCATCATCGCCTGGGCCCGTCCAAGAGCTTCTTTCGTCCGTCGATCTCCGCCCAGCGTAGGTGGGCAGTCCGGGGAAGGGCTACCCGGCCTGGGCCGCCCACTCGTCCACGGTGGGCACGTCGGCCTGCCGCGGGAACACCTTCTCGATCAGGACCCGGTGGACCTCGGGGTCGGCGTCCAGGCAGGCGTCGGCGAGCACCACGAGCCGGTAGTCCAGGTCGGCCGCCTGCCGCAGGGTGGACAGCACCACTCCGCTGGTGGCGATGCCGGCCAGCACCAGGGTTCCCGCCCCGAGACCGCGTAGCAGCACGTCGAGGTCGCTGCCGGCGAACGCGGACACCCGCCGCTTGGTGACGACCGGGTCCTCCGCGGCGGGCGCGACGGCCGGGTGGATCCCGGCGGCCGGGTCGGCAGCCGTGAACCGGTCGGCCGACGCGATTGCGGCGAAGCTGCGGTTCCTGGCGCTGATCTCGGGGTGGCCGGGGCGAAAGCCGACGGTCACGTAGATCACCGGGATGCCCGCCGCGCGCGGCGGCGATGGCGCGGCCCAGCCGCGGCAGGTAGCCGTCATCGTCGGCGAAACGCTCGACGATGCCGTGCTGGACGTCCATCACCAGCAGCACGGTCGCGTCCATGGCGTTCCTTCCGCGCCACCGGGGCGGCGCCGTGACCGGCCTCAGAGCCGTTCGTCGTAGCGGACGGGGGTGGTGAACCGCGGATCCTCGTGACGGCGCCAGTACTCGTCGCGCAGCCGCGCGGTCAGCGGCCCGGGCTTTCCCGTGCCGACCGGCTCGCCGTTGATGACGGTCACCGGCATGATGCCTCCCGCGGTCGAGGTGATCAGCACCTCGTCGGCCCGGCGCAGATCCTCGGCGGTCAGCCGGACCTCCCGCACCGGATCGCCGGCCTCGGCGGCGATCTCGATGACCGACCGGCGGGTGATGCCCTGGAGCGTGCCGCTGGCCGGCGTCAGCCACCGCCCGTCCACGCGGGCGAACACGTTGTAGCCCGGTCCTTCGGTGATCGCGCCGGACGGGTCGCGCAGCACGACCAGCTCGGCGCCGCGGTCGTAGGCCTCCAGCTGGGCCGTGTCCAGGTCGAGCCAGTGATAGTTCTTGACCACCGGGTCGACACTCTGCGGCGGGATGCGGGTCACCTGGCTGATCCATAGGCGCGCGCCGTCGGCGGCCTGCCGGTCCGGCGCGATGATCCACACGAACGGCACGGCGAAGCAGTAGAAGGTGGCCCGGGCGGTACGCAGGTCACGGCGGCCGGCCTCGACGCGGCCGCGGGTACAGGTCATCGACACGTAGGCCTCGCGCAGGCCGGCCAGGCGCACGCACCCATGCAGCATCGCCTCGATCTCGGCGCGGTCGTGGCCGGGGTCCAGCCGCAGCCGGGCCAGGCTGGCGCTGAACCGGTCGAGATGATCGTCCAGCCGGTAGAAGCGCCGTCGCCAGACATGAACCACGTCGTAGGTGGCGTCCGAGCGGGTGACGCCCAGGTCGAGCACGGAGATCTTGGCTTCCTCGACCGGGCAGTACCGCCCGCCGATCCAGGCCGCCCCGGACGGCCAGGGCGGCGTTGCGGCCATGGAGCCCGCGCCCGCGTCCGCCATCCGTGCCCTCCGCCGATCCCGCCGAAGCATCCCGCCCAGCATCCACCGCCGCCAGCGTCCGCGGCTACCCCGGGGTCGGGGGTTTAGATGGCGTCGTGGCTGGCCTGCAGTGGGCAGGACGCGGACAGTGACCGGCCGGATGCTGGCAGACTGGAGGGATGTCCGCGCCGTCCCTAACCTCCCACGACGTGCCCGGCGCCCCCGCGGCGGCGCCGCACGAGCCTTGCGTGCTGCTCAAGCTGGGCGAGATCGTGCTCAAGGGCAAGAACCGGCAGCGGTTCGAGCGGCTGCTGCACGAGAACATCAAGCGCGCGGTGCGCGATGTCGGGGTCCAGCTCTGGCAGCGCGAGGGGGTGATCGTTCTCCGGGTCACGGACGGCCGGGCCGGGCCCGCGGCCGAGGCCGCCGCCGATCTGGTGGCCGAGCGCATGCGTAACGTTATGGGCCTGTCCCGGGTCTGCCGGGCGGTGCGGGTGGCCAAGGATCCCGAGGCGGCGGCCGCGGCCGCGGTGCAGCTGACCGCCGGGCGGCAGGGCAGCTTCGCGGTCCGGGCCAGGCGCCGCGACAAGCGCTTCCCGGTCACCTCGTCCCAGCTCGCCACGCTGATCGGGGCCCGGATCCAGCAGGCGCACGGCTACCCGGTCAATCTGTCTCATCCCGACACGACCGTGTTCGTCGAGGTCGACCAGTCCGAGGTGTTCGTGTTCACCGAGGGACTGCCCGGGCAGGGCGGGCTGCCGGTCAACATGAGCGGCCGCGCGCTGGTGCTGATGTCGGGCGGCATCGACTCGCCGGTGGCCGCCTACCGCATGATGCGCCGCGGCCTGCGCTGCAGCTTCCTGCACTTCTCCGGCATGCCGCTGACCGGGCCAGAATCGGTGTACAAGGCCTACGGCCTGGTCCGCGAGCTGGACAAGTTCCAGGGCGGGTCGCGGCTGTTCGTGGTCGCGTTCGGGCGCACGCAGCAGCGGCTGGCTTCGTCCGGAGCCGGGCGGCTGCAGATCATGGCGCAGCGGCGGCTGATGCTCAAGACCGGCGAGGCGCTGGCCCGGCGGCTGCGGGCGGCGGCGCTGGTCACCGGCGACTCGCTGGGCCAGGTGAGCAGCCAGACGCTGGCCAACATCACGGCACTGGACGACGCGGTCGCGCTGCCGATCCTGCGCCCGCTCATCGGCCTGGACAAGACCGAGATCATGGCCGAGGCGCGCCGGATCGCCACGCTGCGGATTTCCGAGCTGCCCGACCAGGACTGCTGCTCGCTGCTGACGCCGCGCCAGGTCGAGACCCGGGCGCGCATCGAGGACCTGCGCCGGATCGAGGCCCGGCTGGACGCCGACGACCTGGCGCAGGAACTGGCCGCAGCCGCCCAGGAGCACACTCCGACGCGCGAGCCCGCCGCGGCTCGGTCGTGACTTACGCGGGAACGGGTGCCCGCCCGCGGGCCGTCCGCACCTGGATGAGTTCCCGCGCTCCGGGGGCCCGGGCCGCCCACCGAGCGCGGCCGGAGGCCCGGCAGCCGCGGGCGGCCAGGTAGAGCCGGATCATCCCGCGGTCCCCGGCTGTCAGGTAGACCCGGACGATCCCGCCGCGGCCGGCTACTATCAGCCGGCTCCGGTGCGGCCCGCGGCCGAAGGCCGACCAGCGCTGGCGGACGGCCAGGTGGATGCCGGGTATCCCGTGCTCCCAGATGGCGGCGTCGCCGCCCACCGTGGTCAGCAGCCCGCCGGTGCCCCACAGCGTCCTGGTCCCGGGGATCAGCGCGAGGTCGCCGACGCCGACTCCGGTCCGGTGCCCGGCGGCAATCCTGGTCCGCGTCCACACGCCGCTGCGGGACAGGTGCAGTATCCACGTCGCGGGGCTGGCTCCTCCGGTGACGACCGGGATCCAGATTCCGCCCGCGCCGTCGGCGGCGAACCGCTCGGGCTGCTGCACCGTCCAGGGCGCCACGAAGCGCTTCCAGCGCCGGCCGTTCCAGCGGACCAGGACCAGGCGCCCGTCCGCCGCGTTGGCCGGGGTGACGCCCGACACCCAGACGCTCCGCGCGGACACGGCTAGGACGTCGTCGAGCTGGGCGTTGGCCAGGGCTGAGTCGGCGGCGGTGTCCCGCGCCCAGGCGCGCCCGTCGTAGTGGACCACCGAGCCGCCTCCCGGGCTGACCGTGATCGCCCAGATGTCGTCGGCGGAGACGGCGCTGGCCCGGTAGATCGCGCTGGCGACCCCGGACGACCTGGTCCAGGCCCGGCCGTCGTAGTGCCAGGCGCCGAGGCTGGCCTCGCCGCTGAAGCTCGAGGATCCGAAGACCCAGACGTCGCCCGGGCTGACCGCGACGACCGACGTCGCCTGCCCGGCCTGGGACCAGGTCTTGGCCACAGCCCACCGGGAGCCGTTCCAGTGCAGCGCGTACTCGCCGCCGACCGCCCAGACGTCGCCGGGTGACGAGGCGGCCGCGCCGACGATGAAGCCGCTGAGGCCAGCTGGCAGGGGCCACGCGTGCCAGCGCCTGCCGTCCCAGTGCTCGGCCGCCGGGGAGCTTGTCCCGCCCGGGTTGGTCCCGCCGAACACCCAGGCGTCGTCCTTGGTCGGCGCGACGACGGCCGAATAGCCGGAGGCGTTGTCGGCCGGCCCGTAGTGGACCGTCGTGGCCATCTGCCACGCGGGCCTGGGCGCCGGCGCGGCGATGCTCGCCGCCATGGTCGCCACGGCGGCGGCCACGGAGCCGAGGACGACGCCCGCCCGGCGGGCTATCTTCATCGCGGTCTCCACTCGGCGGGAAGGGCATCGAGAAAACCGGGGCGATGAGCGCCAGATTAGGTCACTACAAAGCTATAGGAAAGCGAGCCCCAAGTTCGCCCGTGACCCCTTGACTTTCCGGGACCGGCTCTGGCTGGCTCGCAGGCCCGGGCCGTGATGTGGCAAGCTCATCGGCGGAGGTGCTGACGTGCAGATCGGACTGCAGATCCCCGACTACACCTGGCCTGGCGGCCCGGCCCGCCTCGGCCGTGACCTGGCCACGGTGGCCCGGACCGCCGAAGAGGCCGGCTTCGACTTCATCAGCGTCATGGACCACTTCTTCCAGATCGGGGTCATCGGCCCGCCCGAACACGAGATGCTCGAGGCCTACACCACGCTGGGCTACCTGGCCGGCTGCACCGACCGGGCCAGGCTGATGACGCTGGTGACCGGCACGGTCTACCGGTATCCCGGCATCCTGGCCAAGATCGTCACCACCCTGGACGTGCTATCGGGGGGGCGGGCCTGGCTGGGCATCGGCGCGGCCTGGAACGAGGAGGAGTCGCGCGGCCTGGGGATCGGTTTCCCGCCAGTTGCCGAGCGCTTCGAGCGGCTGGAGGAGACGCTGCAGATCTGCTTGCAGATGTGGCGCGGCGACCAGGCCCCCTACCACGGCAAGCACTACCAGCTGGAGCGGCCGCTCAACTCGCCGCAGGCCCTGTCCCAGCCGCATCCGCCGATCATGATCGGCGGCTCGGGCGAGCGGAAGACGCTGCGGTTCGTGGCCCGCTACGCCCAGGCCTGCAACCTGTTCCCCGGCCCCGACCTCGCCCGTAAGCTCGACGTGCTGCGCGCGCACTGCGAGGCCGAGGGGCGGGACTACGACGAGATCATCAAGACGTGCTACTACACCTTCGACGTCGGCGAGAAGGGGGAGAAAGCCGGGCAGGTCGCCGACGAGCTCGCCGCGCTGGCCGGGATGGGATTCCAGGTCGCGATCGGCCGGGTGGCGCGGGTCTGGGAGGTGTCGCCGCTCGAGATCATCGGCAGCCAGGTGATCCGCGCCGTCGCCCCGTTGTGATCCCTACCCTGCGGGAAGGAGCAGGTCAGCCGGCCATGAGGCATCCGGAGGCCAGCGCGCGACCGCGGGCCGCGGCGGACCAGCCGCCGGCCGTCTCATCCGGGCCCGGTCTCCCGCCGGGCCAGTACGTCCCGGGGGGATGGCCCGTTCTGCACTACGGCCCGGTTCCGGCGTTCCAGCCCGAGGCCTGGGACCTGCGCGTGCACGGTGCTACCGCCTCGGGCCGCGAGCACCGGTGGAGCTGGGCCGGGCTCGGCGGGCTGCCGCGCGGCCAGGTCGTGGCCGACTTCCACTGCGTCACCAGGTTCACCGTGCGCGACATCGCCTGGGAGGGCATCCCGGCGGTCGAGTTGCTGCGCGCCGCGCCGCCCGACGGCGCCGTGACCCACGTCATGATCTGGGCTGACTTCGGGTACAGCGCGAACCTCAGGATCGAGGACCTCGCCGCCGGCGACACCCTGTTCGCCACCCACCGCGACGGCGCCGGGCTCAGCCCGGAGCACGGCCATCCGCTCCGGCTGGTGGTTCCGTCCCGCTACGCCTGGAAGAGCGTGAAGTGGGTCCGCGCCGTCGAGTACCTGACCAGGGACCGCCGGGGATTCTGGGAGGAGCGCGGCTACCACAACAGCGCCGACCCGTGGCTGGAGCAGCGCTATTCCTATCAGGAGCTGCCGGGCGAGGGGCCGCCCTTGTGACCGTGTGGCCTCCGGCGTCGCGCCGGGCCGGCGGCTACGGGAAGCTGAAGCCCAGGCTGAGGGTGATCGTGCTGCCCTGGGGCGCCTGGCCGGAGGGGGACTCGCTGGACACGCTGTTGCCGCTGAAGATGCCCGAGTTGACCTGGACCTGGAATCCGGCCTGCTCCAGGATGCGGGTGGCGTGGCCCACGCTGTCGCCGGTCACGTCGGGGACGGGGACCTGGGGCGGCCCGTTCGAGACGTGCACGGTGACCACCTCGCCGGGGGTGATCGGGGTGCCCGGCGCGGGCGACTGGCTGGTGATGGTTCCCTGCGGCTGGGTGCTGTTGGCGTCGGGCACCTGCTGCAGCTGGTAGTTGCCGGACTGCGTCTGGCCTTGGGCGTCCTGGAACTGCTGGCCGACGAAGTTGGGCAGCGGCGGGCCCGCGCTCACCATGATCCCTACCGGCTTGGTCTGCGGCCAGGAGGTGCCGGCCACCGGATCCGTGCTGACCACGATGCCGGCCCCGATGGTGTCCGACGCGGTCTGCGTCACCGTGCCGGGGGTCAGGCCGGCCTTCCTCAGCGCGGTCTCCGCGGCGGCCTGGCTCAGGCCGGTCACCTGCGGGACGCTGATCATGACCGGGCCGGAGGACACGATCATGGTCACCACGGCGCCCCGCTTGGCGCTGGTGCCGATGGCCGGGTCGGTCGCGATGACGTCGCCCTTCGCGATGATCCTGTCGTGCTTGGCCGGGCCGGCCTTCACCGCGAAGCCGAGGTTCTCCAGCTCGGCGCGCGCCGTGCTGGCCGCCATCGCGCGCACCGCGGGCACCGTCACGTACTGCCCGTCGGTGACCCACCAGGTGATCAGGCCGACGATCACCACCACGGCCAGGGCCAGGGTCAGGTAGATCAGCCTGCGGCTGAACAGCCATCGCTGCAGCAGGGGCTCGCCGCCCCGGTGGGAGCGGCCCGCCCGCCGCGGCGGGCGGGCGTCGGGCCCGTCGCCTTCGCCGTACGGCAGGCCGCCGTACGGGACGCCGTCGTAGGCGGCGCCGGCGGCCGGGACGATCAGCGTGTGGTTTGTCCCGTTCTGCTGGTCCGGCACCGGGCCGGCCCCGTTGAACCAGGGG
>Ga0318497_10000542_pt1 | contig 12485 bp, 12 predicted proteins | sample GRESIP109b1f23_FD_203754 | JGI IMG/M metagenome (GOLD analysis project Ga0318497, IMG submission 203754) | Tropical soil microbial communities from Luquillo Experimental Forest, Puerto Rico - GRE.SIPMG.109b1f23 | ecosystem: Environmental > Terrestrial > Soil > Tropical forest > Bulk soil... | reverse complement strand
TCGCCCGGCCGCCGCCCGGGCGCCCGGGCGCGACCCTCGTCGGAGTCGCTCGAGCGGGAGGTCGACTTGGAGCTCCTCGTCATCCGCCACGCGATCGCGGAGGACCGCGAGGTCTTCGCCGCGACCCACCAGGACGACGCCTTGCGACCGTTGACCGTGAAGGGTCGCCGCCGGTTCGCCGAGGCGGTACGCGGGCTACGAACGCTCGTCGAGTCCATCGACGTGCTCGCGACGAGCGCGCTCGCGCGGGCGATCCAGACGGGCGAGATCGTCGCGGAGGCGTACGATCTCACCCGCGCGACCCAGCTCGGCGAGCTCGCGCCCGAGGCCGATCCCGCCTCGCTGCCGTCCTGGCTCCGCCGGCACGGGGCTCGCTCGATGGTCGCGATCGTCGGGCACGAGCCGCACCTGTCGCGCCTCGTCGAGTACCTCCTCACGCGGAGCCCCGGCCGCGGGTTCGTCTCGCTGAAGAAGGGCGGCGCCTGCCTGCTCTCGTTCGAGAAGAGCGCGGAGCCCGGCCGAGCGGAGCTCCGGTGGCTCCTCACCGCGGCCCAGCTCCGCAGCATGCGCTGATCCGCGCGGTCGAAAAATTTTGCAACGCGCGTGTGTGTCGAGTGAGTGACAATTTTGTTTCGGGAGGGTCCCGACGCCTCTCACTCGGGGGATGGCGCCCGCGGGGCGGCCCCGCTAGAAAACCGCGGCCGCATTACCGCGTCGGGAGGTCGCATGCATCGCGAGTCCGTCTACGTCTGTACGTACCACGCCGCGGACGGGGAGCACGTGGCTCACGTCCTCGCCTGGGACGACCGCGAGGCGGCGGAGCTGTGCGCGCGCGAGCTCGAGCTCGAGCCGGTCGCCGTGGAGGTGCGCGTCTCGGACATCAGCGTGCGCCCCGCGTCGGCGGCGCGCGACGGCGCGGACGCTGCCGCGTGATCCGCGCAGCGTGATTCGCGACACCGAAGGCGATCACGAATCACGAGCTGTCGTTCAGGACGCTCGCGCGGGAGCGAGCGCGCCGAGCGCGCGGCGCCCGGCCGTCGCCGCGGCGAAGGCCGGATCGAGCGCCAGCGTCAGGTAGTCGCGGAAGAGCGCGTCGAACACCGCGGTCCAGGTCCGCCGCCGCGCGACGGCGAGGCCCGCCTCGGCCGAGCGACGCCGCGCCGCCCGATCGCCGGCGAGGCGGAGGAGGACCTCCGCGAGGGCGCCCGCGTCGCCCGGCGGGAACAGGTCCCCCGCCCCCGCGAGCACCTCGCGCGTCGGCGGGACGTCGGCGGCCACGACCGGGAGCCCGGTCGCCATCGCCTCGACCAGCACGTTGCCGAACGTGTCGGTGCGCGACGGGAAGACGAAGAGGTCGGCGCTGGCGTATGCAGCCGCGAGCGCCGCTCCCTCGAGCCGTCCGGTGAAGATCGCGCCCTCCGGCGCCCGGGCCCGGCAGGAGGCCTCGTGCGGCCCCTCGCCGACGAGGACGAGCCGCACGCCCGACTGCGCCGGCGGCCCCGCCCGCCGCGCCGCCTCGAGCGCGACGTCCACGTCCTTCTCGGCGGCGATCCGCCCCACGTACGCCACGAGCACCTCGTCCCGCCCGACGCCGAGCGCGTCGCGGAACGCGAGCGATCGGTGCGAGGGGGAGAAGCGCGCCGTGTCCACGCCGCGCCCCCACACGCCGAGCCGGGTGAAGCCGTGGGACGCGAGCTCGTCGGCGACCGCCTGCGTCGGACACCAGGTCCGAAGCGCCGCGGCATGGAACCAGCGGAGGAACCGCCACCCGGGCTCGGCCAGCGCGCCGAGGCGATAGTGGTGGGCGTAGGCGGTGAGGTTCGTGTGGTAGGAGGCGACGAAGGGGACGCCGAGGCTGAGCGCGGCGGCGCGCCCGGCGAGCCCGACCCCGAGCTGCGTCGTGGCCTGGACGAGCGTCGGGCGGAAGGCCCGCAGCTCGGCGATCGCCGCGCGCCGGTCCGGCCACGCGAGCCGCATCTCCGGATACGCCCAGAACGGGATGGAGGGCCAGCGCACCGCGTCCGGCCGCGGCGTGCCGGGCGCCTCGACGGTGAACACCTTCGCCGCGCCGCCGCGGCGCTGCACCTCGGCGACGAGCCGCTCGAGCGTGCGCGTGACGCCGTTCAGGTGCGGCGCGTAGGTGTCGGTGAAGAGGGCGAGCCGGAGCCCCTCGAGCGACGGTGAGCAGGAGAACACCGGGGCCGCGGCGTCGGAGCCGGCGGTCGTCGATGCCAAGGTCATGCGGGGTGGCACTCCCTCGTGGCCGCGAAGACGTTCGCGGACGGCCGAGGGTCTCATCGCGCGGCGTCGCCTCGGTGACGGCTCCGCCACGATGGCGCGGCGCGCCCGCCGAGCCGGCCCGCGCGCGCGCCTTCCCGGATCCGTCACGCGCTCGACCGCGGGGTGGCACGCCGTGTCGGTAGACCTCTCGCCTGGCCGAGCCGGTGGGGGGGGCGGCACGAGACGAGGAACCGAAGCAGCGACCACGCAGTCTCGCGGGCGGCGTGGTGCGGCGGGGTCCCACCGCGCGGTGGGACCCCGCCTTTCTCTCGCGGCGATCGGCGAGCGCTCCGGCTCACTGGGCCGCGTCGGCCATCGCGCGGACGCGGTAGTCGAGCTGCATGAGCCCCGAGGCGAGGTCTTCCCCGAGCTCGGCGGCCGCGTCGTCGAGCGCGTCGTGCTCCCAGGTCACCGTGACGGCCACACCATGCTCGGCCATGGCGTTGAGCACGCCGAAGAGCCTGCGGAGCGCACGCGTGGACGCGCTGTTCACATAGGTGAGCCGGAACCGGGCGTCGAACGCAGGGAGCCGCGAGGCGCGGAAGTGCGACTCGACGGCGCCGAGGATGGGGTTGAAAAACGGCGAGGGGTTCTCCGGGTAGCACTCGCCCATCATGACGAGGAGCGCCTCGTCCGGTCGGAAGGTCACCTCGGGCGTCACGGTCGTGCGGTCCATCGAGAGCGGTCTCATCGAGCCTCCACGGGCGGCGCGCCGTCGAGGCGCGCGCAGAGAACGAAGCGCTGCAGCGCGCCGCCGGACCCTTGCACCGGGACGAAGGCGTGCTCGAGGGGAGCGCGCGCGGCGCGCGCGATGGTGAGGAGCCCGAGGCCGGCGCCCCGGCTCAGCGGGTCCTCCTGCTCATGGGTCTCGTTCTGGAGCTGGCGGACGTACGCCTCCCGGAGCTGGGCGGGCGACATCCGCGCGATCGCGGCGAGCCGCTCGGCGATCCGGGGGACCTGGTCCGCACGGACCTCGTTGCTGCACGCGATCCAGTGGTGGTCGCCCCCGTCGCCGATCGCGATCGTGCCGCGCCGGCCGCCGTCCGCCTCAGCGACATCGGACGGCGAGGCGTGCGCGGTGCAGACCGCGTAGTGCAGGACGTTCTGCGCCATCTCGACGAAGGCGGAGAAGATCCGCCGGCTGGGCTTGCCGGGCACGTCGAGCTCCTCCAGGCGCCGCCGCAGCGCCAAGCCGAGCGCCTCGACGCCGGATGGCGTGAACTCGCCGGAGAAGAAGAAGACCACGCCGGCGTCCTGCGCGGCGCCCTGGAACGACTCGAGCTCGTGCGGCGTCATGCCGGCCGGGCCCGGAGGAGGAGCAGCGTGAGGTCGTCGCGGCGGGGCTCGTCGCCCTGCCACGCCGCGAGCGCGTCGAGGAGCCGCCGCGCGACGTCGCGCGCGGACCCGGCGCGGTGCGCGCCGACGAGCTCCGCGAACCGCCGCCGCCCGAGCGCGATCCCCCTGAAGCCGCCGACCTGGTCGTAGAGGCCGTCCGTCGCGATCGCGACGAGGCTCCCGGACTCGAGCGGGACCCGCCGCGTGGGCCACTCCTGGTCGTCGGGCGTGTCGAGGTAGCCGACGCTGGCCCGCGCCCCGGGGACGCTCTCGGCCGGGCCGCCGTCCGGGCGCGCGACGAGGACCGGCAGGTGCGCGCCGGCGAGCTCGATCGCCCCGCCGTCCGCGTCGATCCAGAAGCACGCGCCGTCGAGGCCGTCGTCGGAGCGGGGCGCGCCCGCCCGGCCGCCCTCCCCCGCGCGCTGGCCGAGGACGCGCTTGATGTAGCGGTTCAGGCCGGCGAGGGTCGCGCCCGGATCGCGCCGCTCGGCGGTGACGGCGTGATCGAGGAACGAGAGCGCGATGAGCGTCATGAACGCGCCCGGCACGCCGTGGCCGGTGCAGTCGAGGACCGCGCCGAAGAGCCCCGCGCCGAAGCGCCTGAAGAAGTAGCAGTCGCCGCCCACGACGTCGCGCGGCTCCCACACGAGCGCGAAGTCCGACAGCCCGGCGGCGAGCTGGTCGTCGGACGCGCGGAGGTGCGAGCGCTGGATCATGCTCGCGTAGTCGATGCTCTCCAGGAGCTTGCGCGTGCGCTCCGCCTCGAGCGCGCTCATCGCCTCCATGAGCGAGAAGCCAGCGCCGAGCCCGGCGTACCCGCCCCGGCGCGTCGTGATGAAGCCGTCCTTCAGCACCTTCGCGCCTGCCGCGACGGCGCCCCGGACGAGCTGCTCGACGGGCATCCCCTCGTCCACGATCAGCGGTTCCCGCTCCATCCACTCGCCGCAGCTGCGGCGCCCGAACAGCTCGCGCGCGAACGGGCGGACGTACGCCTCGAAGAAGGACTTTCGATTGATGAGCCCGATGGGCGCGCCCCCCTCCAGGACGGCGACCGCCTCGAGCCCGTGGTGCGTGGCGAAGAACGCCATCACCTCGTCGTTCGTGCGGACGAGGTCGACGGCGGGGACCGCGGTCGCGATCGCGCCGGCGGTGGCCGGGGGTGGACGCTCCGTCGCTAGGGCGCGTCGGGGTTCCGTCTCGGGCGCGCCGGGCGCGCCGCTCGACGGCTCTGCCTTTTGGATGGTGGAGTCGATCATGTTGCCTCTGGCGTGAGCCGGTTCGCGAGGCACGCTACGCCCAGGCCGTGGCGGCGACGTGAACACTCGGGCCCCCCGGCGCGCCGCGAGCGTGGGACGCGTCGCCCCTTCCGAGTCACGTTCCGTGAATGGCGCTCGCCCAAACGCCCACATCGGCGGATCCCGCCGCGCCGTTCCGGGCCGTGTTCCGCCTCCGGTACGCGAACAGCCCGAGCGCCCGCGCCCTGCGCCGCATGTTCGTGCTGCTCGATCGCGCTGCGCAGCGCGGGCCGGACGTGTCGGTCGCGTGGGAGCACGACGACGACGACGCGCCGGAGCTCGTGAGCCTCCTCGCGGACGGGCTCCACTTCCTCGACGTGGACGTCCGGGCGGTCCAGGGGAGCGCCCGGCGGGAGGGCGCGCGGGGCTAGCCGAACTTCCCCGTCACGTAGTCCTCGGTCCGGGACTCGCGCGGGCTCTGGAAGATCTGCGACGTCGTCCCCGTCTCGACGAGCTCGCCCAGGTAGAAGAAGGCGGTGAAGTCCGAGGCGCGCGCGGCCTGCTGCATGTTGTGCGTGACGAGGACGATCGTGTAGCGGGTCTTGAGCTCGTGGATCAGGTCCTCGATCTTGGCGGTGGCGATCGGGTCGAGCGCGCTCGCCGGCTCGTCCATGAGCAGGACCTCCGGCTCGACCGCGAGCGCGCGCGCGATGCACAACCGCTGCTGCTGGCCGCCGGAGAGGGACATCGGCGAGGCGTGGAGCCGGTCCTTCACCTCGTCCCAGAGCGCCGCCTGACGGAGGGCCCGCTCGACGCGGGGGCGCACGTCCCCGTTCGCGAGGCCGTTGAGCTTCATCCCGGCGATGACGTTGTCGAACACCGACATCGTCGGGAACGGGTTCGGGCGCTGGAAGACCATGCCGACCCGGCGGCGGAGCAGGACCGGGTTCAACCGCAGCAGGTCCTGGCCGTCGAGGAGGACCTCGCCCTCGGTGCGCGCGCCGGGGACGAGGTCGTGCATCCGGTTCAGGCAGCGGATGAACGTGGACTTGCCGCACCCGGATGGCCCGATGATCGCGTAGACGCTGCGCTCCGGGACTGCGAGGTTCACGTCCCGGAGCGCATGATTTGACCCGTAGTAAGCGTTGAGCTTGCGGATCTCGAGCTTGATCGCGCCGGGCGAGGGGACCGCGGCCGCGCTCATCGAGCGCCCCGGAGGCGCCCGCGCGAAGCGACGCGCGCGCCGAGGTTCAGCAGGCCGACGAGGAGCAGGAGCACGAGCGCCGCCGTCCACGCCTGGGCGTGCCAGCTCTCGTACGGGCTGATGGCGTAGTTGTAGATCTGCACGGTGAGCGAGGCGGTCGGCAGGTCGGGCCGCAGGTTCCAGTACTGGTTGTTGAGGGCGGTGAAGAGCAACGGCGCAGTCTCGCCCGCCGCCCGGTCGATGGCGAGGAGCGATGCGGTGACGATCCCGCCGAGGGCGGTGCGGAGCACGACCTTGAGGCTCGTGCGCCAGGCCGGCACGCCGAGGGCGAGCGACGCCTCCCGCAGCGTGGTCGGGACGAGCCGCACGAACTCCTCGGTGGCCCGCGCGAGCGGCGGGATCATCACGAGCGAGAGCGCGCACGCGCCCGCGATCGCCGAGAAGCGGCCCATCCTCACGACGACGATCTCGTACGCGACCACGCCGAGGACGATCGACGGCACCCCGGCGAGGACCTCCGAGGTGAACCGGACCAGGCGGCCATAGGTCCCGTCGCCGCGCTCCGCGAGGTAGACGCCGCCGCCGATGCCGATGGGCAGCGACACCAGGCAAGCCATGCCGACCATGTAGAAGGTCCCGACGATCGCCGGGCCGACCCCGCCCCCCGGCTCGCCGACGGGCGCCGGCCGATGGACGAAGAAGCCCAGCGAGAGCCCGGCCGCGCCCTTGGAGACGACGAGCCAGAGGAGCGACGCGAGCGGCGCGAGCGCGACCACGACCATGAGCGCGCACACGCCCGTCGCGACGACGTTCACCGCCTGGCGCGCTGCGAGTCGCCGCATCACTTGTTCCGGAACCCCCGACCCGTGAGCGCGAGGAGGAGCCGCGCCCCGGCGTTCATCATCACCGTCAATCCAAATAGCACGAGTCCGAGCCCCGTGAGCGCGCCGACGTAGAGGCTGGACGTCGCCTCGGAGAACTCGTTCGCGAGGACGGCCGGGAGGGTGTAGCCGGGCGCGAAGAGCGACGCCCGGATCTCGGGTGCGTTCCCGATCACCATGGCGACGGCCATCGTCTCGCCCACCGCGCGCCCCAGGCCGAGCAGCGCCGCGCCGACGATGCCGGAGCGGGCGTACGGCAGGACGGTCATCCGGAGCATCTCCCAGCGCGTGGCGCCGAGCGCGAGGGCGCCCTCCTTGAGCGGTGGCGGCACCGTCTTGAACACGTCCAGGGTGACGGAGGAGATCGTGGGGAGGATCATGATCGCGAGGATCAGCCCCGCGGTCAGGTAGCCGAGCCCGATGGGTGGCCCCTTGAAGAGAGGCAGGAACCCGAGCGTCCGGACGAGGAACGGCCCGACCGGATTGCGGAGCAGCGGCACGAGGACGAAGAGCCCCCAGAGCCCGTACACGACGCTCGGGATGGCGGCGAGCGTCTCGACCGCGAACGACACGGGGCGGCGGAGCGCCGGTGGCCCCATCTCGCCGAGGAAGAGCGCCAGCCCGACCGACACCGGCACCGCGACGAGGATCGCGATCCCGCTCGTCACGAGGGTCCCGTAGATGAAGGGGAGCGCGCCGAACTCGCCGGACACCGGGTCCCAGCTCGAGCTGCGGATGAACTGCCAGACGCCGATGTGCGTCAGGGCGGGCGTGGCACCGCGGGTGAGGACGAGGATGATCACACCCGCGACGGCGAGGACGCTGCCGCCGATCGCGGCGAGGCCGGCGTTCCAGAGCCGGTCGCCGCGATCGTCGGCGCGGGCGAGCTCCCCGGGCGGCGGCTCGGCCGCGCCCAGGAGCTCGCCCGCTACGGCGTCGTTCTCACTTGGAGGAGGCAACGGAGACCGGCTTCCCCTGGACCGTGAGGGCCTGGATCGCCTTCGAGACCTTCTCCACGACCGGCTTCGGCAGCGGGGCGTAGTCGAGCGGCGCCGCGAACTGCTGGCCGTCGTGCACCGCCCACCAGAGGAACTCGACGAGAGCCGTACCCTTCCGCGCGTCCTTCGTGTCCTTGTGGACGAGCAGGTAGGTGAACGAGGCGATCGGGTAGGAGTCCTTGCCGTCGGCGTTCGTGAGCGAGACCTTGAAGTCAGCCGGCATCTCGACGCCGGCGGCGGCCGCCGAGGTGCTCTGGATCGTCGGCTTCACGAACACGCCAGCCTTGTTCTTGAGCGCGGAGGTCGGGAGCTTGTTCTGGTTCGCGTACGCGAGCTCCACGTACCCGATCGCGCCGGGGGTCTGCTTCACGAGGCCGGTGACGCCCTCGTTCCCCTTGCCGCCCAGGCCGACCGGCCACTTGACGCTCTTCCCGGCGCCCACCGACTGCTTCCACTCGGGCGAGACCTTGGCGAGGTAGTCCGTGAAGATGCTGGTCGTGCCGGAGCCGTCGGCGCGGTGCATCACCGCGATCTCCGAGTCGGGGAGCTTCACGCCCGGGTTCAGGCTCGCGAGCGCCGGGTCGTTCCACTTCTTGATCTTGCCGAGGTAGATGCCGGCGAGCACGTCGGGGGTGAGCTTCAGCTCGCTCACGCCCTCGAGGTTGTAGGTGACGACGACCGACCCGAGCACCGTGGGGATGTGCACGGCGTCCGGGGCCTTTGCCTGCTCTTCCGGGGTCATCGGCGCGTCGCTCGCGCCGAAGTCCACTGTCCCGGCGGTGAACTGCTGGATCCCGCCGCCGGATCCGATCGACTGGTAATTGAACTGCAGGTCCGGGTGCTTCGCGTGGTACTCCGCGAACCACTTCGAGTAGAGCGGGTTCGGGAACGTGGCCCCCGCGCCGTTGATGAGGAGTTCCTGCCCGGACGCCCGGAGGGCGACGAGCGACGAGAGCGCGACGGCTGCCGCGAACAGCTTTCGCATGCTGCTTCCCCTTGTCTGTCGTATGGGTTTGGTGCCGGCCCCTAAATGCCAGCGTTCCCGGTGACGATCCGTGTCGCAAATGTGACGACTTTGCGACGCCCCCGATTTTTCGGAGTCCGGTCACCCGATCATGTGACGTCCGACCGGGTGATCGCTCTTTCGGGGCAGCGACCCGAGGCGTCCACGCCCGCTCTCCTCGCGAGGAGCGACTGCACGAGCATCTTCGCCCGACGGTGCAGAGGCCCGCACCGTCGGTGACTGCCGCCCAGCGCCCCGCACGCGCCCGGCGCAAAGGCCGATCCGGAAGCCGGCGAGCGTGAACGCGCGACCACGGCCGCGATGACCGTCGCCGCCGTCCGTAGATCCCCGCGCCCAACCCAGCGCGACGGTCGCCGCCTGCGCGGCGCCGAAGCCGCTCGCGAGGTCGTCGTCGTCACGCTCGCGCGGCTCGGCACCGACGCGACACGCAATCGTCACACCGGTCGCCACCGCGGACAGGACGGCCGGGCGGAGGCACGGGCGACAGCGCGCTCCGGCGGCGGCAGCGCGCCGCCGCTCGCGTGGCTACGGTTCGGGCACGATGCGTCCCCGCGCCCGCGCGCTCGCCGGATGGACGTCGCTGATCGGCGGCGCGGCGCTCCTGGTGCTGCCCGGACCGGGGATCCCGTTCGTGCTGGCAGGGCTGGCGCTGCTCGCCCCGGAGCAACCCTGGGCGGATCGGCTCCGGCGCCGGATCCGGCCCGGCGCGGCGGGAGCGGACCACTGCGCCCGAGCCGGCGCCGCGGGCAGACGGAAGCGCCGGGGGGAACAGGTTCGGCGCGACCCGCCCGGAGACGCACGCGGCACGCCGCCGGGCGACCGACCGGCGGGCGCCGGCTGAGCCGCGGTGCCCGAGTCGGCGGCACGCGCTGCCCGCCCTCGCGGCACCCAGAGAGCGCGGCACCCCATCCGCGCAGGTGCGCGCCTGGCCCCTGCGTTGCAATTGCGATGGTTCGGAGCGCACGCCGCCGCTCGCGGCGTCGCGTACGACGTGCCGACCGCCTTCGCGCTCGAACACCCCTCCGTGGCCGCGACGAGGGCTGTCGGCGACTCCGCCGCGGCGCCGCGACCCGGCGGCGGCAAGCTCGCCGTCGCGCTCGTCGACGGCGCGAGCGCGATCGTCGGCTGCGCCGCCGCGAGCCCGCTCCACCTGTTCACGCCACGTGCGCGCGGCCCGGCGGCGTGGGCCATCGCCGCGACGCTCGGCGGCGGCCTCGTCGCGGGCGACGCGCTCGACCTCGAGATCGACGTGGGCGAGGGCGCGACCGCGCTCGTCGGGACGCAGGCGCACGCCAAGGTCTTCCGATCGCCGGGCCCGTGGGCGTCTCAGACGCTGTCGGCGCGCGTCGCCCCGGGCGCGACCCTCGCCCTGCTGCCCGAGCCGGCGAGCCTCTTCGCGGGCGCGCGCTACCGCCAGGCGCAGCGGTTCGCGCTCGCGCCGGGGGCGAGCCTGCTCCTCGTCGACGCGCTCACGCACGGCCGCGCCGCGCGGGGCGAGGCCTGGGCGCTCGAAGCCTACGTCTCCCGGAACGAGCTCGAGATCGGCGGCCGCGTCGTCCTCGCGGACGCGGTCCGGCTCGTCGCCGGGGAGGGCCCGCCGGTCGCGGCGCGCCTCGCCGGCATGGCCCTGCTGGCCACCGCCGTCCTCGCCGGCCCCGCCGTCGCGCGCGCCGCGGCTGAGCTGCGCGACGAGCTCGCGCGCGCCCCGGCCGGCTGGACCGACGGCGTGCTCGCCGCCGCGAGCCCGATAGCCGGCGGCGTCCTCCTCCGGCTCGCCTCGACGACGGTAGAGGCCGGACTCCGGTTCCTCCGCCGGCGCCTCGCCTTCGCCGCCGAGCTCCTCGGCGGCGATCCCCTCGCGCGGCGTCCCTGACGAAAGGAGCAGCGCATGCGCCTCACGCCCCGCGAGCTCGACAAGCTCACCCTGCACCAGGCGGGCTCCCTCGCGCAGAAGCGGCTCGCGCGCGGGCTGCGGCTCAACCACCCCGAGGCCGTCGCGCTCATCGCGACCGTGCTCCTCGAGCTGATCCGCGACGGCCGGCGCGTGAGCGAGCTCATGGACCTCGGCCGCCGCCTCCTCGGTCGCCGGCAGGTGATGGCGGGCGTCGACGCGCTCGTCACCGAGGTGCAGGTGGAGGGGACCTTCCCGGACGGCACGAAGCTGGTGACGGTCCACCACCCGATCGCGGCCGTGGACGGCGACCTCGCGCTCGCGCTCCACGGCTCGTTCCTCCCCGTGCCGCCGCTCTCGCGCTTCGCGGACGCCAGCCCCGGCGCCGAGGAGGAGGCAGCGCCCGGCGCAGTGCTCGCAGCGGACGGCGAGGTCGTCCTGAACGAGGGGCGCGAGGCGATCCGGCTCACCGTCACGAACCACGCGGACCGGCCGATCCAGGTCGGGAGCCACTACCCGTTCGCGGAGGCGAATCCGTACCTGCGCTTCGACCGCGGCCGCGCGTACGGCCGGCGCCTCGACGTGCCGGCGGGCATGGCGGTCCGCTTCGAGCCGGGCGAGACGCGCACGGTGGAGCTCGTGGAGATCGCCGGCGCGCGGACGATCGCGGGCGGGAACGCGCTCGCGAGCGGCCCGGTCGACGACGCGGGGCGCGCCCGCGCGGTCTCCGAGGCGGCGCGCCGCGGGTTCGCGCACGAGGAGGAGCCCTAGATGCCCCGCCGGATGGAGCGGCGTCACTACGCCGAGGTGTACGGCCCGACGACCTGCGATCGCGTCCGCCTGGGCGACACGGCGCTCGTCGTCGAGGTCGAGCGCGACTTCACGACGTACGGGGACGAGTGCAAGTTCGGCGGCGGCAAGGTGCTCCGGGATGGGATGGGGCAGCGCGCCTCGGACCCCGAGGCGCTCGACCTGGTGATCACCAACGCGCTCGTCATCGACCACTCCGGCATCTGCAAGGCCGACCTCGGCGTGCGGGGCGGGCGCATCGTCGGGATCGGCAAGGCGGGCAACCCGGACGTCATGGCCGGGGTGACGCCGGGGATGACGATCGGCCCGGGCACCGAGTGCATCGCGGCCGAGGGGCTGATCCTCACCGCGGGCGGCTTCGACTCGCACATCCACTTCATCAGCCCGCAGCAGGCGGCCGAGGCGATCGCGAGCGGCGTCACCACGTTCGTCGGTGGCGGGACGGGCCCCGCGACCGGCACCAACGCGACGACGTGCACGCCCGGCGCGTGGAACCTCGCGCGGATGCTCCAGGCGACGGACGCCCTGCCGCTCAACGTCGGCCTGCTCGGGAAGGGGAACGCCTCCCGGCCCGAGGGGCTCGCGGACCAGATCCGCGCCGGCGCCGTGGGGCTCAAGCTCCACGAGGACTGGGGGACGACGCCGGCCGCGATCGACGCGTGCCTCGGCGTGGCGGAGGCGATGGACGTCCAGGTGGCGATCCACACCGACACGCTGAACGAGTCGGCGTGCGTCGAGCACTCGATCGCCGCGTTCGCCGGCCGGACCATCCACACGTTCCACACCGAGGGCGCGGGCGGCGGCCACGCCCCGGACATCATCCGCGT
>Ga0318497_10000531_pt1 | contig 12594 bp, 11 predicted proteins | sample GRESIP109b1f23_FD_203754 | JGI IMG/M metagenome (GOLD analysis project Ga0318497, IMG submission 203754) | Tropical soil microbial communities from Luquillo Experimental Forest, Puerto Rico - GRE.SIPMG.109b1f23 | ecosystem: Environmental > Terrestrial > Soil > Tropical forest > Bulk soil... | reverse complement strand
GGTCGTGTAGTAGCCGAACGCGGGCGCCGTCGGCTCGGCGTAGCAGGCGATCCCCACGCCCAGGTAGCGGCCCTGCTCGCGGGCGGCGGCCTGTTCCTCGCGGAACGCGTCGTAGTCCAGGATCCCCAGGGCCTGTTCCAGCGTCTCCAGGGGATCCATGTGGTCGTAGGGCATGCCGGTCGGGCTGGAGTACGGCATCTCATCGAGGCGCAGCAGGTTCCTGCGGCGCAGTTCCGCCGGGTCGATGCCCATCCGGCGGGCCGCGATATCGAGGGCGACCTCGCGGGCCAGGGTCTCGAACGCCCACGGTCCCCGGTAGGCGGTCCGGCCGGCGGTGCTGGAGAACACCGAGGCGTGGCTGAACGTGCCCTTCGCGATCCGGTACGGGCCGGGGAATATCATCCCGGTCGCCGCGCCCGTGCCGACCGGCCACGGCGTGGGGTAAGCGCCGACGTCCTGTACGTGGTCGAGCGACGCGGCGAGGATCGTTCCCGCCTCGTCGAAGGCGAGCCTCGCTTCGCCGTGCTCGTGCCGCGCATGGCCAGCGGATTGCAGGTTCTCCCGGCGGTCCTCGATCCACTTGACCGCGGCCGGCAGCTTGCGCGCCGCCAGCAGGACGCAGATGTCCTCGCGCAGCGGCATGACCTTCTGCCCGAAGCCGCCGCCGACGTCTCGGGTGATCACCCGGACGCTGTGCTCGGGGATGCCGAGCAGCCGGGCGGCGAACATCCGCACCTCGTGCGGGGCCTGCGTGCCCGCCCAGACGGTCAGCTCGCCGCTGGCCCGGGACCACTCCGCGACCAGGCCGCGGGTTTCCATCGGGACAGCGCCCTGCCCCTGCTCCCAGATCGTCTCGCTGACCACGTGCGCGGCCGAGTCGTACGCGTCGGCGATCGTCTCCGCGGGCGCGCCGGCCAGCTCGCCCGCGAGGTTGCCGGCGTAGCCCTCGTGCACGAGCGCTTCCGCCGTCCGGGCGGAGGCGTAGTCGGCGACCGCCGGCAGCGGCTCGTAGTCGACGTCGACCAGCTCGGCGGCGTCCTCCGCGAGGTAGCGGCTGCCGGCCACGACGAGGGCGACGATGTCGCCGGCGAACCGGGCCTCGCCGGTGGCAAGCGGCGGCCGCGGCGTGTCCGGGACCATGTTCCCCGTCCCGGTGTACCAGGCCTCGACGACATCACCGTTGAGGTCGTCGGCCGTGAAGACCGCGTGGACGCCGGGCAGTGCCAGCGCGGCCGAGGTGTCGATGGACAGGATGCGCGCCCTCGGGTGCGGGCTGCGGACGAAGCAGGCATGGAGCATGCCCGGCCGGGTTATGTCGTCGACGAACGTGCCGGTGCCCGTGAGCAGCCGGGCGTCCTCGATGCGCTGCACGCGGCTGCCGGCGTAGCGGGCCGCCCCGACGGCGGTCATCCGACCACCAGCGGGAGCTTCTCCCAGCCGCGCACCGACGAGGTCTGCTGCAGCTTGGCCCCGTCCCAGTCGACCTCCCAGGCCGGCCAGCGCTTGAGGATCTCCTCCAGCGCGACGCGCCCCTCCAGCCGGGCCAGGGCGGAGCCGAGGCAGTAGTGCGGGCCGAGGATGAAGGTCAGGTGCATGCCCTTCTTGCGGTGCACGTCGAACCGGTCCGGGTCGTCGTACCGGCGCGGATCACGGTTGGCCGCGCCCACCATGCACAGCATCGCGCTGCCCGCCGGCACGGTCTGCCCGTACCACTCGGCATCCCGCGTCACGTAGCGCGCGTTGAACGGGCCGGGCGGCTCGAACCGCAGCACCTCCTCGACCGCGCCGGGGACCAGCGACGGGTCGGCGGCGATCTCCGCGCGCTGTTCGGGGTGCTTCGCGAGGGTCGAGCCCATCCAGCCGATGAGCCTGCCCGTCGTCTCGTTCCCCGCGCCGCCGATGACCGTGACATACATCACGACCTCGTCGCGGGTCAGCGTGCGGGTCACGCCGTTCTCGTCCTCGAACTCCGCGTTGATCAGCTCGGTCATCACGTCGTCGGACGGGTGGGTGTACCGCCAGTCGACGTAGTCACCCATCGCCTCATGCGAGAGGACGGCCCCCTCGCTGAAGTCCATCTTGCCGCCGTCCTCGGTCAGGAGCTTGGCGTTGGACTCTGCGCGGAAGGCGGCCTGCCCCTCCTCGGGGATGCCGAGCAGCATGCCGATGACCTTCATCGGCATCTCCAGCCCCAGCTTGTCGATGAGGTCGAACCGGGACTCGCCGACCAGCGGATCCAGGCAGGCGGTGCAGTACTCGCGTATCTGCGGTTCCAGGTCGGCCACCCGGCGCGGCGAGAACACCCGGGCAAGCAGCTGCCGGTGGATGTTGTGGATCGGCGGGTCCTCCATGATGAGCGTGCCCGGCGGGATCTCCATGTTCGCCTTGATCAGTTCCAGCATGACCCCGCGGGCGGAGGAGTACGCCTCGGTGTCCGTCAGGACCCGCTCGACATCGGCGTAGCGGCTGACGGCGTAGAAGTCATGCGGCTCGTTGTAGTAAAGCGGGGCTTCCTCCCGCATCCGGTTGAACAGCGGCCACGGGTCGGCCGCGAAGCGGGCGTCGTACGGGTCCCAGTAGAGGGCGTCGGAGTCCACGCCGTAGCCTCCCGTAGTTAGAGTGAGCGATCACTCATCTGTATAGACCACGTTCCCGGCCGCTGACAACCCCCCCGCTGTCGCCTGTCATTGACGGCTGTCAGTGACAGGCGTATGAATGGGAGCGCGATGACAACCAGGGAAGACAGGCCCAACGGGCGTGAAGTACAGCGGCGGGAGACTCGCCAGCGCGTGTACACGGCGGCGGTCGCGGAGTTCAGGCGGGTCGGTATGGCCGCCGCCGACGTCAGCGTCATCGCCAAGGAGGCGGGCGTGGCGCGCGGCACCTTCTACTTCCATTTCCCGACGAAGGAGCACGTCCTCGCCGAGCTCGAGCGGCATGAGGAGGCACGGCTGGCCGCCCAGCTGGAGAAGTTCCTGGCCCGGCCGCATCACCTGGCTGGCGCGCTGGCCGAGATCGTCCGGCTGATGGCCCAGATGGAGCGGCGCGTCGGCAAGGTGCTCTTCCGGGAGATGCTCGCGCTGCACTTCTCCCCGAACCGTCCCGAGACGCTGCCCGGCACCGATCAGTGGGCCGACTATCCCATGATGGCCCTGGTGGTGCGGGCGATCGGGCTCGCGCGGGACCGGGGCGAGACGTACCCGCAGGCCGACGCGCTGCGCACGGCCCAGTTCTTCATGCTCGGCCTGTACGCGGTGCTGATCACCAGCCACGGCCGCTCGCGGGCCGCGCGGGCCGAGATCCTCGATAACTTCGTCGCCACGGTGCTTCGGAGCGTGGAAGCCCGTTAAGACCGTGGCCGGCGGTGTCCGCAGCGGGCACACACCAGGCGGCGCCGGGATTAACGCGGAGGTTCCTGTACATCCTGGGGTGGAAGAACTTTCGCGTTATCGCGGGCCCCCGCGGCGGGCGGCGGCCGGGCGGATACCGAAGCACGACGGGCCAGATTCTGATGATTCGCTGAGGAAACCTCTGATGCGCACATGAAGTCCTGCCCGTACTCTTACCGACCGTGGATCTGGACAGCGGCGCTTTGGTGGTGCTGGTGGTGCTGGTGGTGAGCGGTCGGTGAGCCGGTCCCGTTCGCGGAGCGGGCGCGGGCCTTCGCGGTCGCCCGCGCCCACTCCGCCGCCGCCCGAGCCGGCGCCTGGTTCGCTGAGCCCTGAGGTGCTGGGCCGGGCGCTGCTTCCGTTGCGGGCCTTCCTCGGCTTCACGTTCTGCTTCGCCGGACTGCAGAAGCTGGCCAATCCCGGGTTCTTCCAGGCCACCAATCCGGGGTCGATCCAGGCGCAGCTGGCTGGCGCGGTCCGGCGCAGCCCCATCCACTCGCTGATCTCGCCGCTGACCCATCTCGCGGTCCCGCTCGGTCTCCTGATCGCGTTCGCCGAGCTCGCCATCGGTATCGGCACCCTGCTCGGGTTGTGGCAGCGGCTGGCCGCGGCGGGCGGCGTCGCGCTGTCGCTGCTGCTGTTCCTCACGGTCAGCTTCCACTCTTCGCCGTACTACACCGGCGCGGACATCGTGTTCGCGTTCGCGTGGACGCCGTTGCTGCTGGCGGGCGCCGGCCCGGTCTTGTCCGCCGACGCGGCGATCGCGGCCCGGGCGCGTGCGTTCGGGGGCTCCCGGGGGGTGAGCGCGGACGATGCCAGCCGCCGGGAGGTCATGCTGAAGGGGACAGTGACGGCCGTGGCGGCGGTCGCGGGCCTGCTCCTGGGTGGTGTGGTAGCCGGCCTGGGCCGGCTGGCCGGCGGGACGAACAGCAACTCCGGCGCCGCTGCCCTGCCGTCCCCGGCCCAGTCGGCGTCGGCGGCCGCGTCCGCGTCCGCGTCCAGCGCGGCTACCGGCTCCGCAGGTCCCGGTGGGTCCGGTGGGTCCGGTGGGTCCGGTGGCAGGCATCCGGCCGGAACGGCGCTCGGACCCGCTAAGGATGTCCCAGTCGGCGGCGCCGCGTCGTTCACCGATCCTGGCACCGGCGACCCCGCTATCGTGATCCAGGCCACCGCCGGGAAGTTCGTGGCCTTCGACGCGGTGTGCCCGCATGCCGGCTGCACGGTCGGATACGACCAGTCCGCCGCTGTCATCGTGTGCCCGTGCCACGGCTCGCAGTTCAACGCCGCCACCGGTGCGGTCGAAACCGGCCCGGCGGCCACTGGCCTGAAGCCCATCCCGATCGCCGAGGGCGGCAACGGGCAGCTCTACGCCCCCTGACCCGCTGAGCGGAACCGGGCCGCCCGATGACGGGAAGGACTCACCGTGACCGACGTAACGACATCTGACGGCGTGCGCCTGTACGCCGAAGCCGCCGGCTCCGGTCCGCCGATCCTATTCATCCACGAGTTCGCCGCCGACCACCGGGCGTGGACGCGGCAGGTCGAAGCGCTGTCCGGCGAGTTCCAGTGCATCACCTACTCAGCGCGCGGCTACCCGCCGTCCGAGGTGCCGAACGAGCAGGAGCGTTACTCCCACATCCGGCAGGCCGACGACGCGATCGACGTCCTCGACGCCTTCGGCGCCGGCAAGGCGCACATCGTCGGACTGTCGATGGGCGGGTTCTGCGCGCTGCAACTCGGCATCCGCTACCCCGGCCGGGTGTCGTCGCTGCTGGTGTCGAGCGCCGGATCGGGCGCTAACCCGGCGGGCCGCGCGGCATACATCGCCGAGACAGAGCGGGTCGCCGCGGCGTTCCGCGCCGAGGGATCGGCGGCGGTCGCCGAGCGGCTTGCCGTCGGACCGAGCCGCATCCAGCTAAAGCGCAAGAACCCCGGAGCGTGGCGCGAATTCGTCAGGCAGCTCGGCGAGCATTCCGCCGACGGCATGGCGCTCACCATCACCGGAGTGCAGCGGGCCCGCCCGTCGCTGTACGACATCACAGACCAGCTGAGCGGCATCACAGCTCCCACGCTCGTCGTCAACGGCGACGAAGACGAAGCCTGCCTGGATGCGGGGCTGCTCCTCAAGCGCACGATTCCCGCCGCCGGGCTGCTCGTCGTGCCGAACTCGGGACATACGCTCAACCTGGAAGAGCCGGACCTCTACAACGACGTGGTCCGCACCTTCATCGACGACGCACGCGGCGGGCGCTGGCCGACGCGCGACCCGCGGTCGCTGTCGGCCGGCATGGGCATCTAGTGCTCACAAGCCGCCATCGGCCGTGGCCACGCTGGCGACGGCTTTGCCGACCGCGAACCTGAACCGTACCTGCCCGGTTACACGATGGTGAGCACCGCGTTCAGGGCGCGCCTGACGGCCTGGCGGGATTCGTCGGTGTGGTCGAGCATGTCGAATCCGTGCTGGCCGCCTGGAACGTCGATGATCTCCAGCCGCGCCCCGCAGCGGCCGGCCGCACTGGTGAACTCGTCGACCGTGGCCGCGATCTGCGGGCGCTCGCGTCCCACACGGGTCAGCACGATCGGCAGGTCACCGGCGGATGTGACCGTCTGGACGGGCCGGAACCTCGGGTCGACCTCCCACCCTGGCAAGGGGGCAAGCCGGAAGAGACGGGCACCCTCGAATAGATACCCGCCGGGGTATTCAGTCGACCGGCTTTCATGATCACGAAAGGAATCGCACTCCGTAGCGATAAAGAGTCTTCGCCAGGAACAAAGTCTTCGCGATCATGGCGATACGATTGAGGTTGGTTATGTGTTAAATCAGAAATTTCGGGATTTGATACCCCGGCCGGTCGGCCCAGCCAAATGCGGCCGTTTCGATCGCGGGGTCATCCAGGGCGGCGACGGCGTTCCTGACCCTGGCTTACCAGGTCGTGGTCGAACGCGAAGACCACCGCGGCGGCCCGGTCGCGCAGCTGGAGTTTGGCGAACACGTGGTTGATGTGTGTCTTGACCGTGCCTTCGCCGACGAACAGCTCGGCGGCGATCTCGGCGTTGGTCATCCCGAGGCCGATGAGCGAAAGCACCTCGCGCTCGCGGGAGGTCAGCTCGTCTACGGCGGCATCCCGCCCAGCCCGCCGCGGCGCGGCTGACCGGTAGATGGCCAGCACCCGGCCGGTCACCGCCGGGTCGAGCCAGGACCCGCCCTCCGCTACCACGCGCACTGCCCGGTGCAGATCCTCGGCGGGCACGCCCTTGAGGACAAAGCCTGACGCGCCTGCCCGGAGGATTCCGGCCAGCACCTCATCGTCGTCGAACGTGGTGAGGGCCAGCACAGGCGGGCTGCCCTCCTGGCTGCGCAGCTCGCGAGTCGCCTGCACTCCGTCGACCACCGGCATCCGGACGTCCATCAGCACGACAGCCGGCGCCAGCGCGCCGACCGCGGCCATCACCTCGCTGCCGTTGGCGCATTCGCCGACGACCTCGAAGCCCAGCTGCGGGCGCAGGATGCCCCGCAGCCCGGTCCGCACCAGCTCCTGATCGTCCACCACCAAGATCCGGATCATGTCGCGCCTTCCCGCCGCCGGCCGGCGCTCACCGGGAGGGCGGCCTGGACCAGCCAGCCCTGGCCGCCAGGGCCGGCCCGGCAGCTTCCGCCCAGCGACTCGGCTCGCTCGCGCATGCTCAGCAGGCCCAGCCCGGTGCCTGTGCCCGGCTCGCCCGCGCTGTCCACCGCCAGCCCGACCGTGTCCGCGTCGACGGTCAGCCGTACCGCCGTGGGCGCACCCTGGGCGTGCTTGGCCGCGTTGGTCAGCGCTTCCTGCACGATCCGGTAGACGGCCAGGCCGGTCGTCGCGTGCAGCCGCCCGGTGTCGCCGTCGACGGAAAGACTCACCTCGGCGCCCGCCGACCTGAACCGGTCCACCAGCGCGGGCAAACCGTCCACGCCCGGCAGCGGGACGGTACGGGAAGGGTCGTCCGGCTGGCGCAGCATTCCCACGGCCATCCGCACCTCGGCCAGGGTCTCCCGGCCCAGCCGCTCCGCCTCGGCCAGCGACCGCGCAGCATCCGCGGGGTCGTGCTCGACGGCCAGCCGCGCGCTGGTCACGTGCAGCAGGGAGACGGTCAGCGTGTGCGCGATCACGTCGTGCAGTTCCCGGGCGATGCGATTGCGCTCTTCGGCCCGGGCGCGCTCGGCGAGCCCGGCCTGGGCCGCCCGCAACTGCGTGACCAGGTCAAACTCGTGCCGTATGAGCAGGGCGGCCAGCACGGAGAACGTCGTGCCCGCCATCCACGCCCCCCATCCCGGATCGGGCTTGACCCACAGCCATTCGGCGGCGAACAAGGCCAGCGCGCCTGCCAGGTAGGCCAGCCCGGCGCGGCGGCCCGCGGCCAGCACGCACCAGATGCTGAGCACGCACACCGCGAACCACCCGACGTTGCTGGACATGCCGTGCCCGAGGACGGCGATCCCGCCGGTCGCCAGCGCCGCCCAGCCCAGCAGCGGCGGCCGCTGCCAGCCGATCAGCACCGCGCCGGCGCCCGCGGCCACCAGCGCGGCGGCGAACGCGGCGGCCGGGCTGGGGTTCAGCCGCCCCAGCCCGATGACGACGAACGCGATGAACACGCCGAGGCCAATCCATCTCGCCCGTCCCGTCACGAACTCGACGGGATGGGACGGGCCAGCCCGCCCGGTCATGCCTCGAATGCTACGACCGTCGAGGTACGACCGGGCGGCGGCGGGGGACAAGACGCGCACGGCTGCCTGGATCACAAGGCGGTCCGGCGCGCGGCGAGCACGGTGCCCGCGACCGCCAGGGCCGCGACGGCCAGCAGCGACCAGGTGGCCGACCCGAGGCCCAGCCATGGCTCGCGCACGGCGTTCGTCAGCAGGGTCAGCGGGAGCGGGCCGGCCACGTGGCGGACCGCCGCGCCCATCACATGGGGTGGCGGGCCGCCCGCGCCGAGCAGGAACGACGGGAAGAAGATCAGCAACCCCACGGCCTGGGCGGACCGGGCCGACGGCAGCACCGAGCCGAGCAGCACGCCCAGGCTCACGAAGGCGACCGCGCCGAGCGGCAAGGCCACCGCCACCCGCCACCAGCTGTGCACGGCCGGTATGCCGTACACGGGCGCGGCCACGGCCAGCAGGAGGCCGCAGGCGACGACCGCCGTGACCAGGCCCACGACGAGCTGGGCCAGCGCGAATGACCACCGGGGGAAGCCAGCGGCGGCGAAGCGCCGCAGCACCCCCCGCTCGCGGTAGGAGGCCAGGTGCACGGGCAGCATGACCAGCCCGATCGCGGCGATGACCACGGTGAGGTAGGAAGCCACGTACCAGTGCGAAGGGTTCACGTGGTCGAACGCCGGATCCGGGGCCGTGCCGAACGCCCCGCCGATGATCAGCATCGTGACGACCGGGAACGCGAACACGAACGTCAGCACGAGCGGATCCCGGGTCATCAGCTTCAGTTCCGCACGGACCAGCCGGCCCATGGCAGTGGTGCTCATTGTCGCCCTCCTGTGAATTGGATCCCATCCGGGAGCGGCGCTCCCGCGCTACCGGCCGCGGCCGGAGCCCCGTCGTCGGCCGGCTTTGTTCCGAGCAGGCTCAGCAGGGCGTCCTCCAGACCGGGAACGCGCACGCTGAGGTCTGCTGGCACCGCCTCCCACCGCACCAGCGCCGCGCCGACGTACGCGATCATGCGCCGGTCACCGCGCACGGTGACCCGCGTGCCCGCCTGCCGCACCTCCTGCACGCCGTCGAGCCGGCTTACCTCGCTGAGCAGGCCCGCGGGCGGGTCCGCCATGGTGAACGACACCGTGGCCCGGCGGGCGTGGCGGTCCACCAGCTCGGCAGGGGTGCCCATGTCGATGATGCGGCCCGCGCGCATCACGTTGATCCGGCCGCACAGCGCCTCGGCCTCGTCCATCTCGTGTGTCACCAGCAGCACTGTGGTGCCTGCCGCGCGCAACTGGCGCACAGCGGCCCACACGTCGCGACGAGCGGCCGGGTCCAGGCCCTGGGTCAGCTCATCGAGGATCACCAGCCGGGGCTGGTTCAGCAGCGCGAGCACCAGGAACAGCCGCTGCCGCTCTCCCCCGCTCAGTGACGCGAACGCCGACTTGCGCCGTCCGGCCAGGCCGAACTGGTCCAGCAACTCGGCGCCGCGGTGGGCGCGTGCGGTAGCGAACAGATCAAGCGCCTCGGCCACCCGGAGCCGGTCCGGCAGCGCCGAGTCCTGCAGCTGGCTGCCCACGAGCGGCCGCAGCTGTTCCGCCTGGCGGACCGGGTCATGGCCGAGAACGCGCAGCGTCCCGGCATCTGGGCGGCGCAGGCCCTGGATGCACTCGACAGTCGTGGTCTTCCCCGCCCCGTTGGCGCCGACCAGGCCGACGACCTCGCCGCCCGGCACGTCCAGGTCCAGATCGTGCACGACCACCCTGGCCTGGTACGCCTTGCGCAGGCCTCGCACCGTTACTACGTCAGGTTCAGTCATACCCGCAATCCTCACCGCGAGAGGCCGCCCGCACATCGGCCCGCGAGTGGAACCTGGCCTCTCACCACGGGTAGAGAAAGGGTCAGCGCGACGACGGCGCCGGTCATGGTTGTCCCCTCCCCGGGGGTGAGTATTGTCGCTGAGCGTGACGACTAAATCGGCCGGTGACGGCGGTCGAAGCTCTGCCCCCTTGGCCGGGGTCTTGTCGCTACCCTCTCGGCGGGCAAATCCGCTTACCGCGGTGACGAGGCGGATGGTGCTGGCGGTCGGACTGCTGGTGCTGTCGACGGTGATCGTCTACCTGGGCCGTCACGGCTACCGGGATTACGCTCATCCGGGTCAGCCGCTATCGGTCCTCGCCTGCGTGTACTACGCGACCGTCACGCTGTCGACGATCGGCTACGGCGATATCGTTCCCGTCACCGACGCCGCGCGGCTGGTGAACACGGTGGTGATCACCCCGATCCGGGTGCTTTTCTTGATCTTGCTGGTCGGCACCACGCTGGAGGTGCTGACGGAGCGCACCCGCCAGAACTGGCGGATCACCCGGTGGAGGACGAAGGTGACTGGTCAGGTGGTCGTCGTCGGGTATGGAGCCAAGGGCCGCGCCGTGATCAGGGCGCTGCGAGATTCGGGAGTGCAAAAGGCAGCCATCGTGGTGATTGACTCGCTGGCAGAGGCGGCGGCCGAAGCCAATGCCGCCGGACTGGTAGCCGTCTGCGGTGATGGAACACGCAGCGAAGTCCTGCGTCAGGCGCAGATCGGCAGCGCCGACCAGGTGGTCATCGCCGTAAATCGCGATGACACCGCCGTGCTGATCGCGCTCACGGCCCGCCAGCTGAATCCCGCCGCCACCATCGTGGCCGCGGTCCGGGAGGAAGAGAACCGGGACCTGCTACGCCAGAGCGGCGCCGACCATGTGGTGGTGTCCTCGGACGCCGCCGGGCACATGCTCGCCTTTTCTACCCTCCGGCCGGCCGCGGCGAAGGTGATCGCCGATCTGCTGGATCTGGGCCGCGGTCTGGACCTAGTTGAACGGCCGGCGGGCGAGGCCGAGGTGGGCACCCCGGCCCGCGCGGCGGCCGGGGCGGTCATCGCCGTGATACGCGGAAGCCAAGTCCTCGGGCCGGATGACCCGAGGGCGGCACGGCTCGAGAAAGGTGACCAGCTGATCTTGGTCAGCTCCCGTGACGGCCTGTGAGCAGGTCGAAGACGGGCGTTTGATCTTGATTGAATCCAGAAACGGGGCGAGACTGGGGGCATGCCCACGACTTCGGATTTCGTGCGCATGTTGCGGGGTGCTTCACTGCGTGTGACCGGTCCTCGGGTGGCGGTGCTGGCCGCGGTCCACGGCCATCCGCACGCCGACACGGACTCGGTCATCGGCGCCGTGCGCGGAGATCTCGGTGTGGTATCTCATCAGGCCGTCTATGACGTGCTGCGGGTGCTGACCGCCGCGGGCCTGGTGCGGTGCATCCAGCCGATGGGCTCCGTGGCACGATACGAAGCACGGGTCGGGGACAACCACCACCACGTCGTTTGCCGGTCGTGCGGCGCCATCGCCGACGTCGACTGCGCGGTCGGCTACACCCCCTGCCTGACGGCCGCCGACGACGCGGGCTACGAGATCAGCGAGGCCGAGGTCATCTACTGGGGCAGATGTCCCGAGTGCGCCGCGACACCAGCTAGCGATCAGAACGAAACAGCGAGACAGGAGGAGGACGGACATGTCTGACCACGCCAGCGAGAGCGAGAACCCAGTAATCCCCTCCCCGGCTCCGACCGCGCACCGGCCCATGACCAACCGGGACTGGTGGCCGAATCAGCCGAGCCTGCAGGTTCTCCGTCAGCACGCACCCAAATCCAATCCGATGGGCGAGCACTTCAGCTACGCGGAGGAGTTCAAGACCCTCGACGTCGAGGCGCTGAAGCGAGACCTCTTCGAGCTGATGACGACCTCACAGGAGTGGTGGCCGGCCGACTACGGCCACTACGGGCCGCTCTTCATCCGGATGAGCTGGCACGCCGCGGGCACGTACCGGATCCACGACGGCCGGGGCGGCGGCGGCGCCGGCGCCCAGCGCTTCGCCCCGCTGAACAGCTGGCCCGACAACGCGAGCCTGGACAAGGCGCGCCGGCTGCTCTGGCCGCTCAAGCAGAAGTACGGCCGCAAGATCTCCTGGGCCGACCTGCTCATCTTCGCCGGCAACTGCGCCTACGAATCGATGGGGTTCAAGACGTTCGGCTTCGGCTTCGGGCGCGAGGACATCTGGGAGCCCGAGGAGATCTTCTGGGGGCCGGAGGACACCTGGCTCGGCGACGAGCGCTACAGCGGCGACAGGCAGCTCGACAACCCCTTGGCCAACGTGCAGATGGGCCTGATCTACGTGAACCCGGAGGGGCCGAACGGCAACCCGGATCCGCTGGCCGCCGCCGTGGACATCCGGGAGACCTTCCGACGCATGGCGATGAACGACGAGGAGACGCTCGCGCTCATCATCGGCGGCCACACGGTCGGCAAGACGCACGGCGCGGTCGATCCCAAGTACATCGGCCCGGAGCCGGAGGCTGCCCCCATCGAGCAGCAGGGCCTCGGCTGGAAGAACAGCTACGGCACCGGCAGCGGGCCCTACGCGGTCACCGGCGGGCCGGAGGGCGCGTGGACCAACGAGCCGACGAGGTGGGACAACGGCTTCCTCGACAAC
>Ga0318497_10000525_pt1 | contig 12638 bp, 8 predicted proteins | sample GRESIP109b1f23_FD_203754 | JGI IMG/M metagenome (GOLD analysis project Ga0318497, IMG submission 203754) | Tropical soil microbial communities from Luquillo Experimental Forest, Puerto Rico - GRE.SIPMG.109b1f23 | ecosystem: Environmental > Terrestrial > Soil > Tropical forest > Bulk soil... | reverse complement strand
GGTGAAGATGATCAGGCTGTCGCTGTTCATGCTCCGGTACGCCACCTCCTCGCGCCAGTCGCCGAAGAGGTCGGCGACCAGGGCCGGGGTGGCCTTGGTGCCGTTGTTGGACCCCACGCCGTCGCCGGCCGGGTAGTTGTAGAAGGTCATCATGCGGGAGACCCCGGTGCCCGTCCACTTGTCGAGCTTGGTGTCGTCGAGGATCTCGTCGTAGAGGTCGCCGTCCCAGTAGATCCGGAAATTGTCCGAGGGCATGGTGGTGGTGATGAGCTTGCCCTTGATGTCGTAGACTCCGCCGGTTCCCGACGACCAGACCTCGTAGCCCTTGTGGGTCGAGTCGATGTCGGCGGCCATGCCGCGGCCGATGTCGGCGTCGTTGGTCTGGCCCCAGATGATCTTGCCGGTGGCCGCGTCGACGAGCACGGAGGAATTCACCCCGTTCACGGCGCCTTCCTTGACCGACCAGATCTGCTCGCCGGAGAGGTCGGGGTCCATCTTGCCCAGGTGCATGGCGTCGCCGTGCCCGAGGTGGGTGTCCCAGAGCAGGGTGCCGGTGCTGCTCACGGCGGCGGAGCCGGTGAAGATCACATCCTTGCCGTCGGCGGTGACCGAGGCCACCGATCCGTTGTGGTTGCCCATGCCGTCCTGCCCGGACTGGGCCGCGCGGTCGAAGGCCCACTTCTGGACGAGCTTCTTGTTCGAGACGTCCCAGGCGGTCATGGTGCAGCGGGTGTAGTAGCCGCGCTGGAACACGGCGGAGGGGTGCACTCCGTCGAGCCAGGCGGTGTAGGCCAGGAAGCGATCCACACGGTTGCCGTAGGAGTCGCCCCAGGCGCTCACGGTTCCGCGGCCGGGGACGTAGTTGACGGTGTTCAGCTCCTTGCCGGTGGTGCCGTCGAACAGGGTGAGCCACTCGGGTCCGGTGAGGATGTAGCCGCTGGTGTTGCGGTAGTCCGCCGTGTTGTCGGCTCCCGCGGCGGAGCCGGTCGAGAGGTAGGCGCCCGAAGCGTCCTTGGTCGCCGGGGCCGTCTTGACGATCATCTCGGCCTTGCCGTCGCCGTCGTAGTCGTAGACCTGGAACTGGGTGTAGTGCGCACCGGCCCGGATGTTCTTGCCCAGATCGATGCGCCACAGGCGCTTGCCGTTGAGCTTGTAGGCGTCCAGGAAGACGTCGCCGGTGTACCCGCTCTGCGAGTTGTCCTTGGAGTTGGTGGGGTCCCACTTGAGGATGATCTCGTACTGGCCGTCTCCGTCCAGGTCGGCGGCCGACGCGTCGCTGGCCGTGTAGGTGCAGGTGGTGCCGTCGGGCATGGTCTCCTGGGCGGGAGGAGTCAGCGGGATCGACATCCACTGGTGGGGGAGGACCTTGGCCAGGGGGGAATCGGCGCCCTCCACCCCGGCCCGGATGGCCCGCACGGTGTAGGTGGCCGTCAAGCTTCCGGCGTTGTCGGTGTAGTTGGTCGAGGTGGTCACCGGGGAGGTGGTGATCTTCGTCCCGTCGCGGTAGATGTTGAAGCCCGAGACGGAGTCCATCTCCGGGGCCAGCAGGCGCCAGCTCAGGAAGACCTTGTTGGTGCCGGTGCTGACCGCGACCAGGCCGCGGTCGAGCCATTCCATGTTCCGCGTGCCGCAGAGGAGGCTCGCGGCCAATGTGAGTAGGGTGAGGTGCATCGTGGGCTCCTGTGGGCTGCGGGAGTGTTCGATCCCGTCGCGCTCCCAGCGACGATACCTCCGGAGCGGCACGGGAACGGGACGATTCGGGAACCGCCCGGAAGGATTTGTTGAAGACTCTTCAACGACGGCCCGGGCACTGGACCCCAAAGGGGTGTTGAACCAGGTTCACCGAACCCGAACGCGGCCGGGCGCCAACCCGAGGCGGAACCGCCGCGACGGTACTACAATCCAGATTGGGATGGATACCCTCTACGACGCGGAAGACTACCGGGCCTGGATGAAGGCCCGGTACGAGGAGAGGAAGAAGGCGCAGCCCCACTTCTCCTACCGCTACATGGCCGCCAAGATCGGCATGGACGCGGGGCAGCTGGTGAAGGTCCTCCAGGGCAAGCTCCACCTCTCCCCGCAGCGGTTGCCGGCGGTGGCCAAGCTGTTCGGGCTGGACGCCCGCGAAAGCCGGTTCCTGGAAGCGCTGCTCCGCTTCGGTCGCGCGTCGGGCCGGGAGGAGATCGAACAGCGCTGGGAAGAACTCCAGGCCCTCAAGGGCATCGACGCCCGCGAGCTCGAGAAGGACCAGTACGACTACTACTCGACCTGGCTCCCGACCGCCGTGCGCGGGCTCCTTTCCCTGGGGGAAGCCGACCAGTCGATCGCGGGACTCCGGGGACGCATCCATCCCCATCCCGACTCGGAGGAGGTCCAGAAGGCGGTCGCCCTGCTCGAGCGTCTGGGACTGGTGAACCGCGACGCCGTCGGGCGGTTGGTCCTGTGCGACAAGCACATCCGGACCGGCTCGAACTGGCGGGAGCGCACCGTCCGCCGCTTCCAGGCCGACACCATGCGCCTGGCGACCGAGGCGCTCGAAGGGGTGCCGCCCCGTCGGCGCGACATCTCCACCCTCACCCTCACCCTGGCCGAAAAGGACCTCCCGCTGCTCAAGGAGCGGGTGGCCGAGCTGCGGCGCGACCTCGTGCGGCTCGCCGAGGAGAGCGATCCCGCCGACGCGGTCTACCAGGTGAACGTCCAGGTCTTCCCCCTCACCGCCGAAGCGACCAAGGCCCGGCGCAAGCCGGGAGAAGCGGCATGAGGCTCTGGTCGATCCCGCTCGTCGGCCTGCTGTTGGCGGGTTGCGACTTCCAGCGGTCGGCCGGTGGCTCCACCTCCGAGACCTCCAACGGAGTCGTGGTCCGGGTGAGCACGCCCGCCGGGACTCCCGCGGCGCGGGCGCGTGTCCGGCTGCGTCCCGTGGAATACCTCCAACCCGGACTTCCCGCGGCCGAGGATCGGTCGATGGGCGTCTGGGACACCGTGACCGACGATTCCGGACGGATCCAGCTCCCCTCGGGTGCCTGCGACGCGAGCGTCGAGGTCTTCGCCGATTCGTCGGCGGCCCAGGTCCGGGTCGCGCAGGGCATGGACGGCGAGATCGCGCTGCGCCTGGCTCCCCTCGCCCGGGTCGTGGGGCGCGTGGCCCTGGCTCCGGGGGATGGACCCGCGCGCGTCCAGGCCCGGGGATTGGAGCACGCGACCTGGACGGACTCCACGGGAGCCTTCGTCCTCGACTCCCTCCCCTCGGGTCTCCTGCGGGTGCGCGCCTGGGTGCCGGGCCGCGTCGTCGAAGTCGCCCTCGACCTCCCTTCGGGAGCGCGCACGAACGTCGGCACGCTCGCACCCGGTCGCGAGGCGGGAATCTGGACGGATTCCGTCAAGGTCTTCCTCAACACCCTCGACGGGAACGCCGCGACCACCACGCGCGTCGATTCGGTCCCCATCCTGGTCCGGCTCGAGGGGTCGTCCTTCCCCGCGACGGCGAAGGACGACGGCTCCGACCTGCGGGTCGCCGACTCCACCGGGCTCCTCCTCCCCTTCCACCTGGCCTCCTGGTCGCCCGCGCGGCTCGAAGCCGCGGTCTGGGTGCTGGTGCCCTCGGTGCGCGCGGCCGATTCCAGCCAGTGGTTCCGCATCCGCTGGGGCAACCCCGCGGCGGCCGACGCCTCGGCGCCCGGATCCGTGTTCCCCGCTTCGGGAGGATGGTCGGGCGCCTGGGACCTGGAGCGCAACTACATCGACCCCGTCGGGCGCTGGCGCGTGGGGGATGCCGCCTCCGGCCGCGACGACGGGATCCTCACCGGTGCGCCCACCGCCGATCCCGTGGCGGGCCTGCGCTTCACGGCTTCCGGTCGCGACGGACTCGCCCTGTCCGGTCGTTCCGCCAACCTGCGCGGCCCCTTCACCGTCCTGATCCGCGACCGCCCCGAGGCCCCCGGGATCATCCTGCTCGGACGGGGGGATTCGGCCTGGAACCACGGCAAGAAGGCCTTCTTCCTCCAGGCCCAGAAGAGCACGGTCCGCAAGACCGGTTGGTACCCCGCCTTCATGGGTTGGGCCGACACGGGGTACAACGTCTACTCGGTCTCCAACACCCCCGTCGACTCCTCGGCCTGGACCCTGCTGGTGGCGCGGCACACCGTCGGCACCGGAGATTCGGGAGCGGTGGAGTGGTTCAAGGACGGAGCGAAGGTGTCCACGACCGCCACCGGCGCCCAGGACTACGAGCCCGACCTCGCCCGCGACAGTCTGATCGTCGGGTATCGGCACGCCTCGGGATACCGGTTCCGGGGCGCCCTCGCCGAGATCTGGATCCTCTCCCGATCGGTCTCCGACGATTGGATCCGGCTCGAGGCCGAGTGCCGCAAGACGGGCGGGGGAACTCTCGTCCGCCTGCGCCCCTGACCCGGCGGACCCATCGGGGAATCGAGGTCGATGCTTCCGCGTCCTGGTGGCAATCCCGACGATCGGGGAAAGGACCGGGCATGAGGTGGATCTGGTGGGCGGCGTTCCTCGGGAGCGGAACGGCGATCTTTTGGGGGTGTTCCTCGAGCCGTGCCGCGGCCGAACCCGATTCCCCTCCCCAGGTTCGCAAGGCGCTCTGGGACGCCGAAGGGGGAGAGGCTCGAACCGCCGATTCGCTCTGGGCTCCGTTCGCACGGGCCCTCCAACGCACCGAGAAGGTCCGGGTCGAGCTGTCGGAACGCCCGCCGGAATCGGAGGAGCGGAAGCGACATCCCTCCCATCCCCATGGCGAGGGCCGTCACCACGGAGGCGGTGGCCCGCCCGGAATGGGGCCCGGTGGATTCGGTCCGTCGGCGGAGGGGGAGGGGATGGAAAGATCCCCGGGAACCGAAGCCCGTCCTTCCGGCACGCCCTCGGTCGAATTCGGGATCGCCGCCACCCTCGAACGCTGGGATCTGCGCGATTCCCTCGACACGTCGGCGGTCGATACCGCCCGCCTCTCCCTCCGGCTGATCTTCCCCACCAGCGGACGGATGGCGTGGCGATCGACCTACGGCTGTTCGAGCCCTTCGCGGGATCGGATCCGTCCCGAGCGCGGTCCCGTGCGACCGGCCTGCCTCGACACCCTCCTCGATCGGGCGGCGCGCGAGGCGGCCGATCGGGCCGTGGACGTCGCCCACCGGCTCCGCCATCCCGACGAGGCTTCCTGAGGGGTCGCGGGTCGGCCGCGGTCGTGCTAGATTCCCCGGCCTCCATGGACAACGCGAACCCACCCAGCTGCGGCTTCGTCCTGCTCGACAAGCCGCAGGGAAAAAGCTCGCAGCAGGCGCTCTCGCCGCTGAAGCGGATCCTGCGCGAGCGGCGCGTGGGGCACGCGGGAACCCTCGATCCGCTGGCCACCGGGCTGCTGGTGGCCGCGGCGGGCAAGGCGACCCGTCTGCTCTCGCACGTGGAGGCGGCGAACAAGGAGTACCTGGTCTGCCTGCGCCCCGGGGTCCGGACCGACACCCTCGACCTGGATGGACAGGTCCTGTCTCGAGTCGAGGCGTCCTGGGAAGGCGTCGATTGGAACGCGCTGGCGGCCCCGTTCCTGGGGGAGATCGACCAGGTTCCCCCGGCCTTCTCGGCGATCCAGGTCGACGGGGTCCGCTCCTACGACCGCGCGCGCAAGGGGGAGGCCGTCGAACTCCCCGCCCGCCGTGTGCGGATCGACGCGGTGGAGCCGTTGTCGGGTCCCTCGCCGTTGGAGGGTTCCGGATGGGAGCCGGGCGACGCCACCCTGCGGGTGCGCTGCTCCAAAGGCACCTACGTGCGCAGCCTGGTGCGCGACCTCGGGGAACGCGCGGGATGCGGGGCCTCGGTCTCGGCCCTGCGCCGCACCGCCATCGGGCCCTGGCGCCTGCCCGACGTTCCGACGGAGCCGACGGATCCCGTCGTGGTGCCGGTGGAGCGCATGTTCGACTGGCCGCGCTTCACTGTGGATCCGAACGACCTCCGCCGACTCTCCAACGGGAACGACATCCCGTCCGACGCTCCGAGCGCATCCCTCGTCCTGGCGCTGGGCGCTTCGGGAGGAGCGATCGCGTTCGGCGCGGTCGAAGGCGGCCGGTTCCAGCCGACCGCCCTGCTCGTCGATCAGATCTTGGAGAGAGCCGCCTCGTAGTCGGGCTCTTCGGTGATCTCGGCGACCAGCTGGGTGTGGACCACCTTGCCCGAAGCGTCGAGGACCACCACCGAGCGGGCGCACAGGCCCTTGAGGGCGGAGTCCAGGATCTTCACGCCGAAGGCGTCCTCGAAGGCGGTGTCGCGGAATGCGGAGCCGGTCACGACGCCCTCGATCCCCTCGGCGCCGCAGAAGCGCTTGGCGGCGAAGGGCAGGTCCTTGGAGACGCACAGCACGACGGTGTCGGCCTTGCTGGCGGCCTTCTCGTTGAACTTGCGGACCGAGGTGGCGCAGGTGGCGGTGTCGATGCTGGGGAAGATGTTGAGGACCACCTTCTTGCCGGCGAGGTCGGCCAGCGAGACGGCGGAGAGGTCCTGCTTCACCAGGCTGAAGGCCGGGGACTGCGCGCCGACGGCGGGCAGGTTGCCGGAGGTCTGGACGGGGTTTCCCTTGAGGGCGACGGTGGCCATGCGGTTGCCTTTCTGCTGTTTGAGAACGAGACTCGATTGGAGTCAGACCATAGGATACACGGATCCGGCGGGTCGGTCCAGGGGTCCGGACCTATCTTCCTGCGTCTCCTATGACCCAGCGATTCGCGATCGTCGTCTTCCTGCTCGCCACCCGCCTCTTCGCCTACGGCGACCAGGACCAGGACCGCAACCATCCGGAGGTCCGGTGGTTCACCTCCGAGACGCAGCACTTCCGGTTCCACTACGAGAAGGGATTGCGCGACGCGGCCGAGGCTTGCGCCGCGCGCGCCGAAGCGGTCTATCCCGAGATCACCGCGCTCTACGGTTGGGAGCCCGGCGGCAAGACCGACTTCCTGGTCTACGACGAGGACTACTCCAACGGCTGGGCCATCGCGAGCCTGAACACCATGGCGATCTGGGACGCCGACCTGGGCTTCGAGCTCCGCGGTTCCAAGGAATGGATCCGCGACGTGGTGGCGCACGAGTTCGCGCACGTGATCTCCATCCAGGAAGGCGCGAAGTCCTACCCATGGATCTCCGACCTGGAGCTGGGTTGGGACGACGGTTCCGACCGCGCGGAGCGCAGCTCGGGATGGCTCCTGTGGTCGATGGATCCCTACTCGATGTCGATGGCCGAGGGGACCGCGCAGTGGACCAGCGAGAAGATGGGCGGCGACCGTTGGGACACCCACCGTTCCATGATCCAGCGGACCGCGGCGCGTGCCGACAGCCTGCTCCCGTGGGCGCGCATGGGAGCCTTCACCGGCACCGGAATGGACTACGAACGCGTCTACGGGCAGGGCTACAGCCTGATGCGCCACATCGAACGCACCCGTGGACGGGAAATGGCGGCCAAGTGGTGGCGCTCCCTTTCGGTCTGGCACGTGCAGACCCCGGGCGCGGCCTGGAAGCGGCTGACCGGGCAATCGGGCGATTCCCTCTGGAGCGAGTGGCGCGACTCGGCCCGGGCCCTCGCCGACCGCCAGGTGGCGGCGGCCTCGCCGCTGGTCGAGGGTCGCAAGCTCTTCGGGGACGCCTTCAACTGCCACTCCCCGCGCTGGTGGAACGACACGCTCCTCCTCTTCTCGTCCAACCGCGGATCGGACTTCCAGATCAACTCCCTGTGGGCCTACGACCTCAAGCCCCGCGACACGGCCGACCGTTCATGGGTGGTGGCGCCCGCCATCCGCTCCCCCTTCTCCTTCGACACCGCCGCGCGCAAGGTCTGGTTCCACTCCGGCCGCGAGGACGATTCGCGCGGCCGTCCGGTCCTGGATCTGTTCAGCGCGAACCTGCATCCCGGCAAGAAGGATTCGGCGCGGTTCACCGCCGACCCGAAGCCCGAACAGAAGCGCCTCACGCGGGAGATGCACGCCTTCGTCCCGTCGGTGTTCCGAGACAGCCTCGCGGCGGTGGTGCGCGACCGGCAGGCCTTCTCGGTGCGGATCCTTCCCGCCAGCGGCGAGGGGGAGGGGAGGATCCTCTTCCCCCTGCCGGATTCCGTCGGATCGCGGTACGACGAACCCGTGTACGGCGCCGAATGGTCGCCCGACGGCGCCTCGTTGGCGCTGGACCGCTTCGACGGGAAGCTGCGGCGGGTCGACCTGGTCGACCGGACCGGCAAACCCCTGCGCCGCCTGGGAGACAGCCTCTCCGAGTGGCGCGATCCGGCCTTTTCGCGCGACGGGAAGTGGGTCTACCTCTCCTCCGACCGGACGGGGATCTTCAACCTGTACAGGCAGAATCTGTCCACCGGGGCGGTCGAGCAGGTCACTTCCGAGGCCGGAGGCGCCTTCCAGCCCGTGCCTTCGCCCGACGGCCGCAGGGTCGCCTACCTGGGGTGGGGGACCGACGGATATTCCCTGCGACTCCTGGACACCATCGCGCCCTTCGCCTTGCGTCCGATCGCCGCGCCGCAGCCCCGCGATTCGGCCCCGGCGCAGACCACCTGGGACCTGGCTTCGCAGGAGCAGTCGTATTCGCCGATCCCCGACCGCGGACTCCTGTCGCCCATCCTGTACGCGCAGCGGACCCCGCCCCTGTTCGGGTACGAGGGCTCGCAGTGGAAGTTCCTGGCGGGAGCCCGCGGCCAGCTGCTGGATCCGGCGCGGCGCAACACGGTGGTGCTGCTGGGGCTCCTCGACGTGGGGCACGGATTCGACTACCTCCAGCTCGACCAGCCCAACCTCATGAACCCGCGGCAGGAGAAGCTCTTCCTCGCGGGTTGGGAGAACCGTTCGTGGTGGCCCACCCTCTTCCTGGAAGGGTCCTGGCAGAATCTGCGCGGGCAGGACACCTCCAGCGTCGAGGCCGACACGGGGTCGGGTCGCGTCCGGGTGGTCCAGCCGTGGGCGATGCAGGTCGGGTCGCTTCTGGGCGGCGCGCGGTACTCGATCACGCGCAACCAGAAGCTGCACGCCGAACTCTCCTGGACGGGATACGACTTCGACCTGTACGCCTCCGACTTCCGGTTCCAGGCCTACTCGGCCCTCTCCCCGTCGGTCTTCTGGACCTACCTCGACAAGGAGGAAGGGGGCGAGGACAAGATCGCCGACCAGCGGGGCACCTTCGCGCGCGTCCAGTTCGCCACCGAGTTCGCCGACCTCCAGAGGTCGGGGACCTTCGCCGACGTCTTCGAACAGGAGGCCAACGGAGCCATCCGCGTGAAGACGGTCTCGACCACCGTCCACCGGGCCTCCCTCGACGTCCGCAAGGCCTTCGGGAATCCCCTCTGGGACGACCAGACCCTCGAGTTCGACGCGCAGGGCGCCTCGGTGGTCGGTTGGGACAGTCCCGCCGACAGCCTGAGCGACTTCTACCTGGAAGGCCTCTCCATTCCCGGCTACCCCGACTTCGTGCCGGGTCAGACCGAGAGGCGGCTGTTCCAGGGGACGAACACCGCCTACCTCCGCGCCGCCACGCGCTTCCCGCTGGTCCACGTCCGTTCGGGGGCCTGGATCTTCTGGTTCGACGACTGGAGCGCGGGTGCCTCGGTCCAGGCCGGCCGCGCCTGGCGCGGGGACTGGTACGACGCCGACCGGTCGGCGCGCTCGCAGGCCTGGGACTGGTCGCGTTCGGTCTCGTGGGAGACCCGCCTCTCCGGGCGCATCCACAGCGCCTATCCGATGCACCTCTCGCTCGAGTTCTCGCGCGCCGTCGATCGACCGGACGGAATCCGTCTGAACCCGGTCCGCGTGGCCGGGATCCCCACCGGGGCGACCCGGATCGACTTCGGCCTGAACGCCGGCCTCGACGAGTGGGCGATCATCGACCAGCCGCTGCGGCGCCTGGGACTCCTTCCGGCCCCGCGGCGGCTCTGGTGAACGCGCGGCGCTCGACCACGCTGTTCGTGCTGGGAGCCAGTTCCGGCCTGCCGCTGTTCCTGACCTCCAAGACGCTCCAGGCCTGGATGACCAACGCCGGCACCGACATCCGGAGCATCGGCCTGTTCTCCCTGGCGAGCCTCCCCTACAGCCTCAAGTTCCTCTGGGCTCCGCTCCTGGACCGGTACCGTCTGCCGTTCGGGGGACGTCGTCGCGGTTGGATCCTGGCCAGCCAGATCCTGCTCGCCCTCGCGGTCGCCGCGATGGCCTGCACCGATCCCCGGACCGCCCTCGCCCCTTTGGCGGCGGCGGCCGTCCTGGTGGCGTTCCTCTCCGCGACCCAGGACATCGCCTTCGAGGCGTGGCGCGTCGACGTCCTTCCGCCGGAGTCGCGCGGATCGGGCGCGTCGATCGCCGTGCTCGGTTACAGGGCGGCCCTGCTCCTGACGGGAGCCGGAGCCCTGGTCTGGTCCCAGCGGATCGGGTGGAGGACCACCTACCTGCTCCTGGCGCTCCTCCAGGTCCTGCTGGGAGTCGCGACCCTCCTCGCCCCGGAACCGGAAGGAACGGCCCGCGCGCCCTCGAGCCTGCGCGACGCCGTGGTCCAGCCCTTCGCGGCCTTCGTGCGTTCCCGCGGATTCGGCGCCGCCGCGATCGCCCTCGGCTTCGTCGCCACCTTCAAGTGGGGCGTCTACCTGGTGTCGTCGGCCTCCACCCCCTTCCTGCTGGCCCAGGGCTACTCCAACGCGGAGGTGGGCACGGTCCTCGGGGGAGCCGGGCTCGTCGCCACCCTGGCCGGCACCGCCGCGGGCGGATTCGCCATGACGCGCCTTTCCGTGCGCGCCGCCCTCTGGGCCTTCGGCGGCCTCCAGGGGATCTGCGGCCTGCTGTTCTGGGCTCTCGCCCTCCAGGGACGGAATCCGTCCCTGATGGCCGCCGCGGTGGTCTCCGAGAACTTCTTCGTGGGGATGGGATCCGCGGCCCTGGTGGCCTGGATGCTGGGGGAGTGCGATCCGCGCTTCTCGGCCACGCAGTTCGCCCTGCTCTCCAGCCTGATGGCCTTCTCCCGCGACGTGCTCACCGCGCCCTGGGGCTGGCTCTCCAAGGCCTTGGGCTGGCCGGGATTCTTCCTGGTCTCGCTCGCGGCCTGCCTCCCCGGACTCCTCCTCCTCGCCCTCGCGGGCGGGAGGAGACCGGATTCCGCTACCTCAGGAGGTTGAGGACCCCCGAGGGCAGCTGGTTCGCCTGCGTCAGCATGCTCGTCGCCGATTGCGTCAGGATCTGGTTTCGCGTGAACTGCATCGTCTCGTAGGCGAAGTCCGTGTCCCGGATCCGGCTTTCGGCGTCCGTCAGGTTCGTGGTCATGCTTCCCAGGTTCGTCACCGTCGCCGAGAGCCGGTTCATCACCGAACCCACCGTGGACCGCAGCGAGAGGACCGAGGCGAGGATGGTGTCGATGCTGCCGATCGCGGTCTGGGCCGCGGACTGCGTCGACACGCCGCCGAAGGAGAATCCCGTCGAGAGGTTCGTGGGCGTGAAGCTGATGGTGGAGCTCGCGCCCGACGAGGCCGAGCTGATCTGGAACGAGAAGGCGGTGGTGGTGGAGAGGAGGGCCACGCCGTTGTAGGTGGTGGCCTGCGCGATGCGGGTGATTTCCGACGCCAGCGCGGAGTACTCCTGGTCGATGTAGCCGCGGTCCGTGTTCGAGTACGTCCCGTTCGAGGCCTGGACGGCGAGCTCGCGCATGCGCTGCAGCGAATCGGTGATCTGCGACGTGCCCGATTCCGCGATCTGCAGCAGGGCCAGGCCGTCGTTGGCGTTGCGCTGGGCCATCTGGCTGCCCCGGATCTGGGACCGCAGACCTTCCGACACCGACAGGCCCGCGGCGTCGTCCGAGGCGTTGTTGATGCGAAGGCCCGTGGAGAGCCGCGTGAGGGACTTCTGCATCTCGCTGCTGCTCAGCGCGAGACTGTTCTGGATACCGACCGAGTTGACGTTGTTGTAAATGCGCATGGGTCCAACCTCCGTGTCAGAGACCGTGCAATACGAAGGCGTCGACGTCCGTGTCGACGCTGCTTCAACTCCTCCACCCTATTCTGGAGGTCCGGACGCAGGCCCGGCAATCAGGGTATCGGTGCGACTTTAGGGGTGCTTGAGCGGTATTTCGCGGAAGCCAAAAAAAGGCCCCGGTCCGTTCAGGGACCGGGGCCTCGGGATCGCCGTCGGATGCGGTCAGAGCAGGCGCATCACGCCCTGCGGAAGCATGTTCGCCTGGGCGAGCATGGCGGTCGACGAGTTGTTGAGGATCTGGGCCAGGGCCAGTTGGGTCGATTGGCTGGCGTAGTCCGTGTCGCGGATCTGGCTTTCGGCGGAAGTGGTGTTGTAGATGGAGTTCCCCAGGTTGCTGGAGACCGCCGACAGACGGTTCATGTTCGCCCCGAGTCCGGCTCGGAATCCGTTCACGGAGCCCAGCAGCGAGTCGATGGCACCCACCGCGCCCTGGGCCCCGGATTGGCTGGAGATGTCCCCGAAGGAGGGCGTGCTCGAGAGTCCGGCGGTGGAGACGCTCAGCACCGAGCCCGCCTGCCCGTCCCCGACCTGGAACTGGAGGTTCCCTCCGGAAAGGAGCGGGATCCCGTTGTAGGTGGTCCCTTGGGTGATGTCCGAGACCTCCGAGGCGAGCGCGGCGTATTCCTGCTGCATGGCCGCCCGGTC
>Ga0318497_10000519_pt1 | contig 12712 bp, 12 predicted proteins | sample GRESIP109b1f23_FD_203754 | JGI IMG/M metagenome (GOLD analysis project Ga0318497, IMG submission 203754) | Tropical soil microbial communities from Luquillo Experimental Forest, Puerto Rico - GRE.SIPMG.109b1f23 | ecosystem: Environmental > Terrestrial > Soil > Tropical forest > Bulk soil... | reverse complement strand
CCGGTGGGCCCTGGTCCGGACGGTGATCCTGCTCACCGTGGTCCCGCCGCTGCTGACCGACCGCGACCTGCGCGGCATGCACGACCGCGCGGCGGACACCATCGTCATCCGGATCTAGGTAGCGGCCTCAGCGGGCCTTCGGCCTCGGCATCTTGGGCTGCCTGATGTTCCTCGGGATGGGCCCCTTCGGTGCCTGCAGGGAGGGCTGCAGGGCCTTGAGCCGGTGGTTGATGTCGCTGACCGCGGCCGGCTTGAGATTGCGCGGCAGCCGCATGATCTTGCGCTGCAGCTTGCTGATCGGGACCTGCCCCTCGCCGTTCCCGACCTGGAACTCGAAGATCGGCACCTCGTAGGCCACCCGGGCGACCCGTTTCTTTTCCGCCGCCAGCAGGCTGGCCAGCCGGTTGGGCGAGCCCTCGCCGACCAGGACGACGCCAGGCCGGCCCACGGCCCGGTGCACCACGTCCATGTTCCTGTTGGCGCCGACCGTGGGGGTCACCGTCCAGTTGCCGCGCATGTTCTGCAGCACGGCGGCCGCCGCGCCCGGCTGTCCCTCGATGGCCGCGTACTGCGCGGCCGACGCGAACCGGCCGAACAAGAGCAGCGCCACCAGCAGGCCGAGAAGCACGCCCAAGGGAATGAGGAACGCGGCCAGCCCGGTGAGCAGCCCGACGACCACGAAGACCGCCAGGATGCCGAGACCGCTGCCGACGATGATCGGTATCGCCCTCGGGTTGGACTTGCGTATCAACCCGGCGACCACGCGCATCTGCTTCAGCCGGCCGGCGTTCGCCAGGTTGTCGGCGGTGTCCCTTGTGAGAGCCGGGTCAGCGGCCCCAGCCTTCCTCGACATGCGTGCCATGCTCCGCAGCATACGGTTAAGCTGCCCCGGACAGAAACCGCCGGGCTTCGGTGCCTTTCGTGCTACCCGAAACCGGCCCGGTTACCCGCAAATCCGGCTCGCCGTCCGAGCCGGTGCGGATCCCGCCGGTTATGGTAAGACAAGCGCCCGGACGGACCGGGCGGTGCCGTCTGCCCCACAGGGAAGCTGCCATGAGACTGCGGCCGCGTCGGCGGAACCTTGTCGTATGGAACTCGACCGCGGCCTCGGCCGGCCGGTTCGGGGCCGGGCCGCGCCGGAGAGGCGCGCGGCCGGCCCGCGTCAGGCGGATCCGTTGGTGGCTGCGTACCGGTGCACTGCTCCTGATCTTCGGTGTCCTGCGCCTTGGCCGCACGGCGCGGGCCCGCTGGGAGCCGGTGTGCCTCCTGGCCGGATTCCTGATCGCGGTGACCGGCTTCGTGCTTCCCGCCGGCGGCGGCATCTTCATACTCGGCGTCCTGGTCCTCATCGTCACCCTGCTGAAGGGGATCAGCGTGCACCAGCGCCGGCGTGACCCGGCCGGCTGAACCCGCCGGTGGCCCGGAAGGGCGCGCCCGGCCTGGCCAGCGTGGCCCGTCAGGCAACCGTTCGGCACTCCGTCAGATACGGCCGGCCCGCTGCTCGATGGCCTGGGCGTACAGCCGTCCGGCCCGGTAAGAGGACCGCACCAGCGGGCCGGACATCACGCCCGAGAACCCGAGTTCGGTCGCCTCCTCGCGCAGTTCCACGAACTCCTCGGGCTTGACCCAGCGTTCCACCGGGTGGTGCCGCGGCGTCGGCCGGAGATACTGGGTGATGGTCAGCAGCTCGCAGCCGACCGCACGCAGGTCCTTCATGGCCTCGGTGACCTCGTGCCGCTCCTCGCCCAGCCCGAGGATCAGGTTGGACTTGGTGACCAGCCCAGCGTCGCGGGCCTCCCGCAGCACGTCGAGCGAGCGCGAGTACCGGAAGCCGGGCCTGATCCGGCGGAAGATCCGCGGCACGGTCTCGACGTTGTGCGCGAGGACTTCCGGCCGGGCGCTGAAGACCTCCGCCAGCCGGTCCGGCTCGGCGTTGAAGTCGGGAATGAGCAGTTCCACGCCGCAGCCCGCGATGGCGGCGTGGATCTCGCGGCAGACCTGCGCGTACAGCCACGCGCCGCCATCGGCCAGGTCGTCACGCGCGACGCCGGTCACGGTCGCGTACTTCAGGCCCATGGCGGCGACGGACTCTGCGACCCGGCGCGGCTCGCCCTCGTCGAGCGGCAGCGGCTTGCCCGTGTCGATCTGGCAGAAGTCACACCGCCGGGTGCACTGGTCACCGCCGATGAGGAAGGTCGCCTCGCGGTCCTCCCAGCACTCGAAGATGTTCGGGCAGCCGGCCTCCTCGCAGACCGTGTGCAAGCCCTCGCGCCGGACCAGCGATTTCAGTTCCGTGTACGACGGCCCGGTGCGCAGCCTGGTCTTGATCCACGGCGGCTTCCGCTCGATCGGGACCTGGCTGTTGCGGGCCTCGAGGCGGAGCATGCGCCGGCCTTCGGGTGCGAGTACCACCTAACCAGGGTATGTCGTCGCGGGCGTACGCCCGTAAGGCGCACGGCATGATCTTGAGCGCGCGGGGCGACCAGCCCGGATCCGTCTAGCGGGCGGCCAGCGGGACCCCGGCCGCCTCCAGCCGCGGGCCGGCCAGCACGCCGGCGTCGTAGACGTGCCGCCAGGTGCGGTACCCGAGAACGTCGGCGAGGTGCCGTTTCATCACCGGCGTCACCTGCGCCACGGTGATCTCGCGACCGGTCTCGGCGGACAGCGTGGTCGTCCCGGCGTCGGGGATGCCACACGGGACGATGCGGTCGTACCAGGACAGGTCGCAGTTGGCGTTCAGCGCGAACCCGTGCATGGTGACACCCCGGGCCACCCGGGCGCCGATCGCGCCCACCTTGCGGTCCGGCAGGTTCTCGTCGCTGGGCACCCAGGTCCCGCTGCGGCCCGCCACGCGCCCGGTGCTGACGCCGAACTCCGCGCACGTCCGGATCATGGCCTCTTCCAGCGCGCGCACGTACGCGACCACGTCGAGCGGCTCGCGGAGCTTGATGATCGGGTACCCGGTCAGCTGCCCGGGACCGTGCCAGGTGATCTTGCCGCCGCGGTCCACGTCGACGACCGGCGCTCCCGGATCGCCGAACGGGCGATCCGACGCCGCCGTGCGCTTGCCGGCCGTGTACACCGGCTCGTGCTCGAGCAGCACGCAGCTGTCGGGAACCTCGTCGGCCACGCGCCGGGCGTGCACGCGCCGCTGCAGATCCCAGCCCTCGCGGTACTCCACGGGAGCGGCGCCGAACTCACAGTAGACAAGCTCGCTCACTTTCCCCAGCTTACGCCCGCGCACGGGCTCCCCGCGCAGCTAACCCTCAGCCCGCGGGAGGACAATGAGGCGGTGATAGACAAGGCCGAACTGCGCCGTATGAGCCAGGCCGAGCGTCGCGAACTGGCTACCCTGCTGGCCGAGCTCGACGTGGGCCAGCCGGGGCCGACCCCGGTCGGCCAGTACGGCGCCGACCCGTACCGGATCGACCCGGTGCTGCGCCGGGAGCGGCCGCTGGCCCTGCTGGTCTCCGCGGCCTGCTGCGTCGTCCTGGCCGGCTGGATCGTGCTGCTCGCCGCCACCTTGCCGCACCATTTCGACGCGCATCACTGGCGGACCGTCTGGGTGAACTTCGACCTACTCCTGCTTGCGGCGTTCGCAGCAACGGCGTGGGCGATATGGCGGCAACGACAGGTCCTGATCCTGCTGCTGGCGATCACCGGCACCATGCTCTGCTGCGACGCCTGGTTCGACGTCGGCACGTCGCTGGCGACGAGCGGCATCTGGATCAGCCTGCTGTCCGCGGTCTTCGCCGAACTGCCGCTCGCCTTCCTGGCCTTCGCCGGGGCGCGGCGCCTGCTCCGGGCCACGGTGGCCGCCGGGATCCTGGCCGGCGCCGGGATCCTGGCCGGTCCCAGGGCCCAGGTCGACCGGGCGGCGGCCGGAACCGGACCGGGTGTCCCCGACTGGGCTCAGGTCGGCAACTGGGGCCGGAGTTGCGCCGGCCAGTCCCTCAGCAGCGTGCCATTGGCCGGCACCGGCCTCGACGAGGCCTTGCCGCGCAGCCGGGCGGAACGCCGGGCCGACCGCGCCGGGCAAGCCCGTCAGTCGGCCTGACCGGTGCGCGGGCGCAGAATGAGTATGTGATAACTGAGGCTGAGCTATGCCGGATGACCCCGGACGAGCGGCGTCAGCTGGCTCACACCCTGGCCGCGATTGACCGGCCGCACCCGCTGACCGATCCCAGGCTCCGGCGGCGCAGGCGGTTCGGCCTGCTGTTCATGATGGCCTGCTGCATCGGGCTGGCCGCCTGGATCGCGGTCCTCATCCTGACCCTGCCCGGGCGTTACACCTCGCACGACTGGCCGGCCGTGTGGATTGGCCTTGACATCGCCGAACTGGCCGGCTTCGCCGCCACCGCCTGGGCGGCCTGGCATCAGCGCCAGATCCTCATCTTCCTCATGATCGTGACCGGCACGCTCCTGGTCTGCGACGCGTGGTTCGATGTGGCGCTCGCGTACGGCTCGCCCGGTTTTATGGCCAGCCTGCTCTCCGCCTTGCTGGTCGAATTGCCGCTGGCCGTGCTGCTGTTCCGCGGCGCCAGACGGCTGGTCCGGGTCACCATCCAGACCATGATGCAGGTCAGCGGCGTGGCCGGGCCCGTACCGCCGCTGTGGCGGATCCCGCTGTTCGCCGACGGCCTGGATGAGGCGCTGCCGGCCCGGCTCAGGCGGGCGACCGAGGTCAAAGCCGATGTCACAGCGGGCCATGGCCCCTCGTCATAAGGATCAGATGATCTCGAGGGGAGCCATGGATACGAGCCAGTACACCGAATACCGCCCGCTGATGTTCTCGATCGCCTACCGGATGACCGGCAGCGTCAGCGACGCCGAGGACATCGTGCAGGAGGCCTTCCTGCGAGCAGGCAAGGACGGGACGGACGGCGAGGTCGGATCGCCCAAGGCGTACCTGGCCACCATCACCACCCGGCTGGCCATCGACCACCTGCGCTCGGCCCGCGTCCGCCGCGAGTCGTACGTCGGTACCTGGCTTCCCGAGCCGCTCATCGCGGCCGCGGAGCCTGACCCGGCCGAACTCGCCGAGACCTCCGACTCCCTGTCGATGGCGTTCCTGGTGCTGCTGGAGAGCCTGGCCCCGGCCGAACGCGCCGTGTTCCTGCTCCGCGAGGTGTTCGGCTACGACTACGCCGACATCGCCGGCATCGCCGGCAAGACCGAGGCCGCGTGCCGGCAGATCTTCACCAGGGCCCGCCGCCGCATCGACGACGGACGGCCGCGGTTCGAGACGTCCCGCGTCGAGGGCGAGGAGCTCACCGCCTTGTTCCTGGCCGCGGCCAACGGCGGCGACATGACGATCCTGCTCGAGCGACTGGCCCCGGACGTGGCGTTCTACGGTGACAGCGGCGGCAAGGGCGAGTCGACGTTCATCACCCCGGTGTTCGGCCGCGACCACGTGGCCGAGGTGATCCGCCTCAGCTTCGAGCGGACCCTGCAGCTGGGCGCCTCGCTCCGCCCCGCCTGGGTGAACGGGCAGCCGGGCGTGCTGGCCTACGACGCCGACGGCGACCTGATCGCCGTCATCGCGTTCGACGTGCTCGACGGGCAGGTCCTGGCCATCAGGACCGTCGCCAACCCGGAGAAGCTGCGGCACCTGGGCCCGATCTCGCACGCCTGGCACCAGCGCTGGGGCGGGCAGGTCCAGGACGAGGAGAGCTGAGGTGTCACGCCCGCGGGGGTGGCTGCGTCGTAGAGGGCGTAGACACAGGACGCAGGAAAGGTAAGGAACCATGCGAGTCTTCGTCGCGGGGGCGACCGGGGTAATCGGCCAGTACCTGGTCCCGAGCCTGGTCGCGGCCGGCCACGAGGTCACCGGCACCACCCGCTCGACCGCCAAGGCCGCCGCGCTGCAAGCCGCCGGAGCGACGCCGGTCATCGTGGACGGCCTGGACCGCCGGGCCGTGCTGGACGCGGTCACGGCCGCGCAGCCCGAGGTCATCGTGCACCAGATGACCGCGCTGGCCAGCATGCGCAACTACCGCCACTTCGACCAGGAGTTCGCCGTCACCAACGAACTGCGGGTCAAGGGCACCGACTACCTGCTGGAAGCCGCCCGGCAGGCGGGTACCCGCCGGTTCATCGCGCAGAGCTTCACCGGCTGGAACAACGCCAGGACCGGCGGCCCGGTCAAGACCGAAGACGACCCGCTGGACCCCGATCCGGTCCCAGCGACCAGGCAGTCCATGGCGGCGATCAAGCACGTCGAGCAGACCGTGCCCGGCGCCGTACCCGCGGGCCTGGTGCTGCGTTACGGCCCCTTCTACGGCCACGGCGCCTCGGACAACATGCTCGACGTCGTGCGGAAGCGGCAGATGCCCGTTGTCGGCGGGGGCACGGGCATCTGGTCGTTCTGCGAGGTCACCGACGGCGCCGCCGCGACCGCCGCGGCCGTCACCCGAGGCGCGCCCGGCATCTACAACATCGTGGACGATGACCCGGCCCCGGTGCGGGAGTGGCTGCCGTACCTGGCCGAATGCCTCGGCGCCAAGGCGCCCATGCGCGCCCCGGCCTGGCTGGGCCGGCTGCTGGCCGGCCAGCTCGTCGTCTCGACGATGACCAAGGCCCGCGGGTCGGTCAACGAGAAGGCCAAGCGGGAGCTCGGCTGGGCGCCTCAGTACGCGAGCTGGCGAGACGGCTTCCCGGTCTGGGTGAAGACAGCGGAGCAGGGCCGTGCCGCCTGAAACAGTGCCGCCTGAAGATTACGCGGAGTTCAGGCCGCTGATGTTCTCGATCGCCTACCGGATGACCGGGAGCATCAGCGACGCCGAGGACATCGTCCAGGAGGCCTTCCTGCGGCTGACCCGGGTCCTGCGCGACGGCGCCAGCATCGACTCGCCCAAGGCCTACCTGGCCACCGCCACTACCCGGCTGGCCATCAGCCACCTGCGGTCCGCCCGGGTGCGACGGGAATCCTACGTGGGCTCCTGGCTGCCCGAGCCGCTCCTCGCCGGCGCTCCGGGAGGTCCGAGGGCCGAACCGGATCCGGCCGAGCGCGCCGAGATGTCCGACTCGCTGTCGATGGCGTTCCTGGTGCTGCTGGAGAGCCTGACGCCGACCGAACGCGCGGTGTTCCTGCTGCACGAGGTGTTCGGTTACGAGTACCGGGAGATCGCGGGCATCACCGGCAAGTCCGAGGCGAACTGCCGTCAGATCCTCGCCCGCGCCCGCCATCACATCGACGAGGGCAAACCGCGCTTCGATGCCTCCCGCGAGCAGCGTGACGAGGTGGCCCGCCGGTTCTTCGCCGCCGCCGAGGGCGGCGACATGGCCGCCCTGCTGGATCTGCTCGCGCCGGACGTGGTCATGGTGGGCGACGGCGGCGGCAAGGCCTGGGCGACCGCCCGGCCGCTGTCCGGGGCCGAGCACGTGGCCCGGTTCGTGCTCGGGCTGTACCGGCGGGCCCCGAAGATGGGCGTCCGCGTCGAGCCGGCCTGGGTGAACGGCCAGCCCGGCGGGGTCTCCTACGATGGCGAAGGCCGCGTGGTCAACGTCTTCGCCCTCGACATCGCCGACGGCCGGGTGCAGACGGTCAGGTCCGTCGTCAACCCCGACAAGCTGCACCATCTCGGGCCGGTCTCCGATGTGGCGCTACGGGGGCCGCGGGACTTAACCTGTCGGCCATGGCCACCGACTTCACCGAGGAAACCGCGGCCGACGCGGTCGTCGACAGCTTCGCGAAGACCTCCGACCCGCGGCTGCGCGAACTGCTGAGCAGCCTGGTCAGGCACCTGCACGCGTTCGTCAGGGAAACCGAGCCCACCATCGCCGAATGGGAGCGGGCCATCGACTTCCTCACCGCGACCGGCCAGAAATGCGATAACGAGCGGCAGGAATTCATCCTGCTCTCCGACGTGCTCGGCATTTCCATGCTGGTGGAGACGATCAACAACAGGAAGACGGGTGGGGCGACGGAATCCACCGTGCTCGGCCCGTTCCACATGATCGAATCCCCGCGCCGGGAACTCGGCGAGTCGATCGACCTCGTCGGGACGGGCCCGCCGTGCGTGGTGCGGGGCCGGGTCCTGTCGGCCGACGGCACGCCGCTGCCGGGAGCCGAACTCGACGTATGGCAGGCCAACGACCAGGGCTTCTACGATGTCCAGCAGCCCGGCGTGCAGCCCAGGGCCAACGGCCGCGGCCTGTTCACCGCGGACGCGGGCGGGGCCTTCTGGTTCCGCACGATCGTGCCGAGCCACTACCCGATCCCGACCGACGGCCCGGCCGGCACGCTGCTGAACGCCACCGAACGGCACCCGTACCGCCCGGCGCACATCCACTTCATCGTGACCGCTCCCGGGCACCGGGCGCTGACCACGCACATCTTCGTGGCGGGCAGCCCGTACCTCGAATCGGACGCGGTCTTCGCGGTGAAAAAGAGCCTGATCAAAGAATTCACCCCCGTCGATGACCCCGAGCAGGCGGCCAGGTACGGTCTCACCGGGTCGTTCTGCCTCGCCAATTTCGATATCGTCCTGCAGCCTGCCGCGGAAAGCTGACCGGCCGCTCATTTTATTGATCCCGCGGGGTCCTCGGCCACCCCGTAACCGGCGTGGCGGAAGTCACCCCGCGCTATGCTGTCAGCCGGCTCTGCCAGCGACTGCGGAACGGCCTGCGATGACCAAAGACGGTCCGACCCACGCACCTCCTCCGCCGTCCTCGGCGGATCGCCTGCCGGTACGTGAATGGCTCGCCCTGGCCTTCGGCCGGGATGCCGTCCAGGTGCCGGACGCCGCCGGCGGCGGGCCGCAGCCTGCCAACGGGACGCTGCTGCCGCTCCCGGTCCAGCTCTTCTTGCTGAGCTTCCTGATGCTCTTCGTCGAGTTGGCGCTCATCAGGTGGTCCGGCGCGCTGGTCATCTACCTGTCGTACTTCTCCAACTTCGTCCTGCTCGGCAGCTTCCTCGGCATCGGCATCGGGTTCCTGCGCGCCCGGGCCCGGGTGAACCTGTTCCCCTATGCCCCGGTGGCCCTGGCCCTGCTGATCCTCTACGTGAGGGTGTTCCCGGTCGAGGTGATCAGGACCGGAAACACGGGGATCATCTTCTTCGGCTACGGGAAGTTCCACGCCAGCGGGCCGCCCACCTGGGTCACGCTGCCCGTCGTGTTCCTGGCCGTCGCCGCCGTCATGGCGATGATCGGCGAGGGGGTCGCCCGGACGTTCATCCGGTTCCGCCCGCTGGACGCTTACCGGCTGGACATCGCCGGCAGCATCGTCGGCATCGCGGCCTTCTCGCTGCTCTCGTTCCTCGACGCCAAGCCGGTCGTCTGGGCGCTCATCGTGGCGCTGGTCATGCTGCTGATCTACGGCCGGCGAGCCGGGCTGCTCCAGGTCGCCGCGGTCGTCGGCGTGGTGCTGCTGCTCTGGTCCGAATCGCTGTCGTCCGGCGACATCTGGTCTCCGTACTACCGCATCTCGGTGACCAAGGCGGGCGATCAGTACGCCGTCAACGTCAACGGGATCCCGCACCAGAACATCATCCCGGCTCACAAGCTGCAGAAGGTCTACTCACAGCCGTACCTGGACGCTCCCGGCAACCCGCTCGGCAACGTCCTGATCGTCGGCGCCGGCACCGGCGACGACGTGGCGAACGCCCTCCGGCACGGCGCGAAGCACATCGACGCGGTGGAGATCGACCCGCAGCTGTACCGGCTGGGCGTCCGGCTGAACCCGGACCATCCCTACCGGGATCCCCGGGTCACCGTGCACATCAACGACGGCCGGGCGTTCCTCGAGCAGACGCACGCGAAGTACGACATGATCCTGTTCGCGCTGCCCGACTCGCTGACCCTGGTGGCCGGGCAGTCTTCGCTGCGGCTGGAGAGCTACCTGTTCACGCTCCAGGCGGTGCAGGCGGCCAAGGCTCACCTGAACCCGGGCGACGGGCTGTTCGCCATGTATAACTACTACCGGACGCCGTGGCTCCGCGACCGGCTGGCGAACACCCAGCAGGTCGCCTTCGGGCACCCCCCGTGTGTCGACAACGAGGGCTTCTCGCTGTCGATGATCTCGGACACCATCAACCCGTCCGCCATCCACTGCGACACCGTCTGGCACCGCCCCGCGGACGTCGTACCGCCCGCCACCGACGACCACCCGTTCGTGTACCTGCACGGCGACTCGATCCCCTGGCTGTACCGGATCACCCTCGGCCTGATCCTGCTGGCCTCGATCCTGCTGGTGCGCCCGGCCGCGGGCCCGTACCGCAGGATGAGCGGCTTCGTCGACCTGTTCTTCATGGGCGCGGCGTTCATGCTGCTCGAGACCAAGAACATCGTGCAGTTCGCGTTGCTGTTCGGCACCACCTGGTTCGTCAACGCGCTGGTGACGGCGGGTGTCCTGGTGGCGGTGTTCGCCGCGGTGGAGGTGTCACGACGCGTGGTCGTCCGCCGGCCGGCCCTGCTGTACGCCGCCCTGCTCGGCGCGCTGATCGTGGCCTGGGCGATCCCGCCGTCGGCGCTGCTGTCCCTGGCGCCGCTGCCCCGCTTCTTCGTCGCGGTGATCATCGCCTTCGCGCCGATCTTCCTCGCCAACATGGTCTTCGCCCAGCGCTTCCGCGGCACTGCCGACTCGGGTACGGCCTTCGGGGCCAACCTCCTCGGCGCGATGATCGGCGGGGTCCTCGAGTACGCCTCGCTGATCGTGGGGTACCGCTGGCTGCTCGTCTTCGTGGCGGCGCTCTACGGGCTGGCGTTCCTCACCGGCTGGCGGCACCTGCGCGCCACGGGCCCCGCCGCCCCGCGGATACCGGAGCCCATAAGCCGCGCCTGACGGCCCGGCGCTTAAGGCGTGGATGTCCCAGCCATGGATGTGGCATCCACATCGGTTGGGCTGCTGCCGGTCAGGCCAGTTCGGCGGCCAGGGCCTCGGGCAGGGTGGGGGAGCGGAACTCGTAGCCGGCCTGCTGCAGCCGCCGGGGCAGGACCCGGGCGCTGGTCAGCAGCTCGACGGAGGCCTCGCCCACGGCCAGGCGCAGGGCCGGGGCGGGTGCCCGCAGCCAGCGCGGGTCCCGGCGGCCGACGGCGGCGGCGAGCGCGGCGGTGAACTCGGCATTCGTGGCCGGAGCCGGGGCAGTGAGGTTGACCGGGCCGCTGATGTCCTCGCGGCCGAGCAGGAACCTGATCGCGGCGATCTCGTCGGACAGCGAGATCCAGCTCATGACCTGGGCTCCGGAGCCGAACCTGGGCAGCACGCCCAGCCGGGCCGGCGGGAGCAGCCGGGCCAGCAGCCCGCCGCGGGAGGTGAGGACCAGGCCGCTGCGAGTGTGCACGACGCGGACGCCGGCGTCGGCGGCCGGCCCGGCGGCCGCCTCCCAGTCCCGGACCAGGCGCGCGAGGAACGACTGCCCGGCGGGCGCGGACTCGTCGACCTCGCGTCCGCCGGTGTCGCCGTACCAACCGATGGCCGAGGCCGCCACCAGCACGGCGGGCGGCGGGCTGAGCTTGGCCAGCGCGCCCGCCAGCGTCCGCGTGCCGAGCACCCGGCTGGCCCTGATCTCCGCCTTGTACCTGGCGGTCCAGCGACGGTCCGCCACCGCGGCGCCGGCCAGGTGCACGCAGGCGCCGAGCCGGTCCAGCGCGGACGAGCCCGGCGCCCCGGATGCGATCAGCCCGGCGTCGGCCGCACGCGGATCCCAGCGGATCTCATCGGCGGCCCGCGGGGCGCGGCGGACGAGCCTGATCACCTCGTGGCCGTCGGCGCGCAGGCTGGCCACCAGCGCGGTGCCGATGAGCCCGGACGAGCCGGTGACCGCTATCTTCACCGTGGCCGGCGGCTAGAGACCGAGCTCGGCCTCGAAGGCCCCTTCCTCCAGCCGGTTCTTCACCGTGGTGAGGAACCGGGCGGCGTCGGCGCCGTCGACCAGCCGGTGGTCGTAGGTCAGCGCGAGGTACACCATCGAGCGCACCGCGATCACCTCGCCGAGGGCGGGATCCTCGACCACCACGGGCCGCTTCACGACCGTGCCGGTGCCCAGGATCGCGACCTGCGGCTGGTTGATGATCGGCGTGTCGAACAGCGCGCCGCGGCTGCCCGTGTTGGTCAGCGTGAACGTCCCGCCGGCCAGCTCGTCGGGCGCGACCTGGCCGGACCTGGTCCGGCTGGCCAGGTCGCTGATCTTGCGCGCCACGCCGCCGATGTTCAGGTCGCCCGCGTTGTGGATGACCGGCACCATCAGCCCGCGCTCGGTGTCGACCGCGATGCCGAGGTGCTCGGCGTCGTGGTAGGTGACCTGGTCCCCGTCGATCACCGCGTTCAGCTTCGGGTGCACCTTCAGCGCCTCGACGGCGGCGAGCGCGAAGAACGGCAGGAAGCTCAGCTTGACGCCCTCGCGGGCCTCGAAGTCCTGCCTGGCCGCCTCACGCAGCCGCGCGATGGCCGTGACGTCGGCCTCCACCACGGTGGTGAGCTGAGCCGAGACATGCAGCGACTCGACCATCCGCTGGGCGATGACCTGGCGCGGCCTGGACATCCGCTGGGTCGTGCCGCGCAGCGAGGACGGCACCACGGCCGGGCGCGTGGCCGGAGCCGGCTGCGCCGCGGGAGCCTGCTGCGGCGGCTGAGCGGCCTGCGGCTGAGGTGCCTGCGGAGCCTGAGCGGCGGGTTGGGCGGGCGGAGCAGGCGGCTGGGGCGGCGCGGCGCGCTGGGCGCGGGCGGCCTCGACGACGTCCTGCTTGCGGATGCGCCCGCCGACCCAGCC
>Ga0318497_10000517_pt1 | contig 12722 bp, 13 predicted proteins | sample GRESIP109b1f23_FD_203754 | JGI IMG/M metagenome (GOLD analysis project Ga0318497, IMG submission 203754) | Tropical soil microbial communities from Luquillo Experimental Forest, Puerto Rico - GRE.SIPMG.109b1f23 | ecosystem: Environmental > Terrestrial > Soil > Tropical forest > Bulk soil... | reverse complement strand
GATCCGGTCGCGGATGACGGCGGCGTCGTAGACGTAGCAGGGGGTTCCGTGTTCGCGGACGATGGACTGGACGAGCTGGGCGTCGACGTTCTTCATGATCCGAGGAAAGGTAATGCGACTCGGTCGCGGCTCAGGACGCGGGGAAGGCCGCGTCCACGGCCTTGGCGAAGTCGTCGGGCCACGGCGACTCGAACGAGAGCTCGTGGCCGTCGGGATGGACCAGCTTCAGGGCCCGGGCGTGCAGGCACTGCCGCGGAGCCTCGCGCAGGATCGCCCGCGCGGCGGCCTTTTCCAGCGGCTGGGTGCGGTCGATGCGTTCCATGCCGCCGCCGTAGACCGGATCGCCGACCACCGGATGCCCCCCGTGCGCGAGGTGCACGCGGATCTGGTGGGTCCGCCCGGTCTCCAGGGAGCATTCCACCAGGCTGCACGGCGCGCCCGGGCGCGGCACCGCGATGCGCGTGGCCGCGAAGCGTCCGTCGGAGACCACGGCCATGCGCGTGCGCACCTTGGGGTCCCGACCGATGGGCAGTTCGATCCTCCCCTCCTCGGGCTTTCCCCAGACCAGGGCGTCGTAGGTGCGCGAAAGGCTCCGGTCGGCGAGCTGGGCCGCCAGGAACCGGTGGGCGTCGTCGTCGAGGGCCACCACCAGGAGGCCCGACGTGTCGCGATCCAGGCGGTGCACGATCCCCGGACGCGCGGCCCCGTTGAGTCCCGACAGATTCCGGAACCGGAACGCGAGGGCGTTGGCGAGGGTGCCCCCCGGGCATCCGGCGCCCGGATGGACGACCAGTCCCGCGGGCTTGTCGACCACGGCCAGTCGGGAGTCCTCCCAGACCACGCGCAGCGGGATGTCCTCCGGTTCCACGGGACGGTCGGGCTCGGCCTTGGCGGGCCACGAGAGGACGGAAACCGTCATCCCCGGCTCGACGCGGAAGGAGGGCTTGCGCGCGGTCCCGTCGACCAGGACCTGCCCGGCCTTGATCCACTCCTGGAGGAGGGTCCTGGACCAGTCGGGGAACCGCTCGGCGAGGTGCCGGTCGAGCCGGTCGTCGTCGGAGTCGTCCTCCACCGGCCAGGCCGCGGAACGGTCGAGGCTCACGTGCCGGCCTGCGTCCCTTCCTCGGGACCCGGAGGAGGGATGTGGCGCGCCTGCCGGTGGGTGGTCCGCGCCTGGATCCTCCACTCGCCCCTGAGGATCAGGCAGACGCCGCCGCAGATGGCCATGTCGGCGATGTTGAAGGTGGGCCACCGCCAGGTGATCCCGGGAATCCCCAGCGAGAGGAAGTCGACCACGTGCCCGATCCTCAGCCGGTCGAGCAGGTTCCCCAGCGCCCCCGCGAGGACCAGGGCGGCGCCCGCCCGGACCACGGGGTCCTTCTTGCGGAGCCAGTGCCGGACCAGGAACCAGCCGGCGCCCGCGGTGAGCAGCACGTAGAAGACCACCGGAGGAAGCAGCGGAATCAGCGACTGGGGCGACATCGAGAAGGCGGCGCCGGGGTTGTAGGCCACGAAGACCCACAGGAAGTCGCCCACGATCCGGCGGGCGTGGTCGGAACGCATCCCGCCGCCGGGGATCACGACGTCGCCCAGGGCCCACAGCGCCAGGGCCTTGGTCAGCTGGTCCAGGAGGACGACGCAAAGGACGATGGAGACTCCCGCCCACGGGGTGGCGAGGAGGTTCAATTTCCGTCGGGTCAGAGCAGGGCCTCCAGGCGGCGGTTGCGGCGGTTGAACTGCACCTTGAGGAGGAGGTTCGACCAGCAGGTGAGCGCGGTGGTCCACAGGATCCGTCGCACCCGACCGCGGCCGATCTTGGCGCGCTTGGAGGGATCGAGAGCGCCCGGAGGATCGGCGGCGAGGACGGCGAGGGTGTCCTGCGCCATGAGCAGGGGCCACAGGCAGAAGAGTCGGAGCCGCCACAGGGTCCGCGGGAGGTCCAGGATGTACTCCTGCGCCTTGCGGACCTCGCGGTCGGCGAGCCGGACCAGGTCCTGGAGGACGGCGGAGGCGGCTTCGCGGTGCTCGGCTTCCCACAGCTGCGCGGGCTCGATCCCGCGGGCCCGGCACATCTCCTCCGGGACGAAGACCGTCGAACGGGTGCCGTCGGCGGGGATGTCGCGGGCGATGTTCACGAGCTGGAGCGCCAGTCCGAAGGCCACCGAGTTCGACCGGAGCCGTTCCCTCCGCGCCGGGGCGATGCCCTCTCCCGCGAAGAGCTCGGTGAGCATGAGGCCCACGGTGCCCGCCACGAAGTAGCAGTAGTCGAGGAGCTCCTGGCGCGTCTCGAGGCGGAACCAGCCGTCGGTCTCCCGCCGCAGGGCGTAGTGGACCATGCCCGAGCACATTTCGCGCACGCGTTCCTCGACCGCGGCGCGGCGGTCGGCCCGCACTCCCGCGAACACTTCGAACACGAGGTCGGCGTGGGCGACCAGGAAGAGGTCGGCGTGGTTCTCGGTGCGCCACGATTCGGGGAGCGCCCGCAGGAAGTCCTCGACCTTCTCCGGATCGGAACCCGCGGGAGCGAAGCAGCCCACGAACCGGTCCAGGAGATCCTTCCGCCGCTCGGGCTCCATGGCGCGATCGTCCTCGATGGTGTCGGCGATCCGCATGAACAGGTAGGCCAGCCGGACCGTCTCCTCGAGTTCGGTGGGGAGGATCCGGATGTTCAGCGCGAAGGTGCGCGAGACGAGCTTGAGCCAGAGCCGGCAGAAATCCGCGGCGACGCCGGTGTCCCCCGACAGCACGCGATCACGGACCCTGTTGCGTTCCAACGGCATAGAGGCCCGCAAAGATAGACGTCAGCGTCCGGGAAGGATTCCGTCGAGGAGTTCGGCGAGCGCCGGCTCCACCATGGATCCGCACTGCTCGATGGTCCGGGCCTGCTCGAGGATGATCTGGTCCCTGTGGCCCTGGGCGTGGTCCCGCAACCAGGCCGCCACCATCTTCTGGCGTTCCTCGGGACTCTGGTCGGGGAGGCTCTTGTCGAGGGAGCGCTTGATGAACTCGGCCTGGGCCTTCATGTAGGCCTGCATGTCGAAGGGCTGGTTGGAGCGGATCACGAAGAACTTGGCCAGGGCCTGGACCGACGGGGGCGAATTCATGGGAACGAAGTCCTGCACGAACCGGCGCCAGTCCTCGCGGTGCTGCCGGAAGAAGCGCACGATCAGATCGGCGCACTCCTCCTTGCTGCTACTCGCTGGCTCCATCGAGACCTCCAGGGATGCTTCCGGTGAAACATACGCAACCTCCGCGGGGAGGGACGCCCACGCGACTCCACCCGCTCCGTCGCCGAACGCGGCCCCGGAACACCTCAGACAGTCTCCAGACTCGAAAGGAAAAGGTCGATCATCGACTCCAGGTATTTGCGTCGGGCCTCGTCGGTGCCCAGGTCGATCCCCACCAGGTGGTGCGGCAGAGGAAGCTCCATCGCGATTCCCATCAGGCTGGTCATCAGGCTCAGGGCCACCAGCCGGAATCCGGCGGGAGGACGCCTCAGCTGTCCCCGTTCGCAACCGGCTTCGAGGATGGAGGCGAGGAGATCGACGTTCCGGGTCACCCGTACGCGGAGGGAATCCCCCACCGGACCGGGATCGAGGATGGTCTGCCGGAACCACGGCGCCATGAACCGCTGTCGGGAGAAGGCGATCTCGATCCACGCGTCGCCGAAGGAGAGGAGCTGCTGGCGCGGCGTACCGGGCGTGGCCGCGATCTCGCGCAGGAAGCCGGCCACCCGGTCGGCGTTCCGTTCGACGACGGCGCGGAGGAGTCCGTCCTTGTTCCCGAAGTAGTAGTAGAGGAGGGCGACGTTGGTCCCCGAAGCCTTGGCGATCTCGCGGATGGAGGCCGCGTGCGGCCCCTTCTCCCCCACCAATCGATGGGCGGCGTCGAGGATCCGATCCTTGGCCGCTTCCCCCTCCGGGGGCAACTGGAAGACCGGGACGGTCGAGGGCGACTTCCTTCCCATGGAAATGAAGTTAATCGATCGTTTGATTTTTTGCTTGTTTCATCGATCGGATCACATTAATTTCATGTTGAACGATCGCTTAAATAGATCCCTCGATCCAGCATCGCGGACGAGGGCATCGGATCGAACGGACGGAGGACGGGATGCGCGGCAGATGGATGTGGGTCGGTTTGGCGACGGTTTGGTTCGCCGGTTGCGAGAAGGACCTGGGGCCCCTCGGAGGGTCCGGGACCATCGAGCTGCGGGAGTCGCGGTTGGGCGCCCAGGTGCCGGGAGTGGTGCTTTCGGTGGCGGTCGAGGAGGGCGATTCGGTCGCGCCGGGCCAGATCCTGCTCGTGCAGGACACCTTGTCGCGCGCCCTCCAGCGCGACCAGGCCCGCGCCGCCGCCCTGGCCGCACGCGCCCAGTGGGAACAGTTCGCGCGAGGGAGCCGGGTCGAGGACATCGGACAGGCCATGGGCCAGCGCGAAGCGGCCCGCGCCCAGCTCGCGGGCGCCACCGACAACTTCAAGCGCATCCAGGGCCTCGCGGCCCAAGGTGCCGCGACCCCGGCCCAGTTGGAGGCCTCGCGCACCCAGTTGGATGCGGCGCAGGCCAACCTGCAGGCGCTCTCCGCCTCGGCCGACCGGCTGGTGAAGGGCGCCCGCGCCGAGGAGATCGCCCGCGCCCGCGCGCAGTGGGAGCAGGCCGAAGTCGCCCTCCGCTCCGCCCAGGACCAGTACGACCGGTCGATCGTGCGCGCTCCGCAGGGCCCCAAGGGACGCTGGATCGTGACCGAACGGCTCGCGGAGCCCGGCGAGATGGTCCAGCCGGGTGGACAGGTCCTGTCTCTGGCCGACCCGGGCCGCGCCGAGCTGCGCATCTACCTGGGCGAGAAGGCGGTCGCGGGAGTCCGCATCGGCGCCAAGGCCGACGTGCACCTCGATTCGGATCCTTCCGCCTCCATCCCGGCGGTGGTCTCCAACGTCGCGCGCCAGTCGGAATTCACGCCCAAGAACGTGCAGACCGCGGGCGAGCGGGCCAAGCTCGTCTACGCCGTCACGCTGCGCGTGGAGAACAACGGACGTCTGAAGTCGGGAATGCCCGCCACCGCGGTGGTGCGGGAGGACTGATGGACGCCGCCGTCGAGTTCGCCGAAGTGCGCCACCGCTGGAATCCGAAGCGGCGCGACGAAGCCCTGAAAGGGGTGTCGTTCTCGGTTCCCGCCGGATCCATGTGCGGCCTGGTCGGACCCGACGGAGCGGGCAAGACCACCCTCCTGCGTGCGCTCTGCCACCTCTTCGAGCCCACGGCGGGCTCGGTGCGGCTGTTCGGTACGGAGGTGTCGAAGGACCCCGCCCGGGTCCGTTCGCACGTGGGCTACCTGGCCCAGAAGTTCTCGCTCTACGGAGACCTCACGGTCTCGGAGAACATCGCGTTCTTCGGGGAGATCTACGGCGTGGCCGACGCGGAATCCCGCGGGCGGGACCTGCTGGGACGCATGGGAATGGAGCGCTTCGGCGACCGCCTCGCATCCCGCCTCTCCGGCGGCATGAAGCAGAAGCTCGCGCTCTCCATCGCGCTCCTGCACCGGCCCAAGCTGCTGGTCCTCGACGAGCCCACCAACGGGGTCGATCCGGTGAGCCGCAGGGAGTTCTGGACCGTCCTGGGGGAGCTGGTCGCCGAGGGGATGACCATCCTCGTGAGCTCGCCCTACCTCGACGAGGCGGCCCGCTGCCAGCGCGTGGCCATGCTGCACGAGGGCCGGCTCCTGTGCGAAGGTCCGGTCGCCGAGGTGGTGGCGCGCGCCGGCAGGCCAGGCAATTCCTGTCCGGAATCCCGGAGGCCGACCGCATGCAGACCCGGGGGGAACGGATCGAGTTCCTCTCGGACGAACCCGAGGCGCTGCTCGGCCGGATCCTGGCCGCCCTCGCCGAAGCGAACCTGCCCGTCCTGGAATCGGGGGTGCGCGCCCCCGACCTCGAGAACGCCTTCCTGGAGATCCTCCGCGGATGAACGACATGCAACGGACCACCTGCGCCCTCCTGGCGATCCTGCCCACCGCCTTCGGTCAGACCCGATCGCTCACCCTCCGGGAGGCGCTCGACCTCTCCGGCGGACGCGATCCGCAGCAGCTCTCCGACTCGCTGGGCGCGGAGGCCGCATCGCTCCAGGAATCCCAGCTGAAGGCGTCCTGGATGCCTTCCGTCACCGTGCAGGGGAGCTACAACCGGGTCTCGGAGGTCGACGGCTCGGGGGTGGTCATCCCCTTCCCCGCCGCGATGGGAGGACCCAAGACCGTGGAGATCTCCCCGCAGATCCCCGACCAGTGGGGTCTGGTCGCGCGGGTCGACCAGCAGGTCTGGGAAGGAGGCCGCACCGCGCACCTGGCCGCCGCCGCGCGGCTCGACGCCCGGGCCTCGCGCGCCTCGCGGTCGCGTTCCGGACGGGATCTGTCGTTGCGCGTCTCTGCCGCCTACTGGAACCTCGCGGCCGCCCGCGCGACCCTCGAATCGGCCAAGCGGGCCCTGGAACGCGCCGATTCCCAGGCGGTGCTCTCCATCGCGGCCTACCGCCAGGGCACCGCGCCGGAACAGGACACCCTGCAGGCGCGGCTCCGGGAGCGCCAGATCGAGCTCTCGGTGGAGCAGGCCGCCGCCGCCCGGGACAATTTCCGCCAATCCCTCTGCGTATCGGCGGGCCTCCCGGCCGACCAGGATCTCTCGCCCTCCGACCCGCTGGTCCCGCTCGCGACGGTTCCCGCGGGTGCGGTCTCGGAACCGCCGGAGGTGGAGCAGGCCCGGCTCCAGTCGGAGTCGGCCGCGGAGCAGTCGGGTGCCTCTCGGGCGGCGCTGTGGCCCGTCGTGGCCGCCTCGGCCGAATACGACCTGATGGATCCGAATCCGCGCGTGGTGCCCTCGCACGACAAGTTCGACGGGACCTGGCGCGTGGGCGCCACGGCCACCTGGAACCTCTGGCGCGGCGGCGCCGACGACCTCTCCATCCGACGATCGGCCCTCCTGGCCCGGCAGGCGCGCCTGCGGCAGGTGGCCGTCTCCGACGCGGCCTCTCTGGAGGTCGCGCGCCGGGAGACCGACTGGAAGCTCGCGCGGCGCCGGCGGGAGATCGCCACCGCGAACCTGCCCCTGGCCCGCCGCGACCTGGAACTCGCGCGGCTCCGCGCCGACGCCGGAACGGGACTGCGGCTGGACGCGATCGACCGCGCCGCCGCCCTGGCCCAGGCGGAATCCGACCTGGCCTCGGCGGTGGCGCAGGAGAACATCGCCGCCACCCGTCTCCAGGTGGCCCGTGGACAGGATCCGACATGGAACTGAGGACCGCTGCGATCGAGGCGCGCGGACTCACCCGCGACTTCGGGGACTTCCGGGCCGTCGACCACCTGGATTTCCACGTGGACCGCGGGGAGATCTTCGGATTCCTGGGGCCCAACGGCTCGGGGAAGTCGACCACCATCCGCATGCTCACGGGGATCCTCCCGCCCAGTTCGGGGACCGCTCGGGTCGCCGGTTTCGAGGTGGGGCGCCAGAGCCGGAACATCAAGTTCCGCATCGGATACATGAGCCAGAAGTTCAGCCTCTACGAGGACCTGGGCGTGCAGGAGAACCTCGAGTTCTTCGCGGCCGTCTACCGGCTCCCCAAGCCGCTGGCGCGCGAGAGGATCGAATGGGCCGTGGAACGGTCGGGACTCCGGGACGAACGCCGCACCCTCACGCGGGACCTCCCCGGCGGGATCCGCCAACGGCTGGCCCTCTCGTGCTCCCTCCTCCACAGGCCGGAGATCCTCTTCCTGGACGAACCCACCTCCGGAGTGGACCCGGTCGCCCGCCGCGAGTTCTGGGAGACCATCTACGACCTGTCCAAGGACGGTGTCACGGTCCTGGTGACCACGCACTTCCTCGAGGAATCGGAATTCTGCGACCGCGTGGCCATGATCCTCGACGGCAAGCTGGTGGCCCTGGGCACGCCGCGCGGACTCAAGCGGGAGATCTTCCCCGAGCACCGCGAGGAACCCACCATGGAGGACGTGTTCGTCGAGCTGGTCCGCCGCGGGAGGCAGGCGGCATGAAGCGCGCATGCCTCCGGCACCCGTTCTCCGCACGTCCTCTCCGTTCGCCCTTCGAGACGGGACTTCGGCCCTCCTCAGGACGAACGGATATCAGGGAGTTGGTCTTCAAATGAGCGGCTTCCTGAGGCGCACGCGCGCCATGGCCGTGAAGGAGTTCCGGCAGTCGTTCCGCGACCGGCTGACGCTGGCGGGCTACCTCTTCCTGCCCATCTTCCTGCTCCTCCTGTTCGGGTTCGCCCTCTCCTTCGACGTCAAGCACGTCCCGCTGGCGGTGTGGGACCAGGACAAGACCCGTCAAAGCCGCGACCTCGCCGCGCTGTTCACCTCGGCCGACGCCTTCGACCGGGTGGCCGACCTCGACGACCTCTCGGAAGCCGACGCGGCCATCCTCCAGGGGAAGGCCACGGCGGTCCTGTGCATCCCGCGCGGCTACGCCCGCGACCTCGCCCAGCAGCGCACCGCCCAGGTGGGATTCCTGCTGGACGGCGCCGACGCCAACCAGGGCGCCCAGGCGCTGGCCTTCGCGCAGGGCCTGGTCCGCAAGGCCGACCTCGACGCCAAGGTCCGCGCGCTGGCGCGGGACGGCCGGGAGTTCAAGGCCCCGGTGGAGGTGCGCCAGCAGGTGCTGTACAATCCGGAACTCGAGACGCGCATCTTCATGATCCCGGGCCTGATGGTCTACATCCTGACCATCACCGCGGTGATCTCCACCGTGATCGCGGTGGTCCGCGAACGCGAGCGCGGGACCTTCGAACAGCTCCAGGTGTCGCCCGTGCGGCCCGCCGAGGTGATCCTGGGCAAGCTCGCCCCCTACCTCGCGATCTCCGTGTTCGTGGGAGCCCTGGTGGTCGGCGGCGCGGTGGGCCTGTTCGGGATGCCCCTGCGCGGATGCCGTGACCAGGAACAGGAGGAGTACCGAGACCAACGCGGGGAGGCTCCCGCGCAGGGGCTGTTCTCGGTACTCCTCCTGTTCCTGGTCACGGCATCCGCGCAGGGGCTGTTCCTCTCGACGCTTTCCGACAAGCAGGAGACGGCCTTCTCCTTCGCGGCCCTCCTCACCATGCTCCCTTCGGTGATGCTCTCGGGGTTCATCTACCCCATCCGGAACATGCCGGTCTTCCTCCAGGCCGTGACCTGGCTCTTTCCCGGACGGTACCTGATCTCCGCGCTGCGCGCCCTGATGCTGCGCGACGGGACCGACATCCTCTCGGTGTGGCGCGAGGTGGCGGCGCTGTGCGCCTACACCACCGTCGTGATGGCCTTCGCCCTCCGCCGGCTCGGGAGGATCCTCAAGTGAACCTCCAGGTGGCCCGCGCCTTCGTGCGCAAGGAACTCTCCCAGATCCTCCGCGATCCCCGGCTGCGCGGCATCACGATGTTCATGCCCGTCATCCAGCTCCTCCTGCTGGTGTCGGCGGCGCGGCTGGACCTCAAGGACGCGCCCGTCGCGATCCTCGACCTCGACCGGACCTCCGAATCGCGCTCGCTGCGCGAACGCGTGGCGGCCTCCCCCTTCTTCCGGCTCCGCGCCGACCTCCAATCGGCCGCGGAGGTCGAACCCCTCCTGCGCGAGGGGACCGTGTCGGCGGTGATGGAGATCCCGCGGAACTTCGGACGCGACCTGGAATCGGGACGCACCGCCCAGGTGGGGTTGTACGTCGACGGTTCCGACGCGAACACGGCGGCTCTGGTGTCGGGCGACCTTTCGGCCATCGCCCAGGACGCCGGGATGGTCCGGTTGATGGCGCGCCAGCGCCTGGCCTACGGCACGCCCCGTTTCCCCGGGGTGGAGCTGCGACCCCGCGTCTGGTTCAATCCGGAACTCGAATCCAAGTGGTTCATGGTCCCCGCGGTGCTCGCCATGACCATCTTCCTGACCACGATCATGGCCAGCTCCAACGCGATCGTGAAGGAGAAGGAGATCGGCACGCTCGAGCAGCTGATCGTCACCCCCTTGCGCGGTTGGGAGCTGGCGCTGGGCAAGGTGGTCCCCTACTTCCTGACGAGCACCTGGGTCACCACCCTGGTCCTCTTCTTCGCCTGGCTCGTGTTCGGCGTGAGGCCCTTGGGCAGCCTGCTCCTGCTCTACCCCGCCATCTGGCTCTTCCTGCTTTCGTCGCTGGGGATCGGTCTGCTCATCTCCACGGTGGCCCAGACCCAGCAGCAGGCGATGGTGATGGCCTCGTTCTTCATGATGCCGATGATGATCTACCTCTCGGGCTTCACCTTCCCCATCCGGAACATGCCCACCTGGCTGCAGGACTTCACCTACCTGATCCCGCTGCGCTACTTCCTGATCGTGATCCGCGGGATCTACCTGAAGGGAGCGGGGATCGTCGACCTGTGGCAGCAGTGGGTCGCCATCGCCACCTACGGGATCACCGCCATGGTCGTGGCCGTCTGGAGGCTCGACCGGCAGCTGCGGTAAACAGGTCGATGCGGCCGTGGTGGATTCCACCACGACGCGCCCGGCGACCCTCGCGGCTCGCCGCCGGACGCGGAACGATCTTTATCCATCCCCGGGGCGCGGTACGCCGACGGCACCGTCGCGGGTCCAGGGCTGTACAATGGGAATCCGATGAATCCGGTCTACGAGTATCTCGACTACAGGAAGTACCTCGAGGATTCCATCGAGGAACGCCGGAAGACCGATCCGACCACCTCCTACCGTCGGTTGGGCGCTTCGTTGGGACTGGACGGAAGCAACCTCCACAAGGTCGTGCGCGGGCGCATGCACCTGCCTCCGCGGTGCCAGGCCCGAACCCTCGAATTCCTCGGACTTTCCGGGCGCTCCGCCGAATACTTCCTCCTCCTGGTCGAATACGCCCGCGAACGCTCCGGAAAGGCCCGTGCGGGCATCCTCGAACGAGCCCGAATCCTCCAGGACGTCTCGCGCCGGCCGCTGGAGGAACGGGAACTCCTCTTCTACCAGGACTGGTGGACTCCGGTGATCCGATCCCTCCTGGAAGTCCAGGAAGGCCGGGCGGTGCACACGGAGCTGGCCGAACGCATCACGCCCGCCATTTCACCGGAAGAGGCGCTCCGGTCCATCGAACTCCTCGCCGAGATCGGCCTCATCCGCAAGGTCGGTTCGGGCCGGTGGAAGCTTTCCGAGCCCCACGTCACCGCAGGAGGCGAACGGAAGGCCCAGGCCGTCCACGCCTACCAGAAGCAGGTCTTCGCCCTCGCCGCCGATTCGCTCCAGCGCCATCCTCGGGAAGAGCGGGACGTGTCCACTCTCGTGCTTCCGGTGGACGACGCTTCGTTCGAGGACATCCAGGAGATCCTGCGCGACTGCCGCCGCCGGATCCAGAAACGGGCCGAAGCGGTGGACCGGCCCCGGCGCGTGATGCAACTGGCCATGGCCTGCTTTCCCGTCACGGGGAAGAAGGGGGCTGCCCGATGAGGCGCGCGATCGTCCTCTTCTCGTTCCTGCTCGCCGTGGGCTGCTCGATGGACCGCTCCGCCGGGGGGACGGCCGAGACCGAGAACTCCGCCTCCGCGCGGCAATTCGACGTCGATTCCCTGCTGCCCGAATGCAACCGACCCTCGGGCCTGGCGACCGTCGCCATCCTGCGTCTGGACTCGGCGAACTTCCCCTTCGACAGCTGCGATCCCACCGGGCGCGACCTCGATGTGCGCCGGTTGGATGGATCGTCCCTGCCCTTCGAGATCGCCTACTGGGACAGGACGGCGCGCCTGGCCCGGCTGAGGACCCGCATCGAACCCGCTCTGCGGGGCAACGGGTCGAAGATCGCCGTCTGGAGGGGACTGGACCCGGCGGGACGAACGGACCCGGCGGCGGTCTGGTCGGGGATCTCCGACAGCCAGCGGTTGGCGATCACCTCGGTGCTGGTCGACGACTTCGAGGGCGACTCCCTGACCACCCGACTGCCCGACAGCTCCAAGTGGTTCGTCGCCACCGGAGGCACCGGGACGGGAGTCGTCGCGCTCTCCGGCGCGCGGACCGGCCACGCCTTGCGCGTGGTTTCGACCTCGACCTCCGGCACCCCTTCGTCCCTCGCCGCCGCGCTGCTGGCCTCGACTCCACGGGCGCTCCGCACCATCGACACCCTGTCGTTCTGGGCCAAGGGGTCCGGACGGATCCTGGCGTCCCTGGAACGCGCGGGAGCCGGTGTCCAGAAGGTCGCCTGGACCTCGCGCACCCTCGACACCACCTGGCGGCTGTACCGGATCGCTCCCGGCGAATTCGACACCACGGCCATCACGTCCAACACGACCTGGGAGTCCGTCCGCGACTCCGTCACGCACGTCTCGTTCTGGATGGCCGGAACCGGCGAATTGTGGCTCGACGACGTGCGGATTTCCGGGATCGACCGCGACGACCTGCGCTGATCGCCCCTCCCGTCGTGGTTGGGCCTACCACGACGGGGCCATGTTTCCCCGCGCGTTCGGTTCCCCGCTCGAATAATGTCTAGGCGTCCGACGCAGGCGCGGCTCCCGGATCCGTTCCGGACCTTCCGCGCGCGAGGGCCTCCACCCGGCCCGAGCCTCCAGGCTGCGCACGTCCGCTTCCACCATTGGAGGAACCATGATCCACGATCCAAACCATCTCGCCCGTCGGGCCGTCGTTCTGCTCGCCGGACTGGCGAGCCTTTCGGTGGCGCAGACGCGCACGGCCGACCTCAACTACGCCGGCGACGGCAAGGCCTACCACACCCTCGACGTC
>Ga0318497_10000515_pt1 | contig 12731 bp, 9 predicted proteins | sample GRESIP109b1f23_FD_203754 | JGI IMG/M metagenome (GOLD analysis project Ga0318497, IMG submission 203754) | Tropical soil microbial communities from Luquillo Experimental Forest, Puerto Rico - GRE.SIPMG.109b1f23 | ecosystem: Environmental > Terrestrial > Soil > Tropical forest > Bulk soil... | reverse complement strand
CCATCAGGGCCTGGCCGGAATCGCGCATGATGGCCGAGACGTCGGCGAAGTCGACGTTCATCTCGCCGGGCCGCAGGATCATCTCGGAGATCCCGCGCGCGGCGTTGTAGAGCACGTCGTCGGCGGTCTTGAAGGCCTCGCGCATGGTCATGGTCTTGGGAGCCACGGCCAGCAGGCGCTGGTTGGGGATCACGATCATGGTGTCGACGCAGGTGCGCAGCTGCTCCAGGCCGAAGCGGGCGTTGCGCTTGCGGACGGCGCCTTCCCAGTCGAACGGGCGGGTGACCACGGCCACGGTGAGGATGCCCAGCGAGCGGGCGATCTCGGCGACCACGGGCGCGGCCCCGGTCCCCGTGCCGCCGCCCATTCCGGCGGTGATGAAGACCATGTTCGCGCCCTTGAGCCGCTCGGCGACCTCCTCCGCGCTCTCCTCCATCGACGCGCGCCCCCGGTCGGGGTTGGCGCCCGCGCCCAGTCCGCGCGTGGTGTTCGATCCGATCTGGATCTTCACGTCGGCGAGGTTCCGCTCCAGCACCTGGAGGTCGGTGTTCACCGAGATGAACTCGACGCCGCGCAGGCCGGCCTCGATCATCCGGTTCACGGCGTTGCCGCCGGCTCCTCCCACTCCCACCACCTTGATCCGGGCGGGTCCCGTCTCGACGATGCTTTCGAGTTCGAAGTTCATGGTCTCTCCTTGGTTGGCGCGTTGGGGTTGCTGTTCGAAGTTGTCGGAATCCGTCAGAAGTACCGGGAGACCCATCGGGTCATCCTCTGGAACACATCCTTGAGCAGGTCGCCTCCCTGCCCCACGGGGGCCTGGGAAGCGGCGGCGGCCGCGGCGTCGGCGCGTCCGTACAGGACCAGGCCCACTCCGGTGGCGTGCTTGGGCGTGGAGGCCGAGTCGACCAGGCCTCCGAAACCGCGCGGGGTCCCCAGCCGGACCGGCAGACCGATCACCTGGGTGGCGAGTTCGGAGGCGCCCGGGATCAGCGAGCCGCCGCCCGTGAGGACGAGCCCGGCTCCCAGCTGGACCTGCGAGCCCAGGGTGCGCAGCTCCGCGGCCACGCCGCGGTAGATCTCCACCATGCGCGGCTCGATGATCGCCGCGAGCTCCATGCGGGTCAGTTCCCTCTGGTCGAAGGCGCCCACCCCGGGGACCACGAAGCAGTCGTCGCGCGGAACCAGCGCCTGCATGGCGCATCCGTGCTTCTTCTTCACCTCTTCGGCCCGTCCCTTGGGGACCTTGAGGCCGTAGGCGACGTCGGTGGTCACCAGATCGCCGCCGATCGGGATCGAGCTGGTGTGCCGGATGCACGAACCGCTGAAGATGGCCAGGTCGGTGGTCCCGCCGCCGATGTCGACCATGGCCACGCCCATCTCCTTCTCGTCCTCGTCGAGGACCGCGATGGAGGAGGCCAGGGGCTCCAGGACGATGTCGGCCACGCGCAGGCCGGCGCCTTCCACGGCCTGGAGCAGGCTCTGGACCTTGGCGACGTCGCCGGTCACGATGTGGACCTCTCCCTCCAGGCGCACGCCCGTCATTCCCACCGGATCGAGGATCCCCGGCTGTTCGTCGACCACGAAGGTCTGCGGGACCACGTGCAGCGTCTTCCGTCCGGGAGGCAGCGGCACGGCGCGCGCGGCCTCGATCACGCGATCCACGTCCTGCTGGGCGATCACCCCGCCCTTGCGGCTGACCGCGATCACGCCGCGGCTGTTCTTCGCCTGGATGTGCTGGCCGGCGATTCCGACGAAGACGTCCTGGACGTCGACGCCGCTCATCAGCTCGGCCTCCTCGACCGCCTTGCGGATGCTCTCGATGGTCTTCTGGATGTTCATGACCACGCCGCGGCGCAGTCCGGTGCAGACCTCGGTGCCCACGCCGATCACGTCCACGCGGCCGTCCGCGCCCACCTCGCCGATGATGGCGCAGACCTTGGTGGTCCCGATGTCCAGCCCCGTCACGATCCGGCCTTGCCCTTGGGACCGCATCAGACTCCCCCTTCCGCGCGACGCAGGGAAGCGCAGGCCCCGTGCCTCAGATCGATCTCCCGGAACAGCGCCATCTTCGTCCCGAGCTCCTCCTTCAGGGCTCCCCAGCGGGCGAGCCCCTTCCTCCAGTCGGCCGGCGCGACCAGGACCATGGGCCCGCCGTTCCGTCCCGACAGTTCCAGGGCGCCGTCCCGCAGGACCGCGATCTGGTCGAATTCCGTCATTCCCGCGGCGTCCATGGACCCGACCGCCTGGAGCGCGCCGCAAGCCAGGGACCTGGGCACGCGTCCACCGGGGAACCCCTTGGCCAGGAACCGGGGAAGCTCCGCCTCCCCGCGGCGAGGCAGGATGGTCCCGTCGGCGGCGATCCAGCGCTCCGCGGACACCTCGGCCACCGGGGTCCTCTCCACGACGCGGACCAGCACCCGGTGGGGCCAGCGCCGCGACACCCGAACCTCGCGGATCCACGGATCGGCCAGCAGCCGGACCCGCGCCGCATCGAGGTCGATTCCCGAAAGCCCGTCCCCGAATCGCAGACCGGATTCCGTCGCGACCTGGGCGCCCAGGTGCGCGGCGCCGCGGATCTCTATGGCGCGCAGCCCCGTCCAGCGCGGGTCGGAGGCGGCCTTCCACGCGAAGACCGCCGAAACGGCAAGGACGGCGCCGATCGCCAGGGCGATTCCCGCCTTCAGGCTCGCGGACTTCGCGCCCGCCACCATGCGCTCGCGCGCCTGCGTCCGCTGCTCGTGGCGGGTCTGCTCCTGGATCCGGGCGTTGACTCCCTGCCGACGGACCTGCGTCGAGGTCCGCGACTCGGGCCGGATGGCGGTGAAGGCGCTCATGCGCGGGCCTCCACCAGGTCGAACGCCCAGGAGCCGACATCGCCGGCGCCCACGAACAGCACGACCCATCCGCCTTCGCGGGCGACCCGGCGCACCCGATCCACGGCGTCGACACGGCCGGCGACCAGCTCGATCGGCGTTCCGGAAGGAGCACGCGAGGCGATCCCTTCCGATCCCACGCCCTGGTCGGGGGTCTCGCGCGCCGGGTAGACCGGCGCCAGGAGGGCGAGGTCGGCGCCGGCCAACGCCGAAGCGAAACCCGCGGCGAAGTGGGCCGTCCTCGAGTAGAGGTGCGGTTGGAACACGACAGCGACCTTCCGACCGATTTCCGTCTCGCGGACGGCCTGCAGGGTGGCCTCGATCTCGGTGGGGTGGTGGGCGTAGTCGTCGTAGACGGGGCAGCCCGAGAAGGTCCCCGCCAGGTCCAGGCGCCTGCGGGCCCCGCGGAACCCCTCGACCGCACGGGCGGCGGCTTCCCAGCCCACGCCTTCCAGGGAAGCGGCGAGCATCGCGGCCAGGGCGTTGAGGCGGTTGTGCCGACCGGGCACCCCCAGGCGGACCGTGGCCGCGCGCACGCCCTTCCAGGACACGTCCATGGCGCCATCGTCTCGTTCGACCCCTCGAAGGTCGGCCTCCGCGTCGATCCCGTAGGTCAGGACGGGGACTTCCACCGATCCGCGCAGCCCGATGGCTCCGGCGTCGTCGGCGCACAGGATCGCGCGGCCGTGGAAAGGAAGTCGGGACAGGAACTGACCGAACGCGTCGCGCAGGTCGTCGAGGTCGCGGTAGCAGTCGAGGTGGTCCTCCTCGAGGTTGGTCACCACCGCGGTCTCCGGGAACAGCCGGAGGAAGGTCCGGTCGAACTCGTCTGTCTCCACCACCATCGGCCCGCTCGCGCCGGGCACCAGGGCGTCGTCGGGTTCCGTGGGAACGCCTCCGGGGATCACGCAGGGCTCCAGTCCGGCTTCGCGCAGGATCCGCCCGAGCATGAGGGTCGTGGTGGTCTTGCCGTGGGTCCCGGCCACGCACAGCGCCCGTCCGGAACGCGTGACCTCGCCCAGGGCCTCGGCGCGACGCACGCAGGGGATCCCGGCGTGGCGGGCCGCCGCGACTTCCGGATGGTCCTCGGCCACAGCGCTCGTGCGCACAAGCAGGGTCGAGCGCACCGCCAGGGCCGGATCGTGACCCGCGCGGGCGTCGACCCCCAGGCCGCGCAGCCACTCGAGGTTCGACGACTCCTGTCGGTCGGTGCCGGTCACGCGGAAGCCGCGCGCGGCGTGCCAGGCGGCGAGAGGCGCCATGCCGGCCCCGCCGATCCCCGTGAAGTGCACGACCGGATGCAGTTGGCGCGGGATCATCGGGCGCCTCCCGCGGCGAGCGCGACCGCGTCGGCGACGACCTCGGCGCATCCCGGGCGCGCGAAGGACAGCATGGCCGACGACGCCTCCGCGCGGCGGGCGTGGAGCTTCTCGACGGCGCGCAGCGCATCGCCCTCCCGCCAACCCGACTCCAGGACCACGGCGGCGGCCCCCGCCGCCTCGAACTCGCGCGCGTTGATCTCCTGGTGGTTTCCCGTCGCCGAGGGGAACGGCACCAGGACGGAGGGGAGCCCGTGCAGGGCGAGTTCTGCGAGCGTGCTCGCGCCGGAGCGGGTCAGGGCCAGGTCGGCCGCCCCGAAGGCGCCGTAGACGTCGTCGACGAACTCCACGGCGCGGACGCCTTCGATCGAGGACGCGGCCATGCGCGCCTCCTCGATCCCCGACCGCCCCGCCTGCCAGAGGACCTTCCATCCGGTCCGGGCGAAGGCCTCGGCCTCGGCGCGCAGGATCCGGTTCACCCCGCGGGCTCCCTGGCTCCCTCCGACCACGACCAGAAACTTGTCGGATTCCGTCAATCCCTGGGCAGTCCTCATCTCCGCGCGGGACCTTCCATCCAGGGGTCGCACCGGATTGCCCACCACCTCGCCGCGCGGGAGGCGAGCCGCGCCCGCGGGCGACCCCGCGAAGACCCGGTCGGCCAGGCGGGCCAGGAGACGGTTCGCGACGCCGGGATGGCTGTTCGATTCGTGGACGAGCAGGGGAATCCCCGAGAGCCGCGCCGCGGCTCCCGTGGGAAGGCTCACGTAGCCGCCCGTGGCGAGCACCGCGTGGGGCGCCTCCTCGATCAGCACCGAGCGGGCGGCCCGCAGGGCGCCGGCGGCGCGCAGCGGCAGCAGGACGTTCGTCCAGGGTCGGGAACGGCGCAGGGGGACGGCGGGAACCGACCGGAACCGGATTCCGGCATCGGCGGCCCAGCGCGATTCGCCACCTTCCGCGCGGCCGACCACGACGAGTTCGGCGCCGTGGCGCTCCTTCAAGGCACGCCCCACGGCGAGCGCCGGGAACACGTGTCCTCCCGTTCCTCCGCAGGCCAAGGCGACCTTCAGGCCCATGCCGCCCTCCCCTGCCGGGTGGCGCTGGATTCCCGCGCGGCGCGGATCTCGGATTGGGGGTCGGCCTCGGATTGCCTTCGGGACAGGTTGAGCAGGAGGCCCAGCGCCAGCATCGAGAAGGTCAGGTTCGATCCCCCGTAGCTCAGGAAAGGCATCGGAAGGCCGGTCGTGGGGACCAGCCGGGTGCACACCATCGCGTGCAGGACCGCGTAGAGACCGAGCGCCGACGAGAGTCCGACCGCGAGGAGGCGGTGCTCCGGATTGGCGGAGAGGATCGCCACGCGCATCCCCCTCCAGACCAGCAGGAGGAACAGCCCCAGGATCAGGAGGGTTCCCAGCAGGCCCAGTTCCTCTCCCAGGACGGCGAAGATCGTGTCGGTGTAGGGCTCGGGAAGGTGCATGAGCTTGGCCGTGCCGCGCCCGAGTCCCACTCCCGTGATCCCTCCGTTGCCCAGCGCGACCAGGGCCTGGAGGGACTGCAGCGCCGACCCCTTGGCGTGCTCGTCGGGATGCAGGAATGCCGCGATGCGGGCCAGGCGGTAGGGTTGCAGGACCATGATCCCCGCGAGACCGGCGGCGAGCCCTCCGCCGATGGAGGCGATCTGGCGCCAACCCATTCCCGCGGCCACCAGGATCGCGAAGGACACGGCGGCCATCGCCGTGGCGGTGGAGAAGTTGGGCTGGAGCAGGACCAGTCCGCACATGAGGGCGGTCTTCCAGAGGGCGGGGAGGATCCCGTTCCAGGTCTCGATGGCGGCGTCCCGGCGCGAGGCGAACCAGGAGAGGTGGAGGATCAAGGCCAGCTTGGCGAACTCCGAAGGCTGCAACGAGAACATGGCCAGGCTGATCCAGCGCTTGGCGCCGTTCACCGAACCCACCGAACGGGAGGCGACCGTGAAGGCCAGGAGGGCGATGGCGATCCAGAATCCGAAACGCGAGAGGCCTCCCAGCCAGGAGGGACGGACGAGATAGGCGAACAGGAACGCGACGAATCCGACGCCCAGGCGCACCAGGTGGTCGCGAAGGACGTGCTCCTCCCCCCAGCTCCAGCGGATCACCGCGTAGCCCGACGACGCGCTGTAGATCATGGCGGTCCCGAAGACCACCAGTCCCAGCGCCGCGGCCAGCAGGATCCAGTCCGGCTGCTCGTTGGAGGAGGATCGGATCATGCGTCCAGGAACTCCTCGGCGAACGCGTCGCCGCGGCGGGCCACGCCCAGGCCGTCCTCCCGGGGGAAGCACCCCGGGCTGAACAGGATCTGTCCACCGGCCGGCGTGCACTCCAGCGCCAGGCGGGCGGCCGAGCCGATGTCGGAGCAGGAACGCACGTCGGCGAGCTTCGCCCAGGTGGTCTGGATCCACTCGGGCGTGCCGGGCAGGAGGACCACGCGCAGGGCGTTCGCCCGGACGGTGTCGAACAGCTCGAAACCGGCGTGGAAGCCCGTGCCCCCGGCCACCAGGGTGACGGGATGGTCGAAGGCGCCCAGGGACCGCGCGAGCCCCTCGGAAGTGCAGCTGGCGCTGTCGTCGAACAGGGTGGTTCCGCGGTTCTGACCGGCCCACTGCAGGCTGTGCGCGGGTCCGGTCCAGGAGAAGACCGCTTCGCGGAGGAACTTCGCGTCGGCGCCCCAGCTCGCGGCCGCGGCCACGGCGGGAAGGACCGCCTCGAGGTGGCGCCGGCCGGGGACGCGCAGGTTGCGCACGGGCCCCAGGACGTTCGCGCGCCCTTCGTCGGCGGCGATCAGGAGGCCGTGGCGGAGGTAGGCGCCCCGCCACACCGGACGGTCGACCGACCAGCTCCAGTCGAGCACCGAGGCGTCGGGGGCTTCGCCGTCCGACAGGGAGCGCAGGCCCGGGATCGCGTCCAGGTCGGGACGACGGAAATCGGCTTCCAGGAGGAACTCGGCCGAGGCCGGGAACGGACGCTCGGGCGCGATCTCCACGACTTCGGGGGCGCGCTGGCCGGCGGGGATCCCTTCGGCGAGGCGGCGCAGGAGGTGCGCGCAGGCGAAGCGCAGCTCCGTTCCGGAGACGACGACGGTGCGCGGGATCCGCGCGGTTGCGGTTTCGTTCGCTGTCATGCTCTCTCTCCAGGGGTGACCGTTTCGGTGGCGAGGATCCTGTCCACGAGGGTGTCCAACCGCAGTCCGTGCGAGGCCTTGACCAGGATCGCGTCGCCGGGCTCCAGGCGCGCCAGGACCGCGCGCTCCAGTTCGGACTTCTCCTCGAAGCGGCGCACGCGGTCGGAGGCCATCCCGGCCTCCTGCGCGGCGTCGGCGATGTCGCGCGCCCTGGGGCCCAGGCACCAGAGGGCGTCGAGCTCCATCTCCGCGGCGTAGCGGCCCACGGCGCGGTGCATCTCCCGCGACGCGTCGCCCAGCTCGAGCATGTCGCCCAGCACGGCGATCCGGGAGCCCCGCACCTCCATGCCCGCCAGGATCGAGATCGCGGACCGGACCGACGGAGGATTGGCGTTGTAGCAGTCGTCGATCAGCCGGATCCCGGCGACCTCCACCACGTTCATGCGGCCGCGCACGGCGCGGAACGATTCCAGCGCGTCCCGGATCTCGCCCTTGGGGATCCGCAGTTCCAGGCCCACCGCGATCGCCGCCAGGGCGTTGTACACGTTGTGGGCGCCGCTCACCTGGAGCCGGAACCGGGTGCGGCCGATCGAGAACGATCCCCGTCCCTGCGCGTCGAACTCCAGTCCGGCCGGGCGGACCTGGCCGCGCCGCAGACCGAATCCCAGGACTTTGTAGCGCGCGTTGGTCCGCACCCTCTGGAGCATGGGATCGTCGGCGTTCAGCACCAGGGTGCCGCCCGAGCGCAGGCCGGCGGTCACCGTGAGTTCCTCCTCGCGGACCGCCTCGAGGGTCCGGAAGAACTCCATGTGCTCGTGCCCGATGTTTGTCAGCACGGCGATCGAGGGCGAAAGGGCCCGCGAGAGCGGCGCGAGTTCGCCGGGACTGGAAGTCCCCAGCTCCACCACCGCCGAGCGGTGCTTGTCGGCGATGCCCAGCAGGGTCGTCGGGACGCCCACGTGGTTGTTCAGGTTCCCCTGGGTCTTGTGCACCGGCCCGCGGGCCTCGAGCACCTTCGCCACCATCTCCTTGGTGGTGGTCTTCCCGTTGGAGCCCGCGATCGCGACCCTCGGGATCCGGTGGCGTTTCGCGTGGCGGCCCGCCACGCGGAGGAACGCCTCGTGGACGTCGTCCACGGGCAGGAGGACGCCCACGGGACGGAATCCGTCCTTCGAGTCGCGGCTCTCGATCCAGCTTCGTTCGACCACGGCGGCGATCCCCCCCTTCCCCAACGCGGCGTCGACGAACCCGTGTCCGTCGAACCTCTCCCCCTTCAGCACCCAGAAGACCTGCCCCTTCGACAGGCTCCGGGAATCGGTGCACACGGAAACCTTCCGGTCGGCGCGCGGCAGCGGCCGCCCCACCGGACCGGCGCCGAGCCAGTCCACCAGGTCCGACCACCTCAGCGCGGGCATGCGGACCCCTCCCTGGCCATCAGGGCCGTGGACAGTTCCTGCACGTCGTCGAACGGACGCCTCTCGGCGCCCACGATCTGGTACCGCTCGTGCCCCTTGCCCGCCACGACCAGGAAGTCGCCGGGCTCCAGGAGATCGGCCGCGCGGCGGATCGCTTCCGCCCTCTCGGGTTCGCGCATCGTCCGGGCCCCCGCGGGGATTCCCGCCAGGATGTCGGCGATGATGGCCTCCGGATCCTCCGTCCTGGGATTGTCCGAAGTCACCACGGCGAGGTCGGAAAGACGCGCCGCGATCCCGCCCATGAGCGGGCGCTTGCCCTTGTCCCGGTCCCCGCCGCATCCGAAGACGCACACGAGCTTCCCCTTCACCAGGGGCCGCAGCCCCTCCAGGAGCCTTTCGAGGGCGTCGGGGGTGTGCGCGTAGTCGACCGCGCCCCGGAAGGATCCGCAGCGGACCACTTCGCAGCGGCCCGGGACGCGGGTCGCCGCGGCGGCCTTCTTCACGGCATCCCCCGGGATCCCCAGCCCGAGCGCCGCGACCGCCACTCCGGCCAGGTTCCGGGCGAAGACCTCGCCCACCAGCGGACTGCGAAGTTCGAGGTCGACCCCTGCGGAGACCAGGTGGAACCGGTTTCCGTCCAGGGTGGTGCGCAGATCCTCGATCCGCCACTTCGCGGGATTCCCTCCGGTCGAGACCGTCGCGCAGGAGGGGCCCAACCGATCGGCCAGGATCCGTCCCCACGGATCGTCGACGTTGGAGACCGCGACGCCTCCCTGCGCGAGGTGGTCGCGGAACAGGAGGAACTTCGCCTCGAAGTACTCCTCCATGGTCCCGTGGTAGTCCAGGTGGTCGCGGGAAAGGTTCGTGAACACCGCGGCGTCCGCGCGGATCCCGCCGATCCGCCCCTGGTGCAGGGCATGGCTCGAGGTCTCGAGGACCAGGGACCTCGCACCCGCGTCGACCGCCTCGCGCACGAATTCCCAGAGGGAGACGGCGTCGGGCGTGGTGAGGGACGCCACGCTCTCCCCTCCCGGGTGCCGCAGGGCCACGGTGCTGGAGAGGGCCGGCTTCAATCCCGCCGCCTGGAAGATCGCCTCCGCCAGGTAGGCCGAGCTCGTCTTGCCGTTGGTGCCCGTGACGACCACGATCTTCGTTCCCTGGTCGGGATTTCCCAGGACGGCGCGGCACAAGGGGCCGACGGCGCGAGCCACGGAGGCGACCAGGACCCGACCCGGGAGCTCGGCGAATTCGGGACGGTCGGTCAGGACGGCGGCGGCTCCCGCCGCGAGGGCCGAGTCGGCCCATTCGTTCCCGTCGCGGACGGTTCCCGGGACGGCGCAGAACAGCGCACCCGCGCGGACCTTGCGCGAATCGATGGCGACCGAACCCACCTCGGGATCGATCGGAAGGGGGCGGAGCGGTGCCACCTCGGCAATGGGAAGGATCTCGGAGAGCCTCATCCGGGGCCCTCCGACCCGGCCAACTCGCGGGCCCGGTCGCCGGTGTCGATGCGCACCTTCCGACCGCGCTCGAGCCAGGCCGCGAGGGTCCCCTTCGGGTCGGGTGCGCCGGCGCCCCAGGGAAGGGACGGATCCTCCAGCGCGAAGCGCGCGATGCGCGAGAACGACGGTGCCGCGGCCAGACCTCCGGTGTGCCCGGCCTGGACGGGATCGTCCAGGACCACGAGGCAGACCAGCGGAGACGGCTTGCCCGGGACGATCCCCACGAAGGAGGCCATGAACCTGTCCTGGAAGTACCTGTGGTTGGCGGGGTCGGGCTTCTGGGATGTGCCCGTCTTTCCCGCCACGTGCTGTCCCGCGATCGCCGCCAGTCGACCGGTGCCGCTGTCGACGACCAGCCCCAGGGCGCGCACCACCTTCTCCGCGGCGGCTTCGGAAACCACCCGGCGCACCGGGCGCACGGGGAAGCTCTCGATCGTGTCGCCCCCCGCTCCCACGATCGCCTTCACCAGTCGGGGCCGCACGAGCACCCCTCCGTTGGCGAGCGCCGCGTAGGCGCTCGCGAGCTGGAGCGGAGTCACGGACACTTCCTGTCCAATGGCCACCGTGGGCAGGGTACGGGTGGTCCACTGGTCCACCGTCCGCAGGATCCCTCCCTCCTCGCCGGGGATGTCGACCCCGGTGGGGGTGCCGAACCCGAAGTCGCGCGCGGTGCGGAAGAGCTTCTCGGGTCCCACCCGGCCGGCGATCTGCGCGAAGCAGACGTTGCTCGACTGCTCCAGGCACCAGGCGGCGTCGAAGATCCCGGTGTGGGGGTGGGCGTCGGAGATCGGGCGGCCGCCGTCGCCGACGTCGAACTTGGGGCCCACCGCGAAACGCGTGGAGAGGTCGACCTTCCCCGCGTCGAGGGCGGCCGAGAGGGTCACGATCTTGAAGGTCGATCCGGGCTCGTAGGTCCTGTGCACCAGCCCCGCGTCGACGCGCCCCTGCGCCATCTCCTGGCGGGAGGTCGGGGCGGGCAGGGACGCGGCGGCCGCGACATCCCCCGTGCGGGCCTCCAGGACCAGCGCGACACCGCCCTGGGCGCGGTGGGCGGAGACGGCTTCGGACAGGATCCGTTCGACCTCGGCCTGGAGTCCCGGACGGAGCGTGGTCACCACCGACGATCCGCGGCGCGGGTCGTAGCCGTCCTGGTCGAAGGCGGGCCACGGCTGGCCGCGGCCGGTCCGGCGCGCGACCTTCCATCCGGGGGTGCCGCGCAGCTCGCGGTCCCAGCGGTATTCCAGTCCCATCAGGCCGCGTCCGTCGCGCCCCACCATGCCCAGCAGGGGCAGCGCGAGGCTTCCCCAGGGCCAATCGCGCCTTCCCTCGGGGTCGTCGGCGGCGAGGGCGGTCCCGTCGGCGCCGAGGATGGCCCCGCGCGGCGCGACCAGAATCTGTCGCATCCGGGTCTGGGCCTTGGCCTGCTCCCGGTAGTCGGCCGACTTCACGACCTGGATCCAGAACAGGCGTCCCGCGAGCACCGCGAACAGGACGACGAACGCCCCGCGGACCAACCGGATCCGGGCGGGGTTCACGGTCGACCTCCGACGGGCATGGTGTCGGGATCGGGGATGCGGAACTGCCTCTCGGGCCTGCGGTAGCCCAGCGAGGCGGCGCGTTCGGCCACCGCCGAGGGCTGGCGCTGCGCGTCCACGGCCGCGCGCACCTGCACGAGGCTGTCGTGGAGGAGCCGCTCGGAGGTCCGGGCCTGCTCCATCCCCTTCTCGAGTTCGACGTGCCGCGTCTGCCTCCAGACGCAACCGACCATGACCGAACCCACGAGTCCGACCACGAGCAGGGCCACGAGCACGCCCGCCAGGGCCGCGCCGCGGCGCTTGGCCACCACGCGCAACTGCGCGGAACGGGCCCGCGGATTGGAGGCCACCTCGGAGGGGTCGGGGCGCTCCAGCCGCACCACCCATTCCCCGGTCCGTTCGGGCCGGTTGCCGTAGAGGTCGCGGGGAGCGTCGGGATCGTCGCCGATCAGTCCGCGCAGGATCCGCTTGGCGAGCCGGTCCTCCACGGAGTGGTAGGTGAGGACGGCCATGCGTCCACCGGGGGCCAGGAGCTCCCAGGCCGCGGGCAACGCCACCTCGATCTCCTCGAGTTCGCGGTTGACCAGCATCCGCAGCGCCATGGACAGCCGGGCCATCTCGCGGGGACGGTCGCGCATGCCGCGCGGAAACGCCTCCTGGAGGGCGGCCTCGAGGTCGTCGGAGGTCAGTTCCCGCTCCCCGGCCACGCGGGCCAGATGGCGGGCGACCGTCCTCGAGCGCGGAACGTCGGCGAGATCGGAGAGGTTCCGGGCCAGTTCGTCGGCGTCGGATTCCGTCAAGACGGAGCGGAGATCCCTCGGATCCTCCGGATCCATGCGCAGGTCCAGCCTCACGCCCGGACGGATGGTGAACCCGCGGTCGTCCTCGTCGAGCTGGCGGCTGGAGACCCCGAAGTCGAAGAGGAATCCCACGG
>Ga0318497_10000513_pt1 | contig 12743 bp, 8 predicted proteins | sample GRESIP109b1f23_FD_203754 | JGI IMG/M metagenome (GOLD analysis project Ga0318497, IMG submission 203754) | Tropical soil microbial communities from Luquillo Experimental Forest, Puerto Rico - GRE.SIPMG.109b1f23 | ecosystem: Environmental > Terrestrial > Soil > Tropical forest > Bulk soil... | reverse complement strand
CATCCGACGGACTTCTGCGAAGCGGGGAGTCCGGCGATTTCGCATCCTTTCCAGCATGAATTTCCTCCGCCTTCTGCCTTGGGCCGCCGCACCTCTGTTCTCCGCCGTCCACGTGGAGATCCAGGACTCCCTCCGCAATCCCTTCGACCCTTCCGGTGTGGGTGTCGCCGCTCCGGTCTGGAACGGACCTTCCCGCTACGCGACCTGGGCCGAGGGCTTCCGCCGTGCCAACTTCCGGATCTACCGCTTCCCCAACGGGACCCTCTCGAACGAATACCACTGGAACGGCGCGGGCACCTACGACTCGACCGGGATCTGGCATCCCTCCGCCACCGAGGTCAAGCCGGGATTCACGGTCCGCTCCAAGTGGCGGGGGACCACCAAGGTGAACTACGACGCGCGCCTTCCCTCCCACGTCACCGATGGGGACACCTCCACGCTGTGGTGGGGCGAAACCCTCCAGGACACGATCCTCCCCTGGTTGCTCCTGGACGCGGGTACCGGAGCGAAGTTCGATTCCGTCGAGATCCTCTGGGGTGCGCTCCGGCCCGACTCCGTCGTGGTCCAGGATTGGGAGGGACCGGAGTTTCCCCATCCCCACCAGGCCGACCCCAGGTCGTGGAAGACGATCCTGCGCGCCGCGGTCCGCGGGAGCCGCACGGAGGCGAAGACCTCGGTTCCCGGGGGACGAGGGGTGGCCATCCGTCCCGCGGGGGTGCCGCACGGGGTCCAGGTGCGCGAGGTCCGGCTCTTCCTCGCCGGAAGGCAGGTGACCGTCAACCGACCCGATCCGCAGGCCCAGACGCGGGTGCTCGCGATCTCGGCCCACCCCGGCAACGATCGCCGCGACTGGGTCCCCGAATGGACCTTCGACCGCTTCGCCGACTGGTTGGCGAAGATGCCGGGATCGAACGCGCTGGTCTGCGTGAACTACGGGACGGGCACTCCGGAGGAGGCCGCCGCGTGGGTGCGGTACGCGAACGTCCAGCGCAAGCTGGGGATCCGCCGCTGGCACGTGGGCAACGAGATGGACGGAAACTGGGAAGAGGGCGGTCCGGTCGACCCGGCCCAGTACGCCGCGCGCTTCGCGGAGTTCTCGAAGGCCATGAAGGCGGTGGATCCCTCCATCGAGGTCTACGGCCCGGGTTCCTACTCGACGGAATTCGACGTGCGTCGCAGCGGTCGGGCCGACGGTCTCTCCTGGATGGATTCCTTCCTGTGGAGGATCGGGCGGATCGAGAAGGCCGAGGGTCGGAGACTCCTGGACGGGATCGATTTCCACTCCTACCCCTACTGGTTCGAGAACGGCGTCGCCGATCCCGATTCGATGATGGCGGCGATCGGGCGATTCGGCGCGGCGCTGGACCGTCTGGATGCCGGAATGAGACGTTTCCTGTCCGATCCGGGCTCGCGTCGGGTCTCGCTCTCGGAGTTCAACACCACCGTCAAGATCACGGCGCTCACCCTGGGGGTCGAGAACGGCCTGGGCGTGCTCTCCATGCTCCAGGACCTTTGGACCCGGTTCCCCGACCGCGCGGTGAGCATCCTCTGGGAACCCTCGGCGGGCGAGCCCATGAACCCCGACGGGTCGGCCATCGAGAGCTACGGCGCGCTGCGCGTGTTCACCGCGCCCAAGGGCGGGATCGTCTCGGACCTCGGCGATGCGCCCACGAGCACCTGGTGGGCCCAGGCGATCTTCCGCGACTGGATGGGCGGCCCCAGAGCGCGGCCGGTGCCGGTGGCGTCGACGGGCGGAGCCTCGCTGCGGCTCGCGGCCGTCGCGGAAGGCTCCGCGCGTTCCCTCCTGGCCGTGAACCTGGGCACGAAGCCCGAGACGCTTTCCGTCCGGTTCCCGCCGTCGGCGAAGGGCGCCGGGGAGATCTCCACGTGGGGAGGGGATCGGTACGCCTGGAGCGGCCGTTCTTCCGACGCGTTCGCCTGGCCGAACCTCGGGATGGCCACGCGTCCCCTCGCGGTGGCGGAGAGCCTGATCGTGGTTCCGGCGCGTTCGGTGGCGGTGGTGCGGCGCGGGGCGTTCCCCAAGGCTCCCGGTCGCCTGCTGCACGCGAGCTGGCGACCGGGCCGCCTCCAACCTTCCGACACCCTCGAGATCGAGGCGAGCGTCGCGGCTTCGGGGCGCACCTGGACCGGAGGAACCTGGACGGCGGGCGATCGGAAAGGAACCCTCCCCAGCTTCGACGGGGCATGGGACGGCACGCGGGAGGCCGCGATCGTGCGGATCCCGGCCTCGGCCCTGCCCCGCGGTCGCGGGATCGAAGTCCGGCTCCGGTTCTCCCTCTCCGACGGCGATCCGCTGGTGGTGCCCGTGAAGGTCGACAACGAGGACGTGCCCCGCGCGGTGAAGATCCTCGACGACTTCGACGACACGACCAAGCCGGCCTCGAACGGACGCTGGTGGTGGACCTACGGGCACGGATCCAACGGAAGCCGCATGGACCTCACCCGGGAGGACGACGGCAAGGGACGCCACCTGGTGGGCGCCTTCCACATCGTGCAGCCGCCGGCCCAGACCTTCCCGAACTTCGCGCTGGCCGGCTTGGATCTGCGCGCGACGGACTATCCGGAATGGTCGAAGTTCCGGGGGCTCGTGTTCGACATCAAGACCCGGCACAACGGGAACGCCCACCGGTTCCTGCTCCAGGCCCTGACCACCACGGTGACCGACTACGACGACTTCCAGGCCGAACTGCCGGACACCAAGGGCTCCTGGACCCGCGTGTGGCTGCGCTGGGACGAGCTGCGCCAGGCCGGATGGGGCAAGGACCGGGGAGCCTTCGATCCCGCCAACATCAAGGCCTTGCAGTTCCGCGCCGACGGCGAAGGCGACGGGACCCTCGAACTGGAGAACCTCGCCTTCTGGGGCACCGAAGGCGACGCCGTCCCGCTGGTCGATCCTCCGCGCCCCACGCGCGGCCGAGGCCGCTGATCGCGGGGGTCCCGACCGGGTCGGCCGAGCAGACCCGGCCTCCATCGTTCCCGGGATGACCGGAATCCGGGCCTAGGGCAGGTAGGTGGTCCAGCCGCCGACGATCGCCTGCGGGTAGTACGGGTTCGAGGCGTACACTCGGTATTGGCGACCGGGCACCGCGGTGGAATCCAGGAAGGTCGTGTCCGTCGTGCCTCGGGTGCCCAACAGGAACTGGGTGCCTTGCCAGATCTGGACGGAGTAGCCGAACGCCTCGGGAACCGGCGACCAGCTCACCAAACCTCCCCCGGGGACATGCATCACGGGGAAGCGGGGCGCGATGGGCGGAAGATGCGTCCAACCGGCGACCTCGACCTGGAGCCGCAAGGTGTCGGAAGGGGGGGAGAGAAGGGACCCGTTCCGCGAGCGGACGAAGTAGAAGGCCGAGGAGTGCCCGTAGGCGGAATCGGAGCGCGGGGCGTCCCGGTACGCGGTGTCGGTCGTGGAAGCGATCGGGAGGAAGGCTGTGTCGCCCAGGATGGAGAGGCCGTCCCCCTTGGGCAGCATCCGGTGGAGGTCGAAGGCCGCCGCGGGTCCCGGCGCGCTCCAATGGAGCCGGACAGGCCAGAATCCGTTCACCGCGACCGGAAGACCGGGCCGGACGGGGAGGCTCCAGCCGAAACCGATCCGGTGGAAGGCTGTTCCCCCGTCCGGGAAGCGGACCCGGATCCTGTGCGTTCCGGTGGTGATGCGGACGGGAACGGGAGGTGGTAGTTGCCAGGATCCGTCCGGATCGGGCAGGACGAACCGGGCCAACGTGTCCACCGAGTCGAGGACGACCTCGACATGCCTGCCCGGGAAGAGGGCGCGGACCTGGAGGGATGCGTCGAACCAGGCGTCCCGGTCGACCCCCACGGCGAATTCGATCCATTGACCGGGTCGCGTGGAAGGAACGAACCGGCCGCCGCCCTGTCCGATCCAAGGTTCCAGGTGGCGACGACCGGGGTCCGCTCGGAAGGCCGATCCGTCGACTCCGTCGAACCCGTCGGCGGCGTCCAGCGTGTCGGGGAGGAGGATCGTGTCCAGGCGGCCCGGGCTCCGCTCCCCACGACCGTGGGAACAGGCCTCGATCCGGTCGGGCAGGAACAGGAACACGACGAGCGCAGCCCAGCGGAGGGTCGGACGGGAATTGTTCATGGGAGGAATCTATCCTGCGTCCGGGGCTTGCCGCTACACCCAACACCATCCGCCCCGAATTCGTCCAGGTTTCAGATCCAGGCGATCTCGAGGGATTCGCCACCCCGGCAATCCGGCAATCCGGCCGATCCGCCGGGCGTGTCCGAGCCGATGGGAGTCGTCCGCCCCCGAACTGGGGCATTCAGGCCGAGCAGCCGGAATGATGGCGCTCCAGGGACGGCGACCTGAGGCAAGTGATCGTCCCAAGGACCAATGCACCCTCCCCCACACGATCCGGTTCGAGCGAGCGGGATGGAGACGACCCGCCCGCGCAGCCCAGACATAATTCGCTCCAGCGGGATGGAGACGACCCGCCTGGGCATCCGAGCCGATGGGAGCTGTCCGCTCCCGAACTGGGGCATTCCGGCCGAGCAGCCGGAATGATGGCGCTCCGGGGACAGCGACCGGAGGCGAGTGGTGCGCAGAAGGGGAGTATGCGCCCGCGGGTGCGAATTAATTGTCTTCGAAGACCAGCGTATGCTTGCCCATGTGGATCTCATCCCCGTTCTGGAGCAGGCAGGCCTGCACCTTCCGGGCGCCCACGTAGGTACCGTTCAACGAATTGAGGTCCTCGAGGACGAAGAGGGTCCCGGAGGGGTCGCCGTCGATCCGCAAGTGCTGGCGCGAGACCCCGGCGTTGTCCAGGACGACGGTGTTGTTCTTCAGCCGGCCCACCGTGATGGTTCCGGGCTGGAGCTGGAGGCGAGCCATTTGCCGGTCGTTTTCCAGGACGTACAGGGAGGCCATGATTTCCAATCTAGTCTGGCATCCCGGCGGCGGGAAAGGAAGAGCCGGTCGTCGGGCGAATCTCGAACGCTCGGAACAACCGCGGAACGTCAGTATCTTTCGCCCGAGTATGCGATTGGGCCGGATCGTCGGATTCCTCGTGCTGCTGGTGGTCCTCGGGGGCGCCGCGACGGGTTGGTGGTACTGGAAGCGCCAGGACCGTTCGGTGATGACTCTCTCGAACGTTCCCGCCCTGGAGAGCGACTCCACCCTCCAACGCCGAGCGAACGCCCTGCGGGACAGTCTCCAGGTCCTCGACGTGGCCCTGCGCGAGGCGCAGAAGGTCGATTCCGCGCCGCCGGTCGAGCTGGCGAAGGCCCAAGCCGACCTGTGGTCCCGCTACACCTGGGTGCGGGCCCGACTCTCCGAAGCCCGCGATCTGCGGACCGACACGGCGCCTCCGCCTCCGGTGAAGGATGGTGCCGGACTGGTCAGCGTCCTGGGCAACCTCGCGCTCTACCTCTGGATCCTGGCGGGTGCGGCCGCCCTCGTGGTGGCCTTCCTGGTCTGGTGGCTCTTCGGACGCCGTCCCCAGGAGAGCAGCGTCCCCTTGACCGAGCCGACCCTCACACGGGTCGACCGGAACGTGCGCATGCCGGTTTCGGGAGATCTGGTCCAGAAGAGGCCGTCGCCCCGGGAGGCCACATTCTCCCAGATGCGCGCCGCCCGCGCCGAGGCCGAGGCGCCCGCCAAGGGGCCGCGCATCGCCGAGCCCGATCCCGACATCCCCGCCGCGCCTCTGCCCAAGACCGGACGGCACGCCTGGGAGAACACCACCAGCCAACCGGGCGCGAACCTCCCTTCGCCCTCCGAGCCCACCGTGGTCCAGGACTACGTGGTCTCCATGGCCAAGCGGGGGCGGACCAGCTCGGAGATCGCCCGACGACTGCGCATCCCCCAGGACCAGGTCGACCTGATCCTCAAGCTGCGCCGCAACGGTTGAGGCCGTAGGCGATGGACGTCCGGGCCCTGGGTGGAACCTCCGGGCAACCCTCCTCCCTGGAGGGGAAGATCGAATCGGTGAAGGATGGAAAGGCCCTCGTGCGCCTTTCGGGCGGCACCTCGGTCGACGTTCCGGTCGAGCGGGACTTTCCCGTGGGCGCTCCGGTGCGGGTGGGTGTGGCCAGCGACGGCAGCCTGAGCCTGACCCTGCGCGGACCCGACCTGGACCTGGCCACGCTCCGGCAACGCATCGAGACCGCTCTTCTGTCCCTGGTGGGGGAGGACCTGGCGAAGGCCCTGGCCGCTCCCCTGGCGAAGGGCGACCTGCAGTCCGCCGCCAAGCTTCTTCCGTCGCTCTCCTCCGCGACTTCCGCCTCGCTCGAAGCATCGGGGAATCCGGCCCCGACCTTCCTCTCCGCGCCGAGCTCGACCGGTCTGCCCAGCGGGGAGGTCCTGCTGGCCGTGGTCGGGAAACTGGGCGACAACCTCTATGCCGCCGAAGCCGCGGGCAAGGGGTGGACCCTGCAGGGCCCTTCCGACGTCCCGGTGGCGACACGAATTGTCGCGCAGGCCTGGTCCCTCCCGGAGGGGACGGGAATCTGGACTCCCGCCGCTTCGAACGACGTGCGCCGGGCCGGTGCCTTCCAGGATCCGTTGCCCGCCCGGATCCAGGCCGGTCCCGAGGGCGCCGACGAACTCCTGCGCTGGGCCGGTGTGCCGGAGGCGACACCGGAGGAACGTTCCAGCCTGGGTGAAGCCCTCGCCGAGGCCGCGCGGCGTCTCCTGGCCGATCTGCCCGCCGATCCCGGCACCACGCCCTCCCCTTCCTCCTCCGCATCCGGACCGGACATCGGCACCGCCCGAACCGCGCCCGGGCCGCTCGAACCGGTCGAACCCGGGATCTCGGCCGAGGCACCGGTGTTCCCCGAGGACGCCGTGCGACCGGCGCCGGTTCGCGAGTCCGCGACGGGCGAGGTCGGTCCCGAGCAGGCGCGGATCCGGCCTCCGGAGGTGGAGGACCGCCCCGGGCGGGAGACGCTCCGTTCCAGGGAGACGGAGTCCCGCCCCGAGCCGGTCCGCGCGACCGAGTCCGCCCCGCGCGACACCTCCTCGTCCGGACGGATTCCGTCGCAGGTCGCGGTGCGGGTCCTCGCGGCCTGGGCCACGGGACTTCCCGGATCCGACGGGGTGGCGCGCGCGGTCACGGGGGCGGTGCAGGACCTTCCCGCCGCCCTCGCCGACCTGGAACGCGAGGTGCGCTCCGAGCCCGGGCGCCATCCCCGGTTGGAAGCGGCGTTGGCGCGCGTCCGGGAGTCGGGGCTGCCGGCGGCATCGGCGAAGTCCGATGTCCGGCGCGAGCTGGAGGCGGCTGTCCTCGAGACGCTGCGCACCAAGGGATCCCGGGGCGAAGACGCTTCCGCGACCCGCCGGGCGGCCGAGTCCCTGCTGGCCGACCGCCTGCCGGACTCCCAGGGGGCGGGGACTTCCCATTCCCACTGGACCGCCGGTGCGCAGCCCGGGCAGGCGCGGATCGTCGTCCGGGACGAACGGGGCGCGCGCGGACGGACCGGGGCCCCGGACGGCCATCACGCCGTCGAGATCTCCATGGATCCTCCGGGGCTGGGGGAGGTGGGCGCGCGGCTGGAACTGCGGGGACGGATCCTGACCACGCGCCTGGAGGCGGCCGATCCGGCGACGGTGGAGCTGGTCCGGTCCCGGATCCAGGAATTGTCGTCCAGGCTCTCGGCCCTGGGGCTGGAACCGGGTGGCCTGGAAGTCCGGCAGCGCCCCGAGAAGACCGCCGCCGCTCCACGGCGCCGCGAGGCGGGAGGGAGCCTGGATGTCCGCGCCTGAGGCGGTCGGGCAGGTTCCCGACGGAGCCGCGCGGACCGAACACCGCTGGCGCATGCGCGTCTCCTACGACGGGAGCGCGTTCCTCGGATGGCAGCGCCAGGAGCAGGGGCTCACGGTCCAGGAAGCCCTGGAGAAGGCCCTCCACGTCGCCTTGCGCCATCCCGTGTGCGTGATCGGGGCCGGACGCACCGACACCGGCGTCCATGCGCGCGGGCAGGTCGCCCACTTCCGGTCCGAGTCGCTGTCCGATCCGATCAAGACGATCAAATCGATCGACGCCCTCCTGCCCGACGGGGTTTCGGCCCGCGACCTCGAACCCGCCGCCGACGGGTTCTCGGCGCGCCATTCGGCGCTTTGGCGGGAGTACTGCTACCGGATCCGGTTCCGGGAGGATCCCCTCGATCCCCCGAACGTGTGGCATCCGCGACGGCGTTGGGATCCCGACATCCTCCTGGAGACCCTTCCCTGGTTCGAGGGCCGCCGCGACTTCGAAGCCTTCTGCATCCCCCGGGACGACGGTCGCCACACCCTGTGCACCCTCCTCCTGGCGCGCGGGATCCGCGTCCCAGGCGGCGTGGACCTCTGGATCCGCGGCGACCGCTTCCTCCACCGCATGGTGCGTTCGATCGTGGGCTTCTGCATGGACGTCTCGCAGGGACGCATGGGGCGCGCCGAGTTCGAGCGCCTGGCCTCCAAGGAGCGGGTGGATCCCCGTTTCTGGGCCCCTCCCGACGGGCTGACCCTGGAGCGGGTAGGTTACCCGGATTGGACCGAGCCGGCCGACCGGGGTCAACCCGATGCCTGAGCCCGGCCCCACCTGGAGCCTCGGCATGACGAGAAAGACGTCCATCCTGCTCTCCCTGGTCTGCGGCCTCGCCGGCATCGGCATCGGGGCGGGGCTCGCCACCGGCGCGACGACCGGCTCCGAGCCGACGCCCGGTTCCACCTCCGCCGACCGTGCATCGGCCGATTCGGCGGTCTCCCGCTCCCGGGAGACCTCGCTGGTGCGCGCCGTGCGGGTGGCTTCCCCCTCGGTGGTCTGCATCACGGTGAAGTCCAAGGAAGTGGTCCGGCCCCGGTACGCCGACCCCATGCTCGAATTCTTCTTCGGGGACCCGCCGGCGCGGGTGCGGGAGACCCAGGCGCTGGGGTCGGGGGTGATCGTCGATTCCAGGGGACACGTCCTGACCAACTACCACGTGGTGGAACCGGCCATCCGGAGCGAGCTTCCGGCCGAGATCCGGGTGGTCCTGCCCGATGGCCGGAATCTGTCCGGAAAGCTCCTGGGCGGCGACAAGGACAACGACGTCGCCGTGGTCCGGATCGAGGGGGACTCCCTCCCGGTTGCCCGCGTCTCGAAGTCGGTCCCGGAGATCGGCGAATGGGCGCTGGCCATCGGGAATCCGTACGGCTACCTGATCGACGACCCGCGGCCCACCGTCACCGCCGGGGTGATCTCCGCGGTCGACCGTTCCTTCACGCCGTCGGCGGGGATCTCGCTGCGGCACGTGCTGCAGACCGACGCGGCCATCAATCCGGGCAACTCGGGCGGCGCGCTCGTGAACGCCCTGGGCGAGGTCGTGGGCATCAACACGTTCATCTTCACGGGCGGGGGACAGGGGTCGATCGGACTGGGCTTCGCGATCCCCGTCGGCCGGGCCCTGCGGATCGTGGACGAGATCGTCCGCTACGGCCGTGTGCGCGACTTCCGCACCGGACTTTCCACCGATCCCTCGGTCGCGGCGGCCATGGGATTGCGGCGCGGCGAGGGCGTGCTCGTCAGCGAGGTGGAGCGGAATTCGCCGGGCGCCAAGGCGGGGATCCAGCCCGGCGACGTGGTGGTCGCGATCGACGGGCGGAAGGTCTCGGACCTGGAGGAGCTGCGGTCGGTGCTGCGCCTGTTCCGGGTGGGGGACCGCGTTCCCCTGCTGCTCCGGCGCGGTGCGCGCGAGGTCGCGGCCACGATGACGCTCGAGGAGAGCGGGGAAGGGAAGTGATCGCTTGAAGACCTACGAGGATTGGTGGACCGGGACCCGTTCCGACCTGGTGCGCGGCGGCCTCTGGCTGCGCGGCGACGAGCCCAACCGGGTGCTGCCGTCGGAGTGGGACGCCCGTCCGTGGCGCGTGCTCTTCACGCGGCTCTCCACCTGGGAAGACACCAGGGAGTCGTTCACGCACCGGCTCCTGTACGGCATGGTGTCGGATCTGCCGGGGATCTTCCCCGACCTCGCCTGGGTGCCTCCGCACCGCGACGGCGAGCGGATGACGGAATCCGGCGTCCCCTGGCTCCTGGGATCGGGTTCCAAGAGGGGCTGCCGGCAGTTCGACTGCGTCGCGCTGTCCAACGCCCTGGTCCAGGAGCTGGTGAACGTGCCGGTGCTCCTGGAGCGCTCGGGGATCCCCCTCTCCCGCGAGGAGCGCATGGGGCGCGAGGATGTTCCCCTGGTGCTCCTGGGCGGGGCGAACTCCCTCTACACCTCGGCGCTGTTCGGACCCGATCCGATGGTCGACGGGATCTTCCTCGGCGAGGAGCCGGGGACCATCCGCGAGATCTTCTCGCGGCTGGCCCACGCCAGGGCTTCGGGGGCGTCCAAGCGCGAGGCGCTGGGCGCGCTCGCCGACCTGCCCGGGTTCTTCGTGCCGGATTCCGTCCGACCGGTGGCGCGCAAGGCGCACGGGAGCGTCCCCGACCTCAACCGCCACAAGCTCCGCGAGGTGGGCGTCGCCGCCGCGGGCGCCGCCGATTCGGCCTCGCTCCAGATCTCGGAAGGCTGCCCCTACTTCTGCTCCTTCTGCGCCGAGAGCTGGTCCCGCAAGCCCTACCGCGAAGTGCCCCTGGACGCCGTGCGGGCCGACGCCCTGGCCCTCAAGCGCGAGCTCGGGCTCTCGAAGCTCGACCTCTACTCGTTCAACTTCAACACCGTCGAGCACGTCCGGCCGCTGGTGGCCGGGCTCCTCGACGACTTCGAGGCGGTGGGGCTCAAGAGCCAGCGCTTCGACGCCGTCGCCCACGATCCGACGTTCCCGCGGCTGCTCAAGATCGCCGGGAAGACCTCCATCACCTGCGGCCTCGAGGGGATCTCGCCGCGGCTGCGCTCGTTCCTGCAGAAGGATCTCTCAGACGACGAGCTCTACCGCTCGCTCTCCTTCCTGCTGAAGGAACGGCTCCGCGAACTCAAGGTGTTCCTGATCGCCACGGGCCGGGAGACGGAGGAGGACTTCGAGGAGTACCGCATCTTCCTGCGCCGCCTGCGCGAACTCCTCGACCGCGCGGCTTCCCGGCCCCGCGTGGTGTTCTCGGCCACACCGCTGGTCTGCTTCCCCTGGACTCCGTTGGAATTCCACGACATGCCCTCCCCGCGCGAGCTGACCCGGATCGTGGGCCTCATCAAGGGCGGCGCGGTCTCCGCGGGATTCGAATTCCGCGGGGCGGCGGGGATCGAGGAGGCCTGGGTGTCGCAGGTCCTGGTCCGGGCCCGGGACACCCGGCCGATGGAGGCCGTCCGGCGCGCCCAGGCGCGCACCGGATTCGTGTTCCGCGACGCGGTGACGCCGGAGTTCTTCGAGGCTCTGCGCCAGGAATTGTCGGCCGATGGGACGGACCCCGAGGAGTTCGTCCGGGGCTACTCGCCCGAGGGAGGCGCCGATCGTCCCTGGTCCGACCTGGAGCCCGGGGTGGCGCGACGGTTCCTCGTGAAGGAGTGGGAGAAGTGCGGGCGGTTCGAGCAGACCCCGGTCTGCCTCGGTTGGGTCGACGAGCCGGGGAAGTGCCACGCCTGCGGAGCCTGCACGCCCCCGGAGCGCGACGCCATCGTGCACGCCCGGACGGGGGTCGAGCAGGATCTCGCCGAGCTGGAGCGCCGCCTCAAGGCGGAGCGGGCCGCCGAGAAGACCCTGGAGGTCCGCGTGGAGCTGGACGGAATCTGCCAAGGTCTGCCCATGGAGGCGGTCCACGCCCGCCACGCGCGGGCCTGGATGAAGGTCCTGGACATCGACCGCGAATACCGTCGCCACGAGGCGCACGGCAGGTCGGAGGAGGGGGACGACTGCATCGCCACGGGCCTGGAGGTCCTGCGGCCGGTCTTCCGCGGCGCGGCGGCGGATCGGGTCGTCCAGGCGTTGGGCGATCCTTCGGTCCTGGAGCGCGTGAACGCCCTGTTCGCCCCGCACGGCAAGGTGCTGGGCCCGGGCGCCCTTCCCGCGGAATCGGGATGGATCGTCGAGATTCCCGAACCTCCCGATCTGGCGGGATGGCTGGGGGAGGAGGGGATCAAGCACACCTTGCGGCGCGACGGGGCCGCGCGGGTCTTCGAGATCTCCCGCGACTCGTTGCGCAAGAAGGTGGTCTCGGCGATCCGACTGGAGGGGGAGGAAGGTTCCTGGCGCGTGCGCCTGGAGACGGGGCCCAAGTTCGGCCTGGCCGGGTTCCTGCGCCGCGCCCTGCCCGGTCGGCTGCGGAACCTGGCGTCGGTCCGGCGCGAGGCCGGACCGGCTCGTCAGATCTCGTAGCCCATCGACTCGTCGACCTCGACCTGCTGGTCCATGTCCAGTCCGGGAGAGGCGACGTGGGGGCGGCCCACGATCCGCGCGGGAACGCCCACGACCGTGACGTGGGGAGGGACGTCGGCGAGCACGACGCTGCCCGCGCCGACCTTGGAGCCTTCGCCGATCCGGATGTTGCCGAGGATCTTGGCTCCCGCGCCCAGCAGGACCCCGTTCCCCACCTTGGGGTGTCGATCCCCCGAGGCCTTGCCCGTGCCGCCGAGCGTGACGCCGTGGAGCATCGAGACGCCATCTCCGATCACGGCCGTCTCGCCGACGACCACTCCCGTGGCGTGGTCGATCAGGATGCCGCTGCCGATCCGGGCCGCCGGGTGGAAATCGACCCCGAAGGTGGTCGCGATCCGGCTCTGCATGTGGAAGGCCATGTCCTTGCGGTCGGAGTTCCAGAGGGCGTGCGAGATCCGGTGGGCCTGGAGGGCCTGGAACCCCTTGAAGT
>Ga0318497_10000512_pt1 | contig 12750 bp, 8 predicted proteins | sample GRESIP109b1f23_FD_203754 | JGI IMG/M metagenome (GOLD analysis project Ga0318497, IMG submission 203754) | Tropical soil microbial communities from Luquillo Experimental Forest, Puerto Rico - GRE.SIPMG.109b1f23 | ecosystem: Environmental > Terrestrial > Soil > Tropical forest > Bulk soil... | reverse complement strand
GGGCAGGTGCGGGCCGCGGCACAGGTCCTTCCACCGCCGCTCGCCGGTGGCCCGGTCGAGGTTGTCGTAAATGGTCAGCTCGCCGCCGCCGACCTCGACCGACTCCTCGGCGGTGACCTCGGTGGGCGCCGTCGAAGCCCCGGGGTGGCCGGGCTGGCCGCCCTTGAGCCCGACCAGCTCCAGCTTGTATGGCTCGCCGGCCAGCTCGGCCCGCGCCTGCTCGTCGGTGACGGCCCGGCGCGAGAACAGCTGGCCCTGCTTCACCAGCTGGCGCATCTTCTGCTCGATGGCCTTGAGGTCCTCGGGCCCGAACGCGGCCGGCACGTCGAAGTCGTAGTAGAAGCCGTTCTCGATCGGGGGTCCGATCCCGAGCTTGGCCTGGGGGAACAGGTCCTGCACCGCCTGCGCCATCACGTGCGCGGTGGAGTGCCGCAGGATGGCCAGCCCGTCGGCGCTGCCGATGTCGACCGGCTGCAGCGTGTCGCCGTCGGCCAGCGGGCACGCCAGGTCCCTGAGCTCCCCGTTGACCTTAGCCGCGACCACCGCGTCGCCCCGCACCGTTCCGTTCGGGATCCGGGAAGAGAGCCCGCCGGGGCCACCAAGGGCCTGCCCGGCCGTCGTGCCCGCTTCCACCACGTGCTCGCGTCCGGCGAGGGTGATCTGAAGCTTGTCGGCTGGCACGGCGGACTCCTGTCGTTGGCCTGTTGGAGGGCGGTGGTTACCCGCGCTCCGATGCTATCGACGCGGGCGAGCGGCAGGACCGCCGGTCAGGGCGCGGTGACGGTCACCAGGGTGCCGTAGGTCATGAACGGCCACACGTAGTGCGCCTGGTCGTACGGCAGCTCGACGCAGCCGAGGCTCTGCGGGTAGCCGTAGGAGCCCCGCGGGAAGTAGTGCACGGCCTCGCCGGACCGGAAGTACGACACCCAGGACACCGGGTCCGCGTACTTGCTCCCGTCGGGGTTGGTGCCCTTCATGATCTGGAAGGTGTACCGCAGGTACACCGGGGCGGTGCCGACGGTGGTCGGGGCGGCGGAAATGCCGGTGTTGGCCGCCGTGTGCAGGATCACCTTGCCGTTATGCCACACGGTCAGGGTCTCCGGGATCGCCTGGCTGGCCAGGGCGTACGTGTAGCCGTGGTGGTTGCCGGCGCCCGCCGCCGCCGCGGCCAGCAGCGCGTGCCAGACCCCGGGCCCGGCGTCGCCGTCCATGGTCATTCCGTGATCGGACTCAAACGCCATCACCGCGCCGGTCACCAGCAGGTTGGGCCGGCCGGGCAGCCACATGTTCCGCAGCTGCGCCGGGTACCCCGGCTGCCAGGTGAACGTCCCGGGCGGAGGGCTGTAGGCGGCGCTGAGCTGGCCGCTGGCGCTGGCTGAGGCCACCGGTAGCCTGCCGGTCACCGGCATCCAGGTCAGCGGCAGGTAACCGAGCTGCGCGAGGAGTTGTTCCAGCCGCAGGGTGCTGTAGGTACCGGTCCAGAACTTGTCGACGACCTGCGCCGCGAGCGGCCCGCCGGTGCTTGACCGGACGCCGGACGGCCCGGCCGGGATCACCAGCCGGACGCGGGTCTGCGGGGTGAATCCCCGGGTGGGGACGAACTGGACGATGGTCGGGCTGACCCGCTCCCAGCTGCCGTCGATCGCCGGGGTCAGCGTGGGCATCGGCGAGTCAGCGGCCAGCGGGGCCGAGAAGACGACGGTCACGGGGGCGGCACCGTTAACTCCCTGGGAGTGCGCCGCCGGCGTGACCGACACCACGGTCTCGGGCTGGACCTGTGCCTGGTGCACGGACTTGACCGCCTGGTGCGCCGGCGCGTCCTTGCCCTTGCCTTGCGCGGACGCCCCGGTCAGCGCGAACCACGCCCCACCGGCCAGGAGCGCGACGATGGCTGCCGCGAGCGCCACGATCCGCCAGCGAAGTAGTCCCATTCCGGACAAACCTCTGACCCCCTAGCCTCTGCTGCCCGGTGACCCAGCGGGCGGACGGCACCTGCCCTGTTGTATACCAGCTGATACCCATCTGGGGGGCATCGTTGCGGGGGCTGTGAGGCGGACGTGATAAAGACTTCACCTTGGCTTGGCTCGCCCGATCCGCGCTCACCCCGCCGTCGCCGGTAACACGGCCGCCGGTGAGATCATACAGGGATGCCCGCCGTGCCGGCTGACCCGCAATCCCCGGCTACCCCGGAATCTTTTGTGCGGTCGGCGTGCCGGCTCGCCCCGGTTCCCCAGGTCGCGGAGATCCGGCTGCACCTCGCCGGGGACGTGCTCGGGTTGTGGCAGCGGACCGAAGACGAGTTCGGGCCCGGCCGGCCGCCGCCCTTCTGGGCCTTCGCGTGGCCCGGCGGGCAGGCCCTGGCCCGCTACGTGCTCGATCACCCCGGCCTGGTGGCCGGGCGCAGGGTGCTGGATCTCGGGTCGGGCTCCGGCCTGGTCGCGATCGCGGCGGCGATGGCCGGGGCGGCGACGGTGGTGGCCAGCGAGATCGACACGCTGGCCGCCGGCGCGATCAGGCTCAACGCCCGGGCCAACCGGGTGCCGGTCCCGGTCATCGCCGGCGATGTCCTCGACGGTGACAGCGACGGCGCCGAGGTGGTGCTGGCGGGCGACGTCTGGTACTCGGGGACGCTGGCCGAGCGTGTGCTCGGGTTCGGTGAGCGGGCCAGGGCCCGCGGCGCGTCGGTGCTCGCCGGCGACATCGGCCGCGCCTTCCTGCCGCGGGACCGGTTCCGGGTCCTCGACGCCCGCGACGTCCCGGTGCTCGCCGATCTCGAGGACGCCAGCGTCAAAACGACGATGGTCTGGGCCATGCTGAGTCCATGAGCGACGACATCACCTCGTTCCGCATCGACGTCCCCGACGCTGACCTCGAGGACCTGCGCGAGCGGCTCCGCCGCACCCGGTGGCCGGGACGCCAGACCGTGGACGACTGGTCCCAGGGGATCCCCCTGGCCTACACGCGCCAGCTCTGCGAGTACTGGCTGGAGCGCTACGACTGGCGGGCCTCGGAGGCCCGCCTCAACCGCTTCCCCCAGTTCCTGACCCGGATCGATGGCGTCGACATCCACTTCATCCACGCCCGCTCGCCGCACCCCGGCGCCCTCCCCCTGGTCATCACGCACGGATGGCCGGGTTCGGTCGTGGAGTTCCACAAGGTCATCGAGCCCTTGGCCGATCCGGTGGCGTTCGGCGGGGACGCCGCCGACGCCTTCCACGTGGTGTGCCCGTCGCTGCCCGGCTACGGCTTCAGCGGCCAGCCGGACCGGCCCGGATGGGGCAGCGGGCGCATCGCCGACGCCTGGGACCAGCTGATGGGGCGGCTCGGGTACCCGCGCTACGCCGCGCAGGGCGGCGACTGGGGGGCCCAGATTACGACGGCGCTCGGCATGAACCACCCCGGGCACCTGGCCGGCATCCACCTCAACATGCCGATCGCGTTCCCGGGCCCGGACGACCAGGACAACCTGACCGAGCGGGAGCAGGCGGCCCTGGCCACGATCAACCACTACAACGAGTGGGACTCGGGCTACTTCAAGGAGCAGTCGACCCGGCCGCAGACCCTGGGCTACGGGCTGGCCGACTCGCCGGCCGGGCTGTGCGCCTGGATCGTGGAGAAGTTCTGGGCCTGGACCGACTGCGACGGCGACCCCGCCAACGTGCTGTCCCGCGACGAGATGCTCGACAACGTGATGTTCTACTGGCTCCCGGGCACCGGGGCCTCCTCGGCCCGGCTCTACTGGGAGAACCGCGCCACCGGATTCCTCGGCCCGGTCACGGTGCCGGTCGGCTGCTCGATCTTCCCGAAGGAGATCTTCCGCCCGTCCCGCCGCTGGGCCGAGAGGCAGCTCACGAACGTGGACTACTGGAATGAGCTGGACTCCGGCGGTCACTTCGCCGCGTTCGAGCAGCCGGAGGCGTTCGTCGACGAGGTCCGCGCCTGCTTCCGGCCGGTCCGGTGATCGCGGCGGCTCTGGCGGGACGGCCCGCGCTGCTCGAGGACGCGCAGCGGCGGGCGCTGGCCTACCTCGGCGGGCTGGCCGGGCGCAGCGTCACCCCGCCCACGGCGGCGATCGAAGCCCTGGCCGGGCTGGACTTCCCGCTGCCCGGCCCGGGCCGGGACGCGGCGGAGGTCCTGGCCCTGCTCGACAACGTGGGCTCGCCGGCCACGGTGGCGTCCGCGGGCCCGCGCTACTTCGGGTTCGTCACCGGGGGCGCGCTGCCGGTGGCCGTGGCGGCCACCTGGCTGGCCGCGGCCTGGGACCAGAACGCGGGCCTGGCGGTCATGTCGCCCACCGCGGCCCGGCTCGACGCGGTCGCGCTGCGCTGGGTGACCGAGCTGCTGGGCCTGCCGGACGGCACCGGCGGCGGCTTCGTCACCGGCGCCACCATGGCCAACGCGGCCTGCCTGGCGGCCGCCCGGGATGCGGTCCTGGCCCGGCATGGCTGGGATGCGGCCGGGCAGGGGCTGATCGGGGCGCCGCCGGTGGCCGTCGTGGCCGGCGCCGAGGCCCACACCACCGTCCGCAAGGCGCTCGGCCTGGTGGGCCTGGGCCGGGACCGGATCGTCGCCCTGCCGGCGGATGCCCAGGGCCGGATCGTGCCGCGCGGCCTGCCGCGCCTGACCGGGCCCGCGATCGTGTGCCTGCAGGCCGGCAACGTGAACAGCGGGGCCAGCGATCCGTTCGGCCCGCTCATCGAATGGGCTCGCCAGCAGCACGCCTGGGTCCACGTGGACGGTGCCTTCGGGCTCTGGGCAGCGGCGTCGCCCGGCACGGCCGCCCAGGTGGCGGGCGCGGCGGCGGCGGACTCCTGGGCGACCGACGCCCACAAGTGGCTGAACACGACCTACGACTGCGGCATCGCCCTGGTCCGCGATCCCGCGGCGCTGCGGGCCGCCCTCGAGGCCACGGCCGCGTACCTGCCGGGCGCCGCGGCCCGGGAGCCGATGCACTTCACGCCGCAGAGCTCCCAGCGGGCCCGGGGCGCGGAGGTGTGGGCGGTGCTGGCCGCGCTCGGCCGCGAGGGCGTGGCGGACCTGGTCGAGCGGTGCTGCCGTCTGGCGCGCCGGGTCGCCGACGGGATGCGGGAATCCGGGCACGAGGTCCTCAACGAGGTGGTGCTGAACCAGGTGGTGGTGGATTTCGGCGACCCGGACCGGACCGACGCGGTCATCGCCGCGGTCCAGCGCGACGGAACCTGCTGGTGCGGGCCGACGACCTGGCAAGGGCGCCGCGCGATGCGGGTCAGCGTGAGCGGCTGGTGCACCACCGAGCAGGACATCGACCGGAGCATCGCCGCCATCCGCGCGTGCAGCTTGCGGCCTGGGTGATCTTGCCGGAGCACACGTGGCGCGGCAGCATGAGGTGATATGCGCCAGTGACGGAAATGGGGTGAGCGCGCCATGACCACCGGAGCCGATGGCGGAACCGTCTCCGCTGATCTGCCACCCGGTGATCAGCCGCCGCCGGGCGATGAGCCGGACGCCATCGACCACCGCCGGGTGCTGGTCATCATCGGCGCCCTGCTGCTGGGCATGCTGCTGGCCGCGCTGGACCAGACGATCGTGGCCACCGCGCTGCCGACCATCGCCGGTGACCTGCACGGCCTGTCGCACCTGTCCTGGGTCGTCACCGCCTACCTGCTGGCCTCCACGGTCTCCACGCCGCTGTGGGGGAAGCTCGGCGACATGTACGGCCGGAAGATGTTCTTCCAGGCCGCGATCGTCATCTTCCTGATCGGCTCCGCGCTGTCCGGCCTGGCGCACTCTATGGAACAGTTGATCGCCTTCCGCGCCATCCAGGGCCTCGGCGGCGGCGGCCTGATCGTCGGCGCGCAGACCATCGTGGGGGACGTCGTCTCGCCCCGGGAGCGCGGCCGTTACCAGGGGATCTTCGGCGCCACGTTCGGGGTGGCCAGCGTGCTCGGGCCGCTGATCGGCGGTTTCTTCGTGGACAACCTGTCCTGGCGGTGGGTGTTCTACATCAACCTCCCGATCGGTGCCGTGGCGCTGCTGGTGACCGCGGCGGTGCTGCCCGGCCGGCTGGGCACGACCCGTCACGTGATCGACTACGCGGGCACCGTGCTGGTCGGCGTGGCCGCCACCTGCCTGGTCCTGCTGACCTCGCTCGGCGGCGTCACCTACCCCTGGGGCTCCTTCCCGATCATCTTGCTGGGAGTGCTCGCCGTGGTCAGCGTGGCCGGTTTCGTGCTGGTGGAAGCGCGGGCGGCCGAGCCGGTCATGCCGCTGCACCTGCTGACCAACCGGGTCTTCGCCTCCGCCAGCGTGGTCGGCTTCGTCATCGGCTTCGTCATGTTCGGCTCGCTCGCCTACATGCCGCAGTACATGCAGGTCGTCCGGGGGATCTCGCCCACGCTGTCCGGCCTGCGGCTGCTGCCGCTGATGCTCGGGCTGCTGATCACCTCCATCGGCGTCGGCCAGCTGGTCAGCCGGACGGGCCGGTACAAGATCTTCCCGATCGTGGGCACGGCGGTGATGACGGTCGGGCTGTTCCTGCTGTCGCGGCTCGGCGTGAGCACGGACTTCTGGCTCGTGTCGCTCTTCCTGTTCGTCCTCGGCGTGGGCATCGGCGCGTCGATGCAGGTGCTGGTCCTCGCGGTGCAGAACGCGGTCCCCTACTCCGACCTCGGCGCCGGCACGTCGGGCACGACGTTCTTCCGCTCCATCGGCGGCTCGTTCGGCACCGCGGTCTTCGGCGCGGTCTTCTCCAACGTGCTGGCCGGCGACATCGCCCGCGCGCTGCACGGCGTGTCGCTGCCCAGCGGGATCACCGCCGGCACCGGGGCCAGCCCGGCCGTGCTCGCGCACCTGCCCCCGGCCGTCCACGCCGGCTATATCGCCGGGTTCTCCCAGGCCCTGCACACGGTGTTCGTGGTCGCGACGCCGATCGGCGCGGTGGCCTTCTTGCTGAGCTTCCTGCTGAAGGAGGTGCCGCTGCGGGAGACCTCGCGTGCGGTGGACCGGGCCGACAGCACCGCGCCCACCTCGGTGCCCGCCACGCGCGACTCCGCGCAGGAGATGGAGCGCGCGCTGCTGACGCTGTTCGGGCGCGAGCGCCGCCGGGAGGTCTACCAGAGGCTCGCCACCGCCGCCGAGGTGCACGTCAGCCCGCGCGGCTGCTGGCTGCTGTACCGCATCGCCGACTACAGCCCGATCACCGAGGTGGCGCTGGCCCGGATGCTGCGCGTCGACGTGGCCAACGTCGAGCGGCGGCTGACCGAGCTTCGCGACGCCGGCTACGTCACCGTCGGCAACGGCGCCATCCCCGCGGCCAGCTTGCTCGTGGCGCTCACGTCGGAAGGCCAGCGGGCCGCGGGCCGGCTGGAGGTCGCCCGGGAAGCGGGGATCAACCGGCTGATGACCGGCTGGCACCCGGACATGAACCCGCAGCTGCGCCACCTGCTCAAGCGGATCACCATGACGCTGATCGCCACCGACGGCCCGCAGGGGCTTGACCCCGCTCCCGCCGTGGCGCCGACCCCGCCAGGAGGCTGACCTGGGCCGCTCGTCCTGGCCTGCTCCGGCGGCCCGCAGGCCGCCCTGTGGCCGGCCACGGCTGCCGGGCCTGTGTCGTCTGTCAGCGCGAGCGGGAAATACGCCCGGGCGCTTTGGGCGTGGCGCCCTCCGGGACGGGCCGGAGCGCGTAGCGTCTGGCGGGAAAGGCACCTCACCGCACACGGTAATGGGGTAGCTCGTGACGGATGGTCTGCGACGGTGCTGCACGGACGCAGCGCGCTGAGCCGCCGGCCCGGCTGGGCCCGCGCCCCGAGGCCGCGCCTGGCCGGGGCCGTGCTGGCGCTGTGCGCCGTGGCCTCCGCCGCCACGGCGTGCACGGCCACCGTGCCCGCCGCGCAGCACGACCCGGCCTACCTGGTGGCACGCACCCGCCCTCCCGCGTCGGCCAGCTCGGTGCTGACCGGCCCGGCCAGCGCGCTGGCCGTCGGCGTGGCCGAGCAGCTGTTCGCCGCCGCGCCGGTGGTCGTGGTGGCCAACGCGAGCGACCCGGCCGGCCTGCCGGCGGCCGCTACCCGGGCCGAGCGGGCCCACGCGCCGCTGCTCCTGGCCTCGCCCGCGGTCAGCGCGCACCCGGGCAGTGGCGTGGCGCAGCCCGGCAGCTCCAGCGCGCAGGCGGCCGACGCCGCGGTCTGGACGGCGATCGGAGCCCTGCGGCCCCGCGCCGTGCTGGCCGTGGGGATACCCCAGGCGGCGCTCTCCGCGCAGCTGCCCGGGGTCCACGTGATCACCAACCCGGCCCGGCTGCCCCCGACGCGCGCGCCCGCGCCGCTGCGCCATGTGGTGCTGCTCGTGCACCAGGGCAGCCCCGGGGCCACGAGCCTGGCCATCGCCGCGACCGCGCAGGTGGCGGGCGCGCGGGTGGTCGCCGTCCGGGGCTACGACCCGCGCGCCGACCCGCGCGCCATCACCGCCCTGGCGGCCGCCAGGCCACAGCAGGTCCTGGCCGTCGGCGGCCCGAAACCGCCGCCGGCCCTGCTCGCGGCGCGGGTCGCCGTGGCCACGACCGGGGTGCAGTTGCCCGGCGGCGGCCAGATCGTCGTTCCCGAGCGCCGGCTGGTCGCGCTGTACGGTGACCCGGGTACCCCGTCGCTCGGGGCCCTGGGCCAGCAGGGCCTGACCGCCAGCATCGCGCGGGTCAGGAAGCTGGCCGCATTCTACCGGCCGCTGAGCCGCGTGCCCGTCGTGCCGGCCTTCGAGATCATCGCCACGGTCGCGCAGGGGCATCCCGGGCCGAACGGCACCTACTCCTACGCGAACCCCGTGACGTTCCTGCGCCCGTGGATACGGCGGGCGTCGCAGGCCCGCCTGTACGTGGTCCTCGACCTGCAGCCCGGCCGGGCCAGCCTGCTCGCCCAGGCCAAGGAATACCAGGCGTTCCTGGAGCGGCCGAACGTCGGGCTGGCGCTGGACCCGGAGTGGGCGCTAGCACCGGGGCAGCGGCCGCTGAAGCAGATCGGCAGCGTCAGCGTCGCCGAGGTCAACAGCGTCATCAACTGGCTGGCCGCCCTGACCGCGCGATATCGCCTGCCGCAGAAACTTCTGGTGCTGCACCAGTTCCGGCTGTCGATGATCCAGGGCGAGCAGCGGCTCAACACCCGGCATGACGACCTGGCCATCGTCATCCACATGGACGGGCAGGGCACCCCCGGCGACAAGCAGCAGACCTGGAACGCGGTCACCGGCGCCGCCCCGGCGGGCGTGTTCTTCGGGTGGAAGAACTTCTTCGTCAAGGACCACCCGGTGCTGACGCCGCCGGAGACGATGGCGCATTTCCCGCAGCCGGTGATGATCTCGTACCAGTGAACCTATTCATCCGCTGGCCTCACGCCCGAGCACGTAGTCAGTCGCGGGGAGGACGAAGTGGTCAGTCGCGGGGAGGACGAAAGGGTTCGGTGAGGGGGTTAGCCTGGAATCCACGCCAAAGGAGCACGAATCGTGGACAGAGCCGGCTGGAACTACCCCCCCGGTCACATCCGGGTATCCGACGCCGACCGTGACCGGGCGCTCTCCGAGCTCAGCGTGGCCTTCCAGGCCGGCCGGATCACCGCCGACGAATTCGATCAGCGATCCGGGCAGGCCCTGGCCGCCCGCACCGGGAAAGAACTGACCGCCCTGCTCGCTGACCTGCCCGTGGAGCGCGCCCCCGCGACGCGCACCGCCCCGCAGCGAGCCCATAGCGTCCTGGCTACCCGGGCCGCCTTCGCCGCCGGCGCCGCCGCCGTCTGCTTCGGCGCCGTCGCCGCCGCCGCCGCGCTAAGCCAGGGTCCCACCCTCCAGCAACGCGAGATCCTCCGGCAAATGAGGGTCCGCCACGGCCTGCCGGTACCTCCGGGGGTTCCCCCCAGCCCGCACTTCATCTGGGCTGGCGCGGTCGCACCAGGAGCAATCGCGGTACTTCTCGTCGCGTTGGTCGTCTTTCTGGGCGTGCGCCTGGCCTCCGGCGCCCACCGCCCGTAGACCGGAGCGCCAGCGGCGTCTAGTGACCGCTGCCGGACTGCTCGAACACCAGCTGGGCCTTGGCCATCCACCCCTCGCGGCCGGTGACCCGCATATAGATCAGGGCGATGATCGTGATCACGACGATGGCGATGAACACCAGCAGGCCCCAGTAAACCGGCCCGGTGCTGGTGAACGGCGAGAAGTAGGACTTCCAGACGACGACCACCCCGGCCGCCGAGGCCACCACCGGGATGATCAGGTGCAGCAGCACGTTGAACTGGGCCCGGCCCTCGGTCAGGTAGTACTTGACCACCCCGATGTTGGCCAGGATGTACATCAGTATCAGGCAGAGCGTGATGGCGTTCGCCCAGCTGAAGAACACGTCGGTGACCCCCCAGATCAGCACGCACGCGAAGGCCACGACGTTCACGGCGACCTCGAGGTTGATCGCGTTGACCGGCGTCTTCCGCTTCGGGTTCACCTTCCCCAGCGCGGTGGGCAGCACCCCGGAACGCCCCATCGCGTACCAGGTCCTGGTCCCGCCGTTGAAGCAGGCGATCGAGACCGCGACGGCCGAGTTCAGCAGGGCGAAGAGCAGGAACACCCAGGCGCTGCCCCAGACCCGCTGGGCCAGGACCGCCACGGGGAACGGCGCGTTGGCGTTGGCCGTGGCCGCGACCTTGTCCACGCCGGTACCGACCAGGTAGCCCCAGGTGACGAACACGAAGTAGATCATCAGGATGATGACCGAGCCCACCAGGCCGATCGGCACATTGCGCTTGGGGTTCTTGCTCTCCTCGGCCAGCGGGCCGGTGGATTCCCAGCCGCTGAACGCGAAGATCGAGAACACCACCCCGAGGAACAAGTTGGTCGCCAGGCCGAAGTTGGCCGGGTTCAGCGGCGCGAAGCTGAACCCGCCGGGGCCCGGCGAGGCCAGCCCGGTGAAGGCCAGCGCCACCATGATCACGATCTCGATGGTGCCGGTGATGATCAGTCCCTTCTCCGACAGCACGATCCCCTGGTAGGCGAAAAAGATCACCAGGGCTAGGCCGAGCAGCACCCAGATCCACCAGTAGATGGTGACGCTGTACTGGCTCTGGATCGACGGTTCGAGCACCGTCTTGGCCAGAAGCGACAGCGTGAGCGCGCCGACCGGCGGCAGCCAGATCGAGAACATCACCCCGGCGAAGAACCCGGCGCGCGGATGGAGCGCCCGCGAGATCCAGGTGTACCAGCCGCCGGCCGACGGGAACACCTTCGCGAGTTGCGCGGCGTTCAGCGCCTGCAGCGCCAGCAGCGCCCCGCCGAACAGGTACGCCCACGGCGTCACGATCCCCGCGAAGCCCACGATGAACACGAACGTCGCGAGGATCGCGAAGGACGGCGCGATCGTCGCGATCCCCTGCATCAGCATCCCGGGGAGCCCGACCGCGTTTTCCCGCAGTTCGGTCTTGACGGTCCCCTGACCCGGCTTGTCGGCCTCCACTGCCACCGTGAGCCTCCTTCCCGTTACCCGCCGGAAGCAGGATCTGCTCCCGTGGAGCATTCGCTCACGGAATGACCATCCGCTCTTCCTCGGAGTATCGACCTCACGCTGGATCCTGGCAAGGGTCCGGGCGGCCAGCGCACGCCCGCCCGGACCTCGGCGGGCCGGCTTAGCGCGCCGGGCCCACCGCGTCGGCCAGCCCGTGATGGCCGGGGCCGCGCGGGATGATGGGCCAGATATCGGTCACGACGTCGCCGGAGACCACGTGGTAGGCGTCGTACCAGTTCACGGTCGACGGCGAGTACCCGGGCACCAGCGCCACGCGGTCGCCGACCCGCAGCGCCGAGCCCTCGGGCGCGGCGAAGATGCCGTGCTCCTCATCGAACCGGAACACCTTGAGGTCCTGGCCCACGATCGACACCTCGTCCGGGGCGGCCACCGACTTGTTGCCGGCGTCCACGATCACCTTGCCGCTCTGCCGGCTGATGACCGTGGCCTGGATCGTGAGCGAGTGCTCGAAGTGCGGCACCATCTTGCCGTGGAAGTTGTCCATGACCACGTACGTGCCGGCCTGGATCTCGGTCAGGCCCGGGTAGCCGGCCGTCCACCGCCACGTCGCGATCCCGCCGGCCGAGCGGATCTTGCACGGGATGCCGTTCGCCTCGAGCAGGTCGGCCACGCCGGTGAAGAACGCCATCGCCTCGCGCTGGCGCTCGTGCCGCAGGTCGCTCTCGAACGTCAGCGAGCAGTGCCCCTCGTAGCCGGTGATGCCCTCGAAGCGCAGCGCGGGCAGCTCGGTGACCTGCCGGGCGAGCGCCAGGCACTCCTGCGCGGTGTCCACCCCGCAGCGGTCCATGCCGGTGTCGACCTCGACCATGATCCCGATCGTGGACCCCGCGGCGACAGCCGCCGCCGAGTGCGCCGCGGCGTTCGCTGCCTCGTCCACCGCGACCAGGATCCGGTGCTCGCGGGCCAGCTCGGCCAGCGCCCGCAGCTTGGCCGGGTGCGCCACGGTGTTGACCACGAACAGGTCGTCCATGCCGACGGCGGCGAGCACGGCCGCCTCCCACACCGTGGCCATGGACAGCCCGCCCGCGCCCGCGTCGAGCTGGCGGCGGGCCAGGTCCGGGCTCTTGTGCGTCTTGTAGTGCGGCCGGATCGTGGCCCGGCCCAGCTCCCGCAGCTCGCCCGCCATGCGGTCGATGTTGCGCTGCGCGGCGTCCAGGTCGAGCACCAGGGCGGGAGTGATCAGCTCATCGCGCCGCTGGCCGATGGCGCTGCCGTACTCG
>Ga0318497_10000505_pt1 | contig 12795 bp, 10 predicted proteins | sample GRESIP109b1f23_FD_203754 | JGI IMG/M metagenome (GOLD analysis project Ga0318497, IMG submission 203754) | Tropical soil microbial communities from Luquillo Experimental Forest, Puerto Rico - GRE.SIPMG.109b1f23 | ecosystem: Environmental > Terrestrial > Soil > Tropical forest > Bulk soil... | reverse complement strand
AAATTACCGGATCCTGGCCGCGCTGGAGGCGCTGGCCGGGACGCTCGCCGTGCCGAAGATCAGCGACGGCGACATCGCCGAGGTCGAAGACCTGTACCAGCAGGTCGCCGCCTGCGATCCGGGTGACGAGCGGCTGGCCGAGCTGAACCGGCGGTTCCACTTCCGCATCTACGAGTGCGCCCGGTCACCGATGCTGCTGCTGCTGATGCGGCTGCTCTGGCGGTCGTTCCCGGCCGGGCCGCAGGCCGGCCGCCCGCACGCCGAATCGGTGCGCCAGCACGCGCAGCTCATCGAGGCACTCAAGCGCCGGGACGAGGACCAGGTGGCCGCCGTCATCCGGGAGCATGTCCTGGGCAGTATCCGCTACCTGCCGCCCCCGGCCGTCCCAACCTGACCGGCCCGCGCCTGCGGCCGGGCCAGCTCCTCGCTGGCATGGCTGGGCGGGCCCGCGCACCGCAGTGGCATCGGTGTCGCAGCGGATCTGCCTGCGCTGCGCCCCGGCGCGCCGCCCGCCGCCGGCCGGCAGGGTGTGCGATTCTGGGTGCCTGTGAGCGGAAATGCTCGAGTCCGTGCGCCGGGCCGGGCCGGGGCCGGAGCGGCCGCTGCCCGGCGGCTCCCGCCGCTGGTCATGGTGCTGGCCGTGGTGCTCGTCCTGGTCGGGCTGGCAGTGGCATGGCTGGGCCAGCGGGCCGATGCCGCGGCGGTGGCCGCGCCGGGGGTGACCTGGGCCGTCCACCCGGCGTCGAACACGGTGACGGTGCGGCTGGTGCCCGGCAGCGGGCCGGGCAGCCGCCAGATTCTGGCCCGCAGCCGGCTCAGTGTGTCCGGCGGCCGGATCGTCTTTTTGCGGCGCCGGTCTGCGGACGGCGCGGCCGCCCGGGTAGCGGTGCCGGCCGGGCAGCGCACTCAGCTGGTGGTGCAGGTGCGCGGCCCGCTGCCGGCCAGCCGGACGCTGACGGTGACCCTCCCGCCCGCGTTGCGGGTGATCACGTACCGGCGAGGCCGCCGCGGGGTGGTGGTCACCATGTCCGGCGCCCTGCGCCACGTGCCGCACCGGCTGTGCGGCACGGACGTGGTCAGCTTCCCGGCCCCGCACCGGCTGGCGGTGGCCAGCAGCCCGCAGCGGTGCCGGGCGAGGCTGAGGGTCTACGCCCGGGACGGCGAGCAGGCCGTGGTCCGGGTTGCCGTGCCTGCCCTGCCCACCATCCCGCTCTACTCCTTCGCCAGCCCGGCCGGCCATGCCGTCTACATCACGGTGGACGACGGGTGGACCCCGAGCCCGCAGGTGCTGGCGATCATGCGCAGCTCGCGCCTGCCGGTGACGGCGTTCCTCATCGCCCAGGCCGCCCGCCAGAACCTGCCGTACTGGCGGGCGTTTGTCCTGGCAGGCGGGACGGTCGGGGATCATACCGTGTCCCACCCCGACCTCACCCGGCTCTCGCTGGGCCAGGCCACCGCCCAGTGGGGCCAGGCCCGGCTGGCGCTCGGGCGCTGGCTGGGCCGCGACCCGGTGCTGGGACGGCCCCCGTACGGGGCGGTCGATCTCACCGTCCAGGCGGCTGCCTACCGGGGCGGCCTGAAGATGCTGGTGGGCTGGAGCGCCACGGCGGACAGCGACGGGGTCCGGACCTGGGATGGACGGCCACTGACCGCTGGCGAGATCGTGCTGCTGCACTGGGTCCCCGGCCTGGGGCAGCAGCTGACCCGGTTGCTGGCGGTCATCCGGGCCAGGCACTTGCACCCGATGCCGCTCACTCCCGCCAGCCTCGCGGGGATCGCCCCGCAGCGGCACTCGCTCAGCGGCGACTGAGGCGGCGAATACTCCGGTCACCCGGCTAATCACCCCCGGTGGAGGATGACCGCCCGGCCCGGGCGTGGGCAAGGTACAACCATCGGTGCCTCACGCTGAGGACGGTTTGCCATGGCTGACAATGCCGAACGGACGTCCCTACCTGAACTCAGATCAGGCCCGCTGATCACCGGCGGAGTGCTTGCCGGTGCCGGCCTCATGCTGGTACTCGCCGGCCTGGCGGTCGGTGGCGCACATATCTTCGCGGCCACCCGGCGCTGGGTGGACCAGATGGAGGTACCGCCGAGCCAGCAGGCCAGGCAGCAGTGGGCGCGGGCCCGGGCGGCGGCGACCGCGGGCGCCAGTGCCTGGCAGAACGGGAAGCAGGCCCACGCGGCCGCCGACCAGTGAGCCCGGCGCTGGGATGCATCGCCGGTGACCGGCTGACGGCTGGCCCGGCCGGGAGGTCCGGATGACGAACGTCGATCTGGCACGCCTCCAGTTCGCGTTTACCTCGATCAATCATTTCTTTTTTGTGCCGGTGACGATCGGGCTGGCGTTCCTGACGGCGCTGCTGCAGACCGCGTGGCATCGCAGCCAGAACGATGAATACCTGCGGCTGACCAGGTTTTTCGGCACGCTGCTGGTGATCAACGTGGCGATCGGCGTGGTGACCGGGCTGGTGCAGGAGTTCCAGTTCGGGATGGACTGGGGCGCCTACTCCCGGCTGGTGGGGAACATTTTCGGCGCGCCGCTGGCGATGGAGGGCCTGGCCGCGTTCTTCCTGGAGTCCACGTTCCTGGGGCTGTGGCTGTTCGGCTGGGACAAGCTGCCCCGCCGGGTGCATCTGGCGACGATCTGGGCGGTGTCGCTGGGCAGCGCGCTGTCGGCGGCGTTCATCATGGCGGCGAACTCGTGGATGCAGCATCCGGTCGGCTACCAGCTGGTCAATGGCAAGCCGGTGCTGAATGACATCTGGGCGGTGTTCACCAACCCGGTGTTCGTGTGGGGCTATGCCAAAGTTCTGTTTGCCTCGCTGGTCACCGGCGCCGCGGTGATGCTGGCGGTCTCCGCCTGGCAGCTTCGCCGGGGTGGGGACCGGGACGTATTCATCAGGTCAGCGCGGATGAGCCTGATCGTGCTGCTCCCGGCAATCCTGTTCACCATGCTGGTGGGGGACGAACTCGGGGTGATCGAGGCCCGGTACCAGCCGATGAAGATCGCTGCGGCGGAGGCGCAGTGGACCACCTGCCAGCCGTGCTCGTTCAGCCTGTTCCAGATCGGCGGGGGCAACAACGACCACACCCCGACCCAGATCATCGAGATCCCGCACCTGCTGTCGCTGCTGGCCACCAACACCTGGAACGGCAAAGTGATCGGGATGACTCCGCTGCAGAACCAGTACAGCCAGCAGTACGGGCCGGGGAACTACGTGCCGAACGTATTCATCCAGTACTGGGGCATGCGGGTGATGGCCTACCTGGCCGTGTTGGTCGTCCTGATCGCCGCGTGGGGACTGTGGCTGATCCAGCGGAAAAAGCTGGTCACTTCCCGGCTGTTCCTGTGGGCGGCGGTCTGGGCGGCGGTGCTGCCGTTCGCGATGAACACCGCGGGCTGGCTGCTGACCGAGTCGGGCCGCCAGCCGTGGCTCGTGCAGGGCATCATGCTGACCAAGAACGGCATCTCGCCCACGGTCAGCACGACCTGGATCTGGATCAGCCTGATCGCGTTCATCCTGCTGTACGGGACGCTGGGCACGGTCGACCTGCTGCTCATGCTGCGGTATTCACGTGAGCAGCTGCCACCTCCACGCGAACCGGCCGGCGCCGACGAGCCCGTTCCGGCCGTCCTGTACTGAGGGGCCACGATGAATCACCTGATCCCGTTCTGGTTCATCCTCATCGCGGTGCTGTGGACCGTTTTCTTCATCCTGGAGGGGTTCGACTTCGGCGTCGGCATGCTGCACAGTGCCGTCGGCGCCGACGAGGCGGAACGGCGGGCCGCGATCAACACGATCGGCCCGCTGTGGGACGGCAACGAGGTCTGGCTCATCGTGGCCGGGGCGGCCATGTTCGCCGCGTTCCCCGGCTGGTACGCCACCATGTTCTCCGCCTACTACCTCGCGCTGGTGCTGCTGCTGGCCGCGCTGATCGTCCGCGGCGTGGCGTTCGAATACCGCGGCAAGCGTGACGCGGCCCGCTGGCGGCGCACCTGGGATGTGCTGCTGACGGCGGGCAGCGTGGCCGCCCCGCTGCTGACCGGGGTGGCGCTGGCCGGGCTGCTGCACGGGCTGCCCATCAACTCCGCGCAGAACTACACGGGCACGTTCTGGGACCTGCTGCAGCCCTACCCGGTGTTCACCGGGATCACCCTGGTCGCCGTCTGCGCCCTGCACGGCGCCACGTTCCTGACCCTGAAAACCACCGACGGCATGCACGAACGTTCCCGGCAGCTAGCGCGCCGGATCGCCCCCGTCACCGCCGCCGCGGTGGTGGGCTTTGTCATCTGGACCCACGTGACCTACTCGGGCAGGTTCTTCCTCAACCCGGTCGAACTGCTGGCCGTGCTGGCCGTGCTGGCCGCGGTATGGCTGGTCTACGAGCACCGGGACGGGTTCGCCTTCACCGCGACCACCGTCACCATCGCCTCGTGCCTGGTGGCGATCTTCACCGGCCTGTACCCCAACGTGATGGTCTCCTCCACCAAAGCCGCCTACAACCTCACCGTCCAGAACACCGCATCGGCCTCCTACTCGCTCAAGATCATGACCGTCGCCGTCATCGTCCTGCTGCCGGTCGTGCTCATCTACCAGGCCTGGACCTACTACGTCTTCCGGCGGCGTGTCAGCAAGAGCGAGTTCCCGCCCGCATCGCCGCCCCCCGCCCCGGCTGGGCGCCAGCTGAGCGGCTGACCGGCCAGCAACGCGGGCCGGTCACGGCCGGCGGCACAGACTCGGTGGTTGCGCATCACCCGTGCCGAGTGACAGCCGGCCGCTGCTATCCGGCGTCCTTGCTGTCATCCTGGAGCCGGCGCACCTCCAGAATCTGCACGCCGAAGGTCTCCAGCCTGGCCAGCAGCCCATGCAGCGCCGCCTGATCCTGCAACGGGCCATGCACGACGGTTTCCACAGGCTGAACGGCTGAGCTGAGCCGCCCGTAGTCGACAAGGGCTTCCGGCGGGAGGACTCCCGCTACCCGGATTTCATAGAAGAGGGACGCCACCGCTGGGCCACCAGTCTCGGAGAAGGCCATAGTGGTTCCACCGTGCGGCGTCCCGCCCGCCTGCGCCCCACTCCGGATGGGTGATTCGGGACCCCGGTGCCGGCTCCGCCGTATCACCCTGGTGAGATTGAGGGTGGGTGATGACAAATCACCCGCACCAATGCGAAACCTGCTTCGGAGGCCGACGGGCTAACCCGCGCTTGCCCATTCCCAGTCAGGCGGCGCTGCGGGCTAGCCCACCTACCCGGCCAGAAAGGGCGGTACCGCTCGTGGCGGAGGCGGTGGAGGTCCCCCTAGCCAGTCCCCCCCAGCCGGCCGCGTGGGCGGGTGATCCGTTGCTGGTGTCCAAGATAACGGTGCCCGGCACGCCCGGCTGGCTCGTCCCGCGGCCCCGGCTCGACCGGCTCATCGCCCGCGGTTCCCGGGCCCCGGTCACGACCATCACCGGCCCCCCCGGCGCGGGCAAGACCATGGCGCTGGCGCTGTGGGCGGGCGGCAGCCAGGCCACCGGCCCGCTCGCCTGGGTCACCATCGACGACTTCGACAACCGGCCGCGGGTGTTCTGGTCATATGTCCTGGCCGCGCTCGGACGGGCCGGGGTGGCGGTGCCGAAGACCATGTCCGCGACGGCCCGCCGCTATTCGATCGACCATGAATTCCTGCTCCGGCTGGCGGTGCTGATGGCCGAGCAGGACCCGCCGGTGACCCTGATCCTGGATGATCTCCACCTGCTGACCAACGACAGGGTGCTGAACGGGCTGGCTTACGTGCTGCGGCACGCCGGGCCGGGCCTGCACGTGGTTGTCTCGTCGCGGATGGACCCGCTGCTGCCGCTGCACCGGTACCGGCTCACCGGCGACCTGACCGAGATCAGGGCCAGCGACCTCGCCTTCACCGTCGCAGAAGCCCGGCTGCTCATGGCCCAGCACCGGGTTGACCTGTCCACGGAGTCGCTGGAACGGCTGACCCGGCGGGCGGAGGGCTGGGCCGCGCTCATGCGGCTGGCCGCGATCTCGATGGACGGGCATGACGACCCAGACCAGTTCGTCAAGGGCCTGGTGACCGAGGACAGCGCCGTCACCGGGTACCTGGTGGAGGAGGTGCTGAACGCCCAGCCCGACCACACCCGGGAATTCCTGCTGCGAACGTGCCTCCTGGACCGGATCAGTGAGGGCGTCGCGGACGAGCTCGCCGGGGATGGGCAGGCCGCTGGCGTGCTGCCCGAGCTGGTCCGCGCCAACACGCTGGTCCAGCGGGATGACAGCGGCTGGTATCGCTACAACTCGCTATTCGCGGCGGTGCTGCGGCTGAAGCTGCGCCGGGAGACCCCCGATCTGGTGCCGGACCTGCACCTGCGGGCGGCCAGCTGGTACCGGCGGCACGGCCTGATCGTCGACGCAGTCCGGCACGCGGCACAGGCCGGCGACTGGCTCACGGCCACCCAGACGGTGATCGACGGGCTGGCCGTGGAACAGCTGATCGAGCCCCGCGGGAATGAGCCGCTGGCCGACGGGTTCCGGCAGCTGCCGCGCGACCTGCGGTGGACCGAACCGCAGCCACTGCTGGTCGCCGCCGCACTGGATCTCGCCAGCGGCCCGGACGGAAGGGGCGAGCCGTTCCTGACAGCCGCGGCACGGATCCTCGGCCAGCGGCCAGCAGCTGAGCAGGCACCATCCCGGCTCGCCGCCGCCCTGATCCGGCTCACCGTGGCCAGCCGGACCGGCGACTTCAGCGCGGCGGAGGCCGCCGCTGCGGAAGCCGATGACCTGGTCAAGCGGGCCGGGGGCGACCAGCCTGACCGGCGCCAGGCCATCGAGGCCCAGGTGCTGGCCGGACGCGGGTCCGTCGCCTTGTGGGCGGGCCGGTTCGACGAGGCCGCGGCCATTCTGCAGGCGGGTGCGGCCACCGGGCACGGGCCGGAGAGCAACCGCGGGCGAGCCGCCTGCCTCGGCCAGCTCGCCCTGATCGAGGCGCTGCACGGGCGGCTGGGTCACGCCACGGAACTGGCGGCGCAGGCACTGGGCAGGCCGGATGACGGTGACAGCCGGCTAGCCGGGCCCATCAGCCCGGTGGCGGAACTGGCACTCGCCGCCGTCTACCTTGAGCGCAACGAGCTGGCGCGTGCCCGCCGCTGGGAAAAACGGGCGGCCGAGGCGCTGCGGGGCCGGCCGAACAGGCTGATGGAAGCGGTGGCCTGCCTGGTGATGGCCCGCCGCAGCCTGGCCGAAGGCCGCCCCCGGGCGGCGCGGGACTGCGTGGACCGGGCCCGGCAGCACTGGTCGCCACCCGCCTGGCTGTCCCACCAGCTGACATTGATGGATGCCTGGGCCAGCACCGCGGCCAGCGACTTCCCGGCGGCGATCGCCGCGGCCAGGCAGGCTGGCCCGGAATCGTCGCTGGACGCTACGGCCGGGCTGGCGCGCGCCCTGCTCGCCGCCGGGAACCGGCAGGCCGCGGCCCGCGCGCTAGCCGACGCACCGGCCGGGGACGCGCCCGATGGTGCCCGGCTGGCGGCCCGGCTGGCAGACGCGCAGCTGGGCTATCTGACCGGAGACCGGGCACGTGGGCGCCGGTCTCTTGAGCATGCCCTGCGGCTGGCGATGCCAGAGCAGGTGCGGCTGCCGTTTGTGATGGAGCGGGGCTGGCTGCGGCCGGTGCTGCGGCGTGACCCCGAGCTGGCCGCTCCTTACCGCCGCCTGCTGGAGCCGGATCTGGTGGGTTCCGGCCTGTTCGAGGCGGGGTCGGCAGCCGGGCAGGCGGCGCCCGTCATCGTCGAGCCGCTCAGCGATCGTGAGCGGGAAGTGCTTGCCCACGTGTCGGCGATGGAGAGCACCGCGGAGATCGCCAGCGAGATGTATATCTCGGTCAACACCGTCAAGACCCATCTCAAGAGCATCTACCGCAAGCTTGCGGTGGGTCACCGGGGGGAAGCGGTCCGCCGGGCCAAGCAGCTGGGCCTGCTCTGACCGGCCGCGGCCGGTCAAGAGTCAGGCGAGCCGCGACTGGCTGTCCGCCGATGCCCGCGCGACGGCGGCAAGCACACTGGGTGCCGCATCCCTGATGCGGGCCAGATCCAGCGCTGGCAGCAGCGCCACCAGCACACCGGCGCTCTCGTCCGCAGTGACCCCATCGTCCAGCGCCGCCGCGACCTGCTCGTCGCACGAAGGCCCGCACTGGCCGTCGGCTATCTGGCGGCCAGCCTGACCAGCGCATGAGTGCGTGCGTCCAGGCCGGAGTCGTCGATGTTCGCGGCCGGCGTGCCCGGGCTTGCTGGCCGGCCGGCCGCCGGGGCATGGCCGGCCAGCCAGTCCGCGACCACCGCACTGGGCGGACGCCGGGTCACCGTCCGCCGCCGGGCACAGCCCGCGGGCGGAGCACGTCGGCGCCGAGCTCGTTCAGGCTGACAATATGCAGGGCGAACTCCTCGAAGCGATCCAGCAGCCCATAGAGCTCAGAGTCGTCGCGGACCGCGGCAAGGACGCAGGTCCAGCCCCGGCTTGACTCGATGGTGGCGTCATCGAGAATGCCGGCCAGCAGTCGTGCGCAATCACCCCGGAGGATGATCCGGTAGCGGCGGCGGGGGACCGTGAGGGTCATGATCAGGCTTCCTCCCTGGCGGGTTCGTGCCTCCAGCGCCTTGCCTGACTCCCCCAGACGGCCGACGTTAATCCTTTGTACACAAGCAGCGGGTGAGATGTTCTCACCTGCAGGCCCGGTTCACCCGGGTGACCGTGGCCGCCGCCGCGCGGACAGCCAGCGGCGGGGTCAGATCCCCAGTTCCCGGCCCTGCTCCACCGCCTCAGTCCGGCTGGACACGCCCAGCTTGCGGTAGATGGCCTGGGTGTGGGTCTTGACCGTGTTCGCTGACACGAACAGTTCCTGCCCGATTTCGCGGAGCGACAGGGTGCCACCGAGCAGGTGCAGGACCGCGATCTCGCGTTCGGTGAGTGGGGCAGCCGGTCGCAGATCCCGCCGCGGCCCCCCAACCAGCCGGTGCTCGAGCGCGGCCAGCCGGGCCTGCTGTGTTTCCGTGCCGTCCGGCAGGGCGGCGAGCACCGCGCGCGCCTGGCTGATCAGGCTGGCGGCCCCGGCCCGGTCCCCGGCCTCGAGCAGCACCTGGGCCAGCTGGATGGTCGCCTCCAGGGTGGGCCACGGGCTTGTCCCCGGTATCCGGTCTCGGTAGCTGAGTGCCTGCATGAGCTCGCCGCGGGCCTCGTCAAGGTGTCCTTCCGCGGCCTGCACCGCGCCCGCGGCGACATGGGCCATGGACGCCGATGGGGTCAGGCGGAACTGGTCAGCCTCCGCGGTCCGGTACGCCGTTTCCATCAGCCGGCGGGCCGTGGGCACGCTGCCCTGCCCGACCGCGATCAGCGACAGCGTGGACAGCGCCACGATCTGCGTCAGCATGGGCGCTGCCTGCGCGTGCGCCGCCGCTTCCAGCGCGGTCCGGGCCGGCTGCGGCTCACCCGCCAGGTACAGGCTGAATCCGAGCGCCGCCTGGGCCAGGGCGTACCACGGCGAAGCCGGATCACGCTCCAGCCCGGCTGCGATCGCCGCCGACTCCCGCATCGCGTCCAGCCCGTCGAATCCGTACACGCCCTGCAGCAGTGCCGCAGAGAACGTTAGCGACCGCATCCCGTCCGGCAGCGGCCCGGAATCCGGCCCGGCTGCAATGACCGGGAGCCAGCGCTGCGCGGTCTGGGGCTCGCTGGACAGCGCCGCCGACCAGGCCGCACAGTGCGCGGCCAGCGGCCGCCTGGCGATCTGATCCTCGCCGAGCAGCCGCAGCCACCGGTGCACCGTCGCCACCCGGCCGGAGGCGGCATGGCCGAACCAGTGGCTGGCGATGAGGTTGGTGGCCAGGTCCGGGTCGCCAGCGGCGATCGCGTGGCTGATCGCATCGCCGGCCGGCCCATGCTCGACGTGCCAGCCGCTGGCACGGCGGTGCAGTTCGGGTGCGATGGCCGGTTCAGTCCGGGCCAGATACCCGCGCAGCACCTGGGCGAGCAGGTGGTGATAGCGGTACCAGTGCCGGGTCTCGTCCAGCGGCACGATGAACAGGTTCTCCCGTTCCAGCCGCTCAATGATGCCCGCGGCACCCGCCGAGCCGGTGACCGCGTCGCACAGCGGGGCGCAGAACCGGCCGAGGATCGAGGTGCGCATCAGGAACTGCTGGACCTCAGCCGGCTGGCGGCTGAGCACCTCCTCGGCCAGGAAGTCGAAGATGAACCGGTTGTCACCGGTGAACTCGCGGACGAAGGCGTGTGGGGACGAGTGGCCACGGAGCGAGAGTGCCGCCAGGTAGACCCCGGCCGGCCAGCCTTCAGTCCGTTCCACCAGGTCGGCCAGATCCGGCTCGCTGAGCTGGACACCAGACACCGCGGGCACCAGCGTGGCCGCCTCGCCGACGGCGAACCGCAGCTCACGGGCCCGTATTTCAGCCATCTGCCCGGCCGCCCGCAGGCGCGCCAGGGGCAGTGCCGGATCAGCCCGGGTGATGAGCACAATCTGTGCCGTGGGCGGCAGATGGGACAGCAGGAACGCGATCTGGCCATGGCAGCCGCGGTCCTTGATCACGTGGTAATCGTCCAGCACCAGGACCACCGGCTCCGGCAGCGCGGCCAGCTCGTTGGCGAGCATCGGCAGCACCAGCCCGGTGAAGTCCGGCGCCTGCACCCTGAGTTCGGCCAGGATGGCTTCGCCGCCGATCTGGGGGCAGGCCCGCTGCAGGGCAGTCACCACATACCACCACAGCCTGCCGGGGTCATTGTCGCCGCTGTCTAGTGACACCCAGGCGAACGGCCGGCGGCCGGCCAGACTGGCCCGCCACTGCGCGACCAGGATCGTCTTGCCGAAACCGGCCGGCGCGTCGATGAGGATCAGGCCGGCGGTGCTGCCTGCCAGCTGGGCGACGAGCGCGGATCGTCCGATCCACTCCGGGCGCGCCGTTGGGGCATGCAGCTTGGTCTCGATCGGAACATCGAGGCCGGCCCGGGTGCGAGCCGCCCCCGGATCGTCACCCAGGCCGTGCTGTGGCGGCGATCCGGCAGCAGGGTGCAGGCCTGCGGGCACTCTGGTGAGCCTAATAAAACACCCCCGATCCTGGCACGAACGGTCCGCATTCCGGCCGTTTTGCTGGGTCTGCCGCATCAGCCGGAACCGGGCCGTTCTGGCTGCAAGAACTGGCTGGCCATGACTACCTTATAGCCGTCGGGTCACCCGTGCCGGGCGAGGTATTTCCAGACCGCGGCGGGTGAGCATGGGGAGCGAGGAGGTGGCAATCACGGTGACAATCGGCGGCAGCATGGCGCTCATCATCATCGGCGCGATTCTCAAATGGGGCATCACCTGGAAGCCCGTGAACGTTGATCTGCAGGCCATCGGCGTGATCTTGATGATCGCTGGGGTGATCGCGCTCGGTATCTCGATCGCGTTCCTCATCGCCCGGCGCCGCGAGCGGGCCGGGTCGCAGGTTTACGAGGAGCGGCGGTACACCGAGCCCCCCGCCTGACCGCACGCGCGGCTGAGGCCCGGGCCGCAGCGGATCACCCACCGTGGGTGGGGCAGCGCCCGGTCACGGCTTGGTGGACTGGGCGGACCGGTCACCTGCCAGCGAAAGAGGAGACGCATGTCGGACCTGATCGCCATCGGCTACCCCGACGAGACGACTGCCGAGGAAGCCGCCGAGGAGGCACGACAGCTGGCGCGTGACCTCATCATCGAACCCGATGCCATGGCGGTGATCGTGCGGGACTCAGACGGCAAGTACCACGTGCACACCAGTCACCACCCGGTAGGAGCGGGTGCGACCTGGGGGATGTTCTGGGGCCTGCTGTTCGGCCTGCTGTTCTTCATCCCGGTCTTTGGCCTGGCCGTCGGGGCCGGCATGGGCGCGCTCATAGGCAAGATCACCAAATCGGGCATCGACCGCGAGTTCCAGGATCAGGTGCGCGGCATGCTGCAGCCCGGCACCTCCGCGCTGTTCCTGATGGTGGAGAAGGTGACCCCGGACAAGGCCGTTGCGGCGATGAGCAAGTACGGCGGCACGGTGCTGAAAACCTCGCTCTCCAAGGCGGGCGAGGCCGAACTCCAGGAGGCCCTGCACGGCGGGAGCCCCGCGTAACGCGGACAACGGGCGACCCGCCGCCGCCCCAGCGTCTGGTGCATCCGGGCTGTGGGCAATGACGGCGGTGTCTTCAGCCCGGCGGGCCCTTCGTGATGGCGCGGGCCCGCTGGGATCACCTGATGCCCACAGCCGGTTCGGCCTGCTGCTGCTGGTGCTGATCGCGAGCTATCTGCTGTCCGCCTTCACCCTCAGCAAGATCGCCCAGAGCATCGAGCTGGTGCTCTTCCTGGCAGCGCTGCTGCTCGCGCTGCGCACCTCTCACCTGACTTACCGGTGGCGGGTGGTGCTGGTCGTGATCACCGTGACCGGAACGCTGGTGGCTGCCGCGGGGCAGCTGAGCGGGACTGATGCCGGGATTGGCCTGGCCGCGCTCTGGCGCGCGCTGATGCTGCTGCTGGCCGCGCTCATCATTGTCCGGCGGGTGCTGGCCCGGCCGACCGTGACGATCCAGAGCATCTACGGCGCCATCAGCGCCTACCTGATCATCGGATTGATGTTCGCCGCGATCTACTCGGCGATCTCGCACCTGTCCGGGGCACCCTTTTTCGTCAACGGTGAGACGGCGAACACGCAGACGTTCCAGTACTTCAGCTTCACTACGCTGACCACTCTCGGCTATGGGGACTTCACCGCTGCTGGCAGCGGCGGCCGGGCCAAAC
>Ga0318497_10000499_pt1 | contig 12868 bp, 9 predicted proteins | sample GRESIP109b1f23_FD_203754 | JGI IMG/M metagenome (GOLD analysis project Ga0318497, IMG submission 203754) | Tropical soil microbial communities from Luquillo Experimental Forest, Puerto Rico - GRE.SIPMG.109b1f23 | ecosystem: Environmental > Terrestrial > Soil > Tropical forest > Bulk soil... | reverse complement strand
AGGACATGGTGGGCCAGGAGCACGTCGCCAAGACCCTGCGCAACTCGCTGGTTCGGGGGAACCTCCACCACGCCTTCCTGTTCACCGGGACCCGCGGAGTCGGCAAGACCACCTCGGCGCGCATCCTGGCCCGCATGCTCAACTGCTCGGAGGCCGACGCGGCCAAGCGGCCCTGCGGCACCTGCGAGAGCTGCGTGGAGATCGAGAAGGGCGCCAGCATGGACGTCCTGGAGATCGACGCGGCATCCCACACCGGTGTCGACGACGTGCGGGAGCTGCGCGAGCAGCTCAAGTACGCGGCCGCCCACGGGCGCTACCGGGTGGTGATCCTCGACGAGGTGCACATGCTCTCGAAGGCGGCGTTCAACGCGCTGCTCAAGACCCTCGAGGAGCCGCCCCCGCACGTGGTGTTCATCCTGGCCACCACCGAGGTCCACAAGGTTCCGCAGACCATCCTCTCGCGCGTGCAGCGCTACGACTTCCGCCGCCTGGCCCCCTCGCAGGTGCGGGAGCGGCTCGTGCACATCTGCAAGGAGGACGGGATCCAGGCCGAACCCGAGGCCCTGGAGATCCTGGCGCTGCGCGCCGACGGTTCCATGCGCGACGGGCTTTCCCTGTTCGACCAGGTCTACGCCTACGCGGGCAGCAAGGTCTCGGCCGACGACGTGCGGCGCACGCTGGGCGTGCCCGACCAGGCCTCCCACCTGCGCCTCCTGGAAGGACTCGCCGCGGGCGAGGTCTCCCGGGCGGTGGGCGAGATCCACCGCTCCCTGGAACGCGGCGTCGATCCGGTCGAGTACGTGCGCGGCTTCGGCGAATTCCTCCGAGACGTGCTCTTCTGCCGCCTCCAGGATCTTCCGGAAGGCGCCCTTTCCCTCATGCCCGAACGGGTCGAGGAGCTGAAGAAGGCCACCGCGAACCTGTCGGAAGGCGACCTTCTGCGCTGGGCGCGCATGGTGGCCGACGCCACGCAGCAGATGCGCGACGCGCACCACCCCCGGCTGGCCCTGGAGATGGCGGTGGCGCGGATGGCCTGCCTCGACAAGGTCGCCGACCTGCGACGGATCCTGTCCGGCCAGTCCCTTCCTCCCGCGGCCGCCCAAGCCGCGCCGTCGCCCGTGGCCGCCCCCGCCGCGTCCTCCGCGCCCGCGGCTTCCGCGGCGCCTCCTCCCGCTTCCGCGAGCCCGGCGCGCGCCGCCCGCGGCCCCAACCTGCAGCAGGCCGTCGACGCCGATCCGGTGCTGGGCCGGATCGTCGAGACCTTCGACGCCACCCCCACTTCGGAGTGACACCGCCATGAACATGAACGCCATGATGAAGCAGCTGCAGCAGGTCCAGAAGAAGGTGATGGCAGCGCAGCAGGAGCTGGAGACCGCCGAGTTCCCGGGAGAATCGGGCGGAGGGAAGGTCCGCGTGGTCCTCACCGGCAAGGGCGAACTCAAGTCGATCAAGCTCGACAGGTCGGTGGTCGATCCCGAAGATCCCGAGCTCCTCGAGGACCTGATCCTCACGGCCTTCCACCAGGCCAAGGAGCAGATCTCCGCCAAGTCGGAGGCCATCATGGGTTCGGTCAAGATGCCCGGAATGCCCGGCATGGGCGGGTTCCGGTAGGTTCCGGCTCCCGTCGGGTCCGAGTCGGTTAGATTGCCGAAACGGGCCGGGACCGCGCACCCGGAGGAGGACCCTTGCGGGGATTCTTCGAGGATCGGAAAGTCGCAACCTCCCCGCGTGGAGGGGAGTCCACCGCGTTCCTCGCCGCGGCCCTGGTCTTCCTCGCCGTGGGGGTCGGCGGCCGGTATCTCCTCGCGAGGCTCCAGGTCCTCGACGAGCGCATCCTGGCGCGGACGGTCGAGCCGCTCGGACAGCTCGCCCTCTGGGGCCTCGAAGCCGGATCCGGACGGCCGAGGTTGGATACGCTCCGGCTGGATTCGCTGGAACGGGCCTACGCCCGCACCTACATCGACGCCGACGACTCGATCCGCTTCCTCCGACTCCGCCGTTCCCGCGCCACGGTCCCCGGCGAAAGGGGAAGGGACGCGGCGTTCCGGTCGGCGGTCGGAAAGAACGTGGAGGGCGCGCGCGCGATGCTCGAGGAGAACCGGCGCGAGACGGAGCGGTCGGGCTGGCTCTTCCTGCTGGTGGCGTGCGCCGGAGCGGCGGCCTGTCTCGGCCTGGCCTGGAACCACCGCCGGATGGAAGCCGGTCGGCGCGAACGCGAAGCGGCCCTCCGGAAGGCCGACGAGGAGCGCCGCCGCAGCGAGAAGAGGTTCCACGACCTCGTGGAGACGGCCTCTGTCGCGATCCGGATCACCTTCCAGGGACGGAACATCTACGCGAACCGGGCCTGCATGGACCTGTTCGGCTACCGGGACTTGGAGTCCTTCCGGAGGGTGCCGGTCCGCGAGACGTACGCTCCGGTCTCGCGCGACCTGATCGACTCCGTCATCCGGGCCGCGACCGAGCGGAGGGAGCAGCCCATCCCCTACGAGGCCACCTGCCTGCGCGCCGACGGGTCGGAATTCCGGGCTCGCATCTCCACGTCCTCCATCGAACTGGAGGAGGGACCGGCCGCGGTGGGGTTCATCGTCGACACCACCGTCGAGATGGCCGCCCAGGAGAAGCTGCTCCGCAGCGACGCCCGCTTCCGCCAACTCGTGGAGAACTCCCCGACCGCCATCCGCATCTCGGTGCAGGGGCGCATGCTCTACGCCAATCCCGCCTGCGTCGACCTCTTCGGCTACCCCGACATGGATTCCCTCGGCGAAGTCCCCGTGGCCGGGACGTTCGTCGGAAAATGGCGCGAACTCGCCCAGGCGACGACGCGGGCGACCTCCGCGGAGGGGGCGATCCTGCGACGGACCGAAGGGCGGGCGGTCCGCCGGGACGGGACGGAATTCGACGTGCGCGTCTCCAACTTCGGGATCCAGCTCGAGGAGGGGTTCGCCATCGTGGGGTTCCTCCAGGACACGACGGCGGAGAACGAGGCACTGGAGAAGCTGGTCCGCAGCGAAGCCCGATTCCGTTCCCTGATCGAGGATCCCTCGCTGGCGATCCGGATCTCGCGGCAGGGCCGGATCCTGTACGCGAACCGGGCCTGCCTGGATCTCTTCGGGTACGATCGCGAGGAGGAATTCCTCGCGATCTCGATCGACGAGACCTACGCGCCTTCGGACCGGGATCTGGTCCAGGATTGGACCGTTTCCATCGAGAACGGGGCGTCGCGCGGGTCGGCGAACCAGGTGGTGTGCCGCAGGCGCGACGGCACGGAGTTCTTCTCCCAGGCGTTCGCCGCCAAGGTCAACCTCGAGGACGGCGAGGCGATCGTGGGGTTCCACTTCGATGTAACGGAATCCGTCAAAATGCGGATGCGCGCCGAAGAGCAGCGGGAGCAGCTCATCCACGCCGACCGCATGTCGTCCCTGGGGGTGCTCACGGCGGGCGTGGCCCACGAGGTGAACAACCCGAACAACCTCGTGAGGTTCAACGCCGACCTGCTGGAGAAGATCCTCTCGGAGATGGAGCCTGTCCTCGACGCGCATGCCGCGGCCGATCCCGCCTGGGAGCTCGCGGGCATCCCCTACGCCGAGATGAAGCCGGAGATCCGCGCCCTGCTCGCCGGGATGCGGGACGGGTCTGACCGGATCCGCGACATCGTCGACGGACTCAAGGACTTCGCCCGCCGACCGGCCGTCGGCTCGATGCGCGCCGGGGTGGATCCCGCGGCGGTGGCGCGCTCCGCCGCGCGCCTGGTCTCGAGCCTGGTGCGCCGTTCCACCGACCGGTGGGAGGAGGACCTGCCCGAGGGGCTTCCCCGCGTCCGGGGGGATTCCCAGCAGCTGGAGCAGGTGGTCGTGAACCTCCTGACCAACGCCTGCCAGGCCCTGCCGGGGCGCGACCGTCCCCTGCGCCTCTCGGTGCAGACGGATTCCGACCGGAGCTGGGTGGAGATCGAGGTCGAGGACGGCGGGACGGGGATCCCCCCCGAGAACCTCCCGAAGATCCTCGACCCCTTCTTCACGACCAAGCGCGAGAAGGGCGGGACGGGCCTGGGGCTTTCGGTCTCCTGGGGGATCGTGCAGGCCCACGGGGGCCAGCTCGCGTTCCACTCCCGCGAAGGGGGCGGGACGCGCGTGGTGCTGCGGCTGCCGGCCGCGGAAGGAGTGGCCTGATGGTCGAACGGATCCTGGTCGTCGACGACGAACCGCAGTTCCTGCGTTCGGCGCAGCTCGCGTTGCGGATGGCGGGGCATTCCGCGGTGGACACCTGCGACGACGGTGAGCGGGCGCTGGAGATCCTGCGCCGCGGCGAGCACGCCATCGCCTTCCTCGACCTGATGCTCCCGGGGAAGACCGGTCTGGAGATCCTCGAGGCCGTCGCGCGGGAACGGCCCGAGGTGTCGGTCTGCATGGTCACCGCGATGTCGGAGCTGGGCACCGCCGTGGAGTGCATGCGCCGCGGAGCCCGGGACTACCTGGTGAAGCCGGTCTCCGACGGGCAGTACCTCGCGGCCCTGGAGAGGATGGTCTCCGAGCGCGAGCGCGGACGGGAGAACGAATCGCTCAAGCGCGGACTGCTCTCCGACGACGATTCCCGTCCCGAGGCGTTCGCCGCGATCCTGACCGGCAGCCCGCGGATGGAGAAGGTCTTCCGGTACGTCCAGGCGGTGGCCCCCTCCCGCCTTCCGGTGCTGGTCACCGGCGAGACGGGGACGGGCAAGGAGGCGCTCGCGCGGGCCGTCCACGACCTCTCGGGGCGGAATGGCGCGTTCGTCGCGGTCAACGCGGCGGGCCTGGACGACCACCTCTTCTCCGACACCCTGTTCGGGCACGTGCGCGGCGCCTTCACGGGGGCCGACCGGGACCGCAAGGGATTGGTGGAACAGGCGTCGGGAGGAACCCTCTTCCTCGACGAGATCGGGGACCTCTCCCCGGAGAGCCAGGTCAAGCTCCTGCGGCTCCTCCAGGAAGGGACCTACCTGCCCCTGGGATCCGATCGTCCGGTCCGCTCCGAGGTCCGCGTGGTGGCGGCCACCCACCGCGACCTCGCCGCGGCGCGGCGCGACGGATCCTTCCGCGCCGACCTCTTCTACCGCCTCCAGCCCCACGAGGTCGGACTCCCTCCCCTGCGCGAACGCAAGGACGACATCCCCATCCTCGCCCGCGCCTTCGTCGAGGAGGCCGCCGCCCAGTTCGGTCGCCCGGCGCCCGCCTTGCCCCGGGAGCTCTGGACGCTGCTCTCGAACCATCCGTGGCCGGGCAACATCCGCGAACTCAAGGGGCTCCTGGTCGACGCGGTCGGGAGGTCGTCGGGCCCCTCGCTCTCCCTGCTGCCCTTGAAGGAGCGCCTGGCCCAGGCGCGTGAATCGACTCCGGAACCCGCCGATCCGCAGGCCGAAGGATTCGCCTTCCCCGAGACCCTTCCGTCGGTGCGAGAGATGGAGGATCTGCTCTTGCGGGAAGCCCTGCGCCGCACCCGGGGCAACCGCTCCCAGGCGGCCGATCTCGTGGGAATCGCGCGGCAGACCATGGTGCGCCGCGCCAAGGAGCTCGGTCTGGAGGAATAGGGGTGTCGCGTTCGGCGACACCGTCCTTTTCCGATGCGCCTTCCTCGCCCCCGGTCCGATGCAGGTCGACTTCGATCGCGCGCGATGCGCCGTCCGAAAACGCGACACCCCCGAAGACGGGGACCTTCGCCGTCGCGCGGCCATGTGCCGGTTGGCACGCCGATCGCACAGGAGTGTCGCCCGAACGGAGGGAATTCCCATGGATGCGCGGACGCGGACCTTGCAGGTCCTGGTGGTCTCCAACAACGCCGCCCTGGCCCGGAGCCTGGAGCTCACCCTCCGGCGGGCGGGGATGGCCGTGATGGCCGGCGACTCGCTCGTGGAGTTCCTCGAGCGGTGGACGGGAGGATTCCGGCTCCTGGACATGGTGGTCCTGGAAGCCGAAGGGGTCGATCCCGCCACCGTGGGGCGGCTGGAGATCCTCCGGGGAGCTCCGGAGCTCCCGCAGACCCTGCTCCTGGCGGGGCGGGACACGCTCCGCGAGCTCGACTTCCTCGTCGACCGTCCCGAGGTGTCGGTCCTCGAGGTACCCTGCACCTCCGAGGCGCTGGCCGAGGCGGTCCGGGCGCACGCCCACGGGAGCGCGCCGCGATCGCCGGAGGTGGTGCCATGAGCGTCGACGCGATCGAATCCCCCGTCGAGATGGAGCGATTCGCGATCCTCGGGCTCCAGGCCGCCTCGCTCCTGCACGAGGTGAACAACCGCCTCCAGGTGGTGGGCGGCGCGATCGAAATCATGCTCCTCCAGGGCGAATCCGACAAGAACTGTCGCGACGGGTGCCGGAAGGTGGTGGGGGTGCACCGGGAGATCCAGGATCTGCTCGGCGAGGTGGCGCACCTCGCGGCGGGACGCCTGGAGTCGTACTTCCGGAACGAGCCGGTCCTGATCGACGACCTGGTCGACGACCTGCGGGCCAAGGTGCGGGAACTGGCCGTGGTTGGTTCGTCGGGCCTGCGGATCTCGTGCGACCGGAAGAAGGTGGTGCGGGCCCTCGGCGACCTCGTGCGCAACGCGCGGCAGGCGGGGGCGCGACATGTCCATCTGGACATCCGGTCCGGCACCGGAAGGGTCGCGCTGCGGGTGGTCGACGACGGGCACGGGATCCCCGAGTCCCTGCGCCCCGGGATCTTCCAGGCCGGGTTCACCCACGCCAAGCGGGAGGGCCACGGACTGGGCCTGTTCGCCGCGCGTTGGCTCCTCCAGGGCATGGGAGGCGACCTGGTCCTGGAATCCACCGGAGCCCGCGGCACGGTGTTCGTCGCGACGTTGCCGATCGCCGAGCCCGAACCTTGATCCGATTCCCGCGAAGTGGGAGAATCCGTCCCGACGAGGCGTCGGAAATGGTGTCTCGATCGATCCACGATTCCCGCATCGCCTTCGGACATTCCCAACCAGCGAATGGAGAATGACCCCACCATGAACACGAAGACCTTGTCGATCCGTTGGCGCATCCGACTCCTGGTCGCCGCCCTCCTGGCGGGAACCTTCGCCCTGGCCGTGGCCGGCGCCTGGGGCGTCTCCTGGGCGAGCGGCGAGGAGGATCTCCTCCACGACCACGGCTATCGTCCCGCGGAGCGGGCGCTGTCCCTCCACAAGCACCTGTACAAGCTGCGCGGGGACGTCTACAAGATCCTCCTGATGCCCGAGGACGCCGGGTCGGTCGGGAAGGAGATCGGTTCCGATCTCGTGAATGTCGATTCCTGTCTGCACGACCTGCGCGGGATGCGGGCCGACCTTCCCGATTCCGTGGTCCGCAGGATCGATTCCACGGTCCTGGCCGTCGACGTCTACCGCGCGGCGATCGATTCGATCGTGGCGAGGGCGAAGGGCGGAGACGTCGCCTACGGGAAGGAGAGCATGCGCAAGGGGGCGGCCCACCTGGCGCGCAAGGAGGTCGACCGCAATTCGGGAGTGCTGCTGGCGGCCATCGAATCCGAGGTGGCCCGGATCGACGACGCGGCCGTGTCGGGGAGCGCCTTGGCCTGGAAGCTCTTCCTCTCCCTGTCGGGCGTCCTCCTGGCCTTGGGGCTGGCGGGAAGCGTGTGGATCGGCGTGCAGGTCTCGCGGGCCATGGAGCGCATGGTGGGGAAGGTGGAGAAGATCGGCGAGGGCGATTTCCGGCCCGGCCAGGTCGTCGCCGAACCCGAGGAGATCGATCGGATCGCCCGGAGCCTGGATCGGGCGCGGGCGCGGCTGGAATCGACCTTCGGCTCCATCGGCCAGGCGGCGCAGTCGGCGAGCGGAGCCGCGAGCGAACAGGCGCGGATGACCGAGGGGTTGGTGGCGGAGGCCGACGCCAACGAAGGGGAGGCGCGCGCCATGGCCTCCTCGGCGACGGAAGCCTCGGCGACGTTCCAGGCGATCTCCCGAGGCGCCCAGGTCTCGCTGCGGAACCTCGATTCCATCTCGGCCGCCATGGAGGAGATGAGCGCGACGGTCGCTGAGATCGCGCGGTCGGCCTCCAGCACCAACGAGCAGAGCCGCCGGGCGCGCGAGGGGGCGCGGGAAGCCAACGAGCGCATGTCCGAGCTTTCCGCGGCCTCGGCGGAGATCGAGAAGGTGATCGAGATCATCGTGGAGATCTCCGAACAGACCAAGCTGCTGGCCCTCAACGCGACCATCGAGGCCGCGCGGGCCGGCGAGGCGGGCAAGGGATTCGCCGTGGTCGCCGGCGAAGTGAAGGACCTCGCCAAGAGCACCGCCGACGCCACCGACGAGATCCGCGGGAAGGTCGAGGCCATCCGCCGGACCACGGGATTGGCCGTGGAACGGATCGGCGGCGTGGCCACCGAGATGGAGGCTCTGGGCGTGGGCATCCAGGCGGTCGCGGGAGCGGCCGAGGAGCAGTCGAGCGCCACCGCCGAGATCGTCCGCAACGTGGGCGAGGCGGTCGAGGGAACGCGGGAGATCCACCGCAATCTCGAGCAGGGTTCCCTCGCGGTGGAAAGCATCGCCCACGAGGCGGAGAACGTCCTGGCGCGCGGACGGCGCCTGCGCGACGTCGGCGATTCGGCGCGGTCCCTGGCGGAGCGTTCGGAGTCCGTCGCGCGCGGTCTGGCCGAGGAGGTCGGCAAGTACCGGATCTGAGGGAAGGTTCCCCTCAGACGTGCTCGAACAGATCGACCTTCCAGCCGTCGCCGGTTCCGTAGCCGGCGAGGACCAGCTCCACGTGGACATCGAGCGCGGTCATGGCCTTGCGGAACAGGGCCATGGCCGAGATCCCGGAGGGGAGCGCGGGGCGGGCCTCCAGCATCCCCACCAGCTTGCGGTGCACCGCCAGGAGGTTCAGGACGTCGTCGGCGGCGTACTTCAGTTGCTGCGGCGACAGATCCTGTCGGGACCAGTCGGTCTGCTGCATCTGCTTGTCCATCTCCACGCCCAGGAGTTCGCGCGTCACGTCCTTGAGTCCGTGGGACTGGGTGTAGGTGCGGACCAGGCGGCTGGCCACGCGGGTGCAGAAGAACGGCGCCACGCGCACGCCCAGGCTCTGGCGCAGGAAGGCCAGGTCGGAGGTGGCGAAGTGGAAGACCTTCTCGACCTTCGGATCCTCGAGGAGCGCCTTGAGGCGGGGAGGGCAGTCCGACCGGCCGGAGGTGCGGACCAGCGCGACGTTGCCCTTGTCGTCCCCGACTTGCACCAGCAGCACCTGGTCGCGGACCAGCTTGAGTCCGTGCAATTCGGTGTCGACGGCCACGGCGGGGAGCGCCGACCAGGAGGCGAGCTGGTCGGCGGTGAGGTCGTCCTGGAGGTGGTAGGAATCCGTCATGGTTGGGCTCCGCGGGTTTCGCGCAGGATGCCGATCGCCAGGCAGATGCCGGCGGCGGCGAGGGTGGCCACGAGCCAGGTCCACGACGAGGAGGCCGCGGACGGGGGCAGGACGGCGCCGACGGCGCCCAGGAAGACCAGGTGTCCCACGTAGTAGGGCAGGCTCAGGCGCCCCAGGATGGACAGGGGGCGGAGTCGGCCGGGGAAGCGGTCGGCGATCGAGGAGAAGAAGAGCACGCAGAGCCCGGCCAACGAGACGGCGACCGGCACCAGCGAGGGGAGCGGATACCAGAATCCGACTTGGCGCGGGAGCGCAGGCAGGCCCTGGAACAGGTCCCAGGAGAGGGCGAATCCGTTCAGGTCGTGGCGGGCGGTGCGGAAGTAGTCCTGGAAGGTCTGGGTCACGCCCCACTCGCCCCAAAGTTCCCGGAATCCGGGCTGGATCGAGAGCGCGAGGACCCAGAGGGCCGCGAGGGTCCCCAGGGCGGAGTTCATCCAACGACGCGACTTCAGAGGCGATTCCAGGAGGTAGGCGCCCAGGAAGACCGGCATGTAGGGCAGCAGGGGGAAGGTGCCGTTGTCCAGTCCGTCGATCCGGATCCCCCGGTTCCACAGCGCGAGCCAGGCGACCAGGGAGGCGACGAACACGGTCGTTCCCGCGGCGGCCGATCCGGAGAAGGCCACGGCGATCGCGACGGAGGCCGCGAAGCAGCCGAGCACGCCGCTGGAGACCAGGATCTCGGGCCACTGCGGTCCCGAGTAGACGAAGAACATCCCCATCGAAAGGACCCAAAGCCCCAGCGCCCGCAGCAGGTGGCGTCGACGCCAGGCCGCGGGATCCGCCGCGTTGCGGCGGCTGCGCGCCAGGGACCATCCGCCCACCACGAAGAACAGCATGGGAATGACCGGTTCGATCCGCAGGAGCCACTCGCCGATTTCCGGCATCCGCCGCGGATGCAAGATCCGCAGCGCGTGGGTGGAGGTCATCAGGACCATGGCCAGGCCCCGGGCGGCGTCGACGCCACGGTCGCGGGGCGCCGCGCTCATTTCCAGGTGGTGTCCAGGGCCAGCGCGGCCAGGGGGCAGATTCCGCCGTCGGGGACCCGTTCCTTGCGGACCCGGACCAGCCCCAGGCGCTTGGGCTGCGCGGGGCGGAGCGCCATGAACTCGTAGGTGTCGGCCGTCTCCCACCAGACCGATTCCACCTGGCCCCAGCCGGGGCACATCTTGGTCTCGTTGAAGGAGCCCGATCCCGCCTGGAGGGCGTTCAGCCGGATGCCTTCCTCGAGCAGGTCCAGGCTCGCCTTCCCCGCGTCGCGGAGGACCACCTGCACCTGCCAGAGTCCGGTGCTGTCGAAGCGCAGCGTGTGGACGTGCTCGATCCCCCACATGGTGCGCCGCTCCTGGAGGATTCCCGGCCCGGGCTTCTCGAAGCGTCCCGACGCGAACTGGGAGATGAATTCCTCGCGGGCGACGCCCCAGGCCACGCGGTAGTGGCCCAGGTCGAACCAACGCGTGTCTTCCTGCGCATCGCCTTGGGACGAGTCCTTCCGGTTGGCGAACAGCCGCGCCTTCTCCTCGAGCCGGTGGCGGTTGTCGCGCGACCAGGCCACCAGCCCGGGCACGGTGGAGTCGATCGCCAGCGCCTTCTGGTAGGCCTCGTCGGCCTGTCCGAGGTATCCCTGCTCCTGCAAGGCCCGGCCGAGGGCGTACTGCAACGGCGCCGATCGCGGATAGGCTCGCACCAGCGGCGTGAGGACCTCCACGGCGAATCCGGTCTGCGTGGCCGTCGCTCCCCCGAAGGCTCCACCCATGCGTCCGGCCCCGTGGATGGGCTTGAGTCCCAGTGTCCGCAGGGCTTCCTCGGCCTGGGGAAGTCGCTCCTTGGACAGGGCCGCCATGTAGTCCTTCCGGGCCTCGGTCGTGTCCCCGCGGCTTTCCTCCAGGAGACCGCGGATCCACAGGTAGCGGGGCTGGTCGGGGACGGCTTCCAGTCCCAGTCGGATGGCTTCCCGCGCGGAGTCGTCGCGCTCCCGGGCCAGGAGGATCTCGGCCAGGATGTCGTAGCGGCGCTGGTCGCGGGGGGCCAGCGAGATCGCCAGTTGCGAAAGGCGTTGGGCCCGCGGCAGGTTGCCCGCGCGGAGTTCGGCTCCGGCGAGGTCTTCCATGGCCGGACGGAAGGTGGGGGCGAAGTCGAGGATCTTGACCAGGATCTCCCGCGACTCCTTGGCCTTGCCCTGCACCTGGAAGCGGCGGGACTGGGCGAGGAGGAGCCACGGGTGGCCCGGATCCGTTTCCAGGCCCTTGGCCACGAGGGAGTCGGCGCGGGCGGAGTCGCGGGCGGTCCGGCGGTCCTGCCGCCAGATCGCCGCGTAGTAGTCGGCCTCGGGCAGGCTGGAACGGCGCAGGAGCTCGTCGACCATGTCCATCGCGCGGGCGGTGTCGCCCGACTTGCGGGCGTCCAGCGCGCGCCGCAGCAGGTTGCGGTCGGCGTCGGAGGCCCCGCTCATGGGGCCGGGAAGATCGACGGGCCGGCCCGGATAGAGCACCGTGTCGGTGGGGAACCCCAGCGGGACGGAGTCCGGGTGGACGGGTCCGGAACGGAAGTGCTTCCAGGACCAGAGGCCGACGACCGCCACGGAGGCCGCGGCGACCGCGATCGCGATCCGCTTTCGGGTCGAGCGGTTCAGTCTGTGGGTCCTCCGGAAAGGAAGGGGAAGAGGATCTCCCGCGCGTCCTTGTTCTTCAGGAGCTTGTTCAGGCTCTTGTTCTTGATCTGGCGCACACGTTCGCGGGTCAGCCGCAACTCGCGGCCGATCTCGTCGAAGGTGAATTCCTTGCTGTAGTTGATGCCGTAGTACATGCGCAGGACCTTGGCCTCGCGCTCGGTCAGGAGACCGTCGAGGACCTTGTCGAGCATCTTCTTGAGCTCGGCCATCTCCGACTCGATCTCCTGCTCGCCGTCGGTGCCCAGCATGTCCAGGAGGGTGGTGGCGTTCTCTCCGTCGTCGGATCCGCCGATGGGGGAGTTCAGCGAGATCTCCTCCATCTTCTCCAGCAGCTCGGGGATCTCCTCGGCGTAGTCCTTGAACTCCGGGCTCTCGATGGTCCGGGCGTAGTCGCCGCCGCTCTTGGCCAGGGCGCGCTTGAAGCGGTGCGCCAGCGCGAGCTTGTTGGGCGGGATCCGGACGGTCCCCACCTGGTCGAACAGCGCCTTCTGGATGCCTTGCCGGATCCACCACACGGCGTAGGAGATGAACTTCACCTCCTTGCTCTCGTCGAAGCGCTGGGCCGCCTTGAACAGGCCGATGTTGCCCTCCGAGATCAGTTCCAGCAGCGAGAGCCCGCGGTTCTGGTAGCGCCGGGCGACCGAGACCACGAAGCGGAGGTTGCCCGTGATGAGCTTGTCCTGGGCCTCCTTGTCCTCGGGGTTCACCTTGAGGCGTCTGATGTAGTCGCGCTCCTCCTCCAGGGTGAGCACCGGGTGCCGGTGGAGGTCGCGGATGTAGAGCTGCTCGTTGAGGTTGGTCATGCCCGGAC
>Ga0318497_10000495_pt1 | contig 12882 bp, 9 predicted proteins | sample GRESIP109b1f23_FD_203754 | JGI IMG/M metagenome (GOLD analysis project Ga0318497, IMG submission 203754) | Tropical soil microbial communities from Luquillo Experimental Forest, Puerto Rico - GRE.SIPMG.109b1f23 | ecosystem: Environmental > Terrestrial > Soil > Tropical forest > Bulk soil... | reverse complement strand
GTCGGCGACGGCGCCGCGATGCTCACCGAGTCGGGCCAGAGCGGGGCGAGCAGGTACGGATCGAGCTGGAGCGCGAGCACCCGCCGCAGTTCACCGGCCGAGGACTTGCCGAAGCCGTACGCCAGCGCGACGTCGGCCTCGCCGGTGAGGATCTTCACCCAGGCCTCGTACAGGGCCCAGGCGCCGTCCATCTCCACGTGCGATTCCATGATCGGCGGGAAGGCCCCGATCGCGTCCACGGCCTGGACGAACGAGAACGCCCGGCCGGCCAGGTAGTCCGAGGAACCGGAGCACCAGAAGCCGATGTCGCCCTTGGCCAGCCCGGTCGGCCGCATCGCCTCGGCGAACACCGGCACCAGCATCTCCACCCCGCTGGTGGTCCCCTCGCCCCGGCGCACGACGGGGGACTGGGCAAAGCCGATGACGGCGACGTCTTCTCCGGTCACGATGCTGGCCTCATGGGTGGTGGCCGTCCTTCAGAGGTGGTGGGCGTAGGTCTCGTACGGCGCGTCGGGCTCGCCGGTGGGCCGGAAATGGTCGATGTTCTCCAGCGTCGTCCCCCATTCCTCGCGCGGTTTCCAGGCCGCCCGCACCCGCATGCCCATCCGGACCTCGCTCGGGTCGCAGCCCAGGATCAGGTGCTGGAATGGGATATCGGCGCCGTCCAGCAGCACCGCGGCGGCCACGTACGGCGGCGTCACCCGTTGCCCCGGGTAGGGCACGTTCACCACGCAGAACGTGGTCACGATGCCGTGGTCGGGCAGGTCGATCTCGTCGGCGGTCGGCACCCCGTCGGTGGGGCAGGCCCCGCGCGGCGGGACGTACACCTTGCCGCAGGCCGGGCAGCGCTGCCCGAGCAGCTTGCCGTCGGCCAGGCCGCGCAGGAAGCGGCTCTCCCCGGGCGAGGCCGTGTGCTCGTAGGCCAGCCGCATCGGCGTGGTGATGATTGCTACTGGTGCCTCGGTGCCGGACTGCTCCCCTGGATCTCTGGGCGGCCCGGGCGTGTCACACAGTTCGAAGCAAGAGATGTCGCGGATGTCGCCCACGGGGTCGGTGGCCCACCGCACCCGGACCCGCATTCCGGTCCGCATGACCTCGGCCGACCCCGCGTCCACGGCGTGCAGCATCGCGGTGTCCGCGCCGTCCAGCCGGATCAGCGCCCACGCGAACGGGTGCGCCAGCGGCTGGCCCTCCAGCGGTCGCGGCACCCACGACCAGCTCATGACCGTGCCCTCGGTCCCGACCGGCACCAGCTCGGCGGGCGGCGCGGACGTCACCGGGTCGTACTCGAACGGCGGGGCATGCACCCGGCCGTCGGCACCGCGAGCGCCGAGGATGCGCCGGTCGGCCAGGGCGGTCATGAACTGGCTCAGCGTCGGGCCCAGCGAGCGGGTGTAGTCGAAGCCGATCTCCATGGGCGCCCGCAGCGGCTGGTTCACGGTTCAGAGTGAAACATGTTCTCCGGCGGCCGGCAACAACTGGACGCGAGCGAGCCAGTTCAGCCCGCACCCGCACATAGAACCTGTTCTAGATCTAGGCCGCCGCGCAGCGCGTCGGCTGGGTCGGTGCCACCCAGGAATGTGTCCCGTAGTGGTCGTGTCCACGACCAGTACGGGACACTTTTCGGAATTGGCCGTTGGGGGGAAGACCTACGCAACCGCGAGATCCACGGGCACAGGGATAGCTCATGAGCCAGCGCTGGCAGTTCTGGATCGACCGCGGTGGCACGTTCACCGACGTGGTGGCGCGGCGGCCGGATGGTGCCCTGGTCACCCACAAGCTGCTGTCGGAGAACCCGGGCCGGTACGCGGACCCGGCAGTCGCCGCGATCAGGCGCCTGCTCGGGGTCGACCCGGGCGACCCGATCCCCGGCGACCAGATCGAGACCGTCCGGCTGGGCACCACGGTCGCGACCAACGCCCTGCTGGAACGCACGGGTGAGCCCACCGTGCTGGTCATCACCGGCGGCTTCCGCGACGCGCTGCGCATCGCCTACCAGAACCGGCCGCGCCTGTTCGACCGCCAGATCGTGCTGCCCGAGCTGCTGTACTCCCGGGTGATCGAGGCCCGCGAGCGGGTGTCGGCCGACGGGGAGGTGCTGGTCGCGCTCGACGAGCAGCACATGGACCGGTCCCTGCGGGCGGCCCACCGCGAGGGCTTGCGCGCGGTCGCGGTCGTGTGCCTGCACGGCTATCGCTTCCCCGCCCACGAGGAGCGGATCGGGGAGATCGCCCGCCGGGCGGGCTTCACCCAGGTGTCGCTGTCCCACGAGACCAGCCCGCTGATGAAGCTGGTGCCGCGGGGCGACACGACGGTCGCGGACGCGTATCTCTCCCCGGTCCTGGGCCGTTACGCCAGCCGCGTGACCGAGGAACTGCGCGGGGTGCGGCTGCAGTTCATGCAGTCCAGCGGGGGGCTGACCGACGCCCGCACGTTCCGCGGCAAGGACTCGGTGCTGTCCGGCCCGGCCGGCGGCATCGTCGGGATGGCCCGGACGTCAGCCGCAGCCGGTTTCGGGAAGGTGATCGGCTTCGACATGGGCGGCACCTCCACCGACGTCTCGCACTACGCCGGCGAGTTCGAGCGGCAGTACGAAACCCAGGTGGCCGGGTTCCGTATGCGGGCCCCCATGCTGAGCATTCACACCGTCGCGGCGGGCGGCGGGTCGATCCTGCGCTTCGACAGCGGGCGCTACCAGGTCGGCCCCGAGTCGGCCGGGGCCAACCCCGGGCCGGCCGCGTACCGCCGCGGCGGCCCGCTGACCGTCACCGATGCCAACGTCATGCTCGGCCGCATCCAGCCGGGCTATTTCCCGTGCGTGTTCGGCCCGGGCGCAGACCAGCCGCTCGACGCCGAGACCGTGCGGGACCGCTTCGCCGAGCTGGCCGGCGAGATCGGCGACGGCCGCAGCCCCGAGGAGGTCGCCGCCGGCTTCCTGGAGATCGCGGTGGCGAACATGGCGAACGCCATCAAGAAGATCTCCGTGCAGCGCGGCTACGACGTGACCGAGTACGTGCTCACGACCTTCGGCGGGGCTGGCGGCCAGCATGCCTGCGCGGTCGCCGACGCGCTCGGCATGACGCGCATCCTGATCCACCCGTACGCCGGGGTGCTGTCGGCGTACGGCATGGGGCTGGCGGACGTTACCGCGATGCGGGAAACCGCCCTGGAGATGCCGCTGAACGACCGGGCCGGACCGGACCTGCAGGCGGCGCTGGACCAGCTGGAAGCCCAGGCCCGGGCCGAGCTGACCGGCCAGGGGATCCCGGCGGAGCGCATCCGCGTCGTGCACCGGGTGCACCTGCGCTACGACGGCACCGACACGGCGCTCGTCGTCCCGGCGGGACCGCCGGGCACCATGACCAACGCCTTCGAGGAGGCCTACCGGCAGCGCTTCTCGTTCCTGATGCCGGACAAGCCGATCACGGTGGAGGCCGTCTCGGTCGAGCTCATCGGCGGCTCCGAGCCTGTCGCGGAGGGCCCGGCGGGCGGCCCTCGGCGGGCGGGTCCCGCGCGGCCGGCCGCCGCGCGTGTGTTCACCGGCGGCCGGTGGGCCACGGTGAACCTCTTCCGCCGTGACGACCTGGGCCCGGGCGACGCGGTCCGGGGGCCGGCGATCATCGTGGAGGCCAACGCCACCACCGTGGTCGAGTCCGGCTGGACGGCGACTCTTAACGCCCTGGGCCACCTGGTGCTGGACCGCGCCGGCGCCGCCGCGAGGCGGCAGGCGATCGGCACCGACGCCGATCCGGTCCGGCTGGAGATCTTCAACAACCTGTTCATGTCGATCGCCGAGCAGATGGGCTACCGGCTGCAGGGGACCGCGCATTCGGTCAACGTCAAGGAGCGCCTGGACTTCTCCTGCGCGATCTTCGATATCGACGGCAACCTCATCGTCAACGCCCCGCACATGCCCGTGCACCTCGGGTCGATGGGCGAGAGCGTCAAGGAGGTCATCGCCGCCCGGCGCGGCACGATGAAGCCGGGTGACGCCTACGCCCTGAACGACCCGTACCACGGCGGGACCCACCTGCCGGATATCACGGTGATCACGCCGGTGTTCTCCGAGCACCGCGGCGAGATCCTGTTCTACGTGGCCTCCCGCGGCCACCACGCCGAGATCGGCGGCATCACCCCCTGCTCCATGCCGGCGTTCAGCGCCCGCATCGAGGAGGAGGGCGTCCTCATCCGCAACTGGCTGCTGGTCGGCAGCGGGCGGCTGCGCGAGGCGGAGACCACGCAGATGCTCCGCGGCGCGCCGTATCCCTCCCGCAACACCGGCGCCAACCTCGCCGACCTGCGCGCCCAGATCGCCGCCAACGAGAAGGGCGTACGGGAACTGCGGGCCATGGTGGATCACTACGGCCTCGACGTGGTCCGCGCCTACATGGGCCACGTGCAGGACAACGCCGAGGAGTCAGTGCGCCGGGTCATCTCGGTCCTGCAGGACGGCTGGTACGCCTACGAGCTCGACAACGGGGCCGTGATCAACGTGACGATCCGGGTGGACCGGGCCAGCCGCACCGCCGAGATCGACTTCACCGGGACGTCGCCCCAGCTGCCGGACAACTTCAACGCACCGTCATCGGTCGCGATGGCGGCGGTCCTGTACGTCTTCCGCACCCTCGTCGCCGACGACATCCCGCTCAACTCCGGCTGCCTGAAGCCGCTGCGGGTGATCATCCCACCCGGCACGATGCTGTCGCCGGAATACCCGGCCGCGGTCGTGGCCGGCAACGTGGAGACCTCCCAGGCGGTCACCGGGGCGCTGTACGCGGCCCTGGGCATCATGGCCGAGGGCTCGGGGACCATGAACAACCTCACGTTCGGCAACGACCGGCACCAGTACTACGAGACACTCGCGAGCGGCTCCGGCGCCGGGGACGGGTTCGCCGGCACCGATGTGGTGCAGACGCACATGACCAATTCCCGCCTCACCGACCCCGAGGTGCTGGAATGGCGGTACCCGGTCCGCGTGCTGAGCCACGAGATCCGGGCGGGCAGCGGCGGGCCCGGGCGCTGGCCCGGCGGCAACGGCGCGAGGCGCCGCATCCGCTTCCTGGAGCCGATGACCGTGACCATGCTCAGCGGCCACCGGCGGGTGCCGGCCTACGGGATGGCCGGGGGCGGCCCCGGCGCGCTCGGCCGGCACTGGATCGAGCACCCGCACGGGCCGGCCACCAGCATGCGAGGCTGCGATTCCATAACGGTCCAGGCCGGGGACGTGCTCGTGGTGGAGACTCCGGGCGGAGGGGGCTACGGCGGGGGGTGCCCGTGATGGCCCTCTCGCCCGCGCAGGCGCGGGAACGGTTCCGGGCCGGGCTGCGGACCCCGACCGCGGCCTGGTCACCGGGATACGCGCAGGCGAACCTGGTCGTGCTGCCGCGTGATGTCGCCTTCGACTTCATGCTGTTCGCGCAGCGCAACCCCAAGCCGTGCCCGGTGCTGGATGTCACCGACCCGGGGTGCCCGGTCACCAGCCTGGCGCCCGAGGCCGACCTGCGGACCGACCTGCCCGCCTACCGGGTCTGGGAGCACGGACGGTGCGTGGCCGAGGCCACGGACGTCACCCGGTACTGGCGCGACGACCTGGTGGCGTTCCTGATCGGCTGCAGCTTCACGTTCGAGCGGGCGCTCATGGCGGCTGACGTGCCGGTGCGCCACGTCGAGCAGGGCCGCAACGTGCCCATGTTCATCACCAGCCGGCAGTGCCGGCCGGCCGGGATCTTCCGCGGCCGGCTGGTGGTGTCCATGCGCCCGGTCCCGCCGGACCGCGTCGCGGCCGCGGCCGCGGTGACCGCACGCTACCCGGCCGTGCACGGCGCGCCGGTGCACGTGGGCAGCCCGGCCGCGCTGGGCATAGCCGACCTGTCGAAGCCGGACTTCGGCGACCCGGTGGACGGCCAGGATGGCGACGTGCCGGTGTTCTGGGCCTGCGGCGTCACCCCGCAGGTGGCGCTGGCCCGCGCCCGGCCGCCGTTCGCGATCACCCACGCGCCGGGGCACATGTTCATCACCGACGTGCCCGACGAGTCCTACGCGATCTGATCCCCGGCGGCCCGGCCGTGCGCGGGTTTGGCCCGCCCGTGGCTGGGCACCGTCAGGCACGGCAGAATCGGGTGGGCGATGAATCCGATCGAGCGAGTGATCCGGTGGGCGGACCGCGTGCAGCAGCGGTTCACCCCGGCGGCGTTCGTCTTCGGCGTGATGAAGAAATACGGCGACGACGCCGGCGGCGTGCTGGTCGCCAACCTGGCGTACTCCAGTTTCATCACCCTGTTCCCGCTGCTGCTGATCTTCGTGAGCATCCTGGGCCTGGTCGCCGCGAGCCACCCGGCCTTCCGCGAGGAAGCCATCAAGACGGTGTACAACCAGATCCCGCTGATCGGCGACCAGCTCCAAAGAAACGTGAGCGAGTTGCAGCCCTCCAGCGCGACCGGGTTGATCGTGGGCCTGCTCGTGTTGATCTGGGGGGCGACGGGGCTGGCTCAGGCCGGCCTGTTCGCGATGACGGCGGTCTGGAACGTGCCCGGGCCCGCGCGGCCCGGCTACTTCCAGCGACTCGGCCGCGCGCTGCTGTTCCTCCTGCTGCTCGGCGGAGGAGTAATCGCGACCACGTTCCTGACCGCCCTCAACGCGTACTCGACCAAGGCCGCCATCTGGGCCATCCTCCTGCAGGTGCTCACCGTCGCGCTCAACATCGGCATGTACCTTGGCGTGTTCCGGGCGCTGACGCCGAAGGGGGTGCCCACCCACAATCTGCTGCCCGGCTCCGTGGTCGGCGGGATCGCCTGGACGCTGCTGCAGATCATCGGCACCTACGTGATGGGCCGCTTCCTGCAGAGCGCGTCGGCCTACGGCATATTCGCGACCGTGCTCGGCCTGCTGGCCTGGATCTACCTGGCCGTCAACATCACCGTGTACGCCGCCGAGGTGAACGTGGTCCTGGCCCGGCGGCTCTGGCCGCGCTCCATCGTCCAGCCCCCGCTCACCGAGGCTGACCGGCACAGCATCGCGCTGCAGGCGCTGCAGAACCAGCGGCGCCCGGAAGAGCAGGTCGAGGTGACGTTCGACGACCGCGAGCCGGGCGCGCCGGTGCCGGTCGGCACGCCGCAGACCCCCGACGAGATCACGCCGCCCGCGCGCCGGAGGTGGCGGCGGCGGAGCACGACGGACACCGCGAACGGCACGGACGGCGCCGAAGCCAAGCAGGCCGCGAAAGCCAAGCAAGCCGAGGAAGCCAGGGACGCCACCGACAAGGCCGGGTAACGCCGGGTGCTACCGGTCGCGGAAGTCGGGCCTGCGCTTCTCGGTGAAGGCCCGGGGTCCTTCCTTCGCGTCCTCGCTCGCGAACACGGCCATGCCGATGCGCGACTCCAGTGCGAACGCCTCGTCCTCGGCCATGCCCTCGGTCTCGCGGATGGTGCGCAGGATGGCCCGCACCGCCACCGGGCCGTTGGCCGCGATCATGTCCGCGATCTCCAGCGCCCGGGCCAGGGCCTGGCCGTCCGGCACGACGTGGCCGATCAGGCCGATCTCGCGGGCCTGCGTCGCGCTGATGTGCCGGCCGGTCAGCAGCAGGTCGGCGGCGACCGTGTACGGGACCTGCCGGGGCAGCCGCACCGCCGAGCCACCCAGCGGAAACAGCCCCCAGCGCGCCTCGGAGATGCCGAACCGGGCGCTCTCGCCCGCCACCCGGATGTCGGTGGCCTGCAGGATCTCGGTGCCGCCGGCGATCGCGGGCCCCTCCACGGCGGCGATCAGCGGCTTGGTCAGCCGGCGGCCCTTGAGCAGCGGCTCGATCACCGAGACGTCGAGTTCGCCTCGGCGCAGCGCCGCGCCCGGGTGTGAGCTGGCCATGGCCTTGAGGTCGGCGCCCGCGCAGAACGCGCCCCCGGCGCCGGTCAGGACGGCGACCCGGATGCCGGGGTCATGGTCCACCTCGTCCCAGGCCTGGCGCATCAGGGCCATCATCGGGCCGCTGAGCGCGTTGCGGGCCTGCGGGCGGTTCATCGTCACGATCAGGATGTGGTCCCGCCGCTCGATCAGCGCGTGCGGCGCCCCGGTGTCTGTCGTGGCCATGACCGCACCGCCTTCCGGGAGTTGCCCGAAACAGTAACACGTTCTAATTTCTTACCCATGGCTCTCAACTTCGCCGACCTATTCGAGCACGCCGCCGACGTATTCGGCGACCGCGTCGCGCTGGTGTCGGCCGAGCAGCAGGTGACCTACCGCGAGCTGGACGAGCGCACCAACCGGCTCGCTCACTACCTGGCCGGGCTGGGTGTCGGCGCCGGAGACCACGTCGGGCTCTACGCGCACAACTCCATCGAGGCGGCCGAGACGATACTCGCGTCGTGCAAGCTCCGCGCCGTCGCGATCAACATCAACTACCGGTACACCGAGCACGAGCTGCAGTACATGTTCGCCGACGCCGACCTGGTCGCCCTGGTCTGTGACCGGCAGTACGCACCCCGGGCCGCCGCGGCGGCGGCCTCCCCTCCCGGGCTGCGCGGCACGGTGGTGATCGAGGACGGCAGCGACGCCGACATCGGCGCCGCGACCGGGTACGCGGCGGCGCTGGCCGCCGGCTCGCCCGCCCGCGACTTCCCGCCGCGCAGCAACGACGACGTCTACATCATCTACACGGGCGGGACCACCGGATACCCGAAGGGCGTCATGTGGCGCCACGAGGACATCTGGCGCACGCTGGCCGGCGGTATCGACTTCCTGACCGGTATCCCGCTGGCGGACGAGTGGGAGCAGTCCCGCAAGGGACTGGAGTCGTCCGGGCTGGTCCGGCTCACCGCGGCGCCGTTGATCCACGGTGCCGCCCAGGTGGCGATGCTGGGCGCGCTGTTCGGCGGGGACACTGTGGTCCTGCCGCCGCGGTTCGACCCGCACGAGGTCTGGCGTACGGTCGAGCGCCACCGGGCCAACCTGCTGTTCATCGTCGGCGATGCCATGGGCCGGCCGCTGATCGAGGCCTACCGCGAGGGCAGCTACGACGCCTCGTCGATGCTGGCCGTTTCCTCCAGCGGGGCGCTGTTCTCCGCACCGGTCAAGGACGCCTTCGCCGCGGCGCTGCCGGGCGTCTTCCTCACCGACGCGATCGGCTCCACCGAGACCGGCTTCACCGGCATCGGCCAGGTCACCGCGGGCACCAGGCAGCGCGGCGGACCGACCGTCACGCCCGGGCCGGATGTCATCGTGCTGGACGATCAGGGCAGGCGGGCGGCCCCGGGCCAGGTCGGCCGGATCGCCCGGGGCGGGCATGTGCCGCTGGGCTACTACAAGGACCCGGTGAAGACCGCGGCGATGCTGGCCGAAGTGGACGGGAAGCGGTATGCGGTGCCGGGTGACCTGGCCCGGATCGAGGCCGACGGCACGGTGACCCTGCTGGGCCGGGGCAACACCTGCGTGAACTCCGGCGGCGAGAAGGTCTTCCCCGAGGAGGTCGAGGGGGCGCTGAAATCCTGCCCGGACGTGTTTGATGCGCTGGTCATCGGGATTCCGGACGAACTGCTCGGGCAACGGGTCGCGGCGCTGGTGCAACTGCGCCAAGGCCGGGCCGCCGACCTGCCCGCGATCGAGGAGCACGTGCGCGGGCAGATCGCCGGGTACAAGGTGCCGCGCAGGATCTGGCTGGTGGACGCCATCAGCCGCGGCCCGGCCGGGAAGCCCGACTACGGGTGGGCGCACCGCTACGCCGCCAGTCATCCGGCGGACACCCCATGAGGACATCCCTGGGCCCGCTGCTGGGCATCGAGCACCCGATCGTGGGGTTCAGCCCGTCCGAGCACGTCGCCGCGGCCATCAGCCGGGCCGGCGGGCTGGGCGTGCTCGGCTGCGTGCGCTTCAACGACGCCGATGAACTGGACGAAGTCCTCGGCTGGATGGACGCCAACACCGACGGCCGGCCGTACGGCGTCGACGTCGTCATGCCTGCCAGCCTGCCCACCGAGGGCGCGGCCATCGACCTGGCCGCGATGATCCCCGCCGGGCACAAGGATTTCGTGCAGCAGACGCTGACCAGGCTCGGCGTCCCGCCGCTGCCCGACGGCACGGCCGCGGGCGACGGCGTCCTCGGCTGGCTGCACTCGGTGGCCAGGCAGCACGTGGAGGTGGCCCTGGCCCATCCCGCGCGGCTGATCGCGAACGCGCTCGGCCCGCCCCCGCCCGACGTGATCTCCCGCGCCCACGACCGGGGGATGCTCGTCGCCGCGCTGGCCGGGAAGGCGGAGCATGCCCGCAGTCACGTCGCGAACGGCGTGGACATCGTCGTGGCCCAGGGCTACGAGGCGGGCGGCCACACCGGCGAGATCGCGACCATGGTGCTGGTGCCGGAGATCGCTGACGCGGTCGGCGTGCAGGTGCCGGTGCTCGCGGCGGGCGGGATCGGCTGCGGCCGCCAGATCGCCGCCGCGCTCGCGCTCGGCGCGGTCGGCGTGTGGATGGGCTCGGCCTGGCTCACCACCGAGGAGTACACCTTCGGCTCGGCCATGCCCGCGCTGCGCGAGGCGCTGCTGGCGGCGACGTCCTCGGACACGGTGCGCTCGCGGATCTACAGCGGCAAGCCCGCCCGGCTGCTCAAGAACCGCTGGACGCAGGCCTGGGCCGAGCCGGGCGCGCCCGACCCGCTCCCCATGCCGCTGCAGAACCTGCTGGTCAGCGAGGCGCACCAGCGGCTGATGCGGTCCGGCCAGCCGGACGTGGTACCGATGCCGGTGGGACAGATCGTGGGACGGATGAACGAGGTCCGGCCGGTGGCGGAGGTGATCTCCGCGCTGCTGAGCGAGGCCGACGAGACCCTGGGCCGGCTCGGCGGCCTGCGCTGAGTCGGCCCGGCCGCGTACGCGATACTGCTGCCATGGCTGATCGCAACGTGCTGGGCGGCGAGCTTGAGCCGTGCGGCAACGACCCGGTGACCGGGTTCTACCGGGACGGCTGCTGCCACACCGGGCCGGAGGACCGCGGCAGCCACACGATCTGCGCCGTGGTCACCGCCGAGTTCCTCGAGCACCAGCGCCGGATCGGCAACGACCTGACCACCGCGGTACCCCAGTTCCAGTTCCCCGGGCTGGTACCGGGAGACCGCTGGTGCGTGACCGCCGTGAACTGGCTGCGGGCGCACTACGACGGCGCCGCCGCGTACGTGGTGCTCGCCTCGACCCACGAGCGGGCCCTGGACGTCGTGCCCCTCGAGGCGCTGCGCGAGCACGCGATCGACGTCCCGGCGAGCCCCGAGACCCTCGAGCCCTGAGCGCCACGTCGCGGGGCGGGCGCAGGCCGTTAAGATGAGGGGCCGCAAGGAGGCCGACCATGCCATCTCCCGCTCGTGTCGAGTCTGTCCGGACGCCCGACGGATCGTTCGACCTGCCCGTGTGGCTGCCCGACAACGGCACCGGCCCCGGCCTGCTGCTGATCCAGGAGATCTACGGCATCAGCGACTACATCCGGGAGGTCGCCGAGGACCTGGCCGGGCTCGGCTACGTGGTCGCCGCGCCGGACCTGTTCTGGCGCCTGGAGCCCGGCTACCAGGCCAAGCACGACGAAGAGGGCCTGAAGCGATCGCTGGAGATCGGCTCGCGGTTCGATGCCGAGCAGGGAGTGGCCGACTCGGTGGCCGCGCTTGATCGCCTGTCGGCGCTGCCCGAGGTCGAGGGCGGCCTCGGCCTCATCGGGTTCTGCCTCGGCGGAACGATCGCGTACTTCGTGGCCGGGCAGACCGAGGTCGCCGCGGTGGTCTCCTTCTACGGCTCGGGCGTCCCGGACAACCTCGACGTCCTCGACCGGATCGACGCCCCGGTGCAGTTTCACTTCGGCGGGAGCGATCCCTACATACCGCGCGAGCAGGTGGCGAAGGTGGAAGCGGCCGCCGCGAACAAGCCCAACGTGGAGATGCACGTCGAGGAGGACGCGGGGCACGCCTTCCACAACCGCAAGGCCCCCATGTTCTCCATGCCCGAGCCCGCCGCCCGGGCCTGGCAGCGCACCGAGGAGTTCCTGCGGCGGCACCTGCCCACGCGCCAGCACGAGGCGACCCCGGTGTCCTGAGCGGCTCGGCCGGCGGGGTGCCGCGCCAGAGGAATCACGGCGCGCCCGCGGGCGCTATACCGGGTAGACCATGACGCTCACCGACCAGCTCCCGCAGACCGTCGGCCCTGACGATCTCTTCAACGCCTTCGAGGCGTGGGCCAAGCAGCAGGGCCTCTCCTTGTATCCGCACCAGGAGGAGGCGCTGATCGAGATCGTGTCGGGCGCCAACGTGATCCTTTCCACCCCGACCGGGTCCGGCAAGAGCCTGGTGGCCGCGGGCGCGCACTTCGTTGCGCTGGCCCAGGGCCAGCGCAGCTTCTACACCGCGCCGGTCAAGGCGCTGGTATCGGAGAAGTTCTTCGCCCTGTGCGACATGTTCGGCCCCGCCAGCGTGGGCATGATGACCGGCGATGCCAGCGTGAACGCCGACGCCCCCATCATCTGCTGCACCGCGGAGATCCTGGCCAACATCGCGCTGCGGGACGGCGCGCAGGCCGGCATCGGCCAGGTGATCATGGACGAATTCCACTTCTACGCCGACCCCGACCGCGGCTGGGCCTGGCAGGTGCCGCTGATCGAGCTGCCCCGAGCCCAGTTCCTGCTGATGTCGGCGACGCTGGGCGACGTCAGCCGGTTCGAGCGGGACCTGACCCGGCGCACCGCCCGGCCCACGGCGGTCGTCCGCTCGGCGGAGCGCCCCGTCCCGTTGCTGTTCTCCTACGTGGTCACGCCGCTGCACGAGACGCTGGAGGAACTGCTGGCCACCCGGCAGGCGCCGGTCTACATCGTGCACTTCACCCAGGCCGCCGCCATCGAGCAGGCCCAGGCGCTGATGAGCGTCAA